>X355_Hoffmanns_Two_toed_Sloth__coassemble_1837_pt1 | contig 92086 bp, 84 predicted proteins | sample X355_Hoffmanns_Two_toed_Sloth__metabat2_high_PE_003 | metagenome-assembled genome bin X355_Hoffmanns_Two_toed_Sloth | reverse complement strand
TTCCGGACTCCCAGTCCGCCACGATCCCCGCGAAGAAGGCCGCCTCTACGGTGAGGCAGCACGCCTTGCTCACCCGTACCCCGGTGGCGCAGATGGCCGGCCTCCATCAGCAGGGCGAGGCGCTCCTTTCCGCCGGCCCTGGCCGTGGATACCAGCAGATCGGAGTGCTGTTGGTACAAGCATTACGCCTATTGGGGTCATTTCTCAACATTTTTCCTGCTTTGAATATGGTTGTGCTGGCAACAGAATATCACAATGGGGCATTTTTATAGAAATTTGCAGACGGCTTTTGGCTCTCCTTTTTTACAAAAAAATGTTACATGCATCATTTGCCGCAATCTCTTGACTTCTTGAACATTGTTCAGTATAATAAAACTGAACAATGTTCAACAGGAGGCGGGACCATGGATAGTAAAGAAGCAATTATACAGGCAACAATTGAACTCATAGAAGAAAAGGGGGAGCATTTAGAAGAAATTACAGTCCGTGAGATATGTAAACGGGCAGGCGTTGGTTTAGGACTTGTTAATTATCATTTTGAAAACAAGGATAAACTAATTGAGCAATGTGTTGAGCGTATCATAAACGGAATTGTCGAACGGTTTCAGAATATACGGGAGATAACAGAGGGACTTTCGCCTTTTGAAAAATTGGAATATCTCGGCAATATGACGCTGGATTTTTTGTTTGAGCATTATGCTGTTTCCAAAATCTCTATTCTTACCGATATGCAGACACCAAAAGAAAACGACAATACTCAAAGAACTTATGCAGTGTATTTACCGCTTGTTGCCGCTTGCCGACCCGATTGGGACGAAGCAACGGTAAAGAGAAAAACTTTTTGCCTGATCACCGTGATGCAGCAATCTTTTTTGCGGCAGAAAGCAGTATACAAAACGCTTGACATAAATTTAAACCAAAGCGAAAATCGCAAAAAATTTCATACCCAGATACTACATGATATTTTAGAGGTATAATCAATGAATGTTACAGTTATAAACGGAACAGAAAAACAGGGCGTCACCTATCGCTTGAAAGAGATATTTTTAGCAGAGTTTCAGGATAAAGCGAATATTACAGAATATTATCGCCCAAAGGATTGTCCGAATTTCTGCATTGGCTGCGTGAGTTGCATACTCAAGGGCGAACATACTTGTAAGGAAGCAGAGAAAATTGGAAAGATTGAGAAATCGCTTTTTGATGCAGACTTGATTGTAATGACCTCCCCTGCATATGTGCTTCACGCTACGGGAGCAATGAAAGTGTTCCTTGACCATTTAGCGTATCGTTGGATGCCGCACCGCCCTGTCCCTGCAATGTTTGGAAAGCGAGCAGTTATCATAACGCAATGCGTAGGCAGTGGAGCGAAATCTGCGGCAAAAGATATAAAGCACAGTTTATCTTGGTGGGGAATTTCCAAAATCGAGATATTTGCCGAGGCCTTGAGGAGCGATATTGTTTGGAACAGACTTTCTGCAAAAAAGCAAGCGGAGCTTACAGGAAAGATTCAAAAACTATCTAAAAAGTTTGCTCACATTGATTACACAAAACCCGCTCACACGAATTTACTTGTTAAATTTAAATTTTCTGTTTGCCGTATGATGCAGAAATCTATACATAAATCCGATCCCGAATGCCTTGACGGAAAGTATTGGGCAGAGCAAGGATGGCTTGATAACGGCAGACCGTGGAAATAACAGGGGACAATATGGCAAAATAACTTCTGAATGGTCATGCTGTTCTGTCTGCGGAAACAAAATAAGGGTACAGATACGGGAAGATACGGAACCGAAAAACTTTCCCCTCTTAACCCCTTTGCTATGTTTGTAACGGGACTGATCTTAGGTATCGCGAGCAGAATACTTGATATTTATACGCAAAATTTAGGAAATATTTTTTCACAGGCTGCAATTTGGATTTTGTTCGGCGTGATGATTTCTATTTACAGCAAAACAAAAAAGAAAGCCATGTTGAATATACTCCCATTTTGTATAGGAATGCTGATAACCTATTATGCAGTTGCGATGATAACTGATGGTGTATATAGCAGTGTATATATCATTGGATGGACGGGGTTCGCCTTTTTTTCACCGGTCATGGCATATTTCGCTTGGATGACAAAAGAAAGGGGAATATTTTCGAAACTGATTAGCGTTGGGATCGTTTTGGTTTCGGTCCTTTCATCTGTGGTGCTTTTTGACAGACTAAGATGGTACGACTTTTTTATCGATTCTGCTCTAATTTATCTGTTATTTATCAAAAAAGTGGAGCGATAACTTCCAGTTTATCGTACTCTCCCACAGGCACTTCCCCGGAAAGCGTCATAGTGGGTTATAAATATAATAGATACCCACCGGCTTTGCCGGTGGGTATCTATTTCCTTATGCAGCCCCTCACTTGAACGGCCCTTTTGCGCTGCTTTTTCAGAAAAAATAATCCAATATGCCTTGTGCGATCCCCTGTGCCAGCAGTTTTTGATACTCCGCATCCTGCAGCTTGTTCAGCTCCTCCGGGCAGCTCATGAATCCAGTCTCGATCAGAACCGCGGACATCTCCGTGTTCCGCAAAACAGCATAGTCCTCGCTCTCTACGCCTCGGTCAATTCCTCCCGAAGCAGACGTAACAGCCGCTTGAATGGCCTTGGCCAGCGCTTTGTCGGATGGTTTGTCGGGATGATAGAAGGTATAGATTCCCGCATAGCTGTCGTTATTTTCCAAGGCGTTCACATGTATGCTGATGTACAAGTCAGCCTCGTTCTGATTTGCCAAGTCGGCCCGTTCGGTCAGGTTGGGGTACACATCTTCCTTCCGGGTCATGATGACGGATATCCCCTCTCCCTCCAGTTGTTCCTGTACCAGCAGCGCGACAGCTAAAGTTATGTCCTTTTCCATGGCCTCTCCCACCATGGCTCCCGGATCTTTTCCGCCGTGGCCGGGGTCCAACACCACAAGGAATGTGTCGCTGTCCTTCTCTGTCGGCTGCTGAAATGTACCGAGACCTCTTGCAGGACGTTGAGGCGTGCTTTGACCCCCTTCCGGGTGCAGCAAAGACCAGCAGCCCCAAAGAACCAGAACGGCAAAAAGCAAAAGAAAGCCATATTTCAACGTTTTCGTCAAAAAAACACCCCATTTCTTACAACTATTGTACTGCAAAAAATGGGGTGAATCCTTAACAAAGTCTTAAAAATCGGCATCAATCCCGCATCATGTCCAGGAACTCTTCTTCCGTGAGTACAGGAATACCCAGCTCGTTAGCTTTTTTCAGTTTGGACCCGGCAGCCTCACCAGCCACTACATAGCTGGTCTTTTTTGACACAGAACCGGAAACCTTACCGCCCAGCTTCTCGATCATTTCCCCGGCTTCATCCCGAGTGAAGCGCTCCAAAGTTCCAGTCAAAACAAAGGTCAGTCCCGCAAATTTATCTCCTGTCGGAGCCGCGGTGCCGGTCATATTAACGCCGGCTTCCCGAAGAGAACGGATCAGATGGAGATTTTGCGGGTTGGAAAGCCACTCCACGATGTTGTGCGCCGTGATTTCCCCCACGTCATCCACCGCGGTCAACTCTTCCTCGGTAGCGGCGCACAGGGCATCCAACGTGCCAAAACGGGCGGACAGCACCTTGGCCGCCTTCTGTCCTACCTGACGAATACCGAAGGCAAATAAAAGGCGGGACAGGTCATTTTCTTTGGAGCGTTCGATGGCGGCAATCAGGTTTTCGGCGGATTTTTTACCCATGCGTTCCAGAGTGGACACACTTTGCGCTTCCAGCGCATACAAGTCGGCGGCAGTTTTGACCAGGCCGGCGTTTACAAGAGATTCCACCACCGCCGGACCAAGCCCCTCGATATCCATAGCGTCCCGCGAGGCGAAATGAGTCAGATTGCGCAGCAGTTGCGCGGGACATTCCGCGCCGGTACAGCGGATATGGGCGCCGTCCTCATCCCGGGCAACAGGTGCGCCGCAGACAGGACAGTGCGTGGGAAACTCGTATGGCACCGCGTCTGTCGGGCGTTTTTTTGAGACGACCCGGACGATTTCAGGAATGATCTCACCCGCCTTCTGCACCAACACAGTGTCTCCAATGCGGATATCTTTCTCGGTAATATAGTCCTGATTGTGAAGGGTGGCGTTGGTGACGGTGGTCCCGGCCAAACGCACCGGAGCTACGACCGCCTTGGGGGTAAGCACTCCGGTACGGCCCACCTGAACGATAATGTCCTGTACCACCGACTCTTTCTGCTCGGGCGGATATTTGTAGGCTGCGGCCCAGCGCGGAAACTTTGCCGTGCTTCCAAGTATCTCACGGCCTGACAAGTTATCTAACTTAACAACCGATCCGTCGATTTCATAAGAGTACGCATCCCTGTTTTCTCCAATACAGGCGATCTGCTCCGAAACCTGCTCGATTGAAACAGCGCTGATACGGGAGATGACCTTAAATTTTAAGCTCTCCAGCCAGTCCAGGGACGCGCTGTCGCTTTCAAATATCATCCCATCCACATATTGAATGTTGAAAATCAAAATATCAAGCCGACGTTCCGCGGCGATTTTTGGGTCTAACTGCCGCAGGGAGCCGGCCGCGGCATTGCGGGGATTGGCAAAGAGAGACTCCCCCCGTTCCTCCCGGACGGCGTTCAACTGTTCAAAAACCGTACGGGGCATAAACACCTCGCCCCGTACGATCAGAGCGGGAGGCGCGTTGTCCAGCTTTAATGGGATCGACTTAATTGTGCGAAGGTTTTCCGTCACGTCCTCCCCTACCGTACCGTCTCCCCGGGTAGCCCCTCGGACAAAGATGCCGTTTTCATATTCCAACGCCACGGACAGACCGTCAATTTTCGGTTCGACAAGATAGGAGACGTCAGACACGCTTTCCCGTACACGGCGGTCAAACTCTCCCAGTTCCTCAAAGTCGAACACATCCTGCAGGCTCTCCAGCGGAACGCGGTGGACGACCTTGGCAAAGCTGTCCAACGCCTTTCCCCCCACCCGCTGTGTGGGAGAATCAGGCGTGACCAGCTCCGGGTGCTCACGTTCCAGATCCTCTAAAGCACGCAGCATATGGTCATACTCAAAATCGCTGATTGTGGGCCGGTCCAGCACATAGTAATTGTAATTATGCTGCTCCAGCTCCCGGCGCAACTGCTCCGCCTGTTCTTTTGCCGTCAAGAAAGGTCACGTCCTTTTTGTAAAGTAAAAATACATTACGGATTTAACTGTAGGTAGGTGTCCGGTACTTTGCCGACGATCACCGTTTCGGCAACGCAGACATCAGTACTGACCGTAGTATGGTATTGCTTTCCCGGCAGAAGAACCGAAATGTCCGCGCTGACCTGAAAAAAAATCTGGTGGCAGGTCTGATTGATGCCGGTTGAAGAAAAAGCGTTTTCAAACTCGGCGGAAGCGGTTCCTGTGTAAAGGACTTGCACCTTGACGCAGGGTCCTCTTCCGGAAAAGAGGTCCCAATCAAAAACCGTGCCAAGGGGAATTTCCAGTTCTATTGTTTCCAGCCCTTCAAGTGCCGTCAAAGCGGTATCCAATAGTTGAGCACGCAAAGCATTGGCCTGCGCCATATTACTGGTCAACGCAACGATATCTCCGCTCTCGGAGCGCTCCAAGGTGACCAGATCCGTATAAGAAACCGCCTGTTCGGCCACCGCTTGGTCGATCGCCGCTGTTATATGATTGGCAGTCTGGGTCAACGCCAGCTCCAATAAGATCGGCCGCAGGCGGGCATTGAGCCGAAAAATCAGGATCAGCGCCAAACCCACACCGATAAAAGCGGTCAGCGGGATCCAGATTTTCTGCAGATCGGTCCCTCTGCTCCATCGGCCCAGTCTCATAGCATTCACCTCCGAAGAAGTGTATGCCATTCTCAGCTTGGCTTAGTCCCCAATCAACTGCTCCACTGCCAATAATACCCCGGTCTTGCCCGATTCATAGGTCAGACCGCCCTGCATATAAACCGTATACGGTTCACGCATGGGGGCGTCGGCGGACAGTTCGATGGAAGCGCCCTGGATAAACGCGCCGGCGGCCATGATCACCTGACTGTCATAGCCGGGCATATCCCAAGGTTCCGGCGTAACATAGGAATCCACGGGGGCACCCATTTGGATCCCCAGGCAAAACTTTTTTAAGGCATCCGGGTTGCGCATATGGATCATCTGGATAATATCGTGGCGGACGGCATGGGAGGCAGGCTCTACTTCATAGCCGAGCAGTTCCATGATCCGGGCAGCGAAAACCGCTGTTTTCAAAGCCTGCGCCACAGTGTGAGGCGCCAGGAACAGTCCCTGATACATCAGGCGGTTATTGCCCAGCGTGGAGCCGCACTCTTTCCCGATCCCCGGACAGGACAGGCGCATCGCCGCCCCTTCCACCAAATCATGGCGTCCCGCAATGTAGCCGCCTGTGGGGGCCAATCCGCCGCCGGGATTCTTGATCAGGGAACCAACCACCAAATCAGCCCCGACCTGAGTAGGCTCCTTCTCCTCTACGAACTCGCCGTAGCAATTGTCCACCAAGATAGCGGCGTCGGGGTTGTCCGTCCGAATGACGGCACACATTGCTCCGATCTCATCCACGCTCAGGGAAGCGCGGGTGGCGTAGCCGCGGGAGCGCTGGATCAGCACCGCTTTTACCCGGGGATCAGCGGCGGCTTTCGCCATTCCATCCAGATCTGGCTTATTGTCAAGCAAATCTACTTGCCTATATTCCACACCCCAATCTTTCAGAGAACCGTGGCCCTTGTCCGACACCCCAATTACGCCAAGCAGTGTGTCATAGGGCGCTCCTACGGCGGACAGCAGGACGTCCCCGGGCTTTAGCGCACCAAACAGGGCACAGGTAATTGCGTGGGTCCCATTGACAAATCCGATGCGCACCAAAGCGTCCTCGGTCTTAAAAATATCGGCGTAGATCTCCTCCAGCTTATCCCGGCCGATATCATCGTAACCGTATCCTGTGGTACCGGAGAAATCACTTTCCGCCACACGATGCTTTTGAAAGGCGGAGAGCACCTTCTGGGTATTTGCCTCGGCGATGGCATCAATGCGTTCAAACTGCTCCCGCAGATCCGCTTGGGCCCGAGCGCCCAACTGACGTACTTTTTCTGATATCATTGCTTCTTTACACTCCAGATTCCGGTCTGTGGCAGGCAAAGGCGGCAGCCAGTCTGACACAGGCTTCAACGTCGGATAATTGTACCATCTCGGTAGGGGTATGGATATAGCGGCACGGAACCGAGAGGCCGCCGGTGTACACTCCTGTGCGGGAAACATGAATCGCGCCCGCGTCAGTGCCGCCCGCGCGAATTACATCGGTTTGGAATGGAATATTTTTCTTTTGTGCCAGATCAGTCAGCATTTCTACCATTTGAGGATGACAGATCACCGAGCCATCCATCACCTTGACCGCGGCGCCTTTGCCCAAAACGCTGCTGCCGTTGTGCTTTGCCCCCGGCACATCATCGGACAGAGTCACATCCACCGCGAGCGCATAGTCGGGATCAATGGCATAGGCCGCCGTCTTAGCGCCGCGCAACCCGACCTCTTCCTGGGTCGTAAAGACAAAATAGAGGTCATTTGGGCTGTTTTCAATATTCTCTAACACCGTCAGCAGGATCGCGCAGGATATCCGGTTGTCCAGATAAGGAGAAATAATGCTCTCCCCGGCGGCAAAGGTCGGGGTGTCAAACACCGCGGTGTCGCCAATGCGAACCAAGCGCTCCGCCTCTTCCCTGCTGTGCGCGCCAATGTCAATAAATAAGTCCTCAACACACGGCTTTTTCGGATCAGCGCCCTGATCCACACCGACCAGGCCGCGGGTACCGTTGGCAAAGCGGACGGGCGTATACAATAAAGCAAACAGGCCCAATCCACCCACCTTGCCAAAACGGAGATATCCCTCCTGCTCAATGTGAGTAACAATCATTCCGATGCTGTCCATATGAGCGGCAAAAAGCACCTTGGGCCCACTGCCCCGCTTATGCACGATCAGGTTACCCATGGCGTCGGTCCAACACTCATCCGCATACGGAGCGGCCAGAGTGCGAATGCACCCAGCCACGCCGCTCTCATCCCCGGAAGGACCATGGCAGGCATTCAGCGCCTGCAGCATATTCAAAATATCCATTTGTTCTTCCTCCCTAGCAGTTCTCTGCCACAGCGTCCACAAAAGCGACCGCCAACTCCAGCATCTGTTCAAAATCCCGGACCGAACCCACGCTGGTGGGTGCGTGGAGATAGCGCACGGCGGCGGACAGCCCCGCCACGCGAACGCCGGTCTTCGTGCGCTGGATGGCTTTGGAATCATTTCCGCCGGCGATATAATGCTTGACCTGCCAGGGAATACCGGCGCGGTCGGCACAGTCACACATGAGCCGGAACAGTTCCTTATCGTAGATCGTGCCGCCGTCCATCAGAGAGATCACGGGCCCCTGCCCCGGCGCACACACCCGCTTCTGCCCCTTGACCCCGGGCAGATCGGCGGCGGTGGTCGTTTCCAGCACCAGAGCGATTTCAGGGGTCACGGCAAAGGCCGCTCCGAACGCGCCACGGGTACCTACCTCCTCCTGCACGGTAAATGCAAAGGTACAGTCCATGGGCAGCCCGCGCCGCAGCAGCTTGAGCATCACCGCGCAGCCTACCCGGTCGTCGATCGCTTTGGCCTTGAACATACCGTTTCCATATTCCAGACACTCGTTGTCAAATACGGCAAAATCACCCAGAGAGACCAGGGATTCGGCTTCCTCCCTGTCCTTGGCGCCGATATCCAAATAGAACTTCTTCAGACGAGGCACCTTGTCCCGCTCCTCCGCGGTGGTCAGATGGACGGCCTTCAGGCCGACAATGCCGGGGACCCGGTTCCAGCCTACAAACACACGCTTGCCGATCAGCACCCGGCGGTCGATCCCGCCGACGGGAGAAAACTTCAGGTAACCGTCATCTGTGATTTGGCGGACGAGCAATCCCACCTCATCCATATGGGCACAGAGCATCAGCTTGTTTCCCGTGGTTTTGGCGCCTTTCTTGAATATGATCAGGTTGCCCAGGTTGTCCACCCGCATACTGTCGGCATAGGGCCTCGCCTGCTCCATCAGATAGTCCCGCACCGGATCCTCAAAGCTGGATACACCGGACAGAGAGCACAGCGTTTTTAACGTTTTGATCATGCCAGTGCCTCCTCTCCGATCCCTTCCACAAAGGCGGCCAGAAGAGCGGCTACCGCTTCCGCGTCGCTTAAATCCAGGGCCTCCACCGGGCTGTGCATATACTTTACAGGCAGTGAAAGGACAGCCGTGGGAATGCCCTCGCGGGCGATCTGCATGTCCCATCCGTTGGTCCCGCTGGAGCCGGCCATGACTTCAAGCTGCACCGGAATGTCCGCAGCCTTTGCTTTGGCAAGCATGCGCTCCGTCATCCAGCGGGTCATGTTGGGACCGACCCCGACTGTGGGGCCTCCCCCAAGCTCAAAGGTCTGATCCTTTGGGGCATCCGGTGTCCTTCCATGGGTCGCATCCACCGCCACACAGCAGTCCGGCGCGGCCGTCCAGACAGCCGTGGCCGCGCCGCCATAGGCGACCTCCTCCCGGGTGCTGCCCAGGATATACAGATCAACGTCCAGCTTTTTATCCTTCAGCATCTGCGCCGCACGCAGCAGCGTAACAAAACAGGCGCGGTCATCCATGGACTTACCGCACATCTCCCGGCGTCCCAGCGGAAAGCAGCCGTCCCGAAATACGCAGGGTGTTCCCACCGGAATGAGTTTTTCCACCTCTTCCTGGGACAGCCCGGTATCAAGAAACAATTCGGGTATGGGCACTGATTTATCCGCATCTCCCGCCTTCTGCACGTGGGGAGGCAGACAGGCCACCACGCCAAACAGGGGCGGATCGGTCAGAATCGTCACTTCGTGGTCGGGCAGCACCCGGGGATCGACCCCGCCGATGGAACGGAAGCGCAGAAAGCCGTCCTCCGACCCGATGACGATCAGACCGATCTCATCCAAATGCGCGTCCAACAGGACGCGCTTTGCGCCGGGAATCCCACAGCGGCGCACTCCGATCAGATTGCCCATACGGTCGATGCTGACTTCATCCACCAGCGGGCGCAGCAATTCTGCCGCGCGCAGCGCCAACGGCCGCTCAAACCCGGATGGTCCCGGCAAGGGGCAAAGGGCAGAGAGCATTTCCCGCAATTGTGAATCTTCCATACCATTTACTCCAATTCCTGAATGATCTTTTTAAATGCCTCACCGCGGAGCATAAAGTTCTTGAACCGGTCAAAGGAAGCGCAGGCCGGAGACAGAATGACCACATCCCCCGGCTGGGCGGCGCGGTGAGCGGCCAGGACTGCTTGCTGAAAGTCGTCAAACTCCAGAATTTCAGGATCGGAACCCATGTACCCGGGAACCGCCTCCACCGCCGCGCGGATTTTAGAAGCGGTAGTTCCTGTCAGGACTAGCACCTTTACATGCTTTGTGATTTCTGTGCCCAACTCGTCAAACGGGATCTTTTTATCGTATCCGCCGGCAATCAGGATAACCTTTTCATGGAACGAGCGCAGTCCCGCGATCGTCCGGGTGGGACTGGAGGCAATGGAATCGTTGTAATAGCGCACGCCATTCAAGGTGCGCACCAGTTCAATGCGGTGCTCGACTCCGCCAAAAGTTTGTGCCACCTTGCGGATGACCTCGTCGCTGACCATGCTTTCCACAGCGGCAATCGCCGCCATATAGTTCTCCACATTGTGAACGCCGGGAATCAAGATATCCTCCAGGGGCAGCACCTTTCGCTCCCCTGACCAAACAGCGCCCTCTTTCACATAGACGCCCTGGTTTAGTTCGACCTGACGGCTGAAAAATACGCAGCGCCCCGCCGCTTTTTCCGCAAAGGCGCGGGTGATCTCGTTGTCGTAGTTGAACACAGCCAGGTTCTGTGGTGACTGATGGGCAAACACATTGGCCTTGGCGGCAATATACTCGTCCATCGACTTGTGTACATCCAGGTGATTGGGAGAGACATTGGTGACCACGGCGATATCCGGGCTTTGGTTCATGGTCATCAGTTGGAAGGAGGACAACTCCAGCACCGCCACATCGTCGGCGCTCATGCCGGCCGCGTCGGACAGCAGAGGCCGGCCGATATTGCCGCCCACATGTACCCGATATCCGGCCGCCTTGAGCAGTTCAGAGACAATGGTCGTCGTGGTGGTTTTTCCGTCGCTTCCGGTCACAGCGATGATCTTACAGGGACAAACCCGAAAGAAAACCTCCATCTCTGAAGTGATCTCCGCTCCGCGCGCGCGTGCCGCCTCCAGAGCCGGTACATCGGGACGCAGGCCGGGCGTGCGGAAGATCACGTCCTGGTCCAATCCCGCCATATAGTTCTCACCCAACTGCAGCCGGGCGCCCAGATTCTCCAGTTCCTCGGCTATGCCGCCCAAGTCATCACGGCTGCTTTTATCACATGCGGTCACATCAATTCCGGCGCCCAGCAGCATACGGATCAGCGGTGTGTTGGACACACCAATGCCGATGACCGCCACTCGCTTGTTTTTTAAAGAGGTCAGGTATTCCGAAACGGTCATACACATGACGCCCCCTTTATCTTAATATTTACATATTATATCTCAACTATTTGCCTTTTTCAATCGAATTTGACAACGGAGTTGGTTTAATATAAAATAGACAACGCAAGTAAACTGGACAGCCGCGCGCACGGGGCGAAAGGCTCGTGGGTGAGGAAAGTCCGGGCTCCACAGGGCAAGGATAACGGGTAACACCCGCCGGGGGCGACCCCAGGAAAAGTGCAACAGAGATAAACCGCTGCGCTTTTGCGCAGTAAGGGTGGAAAGGCGGAGATAAGCGCCCGCCCGATGACTGGGAACTGCTCATCGCTGTAAACTCTATCCGGAGCAACACCGTGGGAGAACACATGGCTGACCCGGCCGTTCTCAGGAGGTGGCTGGAGCGTATCGGCAACGGTGCGCCTAGATAGATGGCTGTCTTCAATGACAGAACCCGGCTTACAGGTTTGCTTGCATCAAAGGCGCACGGTCTCCGTGCGCCTTTGATATTGACACCATGGTACGCGTATGCTAGAATTTGATTTAAGAAATCATAAAAGGAGATTTTTTAATGGCTTTTACCATTGTCGCCGATAGCTGCTGTGATCTCACTTCCGCCATGCGCGCCGCCGGGCCTTTCCGCCGGGTGCCTCTTACCATCCAGATCGGCGAGAAGGTGTTTTGCGACGATGATACTCTGCGCCGAAAAGAGCTGCTGGCAGCAATGCGGGAGAGCGCGGAGCCTCCCCGCACCTCCTGCCCCTCCCCTGCCGATTACCTGGATGCTTTCGAGCATGCCGAAGGGGATATCTATGTGATCACCCTGTCCGCCCTACTCTCAGGTTCCCACAATTCCGCCCGACAGGCGGCAGCTATTTTCCTGGAGGAGCATCCTGACCGGAATCTTCACGTGTTCAACTCCTGCTCGGCTTCGGCGGGAGAAGTGGTCCTGGCTCTCAAGCTCAATGAGCTGGCCGGTTCCGGGCTGCCATTTTCTCAGGTGGTATGTCAGACCGACCGGTTTATTACAGAGATCAATACCCTGTTTATCTTGGAAAATCTGGATAATCTGAAAAAGAACGGTCGGCTGACCAAGGCACAGGCGGCCCTGACCGGCGCGCTGCACATCAAATTGCTGATGGGCGCCACCCCCGAGGGAGAGATCTGCAAGCGGGGGCAGGCGCTGACGGTAAAGCAGGGCTTGAGCAAATTGGTACAGATGATGTACTCCGATCCCAGACATTGCGGAAAAACGCTCTGCATTGCCCATTGTAATTGTTCCGCGCGGGCAGAGGAGCTTCACATGCAGGTGCTGAAGCACTGCGACTTTCGGGAGGTGTTGATTTGCCCCACCCATGGCATCAGCACGGTATACGCCAACGACGGCGGCATTGTGTGCGCCTATTGACCTACCGATTCGAGAGCGGGAATATCCTTCCCGCTCTTTCTTTTTTCGCCAAATCATGATATACTACCTGTTAAATCAGTGGAAAGAGGCATACTGTTTTGGACTGAATCGACAAATTTGGAGTTGAGACAATGGATCTTTGCGATATCCGAGATATCAAAGCCCTGCTGGGCCGGTATGGCTTTCATTTCTCCAAAAGCATGGGGCAAAATTTTTTGATCGAGGGCTGGGTCCCCCGTGATATTGCCGAAGCCGCGGGCGGCGGTGATACTGTAGGTGTGTTGGAGATCGGTCCTGGCATTGGCCCGCTGACCGCGCAATTGGCTCAACGCTGCAATAAAGTAGTCTCCGTGGAGTTGGACAAGGCTCTTTTGCCGGTGCTGGCTGAGACCATGCGGGAATTCAGCAACGTGGAAATCGTCCACGGCGACATTCTGAAGCTGGATATACCCTCCCTTGTTTCCGACAAGCTCAATGGCCTTACACCAATTGCCTGCGCCAATCTTCCGTACAATATTACGACCCCGGTCATCACCGCGCTGTTGGAATCGGGCTGTTTTGCGCGCATTACGGTGATGATCCAGCGTGAGGTCGCCATGCGTATCTGCGCCGCCCCCGGCACCTCTGACTATGGCGCGTTTTCCGTGCTCTGCCGGTATTATGCGGATTGTGAGCGCTTGTTTGATGTGGATCCCGCGTGCTTTCTCCCCGCCCCCAAGGTGACTTCCTCCGTGATACGGCTTACTCCGCACCCCAAGCCGGCGGAAGTGGAAGATGAGGCCGCGTTCTTCCGGGTGGTGCGCGCGGCCTTTGCCCAGCGGCGCAAGACCCTGCTGAATTCCCTTTCCTCCGCATGTGCTGCCCACTCAAAGGACGACCTGCGCGCCGCCATTGCCGCCTGCGGTCTGCCGGAGGATGTACGGGGAGAGCGGCTGGGAATTTCGGAATTTGCGTTTCTGGCAAAAATACTTTTTCCCAAAGAAGTTTAGCTTGCTTTCTGCTTGGAAATCAAATACAATTAAAATAACATTATCAAGGAGGATGACCACCTATGGCTCCCACCACTAACCGCTATGTCCTGGACTGGATCGACGCCATGGCCGCACGCACCCGCCCGGATCAGATCGTATGGATCACCGGTGATGAGACGCAGTTGGAACAACTGCGTGAAGAGGCGTGCGCTACCGGCGAGATGACAAAGCTCAACGAAGAAAAACTTCCCGGCTGCTATCTGCACCGCACATTGCCCCATGATGTGGCCCGCGTGGAGGACCGCACGTTTATCTGCTGCCGCAAACAGGAGGATGCCGGCCCCACTAACAACTGGATGGACCCAAAGGAGATGTACGAAAAGCTGTATGCGCTCTATGAGGGGTCGATGGTGGGCCGCACCATGTATGTGATCCCCTACTCCATGGGTGTGGTGGGTTCCCCCTTTGCCAAATACGGAATTGAGTTAACCGATTCCATCTACGTGGTCCTCAACATGAGCATCATGACCCGCGTGGGTCAGGTCGTATTGGATGCACTCGGCGACTCTCCCGATTACATTAAGGGGCTGCATTCCAAGGCCAATGTAGACCTGGAGAACCGTTATATTGTCCATTTCCCCGAGGACAATACCATCATGTCCGTCAACTCTGCCTACGGCGGCAATGTACTGTTGGGCAAGAAATGCTTTGCTCTGCGCATCGCTTCCACTTTGGGCCGTGACGAGGGCTGGATGGCCGAGCATATGCTTATTTTGGGCATCGAGAATCCCACCGGTGAGGTGCGCTATCTTGCCGCCGCCTTCCCCTCTGCCTGCGGCAAGACCAATCTGGCTATGCTGATCCCCCCCGCCTATTACCGGGAAAAGGGCTGGAAGGTCTGGTGTGTGGGCGACGATATCGCCTGGATCCGTGTAGGCGAGGATGGCCGTCTTTGGGCCATGAACCCGGAGTATGGCTTCTTCGGTGTTGCACCCGGAACCAATGAAAAATCCAACCCCAACGCGCTTGCTTCCACCCGTAAGGGCACCATTTTCACCAACGTCGCTCTCAATCTGGATGATAATACGGTCTGGTGGGAGGGGCTGGACAAGAATCCGCCCGCCCATGCGCTCGACTGGAAGGGGAATCCTTGGGACGGCACCACCTCTACCGAGAAGGGCGCCCATCCCAACTCCCGCTTTACCGCTCCCGCCAAAAACTGCCCCTGTCTCTCCCCCGAGTTTGAAAATCCCAAGGGCGTTCCCTTGAGCGCCATCGTTTTTGGCGGCCGCCGGGCCAAGACCGCTCCTTTGGTCTACCAGTCCTTTGATTGGCAGCACGGTGTGTTTGTCGGCTCTGCTATGGCCTCTGAGACCACTGCTGCCGCCGCCGGCGCTGTGGGTGTGGTGCGCCGCGATCCCATGGCCATGCTCCCCTTCTGCGGCTACAACATGGGCGATTACTGGCAGCACTGGCTGGATATGGGCGAAAAGCTGGGCGACAAGGCGCCCAAGATTTTTAACGTCAACTGGTTCCGTACCGATGATGAAGGCCGCTTCATTTGGCCCGGCTTCGGTGACAACCTGCGTGTCTTGGAGTGGATCATGAAGCGCTGCTTCAACGAGGCGGAGGCTGAAAGCTCTCCCATCGGCTACCTGCCCCGTACCGAGGATATCAACCTGGAGGGTTCTGGTGTGGACGAGGGTGTTTTGTCCAGTCTGCTCAGTGTGGACGTTGACCTCTGGAAAACGGAAACCGAGGGAATCCATGAGTTCTACGCCAAATTTGGAGATAAGCTGCCTCCCGCTCTGTCTGAGGAGTTGAAAAAATTAGAGGAACGCCTGAAATAATCCTGAAAGCGCAAAAGAACGGCCCTATAAGGTGATATTGCCTTACAGGGCCGTTCTTTATTCTTCTTCCGCCGGTTTGCTGCGGAGCTTTTTGCGGCGTTTGCAGAAAATTTTGATCACGATTATGATCACTGCGGCCAAAATAACCAACACAATGATATTGCGGGCCGCCCAGAGCGAAAGGGCCTGCAAGCTATCCACAAAACCTTCAAAACCGTTTTGGAAGGACGCGCCCAGTTTGGTCAGGAAACTGTCTTCGGGCGTCGGCTCCTGGCTGATTTTCACTACTTCCTCCAGGGAGATCTCAAAGGTGGAATAGTCGATCAGGCTGTCGTACTTGCGCAAAGTCGTATTGTGCATGTCGATCTCATACTGTACGTCGGCCAGAGAGTTTTCCAGGGAAATGATGTCCTCCATCAGCTCCGCCTTCTCCAACAGAGCCAGCAGACGCTCCCGCTTAGTCTCCAGCGTCGCCAGGCGGGCTTCTGTGTCGTAGTATACCTCACCCACATCCTGAACGCCTTCTTGTACACTGTAAAGGTGACCAACTTCACCCACTTTATCCCGGAATGCAGTGAAGTTCTCCTTCGGGATACGCACTACATAATAGGCGGTACGGTTGGCATACTGATCATAATAGCCGCCGCCATATACTTCAGCGCTTTCATAGTAGCCGCCCTGCTCCTCGGTCAGCGCGGCCAGGCTGGCGGTAGACCGGTCAAATTCCGTAGTCTGGATAGTCAATTCGGCCGTACGAATAATCTTGGCATCCGGATCGGTGTAAATGGAACTGTTTACCGATGTGGAGATCTGATCCTCCAACTCCTGGATGATCCCACCGCCGTTGGTTTCGGCGTCGTAGTAGGACGGCGCGCTGTTATCGGACGAGTCGGAATGATTGCTGCCGGAAGCGCCGCAGGCGGTCAGTCCAAAAATGAGCAGAAACGAGAGCAAGAGCGCGATTCTTTTTTTCATTGATTGCACCTCCTTATTTTCTTAGACGCATTTGCTGTCAAAAAGTTCCCATTCGGCATAGGATATTTTTAAAAGGAGGTTTTTCCTATGCCTGTGATCTACCTATCCCCTTCTACGCAAGAGAACAATTACTACGTCAACGGCGGCACGGAAGAGCTTTGGATGAATCGTTTGGCCGACGCTATGGAGCCTTACCTGACCGCGTCCGGCATCCAATATGTGCGCAATACCCCCGAGATGACCGCCGCCTCGTCCATCGTGGCCTCCAATGCGGGCAATTACGATCTGCATCTGGCGCTTCACTCAAACGCCGCTCCGGACGGTCAATACGGCACAATACGAGGTATCATCGTTTTTTACTATCCCGGCTCCACTGAGGGGCGCAGAGCGGCTCAAATCGTGGCGGATAACCTGAAGGCGATCTATCCCTTGCCTAACAGCGTGCGTGCGGAGAGCACGACCGAGATCGGCGAGGTGCGCCGTGTGCGCGCTCCGTCAGTATTTTTGGAGATCGGCTATCATGACAATCCGGACGACGCCGCGTGGGTCCAAAACAATCTTGATGCAATTGCCCGAAATCTGGTACTCTCGCTGACAGAGTATTTTGGATTACCCTTTTTAGAGCCGCGGCCCTCCCGTCCCGCGGTAGTAGACGTTAACTGGGGGTCTCTCAATATCCGCGCCCGTCCCAATACCTCCGCCCCCGTCATTGCCAGCGCCTATGACGGCGCCCGCCTCACAGTGATCAATCAGTGGCAGGGCTGGTATCTGGTGCGCTTCAATGGCACGCTGGGCTGGGCCAGCGGCGATTTCATCACCCTGCTGTAAGTGCGCCGCTATGGTTATTCATGTAGTCCGTCCGGGTGACAGCGTATACTCTATCGCCCGGCAATACCAGGTACCTCTGTCCCAACTGCTGAACGACAATCAGCTTTCCGACCCCGCCCGTCTCGCGGTAGGGCAAACATTGGTGGTTCGTTTCCCGCAACAGGTCCACACCGTACAGGCCGGTCAAACCTTGTCCTCTATTGCCCAAATGTACGGTCTCAGTGTACGGCAGCTTCAGCGCAACAATCCTGTTTTGGCCGGCGGAAGCGAGGTCTATCCAGGCCAAACTCTGGTGATCTCGTATCAACAGCAGAAGGAAGGTACTCTTTCCGTGAACGGCTATGCCTATCCCTTTATTGACAGAACGCTGCTGCGCTCTACCCTGCCCTATTTGACTTATATGACTCCGTTTACTTATGGAATCACGGAAGATGGCGGCCTGGTGGACCTGGATGATACGGAGTTGATCGCCATGGCGAACGAGAGCGGCGTGTCGCCCCTGATGCATCTGTCTACCCTGACCGAAGAGGGCGGCTTTTCGAATGAATTAGCCAGTCTGGTGCTCAATAACGACGATATTCAGACCAGGCTCATTGAAAATCTGGTCACGATGATCCAGGTCAAAGGCTATCGAGGACTGGATGTAGATTTTGAATTTGTATTACCACAGGATGCCGGTCCTTACGCCGCATTCATCTGCCGGCTGGCACAAACGCTGAACCCCCTGGGCCTGCCTGTCATCGTCGCATTGGCCCCTAAAACCTCCTCGACCCAACGCGGTCTGCTCTATGAAGGACATGATTACGCGGCGTTGGGAGCGGCGGCGAACGAAGTGCTGCTAATGACATATGAATGGGGTTATACCTACGGTCCTCCAATGGCTGTAGCGCCCCTGCCCAATGTGCGGGCGGTGGTGGAGTATGCGCTGACGCAGATCCCGGCGGAAAAAATATGGCTGGGTGTTCCCAACTACGGCTATGACTGGCCGTTACCCTTTATTCAGGGTGAGAGCAGGGCCACCTCAATCTCGAACCGCTATGCTGTCCAGCTTGCGCTGCGCTACAACGCCGAGATCCTGTATGACGAACGCGCCCAGTCGCCGTGGTTCCGTTATTGGGACGAAAACGGCGTAGAGCATGAAGTATGGTTTGAAGATGCCCGCAGTATCCGCGCCAAGCTGTCGCTGATCCCGGAATACGGTCTGCGGGGGGCGGGATACTGGAATTTGATGCGCCCATTTCCGCAAAACTGGCTGGTGCTCTCTTCCCTATACAACATCCGAGAAGCCCGGTAATATGAAACCCGGCAAAAAACCGCCCTTGTCTTTTGGAAAGACAAGGGCGGTTTGCGATCACAGAGCGTCCACCGCTTCCTCGATGGCGTCCTCTCCGGCCTGCATGGCAGTCAAAGTGCGTTCCAACAGGGTGTCCAATTCCCACCCCAACAGCTCGGCCCCCTGGGTGATGGTCTCCCGGGAGCAGCCCGCGGCAAACTTTTTGTCCTTGAACTTCTTTTTCAGGGACTTCAACTCCATATCCTTGGTACTCTTTGACGGGCGCATCAAAGCGGCGGCTCCGATCAATCCGGTCAGCTCGTCAGCGGCAAAGAGCACCTTTTCCATCTCGTGCTCGGGCCTTGCGTCGGTAGGAGTCAGTCCCCAGCCATGAGAGCAAACTGCGTGAATCAGCGCCGGGTCGAGTCCCTTTGCCTCCATCAGCTCTTTCTCCTTGATGCAATGCTCATCGGGCCAGCGCTCAAAATCCAGATCATGGAGCAGGCCCACAATAGACCAGAACTCTGCCTGGTCACCGTAGCCCAGTTCCCGAGCATACCAGCCCATGACAGACTCCACCGTCAGCGCGTGGCGCAGGTGGAATTGCTCCTGATTATACTCCCGCAGCAGGGAAAAAGCCTGCTCTCGTGTCAGTTCCATGTGGGAATACACTTCCTTTCATGGAGGTATTTTACGGCATATTTGCAAAGTTTGCAAGTACAGCTTGCTGTCAAGCCAGCCTGATCTTTGTTCCGTACATCGAATTCAGACTCAGTATAGTACCCGCTGTTCATATATTCAATTTTCACCTCGCCATCGGCAATGATTCCATCAGGTTCCATTTCGCGGAAGTTTAGCTGTGATCTGCTTGCTTCATTGTGCCACCCCTGCCTGTTTACATTGTCAACAGCAAACATAAAAAACGGCGGCCCCCAAGAAAAGACTGCCGTTTTAACGTTTCCCTATAAGAATTCACGGATATCAATTACCAGCTTTTCCTCCAAATTGATCAGCCGTTTTGTGATATCCTTGGATTCTTCACTGGCCGCTTCATATTCGTTCAAATACTGATTCAAATACTTTACACCCATATTGCAGCCGTCAGTCATAAGGCTTGCGATAGTCTCATCCGAGCTGTTCATTGCCATTTTCAGGTTGGTCTTGATTTGCGCCATGCCTTTTGTCATGGGGCTGGGTTCTTTTCCGTCGTCATGATATTTGTCCAAAAGGACCTGAATTTCCTGTTCCAGCTTTTCATGCTCCGCCTTGCAATCGGCCAAGCGGCGCCGAAGCGGTTCAGCGTCGACATACTTTAAAATGTCGTCAATGGAAGAGACGCCCATTTTAATTCCCGCGTCACACTCACGCAGCAGCCTGACAGTATCTTGCTCGATCATATCAATTGTACCTTTCTGATTTATAAATTCTTTTTGATTTGGTTGATGACGTTCTTTTCCAAGCGGGATACCTGCGCCTGGGAAATCCCGATTTCGGAAGATACCTCCATTTGGGTTTTTCCCTCAAAAAAGCGTAAACTGAGGATACGCTTTTCGCGGTCATTCAGTTTTTTGATGGCTTCCTTGAGGGCAATGTGCTCCAGCCAGCTTTCGTCCGTGTTTTTATCGTCTTTGACCTGATCCATCACACAGATGGTATCCCCACCGTCGGAATAGACCGGCTCGTACAGGGAAACCGGGTCCACAATGGCATCCAGCGCAAAGACCACGTCCTCCCGTTTCAGATCCAAGAGCTTTGCGATCTCTTCCACCGTCGGCTCTTTTTGATGCTCGGCCATATATCTTTCCTTGGCCTGAAGCACCCGATATGCCGTATCACGCATGGATCGGGAGACCCGCATGGCGCTGTTGTCCCGCAGATATCTGCGGATCTCACCTACGATCATGGGCACACCGTAGGTGGAAAATTTGACGTCCAGGTCCACATTGAAATTGTCAATGGCCTTGATCAGGCCGATGCAGCCCACCTGAAACAGATCGTCTGCGTTCTCCCCCCTGCCCATGAACTTCTGGATCACCGAAAGGACCAGTCGGAGATTTCCCGCAATGAGCTGTTCCCTGGCGTCCATATCCCCTTCCTTGGTGCGGCGCAGCAGTTCCATCGTCTCCTCGTTTTTCAGCACCTTGAGCTTGGAGGTATTGACCCCGCAGATTTCTACCTTGCCTTGTATCGACATTGTTGACCTCCCGCAGGAAATACTGTGTATTTGCAGTATCTCCCCACGGAAGGGTTTCATACGGCGGCGAAGAGGAGTATATTTTTTTCTTCCAGACGAAATTCGATGGACTTTTCTCCAAGAAAATCTGATGCTCCACGGTCTTCAAATCATTTACGACAAGAACCGAAAACGGTCAAGATAGGTTAAGGGTATATGGAATTGCCGCTTCAACAATTTCATATACCCTTAATTTTATATCAAGATCCTGTTCAAGCGGCCGCCCAGACGACTCACTACTTCGTTGGTGATCGAGCCTATCTGCTCGGCGAGATCATAAGCTGTGATCTCACGTTCACCGGATTTCCCAATGATGACCGCGATATCACCGGTTTTTACGTTGGGAACATCTGTGACATTTACCAGCAGTTGGTCCATGCAGACGCGCCCCACGATCGGAGCTTGACACCCATGAATCAGAACCGCTCCGTTTCCATAGGACATGGCCCTGGGTATGCCGTCGGCATATCCAATTGTGACCACGGCGATGGTTTCCTTCTGTTTCGCGGTATACTGCAGTCCGTATCCGGCCGATTCTCCCGCATACAATTCTTTGACCAACGCCACCCTTGCTTTCAGCGATAATACCGGCTCAAGGTTCAAAGGGCACCGCTCCAGTTCCTCACGGCTGCTCAACAGTCCATAGATCGCAATGCCGATCCTTGCATAGTCCCCCGCAAGCTCCGGATAGTGGATCAGTCCGGAGCTTGCCAGCAAATGAAGTTTGCCGCAGTCATAGCCGCGCTGCTTCAATTGGGAGATCACATCGTAAAATGCTTCACCTTGTTTTTGTGTAAATTCTTTATCCTTTACACAATTTGTATCCGCCGAGCATAGATGCGTATATGCCCCTACGATATCAAGGTTCTTGCACTGAAAAATATCACAGATCGCGTCCAATCGCTCAAACCGCTCTCCCAGCCGGTGCATTCCGGTATCAATTTTCAAGTGTACCGTTACCTTTTTTCCATAAGCGTTCAACAGATGCGCATAGGTGGAATCAACGACGGTTTGGATCAAATGGTATTTCCTCAGCAGCGGGATCTGTGCCGGGTGAGTATACCCTAAAACCAGGATCTCTCCCTTTACGCCGCCCTTACGCAATTCTATTCCTTCTGCCGCCGCAGCAACGCAAAACGACTTGACTCCCAAAGCGTTTAATTCTTTTGAGACCAGCACGGCGCCATGCCCGTATGCGTTTGCTTTTACCGCCGGCATCAGTTGGCAGCCGGCCGGGAGCAGTTCACGTAAGACGGTCACATTCTGTCGCAGTTTGGCTTGATCCACCTCGATCCATGCGCGATCTTTCAAAAATGAGGGTTTCTTCAATAAAGCAAGCAGCCTTTCCGCCAGCACGGCAAATGCGCAGGACAGAATACAGACTACCGTATAAAAAATGAAGCTATGCTCTGACAATACGACCTCAGCCCGTATTACTTTTGCCGCTCCGCGCGCCAGTATGATGAACATGGGGTGAACCAAATAAATTACCGTAGAAATCAGGCGTAAAGACTTTGCATTTTTCAAATCCAGCGACCAGACTGCCTGAAACAGGAAAAACATACAGGGAAGCAGCATGAGATACATGCTGTCATGCCGCTGAAGCTCAAGCATGTGAAGGCTCAAACCTTCTGCTATCATCAGCACGCCCGATATGATAAGTCCAATGATACCTTTCCGGAGTTTGGTTTGCGGCCTCGCTTTCCCAAACCATGCCCCCATCGCAAGAAAAACGGGGGCGTAGAAAAAGCCGTTTCTGGTATAGGAAAAAATGTGAAATAGGCCATCATAGAATGCCCGGATCGCGGGGCAGGCGGCAATCACCCCATAATAGCTGTCGCCAAACAGGCCTATTACATAGAGGGCCAACGCAATCCCGGCGACGCCCCCAAAGGGGATTTTACGCCCTAAAAGAACGACCAGCGTCATACCGAGCGCGGCTGCCGGTAAATACCACAAATGGTACAGGGTCCCGTCAAATACGATCATGCGAAGGACGCCAAGAAAGCCCACATCTTCAAAGTGTCCGGCATAAATGTTGACGGGCAGATAAACCAGGACAGCCGCGGCATACAGGAGCAGCGTTTTCTTCAGAAAACGGCGGAGCGGCCGATAATCAGACGACTTTTCAAACAGATATTGCGGCAAAATAAAGCAGCCTGTTACCATGAGAAAAAAGGGTACGGCGATCCGTGCAACGATACGAGTGAAAATAAAATCCGCGTCGGAACTGATCGAAGAGAGCGGCGAAGTGTGGATGGCAACCACCAGCAAAGCGGCCACGATCTTGAAATAGTCCAGACCTCCCCGCTGTTCCCTGTTTTCCATTTCAATCCCTCCGCTCAGTGATAATGAATCCGTCCACATTATTGCCCGATACCCCAAACAGGGTGTGATCGTCGATCTTAAACCGGGTCCCCCTCGTTTTTTGCGCCTCCAAATAGGAAACCGAAAAGCGTGCTCCCCGCGAGGAATACAGATAGTGCTGCCGTTCATAGGGATACTGCTTCAGAAACTCATGATATTCTTCAAGGGAAAAATTCAAATTTGACATGATCTCAGCATGGGGCGTCCCTACATATCGAAAATGCCACGGCTCCTGCGCGATACCCATTATTTGTTCTTTCCCACGAGGATACCGTTCGATAAAGCCGAATTGGGCCGCCTTTTCCCGAAAGGTCTGACAGATCCCCGTATAGGGAAAATCAGGACAAATAAAATCAATATCATCCTTTTTTAAGCCCAGATCGATCGCCAGTCCCGTTTGATGCTCACTGCAGCCCGGGCGCGCGACAAACTTTTGGGTAAACTCTTCCCCGTTATCCTGCAAGGACTGCGTATAAATCTCACACTGCTCCTCAAGGGAGCGCCACCCGCTGACAGCGCTGATCTCGCTCCAACCATGAATCTCATCCATCAGTCTGGACAACATCCGGACTGTATGACATTCCAGCAGGACGGTATGCTCTGTCTGATTCACTGAAATGTGCATGTGCGGCTCCGCATCCTCATGATAGGGATGTTGGGCATTGACTAAGATCAAAGTTCCCGCGTAAACGGAACTCTGTGTTAAAACAACGGTTTTCATTTCTTCGCCGCCAGTTCAATCACTGTGGAAACGATGGTCTCGAACGACATGCCGATGGCCTTCATCATATCGGGATACCGGCTGTGCGCTGTAAAGCCGGGGATCGTGTTGACTTCATTGAACACGATCCTGCCGGAATCTGTTAAAAACAGATCGACTCGCGCAAATCCGCGGCAATCGAGAGCACGATACACCTTTTTCGCCGATTCCTTGATTTTTTCCGCTGTCGCGGCGTTGATCCGCGCCGGGACGTGGATCGCGGACGTCTTCAGCGTATATTTTTCCGTATAATCGAAAAATCCATCGGCAAGCTCGATCTCATCCACTTCTCCAACCGTCAATTTCTCCGTTCCCAACACGGCGCAGCCAACTTCAAAGCCGGAAATACATTCTTCAACGATCACGGTGTCGTCGTACGCAAACGCCAGTTCAATGGCGGGCAGCAGCTCGCTCTGATCCGCTGCCTTTGTGATACCAAAGGAGGACCCCGCTTTTACCGGCTTGACAAAAAGCGGATATCCGATCCGATCCGCCTGAGCATGTGCGTTTTCGGTGGTCATGCCCTTTTTAAGCGTAAAGGAACGCGGGACCGCGATACCGGCGGCCTCTGCCAATTTGTGCGCCCGGTCCTTGTCCATGCACAGGGCTGACGCAAGCAGACCACAGCCAACTACCGGAATACCGGCAAGCTCAAACATCCCCTGTACCGTTCCGTCCTCACCATTTTTTCCATGTAAGACAGGAAAAGCGGCATCGACCGGGACCTTCTGCACGGTATTCCCTTCAAACTCTAAGATGGCATGGTCGGAGCGGCTGGGCGAAACGGCTGCGGGGACGCAATCCGCCGCGTTGTGCCATGTGTCATTGGAAATTTTATCAATAGCGCCGTAAAAACGGAACCAATCTCCTTCCCTTGTAATCCCAATCAAAACAGGCTCCAATTTGAGCTTGTCCATAGCGCGGATCACCGCATGGGCCGACTGCAGGGAAACGCTGTATTCCGGGGAACAGCCGCCGAAAATAACGGCGATTTTACTTGCTTCTGTCATGATGTGTCCTCCTTTTACGGCAAAGCAAAAAAGCCTGCCTGCTTATGATACCCATCGTATCATAAGCAGGCAGGCTTTTTTATTAATATAAAGTGATTTAATTCTTAAAAAATACTTTCGGTTTCTTTACTTGGTGCCGAAAATGCGGTCGCCCGCGTCACCGAGACCGGGTACGATATATCCGTGATCATTCAGCTTTTCATCCACCGCGGCGACATAAATATCCACATCGGGGTGATCCTTATGTACCCGTTCAATCCCCTCGGGGGCAGCGATGATATTCATCAGGCGGATGTGCTTGCACTCATAGTTTTTCATAAACTGGATAGCGGCGGAAGCGGAACCGCCGGTGGCCAGCATGGGATCCAGGATAATAATATCCCGCTCCGCGATATCGGTGGGCATTTTGCAGTAATACTCCACCGGCTCCAGGGTCTTTGGATCCCGGTACAAGCCGATATGCCCCACCTTCGCGGAGGGGATCAGGGTCAGGATTCCGTCCACCATGCCCAGGCCGGCGCGCAGAACGGGAACAATGGCCAGCTTCTTGCCAGCCAGCACCTTGACTGTTGCTTTGGATACGGGGGTCTGGATTTCTACCTCTTTCACAGGAAGATCGCGGGTGGCCTCGTAACACATGAGGGTAGCGATCTCGGAGACGACCTGACGGAAGTCCTTCACGCCGGTGTTTTCATCCCGGAGGATGGACAGCTTGTGCTGCAGCAGCGGGTGGTCTAATACATGTACCTTTTCCATATCCATCATCATAACCCCTTTACGATTGTTTGGCCAGACGTTCCCGTTCGGCCTGGGACAGCCGGTGATAATTTGGGACCAGCCCCGCCGCGTCGGTCAACTGTCCGCCGCGCGCCTGCTCCAGCGCACAGCGGGCAACCCCCCACGCAGTCTGATACTGCAGGTGGGGCGGCGCCATCCTGACGGGGTACCCAACCTTCTGAAAGGCATTATAACACAAAAGTGCGCCGTCTCCAACCATTATTTGCGTTTTTTCCACTTTTGCCAGTTCCTGCCCCAGTTCCTCCAGGGAGATCGCCCGGTCGGAAGTCAAGCGGACCGGCTTTCCATCCCTAAGCTCAAACAGCGCATTGTAGACCTGCTGGCGGCGGGCGTCCATGGCAGCGCACACAACACCCTCCATTCCGGTCAACTGCCAGGCCATGGCCTCCAGGGTGGATACCCCCGCACAGGGCTTGTTTTCCGGCCAGGCAAGACCCTTGGCCGCCGACACTCCGATCCGCAGCCCGGTAAAGGAGCCGGGACCGGCGGCCACCGCGATCATATCCATCTCCGCCAGAGTCAGCCCGGATGTTTTCAGCATGGATTCCACCATCGGCATCAAGGTGGCGCTGTGGGTCAGCCCGGTACGCTGAAAGCACTGGGCCACCAGCGCCTCGTCCTCACAGATGGCGGCAGATGCCGCCACTGCGGACGTCTCCAGAGCCAGGATCTTCACTTGTCCATTCCCCCAATCTCAATGATGCGCTGTCCGTCCTGCGCACCCCGGCAAATATTCACCCGAACGCAGCCTTCCATGGCGTCTGTCGCTCGCTCGCTCCACTCCAAGGCACAGATGCCGCCTCGGGCCAGATAGTCCTCCCATCCGATCTCAAACAACTCGTCAGAGCTTTCCAGACGGTAGAGGTCAAAGTGGAACAGAGGACGGCTCCCGCCCTCATATTCATTTACAATGGTAAAGGTAGGGCTGGTCACCCGTTCGGCAATGCCCAAACCCCGGGCCATTCCCCGGACAAAAGCGGTCTTTCCCGCCCCCAGGTCGCCGGTAAAGGCTACAACGGAACCGGCCGGAAGCCGGGCCGCCAGCTCCGCACCCAAGCGCTCCGTTTCCTCTACGCTGTTGGATATAATTTGCATCCGCTCACCTCAGAATGTGAATTCTTGGAAATGACTATACTTTGTAATTTTATCATATCCGTTGTATTTTCACAATCTCTGTGGTAAAATTATTTACCATATTTCTGAGAGGAGGTCGTTCCATGGCTCGTATTACCGGTACCTTGCGCACCTTTTTCCGAAAAGGGGACGTCCTTCTGCTGGTTCTCTGTCTGCTTGCCAGTTGTTTTGGTTTAGTCCTGATTTACAGCGCCACCCGTTATGACAAAGCGCTCTGGTCTTATCCTTACAAGCAAGCTGTCTTTATCTGCCTGGGTGTGGTGGCGTATGTGGTCCTCTCCTTTGTGGATATCGAGCTGTTTACCGAGCGGTCCTGGAAATGGATGTTCTTGTTTAACGTCGTTATCATTCTCCTGCTGCTGCGCTTTGGTATCGGCAAGGAGCAAACGGGAAACAACAGTTGGCTCTCCTTTCCCTTTCTTCCCGTCACCATCCAGCCCGCTGAGATCGCCAAGCTCTTTTTTGTCCTGATCTTGTCTCTGCAGTGCGCCCGATACCGGGAGTACGGGATCAGCCGCCCCGGCTCGGTTTTGCGTCTGGCAGCACATACATTATTTATGGCGGGGCTGATCGCGGTGGTGTCCGGGGACTTTGGCATGGTGCTGGTCTATTTTCTTATTTTTGCGATCATGGCTTTTGGGGCCGGGGTCAAGCTGCGCTGGTTTGCCCTGGGCGGATCCTTGATCCTGGCTATGATCGCGGCGCTTGCCGTCCTTTCTGTGAAGTCGGAGGCGTTTATGGAAAAATTCGGCTATATCATCCGCCGGTTTACCGAGGTGTTTACCCGCAGCGATCCGCAAGGCAGCGGCTGGCAGCAGACCAGGTCCGTCCTGGCAATCGCCAGCGGTCAATTGACCGGACAGGGCTTTCTCAAAGGGACCCAGACTCAGAGCGCCTCCGAGCAGTCCCTGCCTGCCCGCCATACGGATGAAATCTTTGCTGTATGCGGCGAGGAATTTGGACTGATCGGCTGTATCGTTGTCCTGCTTCTGCTCTGTGCCATTATCCTGCGCTGCTTCTGGGTGGCCCGTTTCGCACGCAGCCACCTGTCGGCCTATATCGCCATGGGCTATGGGGCCATGCTTTTGATCCAGACCGCTATCAACGTGGCTGTCTGCCTCTATGTCTTCCCTGTGGTGGGCCTTACCCTCCCCTTTTTCAGCTATGGCGGCTCCTCCATCCTGACCCTGTTTGCCGCCATGGGCATCGTCTCCGGCGTGAAAATGCGTTCTCTGCCCAGTTGGCTCCGGGACCGCAGCAATCTTTAATACACAATGCTTTTGCCATGCCGATAAGAAACAAGCTCCCCCGTTTCCAATGAAACGGGGGAGCTTTCGCTTCCAATCAAATTACTCGGCATCCTCGGCAGCTTCCACAGTCTCTTCCGCCGCTCCGGCAGCCTCCAGCAGGGCGCGGATGGACAGAGAAACCTTCTTGTTGTCGAAGTCGATATCGGTAATCTTCACGTCCACCATCTGGCCCTCACTGAGCACATCGCCGGGCTTCTCCACGCGGTGATCGGCAATCTGGGAGATGTGGATCAGGCCGTCCACACCGGGAACGATTTCGGCAAAGGCGCCAAAGGTCATCAGCTTGACCACCTTTACGTTGGCCACGTCACCGATACCATACTTGCCGGTAAACACGGCCCAAGGCTCCTGGCTACGATCCTTCATACCCAGAGAGATCTTCTTCTTCTCGGTATCGAAGGAGATCACATAGACCTCCACCTGATCGCCGACCGCAACCACCTCGGAGGGGTGCTTAATACGGGACCAGGACAGTTCGGAGATGTGGACCATACCGTCCACGCCGCCGATGTCCACGAAAGCGCCGTAAGAGGTCAGGCTCTTGACGGTGCCGGTGTACTTCTTGCCTTCCTCGATGTTCGCCCACACCTCGGCGGCCTTGGCGGCGCGGGCCTCGGCCTCCACAGCGCGGATGGAGCCCACCACGCGGCGGCGGGCACGGTTGACCTCGGTAATGCGCAGTTGGACCTTGGTCTTAACGAGAGCAGACATCTCGGCATTGCGGGGCAGACCGGTCTGGGAAGCGGGGACGAACACGCGGATACCCTTCACATTGACCACGATACCGCCCTTGTTTTCCTCGGTGACCAGGCCCTCGACCGTGGTGCGCTCCTCACGGGCGGCCTCAATGTCCTCCCAGTTCTTTACGGTGTCCAGACGCTTCTTGGACAGGGTCACAACACCCTCCATGTCATTAACACGCATGACATAGGTCTCGATCTCATCGCCAACCTTGACGATGTCTTCCACCTTGAGCGAGGGATCATCGGTCAGTTCGGCTACCGGTATGTAGCCGGCATGCTTTGTGCCCAGATCCACATAGATCTCCGTAGGCGTAATGCCAGTGACTACGCCAGTTACCTTCTCCCCCGTATTCAAAGTTTTGATCGACTTCTCCAGCAGTTCCGCAAAGGATTCCTCGATCTCCATGATTTCATCGCTCATTTTGTCAAATACCTCCTTTATGATCCACCCGGGCGTGGAAGCGCCCGCGGTGATTCCAACCAAAGCCGCGCCTCGTAACAGGGCGGGATTCAGTTCCTCTGCCCCCTCGATCGCGAGAACGGTCGGGCAAAGGGCGGCACACAATTCAGCAAGGCGCTTTGTATTGGAGCTGTTTGGGTCCCCGATCACGATCATGGCATCGCACCGAGCCGCCAATTCCTGCGCCTCCGTTTGCCGTTTGTACGTAGCACTACATATTGTATCAAAAATTTCTGCGTTTGTACACACTTTTTTTATTTTTTCCACGCAGGATTTCCAAAGCGCTTGGGTAGAAGTTGTCTGAGAAACCACAGAAAGCGGCTTTTCACGGTATTCCGGGTTTTCTTCCAGCCAAATTTCGACTTCTTCTGCCCCTTTGAGGATCACCGGAGACTCACACCAGCCGGCGATGGCGATCACCTCCGGGTGATCCGGGTTGCCGATGATCACCGCTGTGCGTCCCGCCGCCTCCGCCTGCTCCACGATCCGGTGGATCCTGGATACGTTGGGACAAGCCGCGTCAATAACAGGATTTCCCTGTTCTGCCAGCATTTGATGAATGGCTTTGGCTTCTCCATGGGAGCGGAGGATCACCGCAGTGCCCTCCGGCGCCTCTTCCGGAGTATGGATCACCCGCACGCCCTCCCGGCCCAGGCGCTCGGTCACATGGCGATTGTGGATCAAAGCGCCCAGCATTACGCAGGGCCGTCCTGCCGCCGCCGCTTGCTCTGCCAATTCAACCGCCCGGCGCACGCCATAGCAAAACCCGGCGGTTTTTGCAAGCTCCAGCTTCATTTCGACAGCTCCTCCAGAGCGTAGATCCGCTTCATCAGATCCTCGGCGATGGCCTGGTATTCTTCCGTACTGCCCTTTTTGCTTTCCAACTGAGGATGGTACGGCTCACCGATGACCACAGTGGTAAAACGGAACCAACGCTTTTTTGTGGGAATATAGACCGGCACCAGGGGCGCGCCTGTGCGTACGGCAAGCATGGCCGCTCCGGCCTTTGCCTCGCTCTCGTTGCCGTGCTTATCCACGCCGTCCTTGATCCGGGTGCCCTCCGGAAACATCAGAACATTTTCTCCGCTTTTCAAGTACCGCATAGCGGTTTTGATGGCGGACACATCCGACTTTCCCCGCTCTATCCCAAATATACCGACCTTTTTCAGCAGCCAGCCAAGAAGCGGAATACGCATAAACTCCGCCTTTGCCATGGCGCGCATCTGGTGCTTGCTTCCAACGGCCAACATCAGGCAGATCGGATCGTTCAGCCCGGAGTGGTTTGCGCAGAACAGGCCGCCGTTCGCGGGTAAATTCTCCCGTCCCACCAGGCGGCAGGGATGGACCAAACTGAAAAAGGGCCAGACAATATACCAAAGGATCGTATAGAGCCTTCTCATAGATTGATATGCTCCTTTACTGTTTTCAGGAGGATTTGGAAGCTCTTCTCCAAGCTGTTTCCTGTGGTGTCGATCAGCAGCGCGTCCTCTGCCCGGCATAACGGCGCTTCGGCCCGGGTGCTGTCATTCCAATCCCGCTCTTTCAGGTCTTTCAACACCGTTTCATACTCAGCCTGCTGACCGCGCTCCAGCAATTCCTCGTAGCGCCGGCGCGCCCGGTCCTCGGGTGCGGCCGTCAGGAAAATCTTAACATCGGCGTTGGGCAGCACGACCGTCCCAATGTCCCGCCCATCCATCACTACATTGTGCGTACGGGCCAGGGAGCGCTGCATTTCCAGCAAGAAGGCCCGCACCTGGGGGATCGCGGACACGGCGGAGGCATATGCGGAGATGGCGTGCCGGCGGATCGCCTGCGTCACGTCCTCCCCGTTCAAAACCATATGCTGCAGGCCGTCTGTACCATGGCTCAATTCAATGCTGAGGGTATCCAGCAGTCCGGTAACCGCCGAGGCATCATGGGGATCCGTCTCATTTTTTGCGGTCCAAAGCCCCACCGTGCGGTAAATGGCGCCGGTATCCACATAGAGAAATCCGAGCTGCTCCGCAAGCATTTTTGCCAGGGTGGATTTTCCAGCCCCGGAGGGGCCGTCGATGGCGATACTGTGAAAGCTCATAGCTTCCCTTCCTTCCATTTCTGAGCGGCGGCCTGCCCCGCGGCACGGCCGGTCGCCCACGCGATTTGCAAGTTGAATCCGCCGGTATAGGCGTCCACATCAATGATCTCCCCGGCAAAAAACAGTCCGGGTATCAGTTTGGATCCCATGGTTTTGGGATCGATCTCAGACACTTTGACGCCGCCCGAGGTCACAATGGCCTCCTCTGCCGGGCGGGGTCCGGTCAACAAAATGGAGAAGCATTTCAACTCCTCCAGCAATCGGCGCCGCTGCTGACGGGTAATCGAGTGGACCTTGGTCTCCTGCGGGATACTCACGCGCTCCACCATAACCGGGATCATGGCCCGGGGCAGCAAGCCGCCCAGAGCATTTATAAAATCGCGGTTGGCGTTTTCCTCAAACTCCCGCAGCAGGCGTGCGTCCAGCTTTTCTTCGTCCAAAGCAGGCTTCAAATCCAGACAAACTGTGTAACACTCCCGGTCGAACCGCCGCAGGTGGGCAGACGCGCTGAGGATCACGGGACCAGACAGACCGAAATGGGTGAACAAAAGCTCACCCTGATCCTGATAGATCACTTTTCCCTTTTTGTTTTTGATCTTAACGCCGGTATTTTTCAGTGCCAGACCCTGCATCCGGGCACAACAGGGATCGTCGGAGCATAGGGGGACCAAGCTGCCCGTGGGCGGCACGACAGTGTGTCCAAGAGAGCGGGCCATATTATAGCCGTCTCCTGTAGAGCCGGTCAGTGGATAGGACACTCCGCCGGTAGCCAGAACGACCGTAGTGCAATTCCGATTTCCCTGTTCCGTTGTCACACCAGAGATGCCCCCGTTATCTGTCAAAAGCCCGGTAGCCCGAGTCTCCACCAACTCCACTTTTTTTCGGCGCAGCTCCCGCAGGAGAGCGTCAATAATGTCGGCCGCCCGGTCCGACGCCGGGAATACCCGGTTTCCGCGCTCTATCTTCAGGTCAACGCCCAGCCTTTCAAAAAATTCCATAGTCTCACTGGGTGGAAAATGTTCCATACAGCTATAAAGGAATTTCCCATTACACGGCGTATTTTGCAAGACCTCTGAAGCACTGCAGCAGTTTGTGACATTGCAGCGGCCCTTCCCGGTGATGTAGAGCTTGCGCCCCACCTTCTTATTGCGCTCCAGTAGAGTAACGGCGGCTCCCCCGGCCGCAGCGGTGATCGCCGCCATCATACCGGCGGCGCCGCCGCCAATCACAATACAATCAGGTCCCCTCATGATCTACTTTTTCATAAACCTCATATTCTTCCCAAATCTCTTCCAGAGTCTCGAAAGTATGGGACAGGTCCTCCTTCTTTTTGCGGCTGACCGCCACGATCAGGGCGTTGACCAGACTCAACGGGGCGACCAGCGAGTCCACAAAGGAGACCATATCACTTTTTGCCAGCAGGGTATGATCGGCGCTCTCCACCAAGGGAGACGAGGCACTGTCTGTGATGGCGATTACCTGGGCTTTGCGGTCATGGGCAAAATGAAGGGCCTGCACCGTCCGCTTGGAATAACGCGGAAAGCTGACGCCGATCACCACGTCCCCCTCCCCTACCCGGAGAAGCTGCTCAAACATCTCACTGGCGGAATTGCTATGTACTTGTACCACATTATCAAAAATCAAATTGAAATAAAATCCCAGAAAGCTGCTCATCGCCACGGCGGAGCGCACACCCAGGATATAGATGCGCTTGGCTCCCACAATGGCATCCACCGCGCCGGAAAAATCGGCACGGTCGCACTCTTCCATCGTCATGCGAATCTTGTCAATATCCGACTGCATGACCAACGACAAAACATCCTGATCTCCAATGCGGTCATTGGCGACCTCGATACGCTGCACATAGGTCAGCTTGCTGCGGATCATTTCCTGCAGAGCCTTTTGCATGGCGGGATAGCCCTCATATCCCAGTTCCGCCGCGAAGCGGACCACGGTGGACTCGCTGACATTCACTGTTTTACCCAGCTTGCTTGCCGTCATAAAGGCCGCTTTGTCGTAGGACTCCTGAATATAGGCCGCGATGCGCTTTTGTCCCTTGGAAAAAGTGGGCATATTGCTCTGAATCAACTGAAGAATATCTTTTTTAGGCATAAAAACCTCCAGGCGTACACAAATTCGAAATTGGTACTTCTATTATTATGATAGCCCGATCCAGAGTAAAAAGCAATATAAATTTGCAAGTATTTTATAAAATTCTTGCAAATTTAATGATTTTTTAGATAATCGATCTCTTCCTGCGTCAGCGGCCGCCACTTTCCCGCCGGAAGATCGCCCAGCAGCAATTTTCCCTCTCGAACACGCTTGAGTCTGGTTACTTTTAGGCCGCCCGCGGCGCACATGCGGCGCACCTGGCGCTTTTTCCCTTGACAGATCACAAAACGCAGCCGCCCCTTTTCCCCTTCGTCGCTGAGTACGTCGATCTGTGCCGGTGCAAGCAGCTCACCGTCCAGCGTCAACGGACCGCGCAGAGTGGGCAGCGCCTGGGCAATTGGTCCGGTCACCCATACATGATACTCCTTCTCGACCCGAAAGCTGGGGTGGAGAAGCCGATGGGTCACATCACCGTCATTGGTCAACAGAAGCAGCCCTTCCGAATTGTGGTCCAGCCGTCCCACCGGCCAAACCCTGACCGGTATATCCCGGATCAAGTCGGCCACTGCGGGCCTGCCCTGTTCATCAGACAGAGTGGTCACATAGCCCACCGGCTTATGGAGCATAAAATAGTACAGTTCTTTTTTTAAGGTACTGATCGGATTTCCGTCCAGATTGATCTGATCCTGCTCCGGATCCGCCTTCTGTCCCAAATGGGCGGTTTCTCCGTTGACTGTTACCCGCCCCGCTCTGATGTAATCCTCCGCCGTGCGGCGGGAATAAGCCCCGGCGGCGGAGAGTATTTTTTGCAGCCTTTCTTCCATCTGCTGCCTCCTATGTCAAGTTGGCTTCAAGCCAATCGCGAACTCGCTCCGGCAATGTGCGGCCTTCCACAGCTTCCCTGTTTACCGACGTACCCGCGATCAGGTCGGTTTCTCCGATCAGCATATTTCCCTGATAAAAGGACAATTTGCCCAAAACATCTTCGACTGTCACCGGAGCCTCTATGCCGGCGGGCAGCGTGACCTGAGCGCGGACGGTTTCATCCGCAGCCAGAGGAAAACGCACTTCCTCCTTGGTTATGACCGGCACAAAGGGAACCAGACCGCCTTGTACCGGAACGTTGCGGAACTCCTTCCCCGCTGTACAGAGCACATTTGTGGAAAATATCTCAAAGCCATAATCAAACAGGGCCGCGTGATCGGCCCAGTCATTGGGCGCGCAAAGCGTCACGGCAATCAGCGTTTGACCGTCCCTTTGGGCGCTGGACACCAGCGTGCGGCCCGCCAATTCCGTGTAGCCTGTTTTCATCCCCGTACAGCCCTCATAACGCCAGAGGAGCTTGTTGTGGTTGGTCAGGGTGCGCGTTCCCAAGGTAATTGATTTGGTGGCCGCGATTTTCGCAACTGTTTCATTTGCGCTGCACGCCCGTGCAAGCAGCGCCATGTCATAGGCAGTGGAGTAGTGGCCGTCCTCGCTCAATCCGTTGGGATTGGTAAAATGCGTGTGCTCCATGCCCAGCTCCGCCGCCTTGGCGTTCATGCGCGCCGCAAAAGCATCCACGCTGCCGGCACAGTATCCCGCTATGGCGACGGCGGCGTCGTTTCCGGATGCCAGGAGCAGACCGTAGAGCAGAGTCTCCAGGGACACGGTCTCCCCCGCCCTAAGGTAGATGGACGAGCCTTCGATCCCCGTCCACTCGGGGAGAATGGTCACTTCTTCCTCAAGAGACGCGGCGCTTTCCACCGCTACCAGCGCGGTCATCAGCTTGGTGATGCTGGCGATGGCACGCTCCTCATGGGCGTTTTTTTCATAGAGCACCCGCCCGCTCTCCCCGTCCACCAGAATGGCGGAAACGGCGGAAAGGCTGGGCGGGCCTCCTGATCCTTCGGCGTAAGCAACTGGGATCAAAAGCAGAGCGGCCAAACATGCCGCGATCAGTCGTTTCAAGTCTGCATCACTCCAAAACAGGATGTGATGCAAGTTTTCCCTCAGAACGTCTCTTTATCCTCTTTTTTCTTTTCCAGAAAATCCGTGACCTTATCTACGACGTCGGGCACCATTTCGATCACCCGGTCCACCGTCGTGGCCGCCGGCGGGTCGACGGGAAGCAGGCGTACCGAGCCGTCCTTCACGATCAGGAAAGCCACGGGCGAGATATTCACGCCCGCGCCGCTGCCTCCGCCAAAGGTATTGGTATCCCCTGGCTTTTGGTTTTTGGAAACAAAATCCGAACCGCCGGAAGCAAATCCAAAGGAGAGCTTGGATACGGGGATCAGCGTGATGCCCTCCGGTGTGGTGATGGGCTGGCCGACGATGGTGTTAACATCGACCATTTCCCGGATCTTCTGCATGGTAGTGGCCATCAGATCGTGGATGGGATGATTTTTTTCGTTCATGCTTGCACCGCCTTTTGTTTTGTTTGCTCCCGGCGAAAGCCGAGATAGATTTTTAAAGCCTTGACGCCCAACCGCAGGGCCAAAGTCAGGCACTGCCCGATCGTCAGCGTGGCCTGGGCGTCTGCGGTCAGGGTCGGACTGGTTCGTGTAAAATCTACATCCAGACGCAGATCGTGTTCTTTCACATGAAAATTATGCTCAAGCAGAGGCCAAAGCATACCCAGTGCGGCGTTTCCCGCGCCAAATCCCTTTGCGGCCGCCGCAGGGTCAGAAGCGCCCCAGATCACGTACAAATTGAGCCGGTCAATGCAGATCTTCCGCCGAAAGCGCCCGGCGGCTTCCGCCAGCAAGGGCAGAAATCGAAGCGCCAGAGACAATGTGTTTTTTTTGCTTCCCTGAGGCTTTGGTTTTGCCCCATCCTCAGCGGGATGCTTTTTGGACTTTTTCGGCGGACGCTCTTTCTTCTTTTCTTTGGTTGGCAGGATCTGAATACGGAACGGTCCCGCTTTGATTTTCAGAAAAAGGCCGCTCTCTGAATAGGCCACCGCCGCGCCGACGCGAAGCTGTCCGATCAGCAGCAGTACCAGCAGAATACATCCCGCGACGATCAGGCCCGTCATGGGGCTTCCTCCGCGCCTTGTTCTGTCTCAGACTGTGTCTGCAGTTGCTCTAAACGGGCCTGCATCTCCAAAGTAATCTGTCCATCTTCCGGCGTCGCGGATGGCAGTTCGGGCAGTTCCTCCAGGGATGCCAGCCCAAAAGAGCGCAGGAAATTTTTTGTGGTCCGATACTGGATTGGACGTCCCGGCACCGCCAAGCGCCCCGCCTCTTCGATCAGCTCCCGTTCCAGCAGAAGACCGACGGTATAGGAACTGTCCACGCCGCGCACCTGGTCGACATAGGCCCTGGTGACCGGCTGATAATAGGCGATGATGGACAGCACCTCCAGGGCAGGCTGAGAGAGCTTGGCCGGCTTGCGGCTTTCCAACGTCTTCCTGACCAAAGCGGCATATTCCGGTGCGGAGCAAAGCTGATAGCCGGTATCCAAACGAACCAGCCGCAGACCTCGCCGTTCATAGCTGTATTGATCGGCCAGCCGCTGGCATACGGCATCTACAGTTGGCCGGTCCAGCTCCAGGGTCAGGCAGATCCGTTCCACGCTGACCGGCTCCCCGGCTGCAAAGAGGATGGCCTCCAAAGCGGCTTCCGTCTCCTTCAATTCCATAGGTCCATCCCCTTTCTCAATAGCTGTCGGAGGTAAAGTCTTCCATGGATTCCCCCTCGGCTGTGCAGGTCACCGTGCAGTCGGTCTCCGTCCCGGCGAGACGTACCCGCCTGGCCTTGCACAGCTCCAGCACAGCGATAAAGGTGGCCACGATCTCTGAGCGGCTCCGGTTTCCTTTAAACAGGGCGCGAAAGCGCGTAACGCCAAAGTGCAGCAGGCGCTGAACGATCTCTGACGCTTTATCGGACACCGGGTAAGGTTCACGGCCCACAATGCCCTGAAAGGCAGCCATGGGCGGCGGCAGCTTGTTTCCGATGCGCTCCAGCACCAGCGACATGGTACGGCGCAGGTCCTCTTTATCATGGACATAGCGGTAAACCTTGTCCACCGGCAGATGCTCCGGTGTTTTGGTCAAATAATCCCGTCCGATCATGTAGCGTCCTTCCAACTCCGGAAGGATCATCTTGATACGGCCATAGTTTTCATGGCGCTGATGCTCCTCCAGGGACGCGATCAACTGCTCCATCTCGGACAGCGCCTCTTCATCATGGATGGACAGCAGCATTCTGGTCTTGATATATACCAAGTGAGCGGCCATGGTCACAAACTCACTGGCCACCTCCAGATCCATCTGCTTGCGGGCTTCGATCCACTCCATATATTGGTCCAGGATCAGGGAAATTTGGATATCCTGGATCTCCATCTTGTTCTTGCTCAGAAGGTGTAAGATCAGGTCCAGGGGGCCCACAAAGTCCTCCATGTCCTCCTGCTTCGCTTTGACCACCTTTTCCAGGTGAAAAATAGGACTTTCCAGCGGGGCTCCCTCCCTCCGTTAAAGCGTTCGGATCATCAGAAGATACGGCCAGCGGGCCAGGAACGAAAGCAGATCCCAAGTCCACCTGCTGGCGGCGGAAAGCGGACCGTCCAGTACGCCCGTCCAAAGCAGCGCCATCAGTATGAACATCCCGGCAAATTCATAGCGCAGGATCTTGCTGTAAGCGCGGTCCGGCAAAAGCGCCCCCACTACCTTGGAGCCGTCCAGCGGCGGGAACGGGATCAAGTTAAAGATTCCCAAGCCGATGCTGAGACTTGCGATCAACGAAAAGAAATCCATCAAACCGTTGAGGATCCCTGAGGAAATGGACTGGGTCACTACCATGATCCCTAAAAACAGCCAAGCCAGCATCAGCGCCACATAGGCCAGCAGAAAATTGGATACCGGCCCGGCCAGGGCGGTGACAGCCATACCACTTTTCGGTTTCTTGAAATAGCGCATATCCACCGGCACCGGCTTGGCCCAGCCAAACCCCACCAGCAGCATCATCAGCGCGCCCAAGGGGTCGATATGGCGCAGCGGGTTGAAGGAGAGCCGGTGCTGGGCCTTGGCGGTGGGATCGCCCAACAGATAGGCGGCCAGGCCGTGGCTGACCTCGTGCACCATAATGCAGATCAGCACCGCCGCCACGCGCAGCAGCAAGGAAAGCAGGCTGGCCCAGTCCATATGCTCCAAAAACGCGGAGATTTCGTTCACAGCCAGCCCTTCTTTCTTGTAACGGGAATAAATAATTATACCAAAGTTTCCTGCTGTTGACAAGGCAATCACACAGGTATTTCCCCGTGTTCCAATTTAGGATCAAAAGCAGCTACATCTCAGCCAGCAGCTTCTCCAAATCTTCTTTGGTAAATTGGTACACCGCGTCGCAGAATTGGCAGGTCAGCTCGGCGCTACCTTGCTCTTCCATCATGTTCTTCAGTTCCTCCCGGCCCATGCTGATCAGGGCGCGCGACACCCGTTCCCGGCTGCAATAGCAGCGGTACTCCACAGGATGGGTCTCCAGCACCTCCAGGTCAAAGTCGGACAGGACCGCGCGCAGCAGGCTCTCGGCATCCATGCCGCTTTCCATGGCACGGCTGACCGACCCCACACGGCGCACGCCCCCTTCGATTTTCTCAATGACAAAGTCATCCGCGCCGGGAAGAAGCTGGATCAGATAGCCCCCCGCAGAGGTGACCGACTGGTCGACCCCCACCAGCACCCCCAAGGCGCAGGCCGTGGGGATCTGTTCGCTCTCCACAAAGTACATGGCGATGTCGTCGGCGATCTCCCCGGAGAACAGGCCGATACTGCCCACATAGGGTTCCTTCAGGCCGAGATCCTTAATGACAGTCAGGGTCCCGTCGATCCCCACCGCGGCCCCAACATCCAGCTTACCCGGTTCTTTTTCCATCAACTCCACATGGGGATTCTGCACATAGCCCCGGACATTGCCCTCGCTGTCCGACACGGCGAGCACGGTTCCCAATGGGCCGCCGCCCTTGATCTGGAGCGTCAGCGCTCCCTTTTCCTCCTTCAGGGCGTCGCCCATCATGGAAGCCGCCATCAGGGTGCGCCCCAGGGCGGCGGTGGCCACCGGCAGGAGGGTGTGAATATTTCTCGCTCTCTCCACCAGCTCGCGGGCGCTGATGGCCGACGCCTTGACCGGCGCGTCCTTGGCGATCATCCGAATGATTTGGTCCATCGTTTATGCTTGCTCCTTTCGCGCGGTGAAAAATACCCGCTCCTCTCCGGGCCGCGGAGGACGCAGCTTCCGGTTTCCCCAGCGGCGTATGTCCGTGAACCCAGCCTGACGCAGATATTCCTCCAGTTCCTCCAGGGTGTAGGCGTACTCTTCGTGGACTTCTTCGCCCCGCTCCCAAGCGCCGTCTGAACGCAGGCGGAAAATATCCATTCCATAGGTCAATATGCGGCGGCGCGGCGCATAGTCCGCGCGCCAGACGCAGTAGGTTTCCTCTGTCTCATCCAGGTATACCTCGCCGTCTGCCGCTTCCAGCACCTCCGGCGGCTTGACGTCGAATACAAACAGGCCGCCCGGCATCAGGAAAAGGTGCACCCGCGACAAAGCCCGCCGGAGGGCAGCGGGCTTTGTCACATAATTCACGCTGTCCAGGCAGCACACACAGGCGTCGATCGTTCCATACAGGTCCAGCTTTTCCATGGGCTGATTCAGGAAGATCGGGGCCTCTCCCGGCAGGTCCCGGCACTTCTCCGCCGCCACCGCCAGCATCTCCGCCGACTGATCCGCCCCGATCATCTCATATCCACGCAGGGCCAGTTCGGCGGTCAGGGAACCGGTGCCGCAAGCCAAATCCAGCACTGTATGCACCGGGATGGAGCACTTACGAAAGTGCTTCTCCAGAAAATCCGCCCAGTCCCGGTAATGTACATCGGCAGTCAGTTGGTCATAGCTGCCCGCCAGGAACTGATAGCTGCCCATATTACTTCTCCTCTGCCGTGCGCAGCTCCTGCACACGCGGCAGAATGGCCTGATAGCCGTTGGCGCCGTATTGCAGCGAACGATTGACCCGGCTGATGGTGGCGCTGGAAGCGCCGGTACGCTCCAGAATATCGTGATAAATCATGCCGTCTGACAGCAGAATCGCCACTTCAAAGCGCTGCTCCATGGCCCGCAGCTCGGATACCGTGCAAAGATCCTGAAAGAATTTTTTACATTCGTCCACATTTTCTAATCTGAGAATACCTTCGTACAGCAGTTCACTGCGGGACTGCTTCTTCTCTTTTTCCGACATGAGTTCGCCTCCTCGGTGACACTAAAGTACCTATATTTTATCAATTCAAGGTGTGAAAGTAAAGAAAGAGTTTCGCCGTTCTCACCTTTTCGCCGTCTCCTCCATAAATTGTATCACAAGGAGGTGTTTCCATGGATTTATCCGCGCCGCCCATGACTCCCCAGACGCGAAAGCGCGTCATGAAATCAAAGGGTGTCCCGGTACTTACGCTGTCGATCCGCCGCCCAGTCTTTTCGGATACGGGAAAAACCGCACGTATCGAGCGCTATTTTGTCAAAGCAGCACAGCAGTTGGAAAAGCGCTGGGAAACTGTTCTCTTCCCCCGGGCCTGTCAGTCGCTGGCCGATGCGCAGGAAACGGACGGCGCTTTTACCTGCTGGCAGGCGGAACTTGACTATACCGTCACCTTTTGGCGCCCGCCGATCCTCAGCTTGCACCTCGACGTCACGGAGCCCGGCCAGGGTCCCAGGCCCCTGCACATCCGCGCCGGGGAAACCTGGGACTGTGCCTGTGGGTATCCCTGCACGTTGCGTTCTTTCTTTCCCACAAAGGCCCACCGCTGGCGCCGGGAGCTGATGGACAGCCTTCGCATCCAAGCGGCGGAACGGCTGAACTCCGGGGAGTCTCTGCTGGACCCGGACTGTGCCCAGGTCATGGAACGCACCTTCGACCCGGAGCGTTTCTATTTGACAGAAGAAGGATTAGTCCTTTTCTATCCTCTCTATGTATTGGGACCATATGCCGAGGGGATCCCAGTCTTCACCGTTCCCCTTCCTGAGCAGAATTCACTCAGGCAAACAAATCCCTCGCGCTGTCCAGAACAGCACAACGGTGATAGCCGACAAAATCCGGCTTGAAGCTCGGGTATTCCCGCTCCAAAGCGGCCACCAGAAGTTGGGGATTCAGGCCCGGATTCTGTGCGCTGATGACTGCATTCACGATCACCGCGCTGTTTTCTTCTGTAACGGAATAAGACTTTACAAGCGGTATGATATCAACAATAGTTTCCCCTGTTTTGGACTTTTTAGACTTCTTTGCAACCTCCAGCCGCTCCCGGCCCAGCAGTTCCTGCCACGCGTCGGCCGCGCCTGAAGGGATACCGTTCTCGTACTCCAGCGTCAGACGATACTCCACAAGTGCAAGCTCCTTGGTTTTGCGGCCGCCCTCATAGCAGCGCTCCACCACGATCCCTTCCGGCAGTACCGCGTTCAAGCGTCCGGGTACTTCGTCGGGAGAAATGCTGTCCAACAGTTGAAACTCCAGAATCTCGCACTGGCTGGAAAAGCCCAGGGAGAGCGGCAGCAGAATGGAAATAAACGGATGCGGATTGAAGCCCTCTGTGTGCTTGATGGTCAGGTCGGCACGCTGAAAGGCTCGCTGAAACGTCCGCATCAGATCCAGATGGGAGATGTATTTCGCCCGCCCTGTTTTGGCAAACAGCAGTCTACTCATCACACTTTCCTCCCGTATAGAGCTTGTCCGCGCCGCAGGCGGTACACTGGCGGCGGCAGTCGGGGGTGATCACGGCCTTGTAGCACTGCTCCCGCTCCCGCCAGAAATACTCCGTCCGCACCCCCACCGAGGTCACTGACCAGGGCAGGATCTCATCCTTGGCACGTACGCGGTTGGCATAGAAGGTCGGGTCAATGCCGCACTGTGCAAAGGCGTTCATCCAACGCTCCATGTTGAAGTACTCGCTCCAAGAGTCAAACTTCGCGCCGTTACGCCAAGCAAGCTCAATGGCATCGGCCAGGCGGCGGTCTCCGCGGGAGAACACAGCCTCCAGAAAGCTGGTGTCGGGGTCGTGCCAGTTGTAGTGAATGGCGCGATCCCGCATATTTTCCCGCAGCAGGGTCACCCGCCGAATGTACTCTTCTCGGGTCACCTGACCCTCCCACTGGAAAGGCGTGTGCGATTTGGGCACAAAGCAGGAGGTGGACACTGTAATGCGCACGCCCCGCTTCCGGTTGGGCGTATACTCCCGCCAGCACTGGAGCACCTTGTTAGCCAGATCAGCTATCCCCAGCACGTCCTCGTCAGTCTCGGTGGGCAGGCCCAGCATGAAATAGAGCTTGACGCTGCTCCAACCGCCCTCAAATACCGTTCTGGCCGACCGCAGCACCTCTTCCTCCGTGACGTTTTTATTGATGGCGTCCCGCAGACGTTGGGTACCCGCCTCCGGGGCAAAGGTCAGGCCGCTTTTGCGCACCTTCTGTAAACGCTCCATCAAGCTCATGGAGAAGTTGTCGATCCGCAGAGACGGCAGGGACATGTTGATGTCCCTGGGCTCACAATACTCCAGCAATCCGTCACACAGTCCTTCCAGGGGTCGGTAATCGCTGGTGGACAGAGAGGACAGCGTCATCTCCTGATAGCCCGACTCCTTGCAGGACTCGATCCCCTGCCGCACCAGCAGTTCCGGATTTTTGGCGCGCACCGGGCGGTAGGCATAGCCCGCCTGACAAAAGCGGCAGCCGCGGATGCAGCCGCGAAATACCTCCAACATAACCCGGTCGTGAACGACCTCCGTGGAGGGGATGATGGTCTTGACCGGGAAATAAGCCTTATTCAGATCCTGCACAATGCGCTTGGTCACCGGCAGACTGGCTCCATCCCGGGGCGTAATGGAAGCGATGGTGCCGTCCTCGCTATAGGTCACGTCATACAGCGAGGGTACATACAGTCCCGGGATCCGGGCGCACGCGGCGAGGAACTGCTTTTTGCTCCAGCCCTCGCGCTTGGCCTGACGGTACAGCTCGATCATCTCCACCGTCACGTCTTCCCCCTCGCCCAGAGAGAAAATATCCGCAAAGGGACTGAGCGGCTCGGGGTTATAGGCACAGGTGCCGCCTACCACCACAATGGGGCTTAATTCCGTCCGCTCCGCCGCCCGGACGGGCAGCCCGGCCAAGTCCAGCATATTCAGGATATTGGTGTAGGCCATCTCATAGCCCACGGAAAAGCCGATGAAGTCAAAATCCCGGATAGGGTCGCCGCTCTCCAGTCCGTAAAGGGGAATCCCTTCCCGGCGCATTTCGGCTTCCATATCGCCCCAGGGAGCAAATGCCCGTTCGCACCAGACCCCCTCCATCTCATTCATCAGCCCATAGAGGATGCGGACACCCAGATTGGACATGCCGATCTCATAGGTGTCCGGAAAACAAAGCGCAAAGCGCACATCCACCTGCGCCCTGTCTTTGACGACCGCGTTATATTCGCCGCCGGTATAGCGGGCCGGCTTCTGCACCCGGGGCAGGATCCGCTCCAAGGTTCGGTTCATAGTTCTCCTCCGTCCGTCTTCTTGACTCTTACGGTGTATTTTTCCTGCAGGGCAACGGGTCGGTAGGACAGCTTGGATTTTCTCAGACCGGGGTCGCCCACATCTTCCTCCCGGTTGATATACCGCACTTCCTCCGTCACAAATTCCCTGGCAAAGCAGTTGACCAGCTTCTGGTAAACGCCCGAATATTGAACGTCCGCTTTTTCAATATGAACAAACAGGGTATCCCGAACGATTTCACCCATAGAGATCCCGACGATCTTTCCTTCCACACGCAGGATGCCGCCCAGAAAGGCGTACTCGTCAAAATGGTCCAGCACTTCGAAGATCTCTCCGACCTCCGCTTTTGCTGTCTCACTTTCTTTGGACCGCTCCTGAAGAAATCCCTGATAAAAACTCCGCACCTCTTCCACATCATCCGCGGTCATAGGTTCAAAGCTCCAATTCGGATGATCCCGCTCAAATCGGTGAATGTGGTTGCGCTGGGCAGCGTATTTTCGCCCGGTAAACTCCACCATGTCCCGGCTCTCGTAGAGATAGTCAAACCAGTCCCGCTCTTCTTTCACGCTCAAGTCGGGCCAGCGCTTCCGCAGCAACTCCAGATCGTTGGGCGTTACCGTGCAGAACACCAGCGCGATCCCTTGACTGCGGCAGTATTCTTCCACCAGCTCCAGCATCCGTTCCGTTTTTTTCCCGATGGGCACGGTAAACGCAAACTCGCCGTCCAGATATCGCGACCGGAAGATCAAGGTATCTTCCACAATAGCAAAGCAATTATCAAAATAGTTCCGCCACATCAATGTACTACCAATAGTACAGTCGCAGATACGCCGATTCTGCCGCAGGAAGAAGGGGCGAATCAGGGGAATGTGCTTCAATTCCAGCTTTGTAAATTCCAACACGCTTTTATTTGCAACTCCTGTTATTAGTATCCATGAATGTTAATTATACCAGACCACAAACTTCTTTTCAACCAATAAACGTTTTATCCGACGCCGTAAAAATTGCGGTCAAACCATGCATCCAGCGGCTCTCCGTTGAAAAATTCTTCCAGCTTTTGTGCCGTCACGGCCGCCTCCTCCTGAAGCAGGGCCAGCAGCGGCCCGTTGCAGCTTTCGGCGGCAGGACTCGCCGCACGCTTCAAAACCAGATCCCGCAAAACCGCGGCGCGCGGCGACACTTTGGCCGCTAACCCCCAGGCGATCCCCGCCGCTTTGCTCCCCGCCGCACGCGTGTGCCAGCCGGCGAGCTTGCGGTAAAAGTCCAGCCCTTCCCGATACTGCCGCCCCTTGATACCGGGGTAGACATACTGCTCCAGCATCCCGTAAAACGCATCGGGCATCCGAGGCGCAGGCATCGCGGTCTCCCGGCGGGGGTCCACCCCATTGCGCTCCATAAGAAAACGGTCAAACTCCGATTCGATCCTTGTGTGTTCGATCCGGCTGTCTGTCTCCCGTTGTTTGATGTAGGCGTGACAGCAGCTATCCAGCGCAAAGTGGCAGAGAAATCCCGCCGCGTACCCGGCAGAAAACGGCGTTTCCTCCTCCACTGCCCACCGCAGCCGCTCCATGACCGGGCGTACAGGCTGATGATGGATCCTGACACCGATTGCGCGCACAGCGCCTCCGTTTCGGATCAGGCGGTAAAAAAACAGCGGGTCCGGGCCGTACTGCCCCAGAATATAGGCGGCTTTCTCCCCCTCCAGCCGCGTGCGCAGTGACTTCGGCAAAGCCGCCAGCACTTGGGTCCCGAACTGTAAATGGGCATAATAGTTTGGCATGGTATCTCCCTCTTTCCCGCTTCTATTATATCCCCTTGATATGAGAAAGAATATTTTTTGTTTTAACAGTCATGCACACATCGGGGGCACCGCATGGAAAGCCCAGGACCCGCAGAATAAGGTCCTGGGCTTTTGAAATTCTTATGCGCCTTCCTCTTCCGCCTTGAGCCTGTCCAGCTCTTCCTGCTCCAGAATACGGTAGGCTACCTTGCCGACCAGCGTTTTCGGCATGTCTTCTTTAAATTCAATATCGTAGGGCATGGCATACTTGGCCACATGCTTGCTGCAGTAATCCAGAAGCTCCTGCTTGGTCGTCTCGTTCGGTTCCACATCGGGGTCCAGCTTGACAAACGCCTTGACCTTCTGCATTTTATAGGAATCGGGCACGCCGATGACACAGCTCATCTGCACATACTCGTGGGCGTCCAGGATGTTTTCGATTTGTCCCGGATACACATTGTATCCGGAGGAGACGATCATGCGCTTCGCCCTGCCCTTGAAATAGATAAAGCCCTGTTCGTCCATCGTGCCAAGGTCGCCGGTATAGACCCAGGTCAGTCCATCCGCGTGGGTCCGGAGAGTCTGTGCCGTCTCCTCCGGGTGCTTCATGTATTCCTTCATGACCGTGGGACCGGACAGAAGGATCTCTCCCTCCTGCCCGTAGGGCAGCTCATGGTCCGTTCCGGGCTTCACGATCTTTATGTAGGTATCAGAGAACGGCAGGCCGATGCTGCCCTCCCGGAACATATGGGACGGCGTCAGGCAGCAGGCGGTGACGGTTTCGGTGGTGCCGTAGCCCTCCCGCACCTGAATGGTCGCCTTGTGATCATACAAAAACTTATCCAGCTTTTTCTTAAGCTCGACGGAGAGGGAGTCGCCGCCGGAGAACACGCCCTTCAGGCAGCTCAGGTCCACGCCGTCCATGGAGGGCAGCCGCAGCAACGCTTCATACAGCGTCGGAACACCCGCGATGAAATTACAGCGGTACTTGACGATCTGCTTCGCGTAGCTCTTGGGCGTAAAGCGGGGGACCAGGATGCACCGTCCGCCCTGAGAGAGCATGGTATGGATGCACACGCCCAGCCCGAAGCCGTGGAACAGCGGCATGGCCGCCAGCATCTTATCTCCCGGACGGAACATCGGGTTGGCCGCGACGACCTGCTGACCCAAGGCATTGAAATTCTTATTGGTCAGTACAATGCCCTTCGTCGTGCCGGTGGTGCCGCCGGAATAAAGGATCACGGCGGGATCGTCGCCCTTCCGGGTCACTTTGTAGTTATAGAAGCAGCATCTGCTCAACCGGAGAAAATCATTCCACAGGATCACCGGGGCATCCTCCGGGATCTTCTTGATTTTGCGCCCCTCGGTCAGCATGTATCCCGCCTTGATCGGCCTGGACAGCGCGTCGGAAACGCTGGCAATAATGATGTTGACCACTTTGGTATTCTGGCGGATATTTTCAAATTTATGATAGAACTGGTCCAGCGTGATCGCAGTGATGCTTTCCGACTCGTTGAGATAAAACTCGATCTCCTTTTCCGCGGACAGAGGATGGATCATGTTGGCGATCCCACCCACCAGATTCACGGCGTAAAACATATAAATCGCCTGGGGACAATTGGGCATGGCGATGGTCACCTTGTCACCCTCGCGGATACCGATGGTCTTCAGCGCCTTGGCGCAGGTTTCGACCTCCTGAATCAATTTCCGGTAGGTCGTGGACCTGCCCATAAAATCAAAGGCGATCCCGTTGGGATACTGCTGCGCTACCGCCGCGACCGCTTCAAACAGGGAGCCTTCAAAATAGTCCAGGTGCATGGGGACGTCGCCCATAAAATCCTTCCAAGGAGTCTTTACCATATTTTTGCTCATGTCAGAACTCTACCTTCTCATTCAAAGGCCGCTCCAGCAATTCCGGATTTTCCAGCAATTTGCGCAGCAGCCGCACTGTTTTGGAAAAATAATAGCCATCCGCGATGCGCTCATCCACCGTCAGGCCAAGGTCGATGCTGTCCCGCATCTCCATTGTTCCGCTCTCGTCGTAAAACGGCCGCGGCTTCTTCTCTCCGATCACACAGAACAGCGAATTCGTGCCCCAGTTGGTCAGGTGATGGTACCCGGAGTGCAGTTGGATAGAGCCCAGATTGGAAAGGACCACCGAGGCATAATACGGATCGGTGGCAATCAGGGATTGCGGCACCCGGCCATGCCGGTCCAGAACATGAAAGAACCGGAGGGCCAGCTTGACCAAAAATCGGGGCAGCTTTTGAATCGCATCCATGGCGGCTGTGGAGTCGTCTTTTTTATCGCTGCGGCATGTGGATACTTGGCGGTAAATCTCATTGTGGATCGTGTCGATCGTGTCGCTGTCCTTTGTGTGGACGATCGCCAAAGCCTCCGCGCCGTTGTCCGCAAACAGCTTTTTGACCACAAAGGCCGCCGTGACCTCATTGCGCTGGTACATATTCTTGTTCGCGTAAAACCGGTTCATCTTGGGGCGCAGGGTGATCGCTTTTACGATGGCGGTGACCACCACCTGAAACAGGTTGTAGCGGTACTCAGGATCATCTGCGTTCTTCTTCTGCAGGTATTGGTTGACATTGGTCAGGTCGATGCGCTCCGAAATAAACGCCTCGTTGTCGCAGCGGTTCGGGTAGAGCATCGGCGTCAAAAAGTGCATGGAATCCAGGTCACGCAAAAGTGTACCGTCTCGTCGGTCTCCGAACTTCTTTCCCATTTTTCCCTCTCTTTTCTGTTTTTTATTTGGAACAGATCCTGACCGCATTCCCCAAACGGTCCTGATCCGGCGCTAACCGTAAACGATCCAAAGATAAAGATATGCGGCAATGACCGCAGTCAAAGTAAACGGGACCCCAATGCGCATGAAATCCCGGTTTTTCACCTGGTAGCCCTCCTTGCGCAGGATCCCGATCCCAGTGATGTTGGCGGATGCGCCGATCGGGGTGCAGTTGCCCCCCAGGGTCGCACCGGACAGCAGGCCAAAATATAACAGGGTAGGGTCGATATTCAGCTTGGCGGCCAAACCGGCGATAACGGGCAGCAGGGTGGCCACATAAGGAATATTATCAATAAAGGCGGAGATCAGCACGGAAGCCCAGACAATCACCGTATAGAGCAGGAATATATTTCCTCCCCCCACCTGCGCCAGCAACTGGGCCGCTGCGTCGATCACACCCTGGGCGGTGATCCCTCCGATCATCAGGAACAGGCCGAACAGGAGGCCGACGGTCTCAAAATCAATGGCTTTCAGCGGTTCTGAGACCGCGCTGAAATCTCTTTTCCGCGCGAAATTATAGAGAATCCCTATGACCATCAACGCGCAGCAGATCAAGCCGTTAGTGATCGCGGGCTTCACGGGCAGGAAGGACGCCAGGATCAGCAGAAAAACCGTGCCCGCCAACAGGACGGTGGGCACATAATCCGTGACTACCGTACGGGGCGCGCCCTTGGGGATGCCTCCCTTTTCCTTGCGGAAAAGAAACGCCAGAATCAAAGCGGAAAGCACCGCGCCCAGTTCCACCGCAAAGAAAATCGAGGGCTTGCCCTGATACCAGAAGAAATCCAGAAAGCTCATGTCGGCATACGAGCCAAGCATAATGGCGGTGGTATCTCCCACCAGAGTAGCCGCTCCCTGCAAGTTGGAGGAGACCGCGATCCCTATAATGAAAGGGATCGGGTTGGTATTCAGCTTTTTACAGATCTCCAAAGCGACGGGCGCGACCATCAGCACAGTCGCCACATTATCCACAAAGGCGGAAATGATCCCGGCAAACAGCGCCAGGGCTACCGCCGCCCATTGAATACTCGGGACCCTTTCCATGATCAAATCGGCCAACAGGGAGGGCATTTTGCTCTCGATAAACAGCGCCACAAGCCCCATCGTACCGATGATCATCAGCAGCACATTAAAGTCGATGGCTCCCAGCACCTCGTTCAGCGGAAGCATTCCGGTCACAACAAAAATCAAACCGGAAACCAACGCGATATAGGGCCGGTATTTGCTGAATGCCAGCATCAAAATGTAGGTAGCGGCAAATAAGATGATAGCTGGGATCAACGCGGTTCCCCCTTAGTATTTCATACACTGTTATGATCGACTTGAGATACAGAAATAGATCAGCACACATTTTGGTATTTTATCACACTTCCCGAAATATCGCAATCTTTCTTCTTTCCATATTAAAATGGAACAGAAAATCACAAGCCCACAATCAGCAAAGGGAGAGGCGCATCGCCTCTCCCCTGTTGACTTTGATATTTTTATCCCCCGGTATCCATCATAGTGCCGATAAAGAAGGGAAGATTGGTCTCGCAGTCGATGAGCATATAGACAAAGGGCCGGTCCAAGGTGACGGTTTTGATATCGGCCGGCGCCACCTCGCCATCATTTGCCGCTACAACAGCAGCCGCCCCGGCCTTGGTTCCGCGCTCATCTACACCGATAAAAGTCTTGTGGAGCACACGGTTAATAAACAGGTTCCCTTCCGTGGAAGCTCCCAAGCCGGAAAAATCCGCGCAGGTCCAGTCAAAGGCGTCGGTCATACCCATTCCTGTCAAAATATCGCTCATTTCCACGCTGTACTCCGCCTCAAATTTTGGGATGGTTGTGGTGACAGTAGCATCAGTCGGGTTCGACAGCATCTCGTGCAGATGCTCCCCGCTCAAAGACGCCGCATAGTCAGCCACGCTGACGCCCTCGTTGGGCAGCAGGGCGGCAAAGGCGTAGGCACCGTCCTTGTAGTACTTTATAAATCCCGTGGCGCTGCCATCCTCCAGATACCGGCTTTCCGAAGAATGCATCAGCTCCACATCCCGCTCCGTGCCGTCCTCGGTGGTAAAAATGCCGTCCCACACCTGATTTTCAAAGTAGACGTCCTGCCATTCGACGTCAAAGGCCAGGGCGTTGACCAGGTACATGACCGCGTCTCTTGGTATTTCGTCGAGAATATTCTGGATCATGCCGTCGGTGTTTTCCTTTACCCATGTGTTGATATCTTTCAGGGTGGAATCATCAAAAGGCGCTTTATAGATATCGGCGCTGTAATAATTCGCGTTGGTTTGAAGAAAGTCCTGCTCAACGGTAAAGCGCTCATCCGCGGTAAACCAGATGGAGTTGGCAAGACTCAGCTTATAGTTCTTGTTCTCCGGAAGCTGCGACATATAGGTATGGATCCAAGCGTTCAGCTTGTCCATGGACAGTCCCAAAGTTTCCTCCATCTGGGCCAGGGTCTCCCCTTCCGCGCCGTTGGCGGTCATGGCAAGAGCGCAGAGCACAGACAGCGGGGAGATCAGCGTGTTCTCCCCTTCCTCCATGCTGCTCTGGAACAGGCGCACGGCAAAATCCGTGACGGCAGCGGCGTCCGCCTCCAAATCAGCGTCTGCGGCGGCAGAATTCGCCTTGATTCCCTCCATCAAGTCGACGGCTTCCATCGCGCTCGCTCCGCCGCTCAACCACAGGGGCGTCAGGACCGCGAGCACGGCCGCACACAGGCACGCTACCAATCCTCCCCAGCGCAGTAAGCGGACCTTCCTTTTTCTCTTCTTTCGACGAAGCGCGTCCACGCTTTCGACCAGATCATCGTCCAAATGATCCAGCGCGTCATGAATTTTATCCTGCTTCACAGGTCAAATCCCTCCTCTTGCAGATAGTTCCACAGATTGCGGCGGGTGCGGTACAGCATGCTCTTGGCCTTGCTCTCGCTCATGCCGCAGTACCCGGCGACCTCCTTCAGGGGGTCCAGAAAATAGTATCTGCCCACAAAGGTGTTCCGCGCCTCCTCCGATTGCCCGCGCAGGAACATGTTGATGGCCTCGGCCAGAAGCCAGACGTTCAGGGCGTCCTCCGGCGTGCCGCCCTCAGAGACACAGTCGGCCAGCTCCGACAGGGAGAGCGCGTATTCCGACGCCTGCCGCTTTTCCCGGGTACGCTTGCGGAAAATGTCGATTGAGACCCGCCGGGTAATTTTCGCGAGATATGTGGACAATGCGCAGGGCTTATGGGGCGGCATGGAATTCCAGGCGTGCAGATATGTATCGTTGACGCTCTCCTCGCTGTCCTCCCGATTAGACAAAATATTGTACGCGATCTTGGTCAGATAGCGGCCATATTTCCGCACGGTCTCCCCGATAGCAGACTCATCCCGCTGCCAATAGAGATCTACGATTTTTTCATCCTCCATGGCGGACCTCCTCTCCCAAATTTTAGGCATCTATACTCTATATCTCGTCAAAAACCGGGATCGGTTTCATGCCGCAAAATATTTTGTCTCATTCCGCCGCATTCCGGGAAACGAAAGAATCCAGTCCCTCCGTGGAGGTCACCAGCCGGTATACGACCGTGGTATCGTTGGATTCCCAATTTGTATCTTTGCTGTCTTGGGAAGACAGCAAAATTCTGCATAAGACCACATTGTCCAGACGATCTGTATTCCATTCCTCCACAGCCGGTGAAAAGGCAAAGGCGGTATAGTGGTCTTTGGGCAAATCCCGCGGGCATTCTGCCTTAGCTGAACTTTCCCAAAAGATTTGCAGCGTTCCCCCAAATCCCTCTTCCACCCGGACGGGCGCAAAAGTCAGTTGAGCCGTAAACCGCCGTGCGGAAGGATCGTGGTATTCTTGAAAACCATTCATAATAAAGGGCGCGCTGGATATCAGCTCTCCTTCCAAATAAATATCTTCATAAATGGCCCAGGATTGGATGGGTTCTTTCAAGTTACAGGTCAATTGCACCCCATCGCCCAGATTCTTGATTTTCAGACTTGTTTTCGGGTTTGTCCCGCACACTGCAGCAACCAGCACCGCCACAGCCACCGCGGCCACAACGGCCCAAAGGGCAGGCTTTTTCCACTTTGCCAGATTTTTGATGCGTCCCCCGGGGTCGCTCTCACCAAAGGCCAGCGGCGTACCGGCAATGATATGCCGCCCGGTGGCAAGCCTCAGCAGAGATGCGGAGTAATCCGCCCGGATGCTCCCACCGAACTTTTTTACCACGGCCTCGTCACAGCTCATCTCCATATCTTTGCAGGACAAGACAAAAGCCGCCCATACCAGGGGATTAAACCAATGAATACAAAGCGCTATAAAGGCAATCAGCTTTACAACATGATCCAACCGGCGGATATGGCGCTGCTCATGTAAAATGATATACTCCCGCTCCCCGTTCCACAGCGAGGACGGCAAGTAGATTTTTGGGCGGAATATCCCCATGACAAAAGGCGAATTGATATGGTCGGTTAAATAGATATTATCCTGCAGAGGGACGGCGCCGATCAACCTGCGGCGCAGCTTACAATAGGAAACAGCGCTGTAAATCAGCATACAAAGGATCCCGGCCAGCCAGATATACTGACCGACTTCCCACCATGCGGAGGTCGAATATTCCGTACCGCCATATTCATTCCGTTCCATGGTTTGAATATGCAGGACCCCTGATCCCCCGTTCCAAGCGTCGCCCGCCACTTGATACCCCGTATCCAACACGGAGATCGGTTCTTCCGACAGGGCATGAGCCGCCGAAACAGATTTCATAGACGGAATGATACTGACCGGAGCCTCCGGCGAAAAAGGACACAAAAGCCGGAAAAGGACAACTGCCCACAGGGCATAGGAAATGACTTTCGGCGCTCTTTTCAAAAGCAACCGCGCTATGATCACGACCACGATCACGATGCTTGCCGTTTTTGTCATATCCAGTACCAGCGCAAATACCATGTCCAGCATCTCGTTACCCCCTCATTTTCTCGATCACTTCTTGCAGCTCGTCGAACTCTGCCTCCGACAGCTTTTTTCGGCGCCCGAAAGCCGCCAGGAAAGCAGGTAAGGAACCGTCAAACGTCTCCTCTACAAACTGCTCGCTTTGCCGTGCGTAGAATTCCTCCCGGGAAATCAAAGATGTCACAATGCTGTTCTCATTCTGGAAAATACCCCGCTCACAGAGGCGGCGCAGGACAGTATAGGTCGTGGGCTTCTTCCAGGACAACTCCTGTTCGCACAGCTTTACCAGGTCCCGGGAATGAATCGGTTCGCGGCTCCATATGATGTCGGCAAAACGGGATTCGATGGCTCCCAATTTGATTCCTTCCATATACTCTCACCCCCCAATTTGGTTTATTGCTTGTCAACCGCATTTTTAGTTTACAGCATATAGACCATTTTGTCAAGAAAAAATCCCGCAGAATCGCTTTCCTGTGATCCTGCGGGATTTCGATTAAATTTTTGTGATGTCAATCGGAGTCAGGTCCTCGCTGCGGCCCTGTTCCCGCACGGTCAGCAGCGCGCGGGCAGTGTCGATGGCGGTGACGCAGCCCACTGAGTGCTCCACAGCGGAGCGGCGGATCTTGAACCCATCCGTGTCATGCTTGCGGCCCTTGGTGGGCGTGTTGATGATCAGGTCCACCGTTCCGGAGGCAATCATATCCAGAATGTTGGGGTGCGCCTGGGACACACGGTTGACCCGCTTGCACTCGATCCCCGCTTCCTGCAGCGCGTCGCAGGTGCCGGAGGTGGCGTACAACTCCACGCCCATCTCCTCGAAGCCCCTGGCAATGGCGATCATCTCGGGCTTATCCTCGTCCTTGACGGTCACAATGACACGTCCGCCCTTCTTGGGTGCCCGCTGGCCGGCTCCCTTGAAGGCTTTCAGCAGCGCCTGGGGGAAGGTCTCCGCCAGGCCCAGCACCTCGCCAGTGGACTTCATCTCAGGACCAAGGCCGGTGTCCACGTCGGTCAGCTTCTCGAAGGAGAACACCGGGGCCTTCACGGCGTAATAGTCAGCTTCCTTATAGATGCCGGTGCCGTACCCCAGATCCTTCAGCTTCTCCCCCAGCATGACCTTGGTCGCCAAGTCAATAATAGGCACGCCGGTGACCTTGGAAATATAGGGAATGGTGCGGGAAGAGCGGGGGTTGACCTCGATGACATAGATGTCGTCATTGTACAGGATATACTGGGCGTTGATCAGGCCAATGACGCCCAGGTGCTTTGCCATATTCTTGGTGTGCTTCAGGATCAGCTCACGGTGCTTCTCCTCCAAATGGAGCGGTGGATAGACTGCGATGGAATCTCCGGAGTGGACGCCCGCGCGCTCTACATGCTCCATGATGCCGGGGATCAAAATATCCTCGCCATCGAACACGCCATCCACTTCCAGCTCCCGGCCCATCAGATACTTGTCGATCAGAATAGGGTGCTCCTGAACGGTCATGTTGATAATCTTCATGAACTCCTCAATATTGCGGTCACTGTAGGCGATCTCCATGCCCTGACCGCCCAGCACGTAAGAGGGGCGCACCAGCACGGGGTAACCCAACTCGTGGGCGGCGTTCAGGGCCTCCTCCGTGGTGAAGATGGTCCTGCCCTTGGCCCGGGGGATGCCGCACTTCTGCAGGATCTCGTCAAAGCGCTCCCGGTCCTCGGCGGCGTCCACGCCGTCGGAGGAGGTGCCCAAAATCTGTACACCCATATCAGTCAGAGCCTTGGCCAGCTTGATAGCCGTTTGGCCTCCGAATTGGACCACGGCGCCCCAAGGCTTTTCCTGCTCCACGATGTTCTGCACGTCCTCCGCGGTCAGCGGCTCAAAGTACAGCTTGTCGGCCACATCGAAGTCGGTGGAGACGGTCTCCGGATTGTTGTTGACGATGATGGTCTCATAGCCCATGCGGCGGAAAGCCCAGACCGAGTGGACGGAGCAATAGTCAAACTCGATGCCCTGCCCGATGCGGATTGGACCGGAGCCAAGCACCAGCACCTTCTTCTTGCCGGAACCGGAATCCACCGCCTCGTTTTCTCCGTCGTAGGAGGAGTAATAGTAGGGGGTCTCAGCGTCGAACTCGGCGGCGCAGGTATCCACCATCTTAAAGGAGGGAATGATGCCGTAGCTCTCCCGCAGCGCCTTGACCTCGGCCTGCTTCATCCCGCACAGAGTGCCGATATAGCTGTCGGCAAAGCACATCTCCTTGGCCTTTTTCAGGGTGTCGGCATTGGGCACGCCCTTGCAGGCTTTCAACTCGTTCTCCATGTCGATAATGCGCTTGAAGCCGTCCAGGAACCAAATATCCATCTTGGTGATGTTGTTGATCTTCTGGGGAGAGAAGCCCCGGCGCAAGGCCTCGGCCACCACGAACAGGCGCTCGTCCGTGACCTGGATCAGCATATCCTCGATTTCGTCGGTATAGAGGTTCTCCAGCTTATCCAGCTTCAGGGCGCGCACATTCAGCTCCAGAGAGCGGATGGCCTTCATCAAGGCGCCTTCAAAGGAGTTGGCGATTGCCATGACCTCGCCGGTGGCCTTCATCTGCGTGCCCAGCGTGCGGCTGGCGGTGGTGAACTTGTCAAAGGGCAGGCGGGGGATCTTCAGCACGCAGTAGTCAATAGTCGGCTCAAAGCAGGCCGTGGTCTTCCCGGTGACGGCGTTGGGGATCTCATCCAGGTGATAGCCCAAAGCGATCTTGGCGGCCACCTTGGCGATGGGATAGCCGGTCGCCTTGGAGGCCAGCGCGGAGGAGCGGCTGACGCGGGGGTTGACCTCAATGACCGCGTATTCATAGCTGTCGGGATTCAGGGCGAACTGGACGTTGCAACCGCCCGCGATCTCCAGAGCAGAGATAATGTCCAGCGCGGCGGAGCGCAGCATCTGGAACTCCCGGTTGGCCAGCGTCTGGGTGGGCGCCACTACGATGGAGTCGCCGGTGTGGACGCCGACGGGATCGATATTTTCCATGGAGCAGATGGTGATCACATTGCCGGCGCCGTCGCGCATGACTTCAAATTCGATCTCCTTCCAGCCGGAGATGCAGCGCTCGATCAGCACCTCGCCCACACGGGACAGGTGGATGCCGCGGTCGGCGATTTCCTCCAGAGAGGCGCGGTCATAGGCGATGCCGCCGCCGGTGCCGCCCAGGGTGTAGGCGGGGCGGACAATGACGGGGTAGCCGATGCTCTCGGCGAAGGACACCGCGTCCTCCACGCTCTTTACCACCAGGGAGGTCACACAGGGCTGGCCGATGGACTCCATGCAGTCCTTGAAGCCCTGACGATCCTCCGCCTTGTGGATGGACTCGGGGCTGGTGCCCAGCAGCCTGACTCCGTACTTTTCCAGCGTGCCGTCTTCATACAGGGCCATGGCCAGGTTCAGCGCGGTCTGGCCGCCCAGCGTGGGCAGGATGGAATCGGGCCGCTCCATCTCGATCACCTGGGCCACAGAGGGGACATTCAGCGGTTCAATATACACATGATCGGCGATATCCTTATCCGTCATGATTGTGGCGGGGTTGGAGTTGACCAGAACAACCTCGATCCCCTCTTCCTTCAGGGCGCGGCAGGCCTGAGTGCCGGCGTAGTCAAACTCGGCGGCCTGTCCGATGACAATGGGACCGGAGCCAAGCACCAGAACTTTTTTGATACTGAGATCCTTTGGCATTACTTGTCACCTCCCATAGAGTCGATAAAGCGGTCAAACAGGTATTCCGTATCCTTTGGTCCGGCGTTGGCCTCGGGATGGAATTGCGTGGTAAAGCAGTTGGGACGCTTGTAGCGCAGGCCCTCGCAGGTGCCGTCGTTGACGTTGACGTGCGAGACCTCCGCCACCGCCGGGTCCACGGATTCGCTCAGCACCATGTAGCCGTGGTTCTGGCTGGTAATGTAGACCTTGTTCTCCTTCAGGTCGCGTACGGGGTGGTTGCCGCCCCGGTGGCCATAAGGCAGGCGTCCGGTCTTTGCGCCCGTGGCCAGCGCCATAAGCTGGTGGCCCAGACACACGCCGAACAGAGGAAGGTCGCTTTCGTACAGCTTCTTCACCTCGGCGATGATGGCCGTATTCTCCGCCGGGTCGCCGGGGCCATTGGCCAGCATCACACCGTCAAAGCCGCCCGTCAGAATGATCTCAGCGGGCGTGGAGGCGGGAAACACGGTGACTTTACACCCGCGGCGGTTCAGGCATCCGATGATATTCTGCTTCACGCCGTAGTCCATCAGAGCCACATGGAATTTTTCCTCGCCGACGGCGGGGAAAACCTCAGGCTCCTTGCGTGAGACCTTCTCGACCACATTGACTACTTTATAGGCTTTCAGCCGTTCCATCACCTCGGCGACATTAAAATGCTCCGCACAGGTGAGCAGTCCGTTCATGCTCCCCTGATTGCGGAGTATTTTCGTCAGCGCCCGGGTATCCACGCCTTGGATACCGGTAATGTTATGCTCTTTCAGGAAATCATCCAGGCTTCCTTCACAGCGGAAATTGCTGCCCCGCTGAGACAAACGGCGAACAACAAACGCCTCCGCCCAAGGACGGCCGGATTCATTGTCCTCGTGGTTAACGCCATAATTTCCGATCAAAGGATACGTCATCACGACCCCCTGTCCCGCATAGGACGGATCGGTCAAAATCTCCTGATAGCCGGTCATGGATGTGTTAAACACCATTTCACAGATTCGCTCTTCCATCGAACCGATGGATTCTCCCCGGAATACGGCCCCGTTTTCCAGGATCAAGGTCGCCTTCACTGCAGCACTCCGCCTTTCATACAGATTCTTATCTGATTGATTTTAGCTCAAATTTTTCTAGCTGACAATATGTTTTTTCTTCTTTTCCCGCGAAAAATTAAAAACTGTTGTTTTGGACAAAAGAAGGCGGAGAATAACATGGCAAAACCGGGTAATACTGTAAAAATGAAACCACTTGGGAGGCACACAAATGGTCATTGCAGTCGTCCGTACCATCATTCTGTATCTGATTATCATTTTCGGCATCCGCCTGCTGGGCAAGCATCAGGTGGGTGAGCTGGAACCGGCTGAGTTTGTGCTGGCCCTGATCATCGCGGACATCGCTTCCGTTCCCATGCAGGACTATGGGATCCCCCTGCTCATGGGCATCATCCCGATCGTCACCTTACTGTGTCTGTCGATGATCTTGTCGCTGCTCACCATGAAAAGCCTGAAGCTGCGCGCCCTTTTATCCGGTGTTCCCAGCATCCTCATACGGGACGGAAAAATGGATCAGAAGGAGATGCGCCGCACCCGCATGACGCTGGATGAGGTCCTGGAGGAGCTGCGCCTGCAGGGGTACACCGACCCATCCTGTATCAAATATGCCATTTTGGAGACCAACGGCCAGCTATCCATACTTCCTTACGCGGAGGAAAAGCCCCCTACGTCCAGGGACTTGGGCGTAGAGGTCAATGAGACCGGCTTGCCCCTGGTGCTGATCAACGACGGGCGGCTGATCTCCGATAATCTCAGGCGCAGGGGATTGGATGAAAACTGGCTTCAAAAACAACTGGAAAAGTATCAGGTCAGCAATGTGGACAAGGTCTTTCTCCTGACCGTAAACGAGCAGAATCAAACCTATTTCATTCGGAAGGAGCTGAACTGATGCGCCGCTTCTGGATCTCTCTGGCTGTATTGGGGGCTTTGCTGTGCGCGACACTTTACAATACTCATTACCTGAATCGCTACACCCGGGAGTTGACCACCTTGCTCACCCAGGCGGAAATCTGCGCCTCGGACGGGGATTGGGACGCCGCCGCCGACAAAACTGAGGCCGCCTTTGACCGCTGGAAGAGCCGAGAAACCTATTTGCACATGGTCATGAATCATCAGGACACCGATGATATCCTGTTGGATTTTCAGGAAGTCCGCCAGCTTATCGATCACCAGGAGGACGGCGGAGAATACGCCGCCGCCAACGCCCGGCTGATCGCGCGCATCAGCCTGCTGCATGAAATGGAGCAGCTCAATCTGAAAAATCTGCTCTGATTCCCCCTGTCAGAAGGCCTTCCTCCCCTTGACAAGCTCATGCCGGAAAAGGTAGAATAAGGCATTGCAATTGTTGAATCGGGAGGAAACACCATGGATATGAAATGGTTTGAGGAGATGGAGGCACGCATTCCCAAAGGAGAGGTCCGCACCCGGTTTGCCCCCTCCCCGACCGGCTATATGCATGTGGGCAATCTGCGCACCGCCCTGTACACCTGGCTGATCGCCCGCAGTCAGGGCGGCAAGTTCCTGCTGCGCATTGAGGACACCGACCAGGGCCGCCTGGTGGAGGGCGCGGTGGACGTCATTTACAAGACCCTGCGCCAGTGCGGGCTGACCTGGGACGAGGGCCCCGATATCGGCGGCCCCGTGGGCCCCTATATCCAGACCGAGCGCCGCTCCTTCTACGGCGAATACGCCAAGCTTCTGGTGGAGCGCGGCCACGCCTACTACTGCTTCTGCGAAAAGGCCGAGTCTGAGGAGGACTCCGGCGAGTTTGACCGCTCCGACGATCCCTGCCGGGATATGTCCGCGGAGGAGGCCGCCGCCAATCTGGCCGCCGGTAAGCCCTACGTCATCCGCCAGCGCATCCCCCACGAGGGACAGACCACCTTCCACGACGTGGTGTTCGGCGACATCACCGTGGACAACGACACCCTGGACGACCAGGTGCTGATCAAGCGGGACGGCCTGCCCACCTATAACTTCGCCAACGTCATTGACGACCACTTGATGGGCATTACCCATGTGGTGCGCGGCAGCGAATATCTGTCCTCCGCCCCCAAGTACAACCTGCTGTACGAGGGCTTCGGCTGGGACATCCCCACCTACGTCCACTGCTCCGCCGTCATGCGGGACGCCCAGAATAAGATGTCCAAGCGCCACGGCGACCCCTCCTATGAGGATCTGCTGGCCCAAGGCTACTTATCCCAGGCCGTGGTCAACTACGTCACTCTGCTGGGCTGGTCCCCCAAGGGCGAATATGCTGAGCAGGAGTTCTTTACTCTGGATGAACTGGCCAAGATATTTGATCTGACCGGTATCTCCAAATCCCCCGCCATTTTTGATATGGAAAAGCTGAAATACTTTAATGCCAACTACCTGCGCGCCCTGTCCCCCGAGGACTTCTTCGCCGCGGCGGAGCCCTATTTGAAGCAGGCCGTTCAGAATCCCGCCATTGACCGGAAGCTGATCGCCCCCCTGGTGCAGCCCCGGTGCGACACTCTGCTGGACATCGCGCCCCAGGTAGACTTTTTTGACGCTCTGCCCGCGTACTCCAACGAGCTGTACTGCCACAAGAAGATGAAGACCAACGAGGAAAACTCCCTGGAGGCGCTGAACCAGGTGCTCCCCGTGCTGGAGGCTCTGCCCGACTGGACCTACGACGCCATTCACGATGCGCTGATCGGCCTGGCCGCCCAGCTGGAGCTGAAGAACGGCCGCATCCTGTGGCCGGTGCGCACCGCCCTCAGCGGAAAGGCGGTCACCCCCGGCGGCGCGGTGGAGCTTTGCCACATTCTGGGCAAGGAAGAGACCCTGCGCCGCATTCGCAAAGGTATAGAGCAGTTAAGCCAAAACTGAATCGTTTATAACAGATCCCAATGATAAAAGGATCTGCCGCAGAAGTTGCTATCCTGCGACAGGTCCTTTTATTTTTTGGGATGCGTACAGTTCTATGACGAAGGGCGGCAAGACCACCATTCCGACAAAGGCATGGAAAACGGAGTATGCCAAGCTGACCACCGAGCGGAAAATGCTCAATCAACGGTATCTTGCGCTGAAAGAGGAAGTGAAAGAAGCCGAGCAAATCCGAAAGAGCGTTTACAGTATCTTGCGGCAGGAACAGAGGGAACACGCACAGCGCAGAACGCAGGATATGGAACGGTAACAGACAGGGCGGCGGGAATAATCAAAGACTACTCCACCGCCCTGTTTTAATTGTTTATCTACCCGACAAAAGCGAATTTAGCAATCTATCTCAAAGACTAAATCCATATCCTTTATCTTTCCATAATCACTGATGTTCGTGGGGATATATCCCACATAACGATAGCCCTTTGCTGCATATTCATCAATGATGCTTCTATGTTCCTCTGATCCTGCACCAATAATTTTGCCAATATGTACATTTACATATTCATATCTTTTCATAATAGACCCTCTTTCAAACTCCGATTTGTTGGTTAGTTTATCGGTTCAAAGTATAGCATATTTTCCCGCCGAAAACAATCCCTGTTCTATGTCCGTTCCGACTATCCAGACCGTCAAGGGACGAGTCGTATTTTTTCGCAAAGGGCGCGAAAAATCTCCACTCTTAAACCCTTGACTGTCTGGATTTTTGCCGCCCGCAGAGGATGTGTGCAAAGCCGCAGACCGGAGACTGAAACGGCCCATGGAGGAAATCACGGCGGTAGTCTACGGGACTATCAACCGCCCGGAACAGACCGCCAGAAATAACGGCTTGGTTTTGTTGCAATCCCTTGGCTATACCGCCTGCTTTGGGTTCACGCTAACCGTCCCGTTGTCTCCTTCATCAAGAATCAGTATTAGCGGCTTAAGAATCCGATCCCGTGCATCATGATCCCCTCCGCAATGGCGGCGATCTCCTCCGCGCTGGAAGTCATCCCCTCCGCCAGCCATTTCTCCAGCAAACCGATACAGCCGCTGCAGACAAAGGAATAATAGTATTCCAGTTGTTTGGACGTTGCATTGGAAAAGTACCGCTGATAACATTCCACGTAGTTTTCCCGGCCCAGATTGATCAGGCGGGTGGCGAACTCCTTGTCCCCATAGGGGCCTACCGTCATGGCACACACATCCGCGTTCTCCTTCAGGCATTGAAAGATCCCTGTTGTGATCTTCAGCGGTGTGAGATCCTTTTCCGCATAGGACAGCATAGGTTTGAGCGCCTCCAGAAAGTCACTCAGCATATCATCTTCGATCTGTTTGTGCAGGTCGTAAATGTCGGTATAGTGGGCGTAAAATGTCCCCCGGTTGATGCCCGCTTTTTCACACAGCTCCTTGATGGAAATACTCTGGATCGGTTTTTGGCGCAGCAGATCTGTAAAAGCACGCCGAATCAGCATTTTCGTCACTCTGATCCGATGATCCCGTTCCCCCATAGCATGGCCTCCATTTGAAAACATTTTTTGAATCGCGCCCTGAAATCAACAGATGCTGTCGGTATTGTCGCTTTTCCTTCAGGCGGTGTTCCTTTTGTTGATTGTTCACCGTCTCTATGGTTAGTATAATATTATTAAGAGAAAAATCAACAGATTGTTCATTAAATTTGGGAGGTGTTGTTATGAAAAAACTCTATTTGGTTACCGGCGCCAACGGACACCTGGGCGGCACGCTCCTGCGCATACTGAAAAAGCAGTCCGCTGAGATCCGCGGTCTGATCCTCCCCTCTGAGCAGCCGGAGGAAACCGATGAAGTCCGCTTTATCCGCGGCGACGTGCGTGACATTCAGTCGCTCCGGCCGCTGTTCGAGGGCATTCAGGACCGTGAAGCGGTTCTCATTCACACCGCGGGAATCATTGATATTTCCGACCAGGTCTCCCCGCTGGCCTATGAGGTCAATGTCAACGGAACCAAAAACATCCTCGCTCTCTGCCGGGAGTACGGGGTCAGCCGTCTGCTCTACGTCAGCTCGGTCCACGCCATCCCCGAGGGCGACAAATCCTCCGTGCTCCATGAGGTGACCCATTTCTCACCGGATGCGGTTGTCGGCGGATATGCCAAAACCAAGGCCGAGGCCACCCAGGCGGTGCTGGATGCGGCCCGAGACGGACTGGATGCGGTAGTGGTACACCCATCCGGAATTCTGGGTCCCTATGACCGCTCCGGTAACCATCTGGTCCAGCTAGTCACCGACTATATCAAAGGCAAGCTGCCCGCCTGCGTCCGGGGCGGCTACGACCTGGTGGACGTCCGTGACGTGGCAATCGGGTGTCTGCTGGCCCTGGAAAAGGGCCAAAGCGGCCAGTGCTATATTCTGTCCAACCGGCATTATGAAATCCGGGAGATGCTGCGCATGGTGCGGCAGATCGCGGGAGGCCGCAGACTGCCGGTGCTCCCCCAATGGATGGCAAAGGCAGCCCTTCCCGCCATCCGGCTGCACGCCCGGCGAACCAAGCACAGGCCCCTTTTCACCCGTTATTCCCTGTATACCCTCAACAGCAATGACAAATTCTCCCACGACAAGGCCACGGCGGAACTGGGCTACCGGCCCCGCGACCTGCTCTGCACCCTGCGGGACACCATTTCTTGGACCCGGGGTCAGTTGAACTCACCGGTGATCGGATAAACACAGCAAGTTACTTGCGCATCCCCTCACCTTCCATCGTTTGATTTACCACGAGAATATCACGTTTTCCGTAAAAAACATCTTTCCAGCAATCCCCATCCGTACCGCAGAATAAGCCCCCTCGCTTTCAAGCAAACTACAGATACACACAGGAGCGAAAAGGGGCCGTTTTCCATGACAAAGAAAAAGATCCTGACCATCACCGCCATCGCCGCCGCCATTGCCGTCACAGGCGGCTTTGCCATCCAGGGCCACAGCCGGGCGGCCCGATATGAGCAGTTGTTGGAAAACAGCTATACTCATGCCTACTTTGAGCTTGCCGCCGCCGTCTCCGAACTGGACGCCTTGCTGCAAAAGGCGCAGTATGTCTCCACACCCGTTATGATGGGCGTTTTATGCACCGATATTTACGGCAAGGCGGTCACCGCGCAGATGGCCCTGGGCGAGCTGCCGGATTCCAGCGTGGTACTGGAGCAGACCTCCGCCTTTTTGGCCCGGACGGGAGATTATGCCTGCGCGCTGGCCAAAACCACGGCAGTGGAGGGTGGCTGCAGCGAAGAAGCCCGCACCACGCTGCGCGGGCTTGCCGGCGCCTCCTCCGCCCTCTCTTCCGCTCTGCTTGACCTGGAATCCGATCTGGCGGGAGGCAGCGTCAGCATCGACGCGCTTCTCCGCGCGGAAGAGGCGCTGGCACAGCGCACAGGCGATGGCGGGGCCGGCCAGGGAGGAACCGCCTTCCAATCCATCGAGGCCGACTTCCCCGAGGTGCCCGCTCTGATTTATGACGGCCCGTTCTCCGAACACCTGGGCGGAAAAACACCCCTGGCGCTGGATGGACTGCCTCAGGTGGGACAAGAAGAAGCCAGGAACGCGGCGGCGGAGTTTTTAGGTCTGCGGCCCGAGGAGCTGACCCTGACCAGCGAGGGTGAGGGCGCCCTGCCCGTCTGGGGCTTTTCCGCCACGGCAGACGGTGGGAATCTGTATATCGAAGTGACCAAGCAAGGGGGTAAAGTGCTTTCCCTGTTCAGTGACCGCGCTACCGGGAAAGTGACCCTTACTCCGCAGGAAGCGGTGAGCACCGCCAAAAATTTTCTGAAAACCCACGACTTTGACTCTATGACGGAAGGTTACCACATCAACCAGGGCAATGTGCTTACCATCAATTTTGCCCCCATAGAAAATGGCGTCCTGATCTATCCCGATCTGGTCAAGGTCTCGGTGGCGCTGGACACCGGCGGCGTCGTGGGTTTTGAGTGCCACGGCTGGATCATGAACCACACCGCACGCGAACTCTCCGCCCCGGCTGTGGACCAGGAGACCGCCGCGGCTGTGGTCTCCCCCGAACTGGAGATCCTTTCCCATCAACTGGCGCTGATCCCCACCGACGGAGAATACGAAGTGCTCTGCCATGAATTTAAATGCCGCACGCAGGACTACTCCCATGTGATCGTTTATGTCAATGCGGACACCGGAAACGAAGAAAAGATTCTTCTTCTGATTGAAGACGAAACCGGGACCCTGGTCTGGTGATCAAAAGCGCCCTCCTTCCCCGCTCCGGAAGGAGGGCGCTTAGTGCTGCAAACTTTTCCGAAAACGCTATTGCATCAAATTTTTTCCTATGTTATCATGCTTATAACTAAGAAAAAATTTTAGGAGGTTTCCTTATGGGAGAATTTGTGACCGCAGTCCACAAGCTCGATGACCGCACCTATTACTTCGACCAGTTCGACGTACACATCTATCTGTTTTTGGGTGAGGAAAAGGCCCTGCTGACCGATACGGGCTTCGGCTGTTTCCCTGACCTGAAGGAAGCAGTGGAGAAGATCACGGATCTGCCCCTGATCGTGCTCAACAGCCACGGGCATCCCGACCACTGTGGCGGCAATCCCAGTTTCGGCGAAATTTACGCGCATCCCGACGGGTTTGACGCTATCCGCCACTTCCAGGGCGGCGACGCCGAGCTGAAGCCTCTGAAGGATGGCGAGGTCATCGACCTGGGCGGCCGCTCCTTTGAAGTGATCCTGACCCCCGGTCACATTGACGGCCACATCTCCCTGCTTGATCGTGCCGAGCGCACCCTGCTCCCCGGCGATGTGATCCAGGGCGAGCATATCGTTATGTATCTGGGCTATGGCGTGGATTTCACCAAGTACCGCGAGAGTCTGGTCAAGCTGAAGGAATTGGGCGGCGCGTACGACACCATCCTGCCCTGCCACGGCGAGATCCCCATGGACAGGTCCCAGTTTGACAAGGTCATCGCCTGCGTGGACGCTTACACCGCCGGGAAGCTGACCGGTGTGGATGCCGTCGGCCCCGAGGGCACCGCCTGCAAGGAGTATATTCTGGACGGCTTCGCCATTATGGCGTAAACATCAATAACAGCAGTCCCTCCGCAGCATTTCTGCGGAGGGACTTTTCTCATGCTTTCACTGGAAACGGAATCCCCGCTCCTGCAATCTGCAAAGATACTTCAGAAAGAAATCATGGCAGACAAAAGTCTGCGGCTCATAGGTATCCACCGCATGGAAGGAGGCAACGCGGTCCTCTTCCCCGATCCAGACAGTGTGGACCTTCGCGGGCCGTTCCAGTTCCTTGACCGTGCTTGTTCTCATGTCTTTCATTGTCTTTGCCTTCCTTCTCTCGTGTGCGTTGATTTATTTTCCCTTCTATTATATAGACGCAAAAAATCAGAAAAAGTTGCATTCTTTTTAAAAATTTTTTTAATAGAGCGATTGCAGGACTGATTTCAGATCAATGCAATCACTGAAACCACCCGCAGCGCCATATCATTTCTTCCTGAGAGTCATCTCCCGCCAGGGTCAAATGGATCTCAGCGGAACATGTGACCCACCCATTTTCCGCTTGCGGATAGTACCGCCAGCTCGGATCATCCGGATCGGCGGGCTTGACCGCGTAGGTCATCTGGAACGAGGGTTCCATATCCCACTCATCGGCTCGGGGCAGGACCTCCAGACTGCGTAACTCATAATCCGCAATGGCACCGGAATTCAGGTACAGCTCCCGGAAGGCGTCAGTATAAGCCCGGGCGAGCGCGTTATCGTCTGTGATCGTCTCCAGGAGCGTAACAAGGGCATACCGGAACCACGGGCCGTCCCAGAGGTTGACCAGAGAAAGCACCAAGTCATTGGCGCCGTTCGCGGTACGGTACGTGATCGGTTCTCCCGACGATAAGACTGTGATCCAGGCACAGTTCGCGCCGGCATCGATGGTAATGCCGCCGCCGCTCGTCAGATATATGGTCCAGCTATCCGGGTACGGTTCCCGTTCCGGAGCCGGTCCGTCCTGACGCACCCAAGTGCGCTGGGCAAAAAGGCTGCGCACTTCCTGATAATATTCATCCATCGGCGCACTGATCGGGCCGGTGGCTGGGAGCAGGAAGCACCACAGGTTTGGATCGCCCAATGCAAAAACAGCATCTACATAACTCAGCACTTCCTGGGTGGCATCCACCGCAGAGACAGGTACCGGCGCAGACACGGTCTCCTCCTCTTGCAGAGAAGGACCGGACATCGGGTCATCCTCCGCCGCAACATCTGCGCCGGTAAAGCCGATCAGGCTCCCGCAGCCGACAGCCACCAGAATAGCTGCTGCAATGAAAATTATGGGCGGGCGCTTCTTTTTCCATTGAAAGATATTCCGCAGGCGCAGCTCGGTCTCTTTTGCCGAACCGGACAAACGGGTCGCAAAGGGCGAATGGGGCATTTTCATCTTGATACACCTCTCTTTGTCCTTGGTTTCCTCTTTAATACTACATTTGAAGTAGCGAAAAGTCAAGCAAAATTTTTCCACTAAAGCAGTACAAATAAGCTGCCACTGTTTATCCCTATCGGGACGGTATATTTCATAATGTATCCTTTCTTGCGGCCAAGGTCTGTAAATTACCCCCACTCCCATTCAGTATCGCCTAAGGTGATCGCGCCCAGGCCATAGCCGCCGTCCTGCCAAATCACAGGCGCGGTGGCATAGGCCAGATACCCCACTGTGTTATGAAAATCCAGTCCCACCCGACAAAAGATCTGTCCGTCTTGTTCATAGAAGTAAACTAAATTACCGCATGTCCCCTCCCACAACAGATCCCAATAGTCGGGCACATCCACCGTCAAGTTATCCGCCGCGCTGGTCAGGGTCGCGGTGTGGGCGGCGGGATCATACTCTACCTCGATCTCGCCAAATGCAGAATAGTCAGGCACGGTATAGGTCATGGTGTCCAGGTCAAAAAAGTAAAGATTGAACGTGCTGATGCCGGTTCCGTGCCCTGTACGGAGACAGACAGCGGCCTCGGCCTTCCCGTCGCCGTCAAAATCCCGCACCAACATCAGCGGATTGCCACCATAAAACACATTTTCCCAAAGCAGAGGGTAGTAAACCGCCTGATCTCCCGCACGCAGGACAACACCGTCCACAGTCAGGATTTCGACCGCGCGAGATACTGGGGCCTCAAAAAGTTTCTTCGCGTTGATCACGCCGTAAAGCGTCACATCCGCCTCTTCATCGGCTGCCATAGGGATCAGGGTATCCCGCCAAACATCATCATAATGCAATCCGTACAGCTTCACCGCCTTCCTGGGCAGCTCGTCCACCGGCAGATCAGCCAGCAGCTCCTTCTGTTCCTCGGTCAGGCCCTCCATGGGTTCCTGCCAGAGCGTGCTTTCCCACGGAAGATACATCACCCTGATCTTGGAGGAAACCGGCCCATCCTGCCCGAATGCTGTTGTCAGTTTCTGCGGCTCTTCCAAATCTTCTGATGCGATATTTCCGTCTGCAGTTGTGTTCTCAGATGAAATATCGCCGTCCACAGGTGGCTCCTCCTGCCGGGGCTGGCAGGACACCAGATTGCCGCAAAACAGGGTGGCCAGGGCCGCCAGAATCAGCAGCACCGCCGGCGGGCGCTTCTTTTTCCACAGAAAGATATTGTTCAGGCGTAGCTTGACTTCCTTGGCCGACCCGGACATGCGGGTGGCAAAAGGCGAGTTGGGGATGGTATATTTCATAGGATTTCCTTTCTACGTACATCAAGGAATACGGTTTGCGGAAGAATGCACACCCTGTCCTCCAAGTTTCCCCCTAAAGCGGGTTCTGCTTTCAAAAAGGCTTGCTTTTATATAGCGATTGGAGAAAGCCTGAATCTACAAAAATCTCTTAATATTGTCAGATGTAAATTCATGCCACTTCACATAAAGGCTCTTATTCCACCGGCTGACAGCAAGATCCCACTCTTCTTCCGTGACCTCTTGATCATCTATAAGGTAGGACATACCATTACCGGGTATCGAAGGCGAATACCGACTGTAAATAAACGGGTCGATCGAGTATGTGTCCCGATCAAACGTGACCCTGCAGATCCCGACGTCAGACGCCCCGCCGGTATGCCAAAAGGTGCCGTCCACTTTGACGTCATTAAACTCTCGCGCGGCAAAAAGATAACCATAGACAATATCGTCCTGATCACGAAGCACCAAATCAGAACCTGGGCCGTCCTCGTTTACATCCGACAGAATGACTTCCACTGTGCCGTCCGCGTCCAAATCAACCACAGAAAAATAAGTCGGTTTAATTGTAAAGCCCGTGTCCAAGGTGATAGTCTCCTGCACCCAGTTCTCACCACTGCGGGTATCGCGAAACTCCATATTTCCCTGCAAAACCGCCCGATAGGCCTCCACAGCCGTCAGGCTTGATCCCAAATAATCGTTCCGGTACTTGTCCGCTATGGAGTGATTATCGTCTGATATTTCTTCATCAATAATTACAACGGTATAGCTGCGTTTTATGGTAGCTGCCGGTACATAACCATCTGAATAAGCTCCGCTTTCATTGGTGTTGATCCACACAAGATAGCCATCACAGGAAAACTCGATCCAGCCCCAATTGATCTGACCGTCTTCCATGTATCTATATTCCAAAATATTATGATCAGAAAAGAACTGTTCCAATGGTGTCCCTTCTATTGTTTCAGGATACACTTCACCAATGGTTGATACGATCCCGGCACATCTTAGCTGGTCGCCATATGCCGCACTGAGATCGCTCAGAGACAGACTATCCTGCGCGCCAAAGAAATAATAAAGAAACTGATCCTGGGCCTGACCCAAGCACTGACCACTGGCGTCGGGAATAGCAATATTTTGATAATCTATATCGGGGTTTTCTTCTTTGATCATATGAAAGGTTTTACCGATCTCACTCAGGCAGTCCAGCGTAAAGACAAGCTGTTCATTGACATACTGGCGGGTGTCCGCAAATCCCCCCTCCGGCTCGCCGCCGTCAAAATACCACTGGCACCACAGGGGCGGGTCCAGCTCCACCGTTTCCCCGGCGGGGACCAAGGGCCTGAGATCGGTCACGGCATACTGATCGTAAAGCGCAAACGTCCCGTCCGTCCAAATGAACAGATTCTCCGCCCCGCTGATGGAATCCTGCACCGTGTCGTCCGCGTCATCAATACGGGCGGTCAGATAGAAAACGGGCTGACCGTCATTCCCCATGCGAAAACCATCCAGCACGCGATTTTGAATGATCACATTTGCGTCGGGATGCATCTCGGCAAGCTGGGGATCATATTGGGTGGAGAGCGCATCGTACAGTTCCTGCTCCGTGACCTCCGCCAGAGCCAAAGCGTCCTCGATCGTGACCTGCCGCTGCTCTTCCTTGTCATAGACCAAGGAAAATACATGGCCGGTGTTCAGGTCCGTGACCTCGATCTCCCGGAAAAACAGCAGACTGATATACCGATCCGTAACAGACGGGTAGAGCAGGCAGTGATTGCCGACTCCGTCCAACCCGTACTGCTCCGCGCCTACCGCTCCATTCAGAATGGCCTGATACTCCCCTTTCAGCCCGGCAAGCGCCTGATTGATGGCGGTGACAGCCTCGTTGGCGTCTTCGCCGTCAGGAGGAGTCAGCACGGGAATTTCAATGTAGTTTTCATAAATATCATAATACTGAGTGTCCATGACAATTTTCGGCTGCGCCGTATCTTCGGGCGCGGCGCTTTGAAAACTCACTAAACTGCCGCAAGCGGTCACCAGCAGCACCGCCGCTAAAAACAGTGCCACCGGAGGGCGCTTCTTTTTCCATTGAAAGATACTGCGCAGGCGCAGTTCCGTCTCCTTGGCCGACCCGGACATGCGGGTGGCAAAGGGAGAGTTGGGAATTTTTTGTTTCATACAGTGAATCTCCTTTTCGCAGAACCCATTCGCGTCAATCAAACAGCTCCATCAGCTCGTATACTCGGTCTCTGGTCAATTCCGCCGCCTTTGAATTGGTCACCAGCGGGTAGAGTGATCCGCCCTCAAAATCCGCGCCCGCTTCCTCGACTGCGGTCTCTTTTTGCGCGATCCACTCCAGTTCTTCCGCAGTCAGGGCGCGCATCGCTTCCGCGTCCAGCGTTTTCTTCAAAACTGCCCACTGCCGATTCAGAAGAGAATCCCACAGTTCGTACAGTTCTTGTGCCTTCACGTTCAGTTCCGCCTGGGTAAGGCTCTCATTTTTAAGGGCATTTTCGATCACGGCAGCCTGCTCCCCGGCATCAGCAAGCGCTTCTTTTAAGGGAGAAACGATGTCATAACCTGAAAAGCCGCACTTCGCCGCCTCGTTGTACAGGCCGTAAAACGGCAGTTCTGTCTCCTCCGTGTATGAGAGGTCATAGTACCCGACCCAACTCCGATATTCCTGCGGAAGCTCAGCCAGGGGCGCACCGGGCAGATAGATCAGAATATTCTCCGCGTCCTCCAAACCGTAAGCATCCGTATAGATGTACCGGATCCCATCCTTGATCTCCTCGGTTCCCACTTCATTTTCATAGCTTATGGAGCTGATGTGCGCAGAGTACGTGTACTCATTGACCTTTACTGGGGACGTAAACCGGCCTTGAAACGCGCTGTAATATTGGGTACCATTGGGATACCCATCCCCCGTGACCCCCATGTCGCTGTCATGATACTCCCCTGTGAAGCTGCCGTCCGCACGGATCATCAAGGTCGTCGCCCAAGCGCCGGCGCCGCTGGAAAAGTAGAATTCATAATTTTGAAGCTCCGCAAAGGGAAAAAACTCCTGATTGGCAGATCCTGTTTCCTGGTCAGGGGAAGAGCCTTCCTCTGTTTTTTCCGGGTTTTCCTGTGTGACCGTTTGCGATCCCGCCGAATCGTTTTCATCATCAGGCTGGGTCTCCCGCACCTGGCAGGACACCAGACTTCCGCATGATAAGGCGATCATTGCCGCCAAAATCAGCGCCGCCACCGGCGGTCGCTTCTTTTTCCACTGAAAGATATTGCGCAAGCGCAGCTCCGTCTCCTTGGCCGAACCGGATAAATGGGTGGCAAAGGGCGAATTGGGCATCGTGTGCTTCATATGGTTCTCCTTTCCATTGTATCAGCGCATCCGGTTTGACTTCAGCCGCTCCACCACGCTGAGAATGGTGCGGCCATAGGCGGTGTGCTCTTCGGGCGGCAGTCGGCGCAGGGCCGCTTCGTCGCAGGCCAGCTCGGTGTCCCGCTCCACCAGGCGGACCATGTACCACATAAAGGGGTTGAACCAGTGGATGATATTGACCGCAAGGGCCAGCGTCTTCAGCCAAATATCCCGGCGCTTATAGTGGGTCAGCTCATGAAGCAGGGCGTACTTAGCCGCGTTTTCATCCGCCATTCCTTCCGGGAGCAGGAACACGGGATGGATCAACCCGGCCAGCATGGGCGCGTGCAGGCCGTCGCAGGTGTACAGGCCGGGGCGGTATCTCAGCTTTAACTGGTCGCCCAGTTGGTTATATAATCGAATCGTATCGGGTTCCTGAACAGGCCGTTTCCACCGGCGCAAATAGCGCAGGAAGCGCATATGGGAAATGACCGTCCACGCCGCGAAGACCGCGATACCGGCCAGCCAAATGATCATCAGCACCTGAGACAGGGAAATGGCAAATTCCCGATCCGTCAACGGCGGCTGATCGTCATTGGTTTGCGCTCCGGACGGATCGTCAGGAGAAATGCCGGCGGCGGGCGGCGGCGTTTGCGCGGCACTGCCATCGGGGGACGCCCCATCCTGAGGATCGACCGGCTTTGTTACGCTCGGTTCAGGCGGAGTGTACTCGTAGATCACGGTATCGGGCAGAGTTGAAATTTGGATCGGCGCTTGGCGCGATTCCCCAATGAGGGAGATCAGCGAAAACGGGATCACCAGCCGCAGACAAAGCAGGCACCAGATCCAGCAGCGCCAGCGGGCGCCATACCGGGTGCGGAATGCACAGGTCGCAAACGCGAACAGAAGGATCACGACGGAGCCGCCCAGAGTTATGGCTCCGAGGGTAGGGAGAAAGTCAGGCATCGTTCGGCTCTCCTTCCAGTTCATTCAAAAGCCGCCGCAGGTCGTCCAGCTCGGACTGCTTGATGCCCTCGCGCGCCAGGGCGGCAACGAAATTCCTGGGAGAGCCGTATAGCTGGGACAGCGTTGCCCGGCTGTCAAACGCCTGGTACTCTTCCCTGCTGACCAGCGGTGTGTACAGGTTTCCGGTGCGCTTGTGCTCCACCGAGATAAACCCCTTTTTGACCAGCCGTGTCAGGTACGTGTTGACCGTGTTGGGCGCCCAGCCAAAGGACGAGAGCTGTTCCTCCAAAGCGGTGCGCGGCGTGTTGGGACCGGTAGCCCACAGAGCCTTGATCACTTCCAGTTCGGTATCCGGTAATCGTTTCATATTGATCCCCTCATCACTTCAAATGTAGTATTTACAGTATATATACTACACTTGAAGTAATACAAAATCAAGTTACATTTGGTTACAGTAAAACGACAAAATACCGTACCTTTTATTCATATCAGGAAAACGGCGTGAGGTGCTTGACACATCACGCCGTTTCAGATTATCAAATAATTTGTGTGATACGAAAAACCGGGAGGTTTGCGGGATACATGTAGGGGCCGCCGCCCTCGGCGGCCCGCCACGTTGCGGTCTTCGCCGGGCCGGGAGCGGGAATGCAGGGGAGGATATTATCCTCCCGTGTACGTCGCAATAATCGCCAACGGGAGCGGGAGGCTGATAGCCTCCCCTACAATATAAACGGCACCAATTTCTTTACCAACGAAAAGACCGGGGCGGCTGAGCCGTCCCGGTCTTGTGCTTTGGGGTATGGTTTACTTGACGATGTACGCGCAGAAGCGCATGAGGATGGTGGCGACCTCCGCGCGGGTAGCGTCATGCTGGGGATTCAGCATACCCGCGTCGTTGCCGCTGAACAGGCCGATGCTGACTGCCCAGCGCATGGCATCCACGGCGTAGGGGCTGACCTTGTCCCCGTCGGGGAAGCGGTCGAGGCTTCCGGTCACGGCGGGGCTGCCCACATAGCGGTACAGCATGGCCGCCATCTGCTCACGGGTGATGTTGTTGCCCGGGTTGGTGCCGTCGGAGATGCCGTTGGCCATGGCCCAGTTCATGCCCTTTTCGTACCAGACGCTGCCGCCGGCAGTGTCCACGCCCTCGAAGCGGGCCAGCACGGTCATGAGCATGGCGCGGGTCATGGGCGCGTCCGGGCTGAATATGGCCTCGCCGGTGCCGTTGAACAGCTCGTGGGCGCTGACAAAGTCAACGGCGTCCTTGGCCCAGTGGCGGGTCACGTCGATAAAACGGGCGCTGTTGTCCCGCAGGACCAGCTCGGCGGAGCCGTCCAGCTTGACCCGTACACCGTCCTCAGTGGGGATGGACAGCATGACGACCTCGCCGGTCTTGGCGTACACGGCCACGGTGCCGGGGGTCACGTCAGCGGGGATGGTCACGGTGGCGGTTCCGATGCCGGCGGGGATGGTGACGGTAGCCGTCACGTTCCTGCCCGGCTCATCCACGGTCTTGACCACGACCTTTTCCACGGTCGTCTCGGTGGTGGTGACGGTCCCGTCGCTCTCTGTGACCACCACCAGGCTGGAGCCGTCCGGGTAGCGGGTGGTCTCAGTGACGGTGCCGGCGGTCTTGTTCACGACGGTGGTCGTGGTGGAGCCGTCCGGGTTGGTGGTGGTCGTCGTCTCGGTATCAGTGGGGACGACAGGCGGGATGTAGGGTGTGTCATTGCGCCAGTTCGCGGTAAAGGTCACGTTCTCCGTAACGGTGTACTCCGTGCCAGCGTCATAGGTCTGGCCGCCAGCCGTCCAGTTCAGGAAGGTATAATAGCCATCGTTGTTCATGTTGGGCAGGGGGATCTTGGTGCCGATAACGACCTCCTGATTGGACGGAGCGGAGCCGTGACCGTTCCTATCGTACTTGACGGTTGCTTTCAGCGCGTCAGGTGTTTCGGTATCAGTAAGAATCTTATCAAGCACATCACCGATTGTTTCGACAGTTGTTTCATCATCGCCCTCGCCAGCAGTGACGGGAGTATTCAGGGTGCCATCCGCGCCATAAGAGGAGTTTGCCGTTTGGATGGTGCTGTCTGTAGTATTGTCGGAAGAAGAACCCGCACCGCTGCCAGACGCAGAGCCAGCGGCTTCCGGCCAGAAGTTGTTTTTGATTGTTCCAGTGTCAGTTTCCGTCTGGTTATCGCCAATCAGAGCGCCGACATTGGTGCTTCCGCTTACAGAAGCATCGGGCGTTAAAATGTTGTTTGCAATGGTAGTAGCTTCCTTGGTTGAGTTATCAACAACGTCATTGCTTCCCACAAGGCCGTCTGAGCAGTCGTTCCACCGATGATGCCGCCAACACTATTCGTGCCGGTTACTGTACCTGTGTTCGTGCAGCCCGAAATAACAGAACCCGAGCCACTATGAACGCCGACAATACCGCCGATACTGCCGGTGCCGGACACAGGCGCTGCGTTTGTGCAGTCCGTGACAGACTTTCCCATAGAGCCGACAATGCCGCCAACCCAGGTTCCACCGGAAATCGAGCAATCAGCGGAAACGAAACAACTCTCAATCGCGCCGCCAGTGCCGCAGATACCGCCAACTTCGCCACCGCTGCTGATAGTACAATTCGTGACAGTGCAGTTCTTAACGGGGGTGTTGCCTGCGGAACCCACCACACCGCCTAAAGTATTATAGTTAGCGGTAATTGTAGAGTCCTTTACGGTACAATTTTCAATTTTAGCATTTGTGCTCGTGTCTCCGACAATTGCGCCTACATAAATGCCTGATTCCGTACAAGAAATAACGGCAGTATCAATCGTCAGATTTTTAATAGTTCCATTAAATTTCGGGAACAAACCTGTCTCAGAATACAGGCCAATAATAGAATAGCCACCGCCATCAAATATGCCAGCAAAGGTCTTTCGGCCACTACTGTCCAACTTAGTTGCACTGTCGCTCCAATCGTCATCAGTAGTGGCATTAAGAACAATATCATTCCCTAATTCAATAGTAATGTTAGCAAAGTTCTCGCCTCTACTGGCCTTCATCAGAGAAAACAATCCAGCGCGTTGGGCCGCGGTTGTTAACGTGTACGTTTCCTGTTTATCATTTGCATCGAACCACGATGTATCCGGGGCTGTGCTCCAATCAGTACTCTCGCTTAGCGAATCTATTCCTTCGTTGTCATCGTCAACAGCCAATGCACCAACAGCACACATATTAAAAACCAGAGCCGCTGACAAAACGATTGTGCCAACTCGTTTCCAAAGTGTTTTCATCAGGAACAAGCCTCCCTCTTATGACGCAAGAACAACGACCAGTGGCAATTCAGTCTCACCATCGGAATAGGTGCTAACTGCCGGTGTTCTCCAGACAAACCGCGCATCATTCTCATTTCCCATGATGTAATCGTAAAATGCCTGTGTATAGTTTCCATTTCCTGCAATAAAAGCACAGCCAAGGACGTCTGTATTATCTTTGAAAGTCACGTCCGTCATATTTGCTTCGGTAACACCCTCACTGTCGATTCTAAACAGGAACTCGACTGTAATTGCACCAGCTTCAATTTGCGCCTCCAGCTTTTCAGCAGGGATAAAATTGTCAATCAGCGTATTAGTAATGTTGAACGTGCAAGCATCAGCATGGGAATTGTCAAACTGATTATAAATGTCATCATTTACTACAATTATTGCAAAGGAATCCCAAGAGCCGTAGCTGGGGTTGATTCCGCGCAGATGGGAACCTCTGATATTGAAAATCGTATCAGATGACCACACATTAAAGGCAGTCCATCCAAAAATATCAGAATTGATCACATTAACTTCAGTTTCTTCAAAGTCAACTGTGTTAGTCGTAGAATCCTTTGTTCCGGTCAGATTGATAGAGTAACCAAAGCCCTTGATAGAACTGCTTTCTAAAGTGATTTTGCAATTCTTTGTGTCGAAAAGGGAGATACCGCGCAAATCACCGATAGCCGTATTTTCGGCATAGTCACCAGTTACCCGCGAATTTAGAATATGAGATTCATAAAGTTCAACAACGGCGTCGGTTGCATCACCATCCTGCTTAAAGCTGATACCACGGGCATTGACGTTCATGGTCACATTCTCCAGCAGGATATGGGGAGAACTGCTAAGCAGATCAATGCCGCGGTCATTTGTTGCGGTTGCTTTGATTGTAAGGTCATACATATCAACTTGGTCATTGGTATTGATTTCGATAGCTACATTCTGTGAACCAGTATAGTTAATTGCGTACTGGTTAGATGTGCCATCAATGACTACCGCCTTATTGATAGTCAGTTTTGAAGTCAAAGTGACATTGCCTGTCAGAACAACTTCACCGCCAGCAGCGACGGCATTTCGGAACGTGGTTTCATCCATCGTTGCGTCCGTGGCAAACGCCGCAGGCGCTAGGGTGAGCATCAGGCACATAGCCATCAGCAAGGATAAAAATCGTTTTCTCATGTGCGTTTCCTCCTTAAACAAATTAAAATTCTGCCTGTCTCCACAGGCGGGGATGCAGAGTTGCGATGTGCCGGCGTCCGGACAGCGCCATACGCCACACGCCTTTCGCTGCATCAGTTATTACCATCCCCTTCTTGTTATTATGGATAAAATGGATATTTGGTGGATATCTCGTAGGCGCTGAAAAAGTGCTATAAAGATAAAATGGTTAGCTCCTAATAGGAACGCTGTAAATACAGGGGATTCCGGCCCCAGAAAAACCGGAAAATAAAAAATGAACACTATCACATTACGCAAAAGGCCGTCCAAGGGTAAACCTGGGCGGCCTTTTTGCGTGGGAAGCAGGAAAGGGGGGTGAAAAAACATTCACAAAAATTCAACCTGCGATTTGTGCAGCACTACAAAATTTGAGCGATTGGAGTGATTTTCAAAAAACATTTTATCCGCCCCGGCTTCGAGACACTTTGTCCCGAAGCTGGGGCTTCTGTCCTCTCGCGTGGCTCTGGTGATATATCCCCCGTCGCCGCCTGTCATTTAGCGTGGCCGGGGCCGCCAGTCAAGGGTGCAGCGCACCGCCGTTTTACGGCGGCTTGCCCTTGACGGGTGGTCCCGACCACGCTATTTTTGCGGCCAGGACGGGGGTATATCCTCCAGAGCCGCCCCCGTTCCCATGAATGGGAACGGGCGGGGGGTAAGGGTTGAACGATTCCGATTGAAAGGCGGAGAATTTTGCAAATGAACTTTACAGACAGTCCCTATGAGCGGCTTATGAAAGAGCGTCCGGCCTCCGAGTCGGAGAAAGCATCCCTCGCGCCAAAGGGAAGCCCCTGCTATCGATGCCCCTATTGGCGGGGGATCGCCTGTGTGTACTGCTTCAGGCAGGGCCGAAGTGTGGAAAATTAGGCGTTTGGAGCCGTTGCGCCGCAAGGGATTCAGAAGGCAGTTTTAGGGTGGCTGGTATCCTATCATTCCCCTGTGCCTGAAATGCGGGATGCTTTCCACATGAATGGGCCTGAGGCGTAGGGATGCTTTTCGCACTCTTGCCTGTGTGCCGCCACAGGCGCGGGAGCGGCTTTGGAGAGGGTGGTAGCGTATCGTTCCCTCACGCCTGAAGGCCAGACATTTCAAACAGGCAGGCATATTGCAAAGCCAGCCGGGGCAGTCAACGGTCAAGATAAACGGGCAAAATTTTTGCCCGCCGTTGACAGCCCCGGCTGTCCTTGCATCTGGGTAATCAAGGGGACAGCAGTTAAAGTGCTGCCGCCCCTTGTCATTTTATTTCATAAAGGGAGGTGTATATCCACGGCCACGACACGGCTGATCCCCTGCCATATCAGCGGCGGGAAAAGTATCTTGGAGTCCATGCGGGATCGGTTTGACTACGGTATGGATCCCATCAAAACACTGGACGGGAGCCTGATCCGCTCCTACGAGTGCGACCCCATGACCTGTGACGCGGAGTTCCTGCTTGCCAAGGCCAAGTACAAGGCCATTACGGGCCGGGAGCAGGCGCGGGACGCGGACGTGCTGTGCTGTCAGATCCGGCAGTCGTTCCCGCCCGGTGAGATAGACCCGGAGGCCGCCCTGGACATCGGCTATGAGCTGGCGATGCGCTGGACCAAGGGCCGCCATGCCTTTTTCGTGGTGTCCCACGCGGATCGGCCCCATCCCCATGTGCATATCTACTACAACTCCACAACGCTGGACTGCACCCGGAAATTCCGGGATTTTCTTCGCTCTGGCCGCGCCCTGCGCAAGCTCTCTGACCGGATCTGTCTGGAGCATGACCTTTCCATCATCGAACATCCCAAGCTCCACAGCAAGGGGAAATTCAAGCACTATGGCGAATGGCTGGGGGCAAACCGCAGGCCCTCCCAAAAGGAGCAGCTTCGGGCCGTTATAGATGAAGTCCTCGCCGGACACCCCGCCGACCTCGACGCCTTTCTTGCCGCGCTGGAGGAGGCGGGCGTTCAGGTGCTCCATGGGCGGGGCGGCGCAATTTCTTTCCAGCTCCCCGGCTATGAACGGCCCGCCCGCTGGCGGGCTTCCTCCCTGGGGGACGGCTACGGCCAGCTGGAGGTAGAGGCCATCATCCGGGGCGAGGCTCCAGCCCGGCCTGCCGGGGGCGCTGGCACACGGAAGAAGGTCAACCTCGTCATTGACATTCAAAAGCGCATGGCCCAGGGCAAGGGGCCGGGGTATGAGCATTGGGCCAAGCTCTACAATCTGAAACAGATGGCCGCTGCCCTGCAATTTCTTCAGGAGAACGGCCTGACGGATTATGACCGGCTGGCGGAGAAAACGGAGGCCGCAGTGGACGCGGCTCACGCGCTCGCCGGGGAGCTGCGGGCTGTGGAGGAAGAACTGTCCCGCACCTCCGCCCTCATGGGGGCCGTGGTGGACTACGCAAAGACCCGGCCTGTGTTCGAGGGCTACAAGGCCGCCCGGTACAGTAAAAAGTATCTGGCGGAGCATGAGGAGGGGCTTGCCACTTACCGTGCCGCGCGCTCTGCCATGAATGAAATTTTGGACGGGGCAAAGCTCCCCAAAATGGAGAAGCTGAAGCAGGCCCGCCGGGAGCTGGCGGAACGAAAAAAGGCCCTGACCGCGCAGTACCGCTCCGCGCAAAAGGAGATGCGGGAGCTGGTTGCGGTCAAGGGCAACATCGATCACCTGCTGCACGTCACGGACGAGCGGGAGGATAAGGAACAGGCCCGTTAGGGCCGGTGACGCAGCCAATACTTCGGGTCCAGGGGGCCCCGCACAAACGGAGTTTGTGTGGGGAGAGGAGGCGCAACGGAACGGGGTGAGCTTTGGGACAAAATGTCCCGAAGCGAACATAGTGGAGTTTGTGCCGACGAGTCCCGAAGTTCCGGGTTTGGGGAAGGCTCCCCAACAAGCATTTTCGCGGGGCCTCCGGCCCTGTGAAAGTGGCAGGTGTGGCCACACCTGCCCAGCTTGCCGGTTTTGCGCAAGCCCCGAAACCGGCTGATTTTCAAGCCTTTGCGCTCTCCCTAAATTCCCGTGCGGGGAGTTGAGCGCAAGGTAAAATAAACCCATCTTTATTGGAGGAGGAATGAGACGGATGCAAATAAGAAAGGCAGAGGACTACCGGAACGAGATCAAGTCCTACATCGTCCGGGCGGGTATGACCATGAGCGAGCTGGTGGAGGTTTTGGCCGACAAATATGGCTGGAGCGCCAGCGTCCCCAACCTCTCCGGCAAGCTGCGCCGGGGCAGCCTGCGCTACGGCGAGGCCGTGGAGCTGGCCGACGCGCTGGGCTATGAGATCGTCTGGCAGAAGCGGACGGGAGGGCGGTAATATCACAGCGAATACATACGGCTACATCCGCGTCAGCACACGGGAGCAGAACGAGGACAGGCAGCTCATCGCCCTGCGGGAGATGGCGGTGCCGGAAAAGAACATCTTTATGGACAAGCAGAGCGGCAAGGACTTTGACCGCCCTCAATACAAGCGGCTGCTCCGGAAGCTGAAAAAGGACGATTTGCTCTACGTCAAGAGCATTGACCGTCTTGGAAGAAACTATGAGGAAATATTGGAGCAGTGGCGGATCATCACCAAGGAAAAGGGTGCGGACATTGTTGTGCTGGATATGCCCCTGCTGGACACCCGGAGGGGCAAGGATCTGATGGGGACATTTCTGGCGGATATTGTATTGCAGGTACTGTCCTTTGTGGCGGAGAACGAGCGGACGAACATCCGCCAGCGGCAGGCGGAGGGCATCACGGCGGCAAAGGCGCGGGGCGTGCGGTTTGGGCGGCCACCCAAACCGCTGCCGGAGGGTTTTCACAGCGCCTACCAGCGATGGAAAACCAGGAAATGCACCTGCACAGCGGCGGCAAAGGAGTGCGGGATGCCGCTGTCCACATTCCGGGATCGGGCGGCAAGTTACGAAAATACCCACATTCCGTAACCCGCTGTTTTTGCGGAAATGTGTACTTTTCCGTTAATCCGTACACCAATTCATTTTGCCTTATTGTAGCACAAAACAGCAGGTTTGCCTATACCAATTTAGATAAAAATTTCGCTGTATAGCGTTGTTGGAACCGGCTTCAAAAGCCTTGCGGGAAAGTACACCTTACCGCAAGGGGGTGATGATGAATATGGACGTTTCCCTGTTGGAAGTCATGCAGGCCCGGATGGGTTGTGAATACCTCTCCGACCTGCGCTGTCTGCCGGGCGCGGAACGGCTGCGGCTGGCCCGGAAGCTGGAGAAGGTCTGTCCGGAGGACGCCTCGCTCCATGACTGGAACGACGCCTTGCAGTATCTGGCGGGGCAGCCGCCCCAGCAAACGGCCCAGGCCGCCCGTGAGCGGCTGATCCAATCATTATCCCGGCCCCAATAGGCGGGGCCTGACTTCGGGACACTTTGTCCCGAAGCACAATAACAGATAGAAAGGAACATGCACTATGAAACGGAAAGCATTATCCTGGCTGCTTGCCCTCTGCCTGATCGTGGGGCTTTTGCCTACGGCGGCACTGGCGGCAGAGGACGACGTGGGCGGCGATGCCCCTGCCGTCTGCGCGGAGTTGGATGGCTGCACCGGGGACGATCACGATGAGGGCTGCCCTCTGTATGTGACCCCGGAGCCTGCGGATGGCGAAGAGGAGCCGGAGGAGCCCCCTGTGGAGGAAACGGAAGATCCCGCCCCGGTTGTCTCCCCTGTAACGGCCTTGCAGGAACGCATCAACGCCCTGCCCGGTGCGGAGGCGCTCTCGGAGATGGACGCGGAGGAGCAGGCCGGGGTCTATGCGGAGGTCTGCGACATTTATGACGCCATTGACGAGCTGACCGACGAGGAGGCCGACGCGCTGGATGTGTCCGCACTGGAGGAAGCGGCGGCGTTCTTCACCCGGCAGATCATGCCGCTGGACGAGAGCGATGATGTCGCTATGTCCGGCGACTGCGGGGCAACGGAAAGTGATAGCGTCATATGGAAGCTGGAGCAGAATAATCAGGACAGCAATGATCCTACCTACACCCTCACCATCTCCGGCTCCGGCGATATGAAAGATTATGATGTAGGAACGGGGAAAGGAAGCAATAAAGCGCCATGGTTTTCCGCCATACAAAATGCAACTACGGCGATTACCGCTGTAACAATCGGAGACGATGTTACAAGCATTGGTGACTATGCGCTATCCAAACTGTCCAACTTAAAAACAATCAACGGGAATGATACAAGCCAGACCAAAAAAATCATTTTCCCTGCCCAGTTGACCAGTTGGGGGTATAGCCTCAATGGAACCGGATTTTCAGGCGTATTATCTTTCCCTGAAAACTGCCGACTGAAAGATGCAAATAGTCTGAACATTTTCGGCAACAACAATATTACCGGCGTGGACTGGACTAATTACCCTCTTGCATCCATTCCTGCACACTGGACGGAATATGGAACAGCACATACCGCATTGACTAACTTGGGGTTAAGTACGATTCCCTCCACTGTGACCTCCATTGGGGACTATGCCTTTAAGAACTTTCAAGGCACATCAATCGAAATCCCTGACGCATCTATTGCGTATGGGAAAGGCACCTTTGTAAGCAGTAAACTTACTACCGCGACGATCAATGTTGAAAAAGCGGGCAGCAAACTGGCCGAGAGTATGTTTTCAGCCAGCAAGGATTTAACGACCGTTACCTTTGTGGGAAATAATCTGACTGAAATTCCTGCCGGAACTTTCCACGATACGAAAATCTCTTATTTGGCAGTCCCGTATGGCGTTACAACCATAAAGAGTAACACCTCCACCGACACGGAACACGCATCGACTTTTGGCTTGGGAAGCAGCAGTACTACTTTGGACACCTCTGTTGCGTTTGTTTTTCCATCCACCCTCACAACCATTCAGGCGAATAATAATCAGGATGAATTGTTCGGCAACCGTACTGCCTCTAATGTAAAAATATTGGCTCCGGCCTTGTTTGAGTGGGGAAGTATTACAGGCGGGCTGAAAAACATCGGCAGCGGCAACGCGATTGCAAGTGGTTTTAGTGGACTGTATCGATACACCTTAGCCACCGAAGCCACCTGCGGCGATACGGTAAAAGTTTTCAGTATTACCAATCAATCTAATCAAACTGATGAAACCACCGAATTGCCGAGCGACTTTGGCACGATTTCCTATCAGATTGAGAATAAGAACGTACTGAACGACGAACTGAAAGCCGTTTCCGCCGGAACGACAAAGGTTGAAATTTTTATTGCAAAGTCCGATACAGAACAAAAAACCAAGATTGCGGAAACTACAATTACGGTTTCTCCTAAATCTGTCAGCGTAACTATGGGCGCCAGCACGGTGGACTATGACGGCAATACCAAGACCATCGAAGCCGCCGCTGGCGCGGATGGGACGTTGCCTGATGACTTGCCTCTGGTGTATAGCTATTCCTCTGACAATGGCACCACCTATACCAAAATCCCGCCCGCAACCCCTGGCACCTATACCGTCAAGGTAGAGAGCGGCAATCCCAACTACACCCTGACCGGCACAACCACCGCCGCCTTGACGATTTCCGCACCACCCGATAAAACCGCCGTGAGTAGTAGCAACGTTGTGGTGGCTCCTGCCTCTCTTGTGTACGACGGCTCGGCAAAATCCTATACCGCCACTTATGGAGGGATCAGCGAATGGATTATTGTCTATTATGACAGCGACGGCGCAAAGCTGGATTCCGCTCCTGTCAACGCTGGCGACTATACCGTGACCATCAACGGTGTCGGCAAGAGCAGCTATGCGTCTATCACAAAGAAGTTTACCATTACTCCCGCCACCCTGACCATCACGGCGGATAACAAGTCCATCTATGTGGGCGGCACCCTGCCGGAATACACCTATACCGTGTCCGGCCTTGTCGGAGAGGATAAGCTGACAACCGCTCCCACCGTGACCTGCTCCAACGCGGACGCGAATACGGCAGGCACCTATACCATCACGGCCAGCGGTGCGGTTGCTGGAGACAACTACACCATCACCTATGTCGACGGCACCCTGACCGTCCGCACCAAATCCACCGGCGGAGGCGGCGGCGGAACGACCACCTACGCCGTGGCCGTGGACAGCGCCAAGAACGGCTCCGTTTCCGTCTCCCCCAAGAGCGCCGGCAAGGGTACGACTGTGACCATCACCGTCAAGCCCGACAGCGGCTACGAGCTGGACGATCTGACCGTGACCGACAAGAACGGCGACACCGTGAAGCTGACCCGCAAGACCGACACCCAGTACACCTTTACCATGCCCGCCTCCAAGGTGACTGTGGAGGCCAGCTTCACCACGATCGAGGAGCAGCCCACAGTTTCCTTTGTTGATGTTCCAACCAGCGCATATTATTACGACGCTGTGGCGTGGGCCGTGGAGAACGGCATCACCAATGGAACCAGCGCCACGACCTTTAGCCCGGATGCCTCCTGCACCCGCGCCCAGATGGTGACATTCCTCTGGCGGGCGGCTGGCTCTCCCAAGTCTACCGGCGGCAACCCGTTCACGGATGTTTCCGCCAGCGCCTATTACTATGACGCGGTACTGTGGGCCGTGGAGCAGGGTATCACCAACGGCACCAGCGCCACCACATTCAGCCCGGACGCCACTGTGACCCGTGGGCAGACCGTGACATTCCTCTGGCGGGCAGGCGGCTCCACGGCGGCCAGCGGCGGCAGCTTCGCGGATGTGGCGGCGGACGCCTACTATGCCCCCGCTGTCCAGTGGGCGGTTGCCAACGGCATCACCAACGGAACCAGCAGCACCACGTTCAGCCCGGACAACGCCTGCACCCGTGGGCAGATCGTGACCTTTATGTACCGCGACGCGCAGTAACTTCATCCCAGCGGGAAAACGGAGGGCCGAAGCCCTCCGTTTTCTATAAGCCAATTCAATTTTTTTGAAAAAGAGGTTGCCCTGAAATGACTGTGCGCCAAGGGCATGAAGCATATTGCCCAAATAATTTCTGAAAGTTTGTTATATTTGCCGATACGATTTTGCCCGTTTTCTTCCCTGGGTATATAGAGGGGTTTCTGCTCCGGCTTCGAGACAAAGTGTCCCGAAGCCGGGGCTTCTCTCTTGCCCAAGGCCCCCAATATTTTATCTCTATGCGCCATGGGGACTCCGGGACAAAGTGTCCCGAAGCGGAGGCATCCTTTACGGCCTGCCCCGGCAGAGGTATAATATAGGTGTAATGTGATAGGGGAAGGAGGCACAATGCCACGGCAAAAGAACAGGGGCCAATCTCTCTTTACTTCAACCTATCTGGCCCCCGCCCGCACACGGCGCTGGAATATGGCAAGCTATATCCAGCTCTCCAAGGAGGACCTGCAAAAGATCAGGAAGGGCCTTGATTGCAGCAACAGCGTCAAAAACCAGCGGGACATTATCAACTACTTTTACGAAACCCATGCGGAGGAATTTGAAAGCATTTCGGAATATGTGGACGACGGCCACACCGGGACGGACACGGACCGGGAGCACTTTCAGGAAATGATGTCCGACATTATGAGCGGCAAGGTCAACTGCGTGGTGGTGAAGGACCTCTCCCGGCTGGCCCGCAATTACAGCGACGCCGGGAGCCTCATCGACAACCTGTTTGTCCAGCTCGGCATCCGGTTTATCTCCCTCGCGGAGAATGTGGACAGCTATCTGGACCCGGACAGCGTTTCCGATATTAAGGTCCCCATCACCAATGTGATGAACGACAATTACTGCTTTCAGACCTCCAAAAAGATCCGGCAGGTGTTCGACTACAAGCGGCGCGACGGCCAGTACATCGGCGCTCTCGCCCCCTTTGGCTACGTCAAAGACCCGGCGGATAAGCACCATCTTGTGATCGACTCCGACGCGGCGGAGACCGTCCGGCTCATTTACCGGATGCTTCTGGAGGGGAGCTCCAAGCACGGCATTGCCATGTACCTGAACGAGCACGGCGTCCCCAGTCCCACGGCCTACCGCCGGATGAAAGGGCTGCCTGTCCCGTCCAACGTGGACGGCGAGCCCATGTGGGCCGCCCGCATGATCCACGAGATCCTGACGAAAGAGATCTACACCGGCGATATGGTGCAGGGCCGCCACCGCGTCAAGAGCTACAAGGTACACCAAATCGAGGCGGTGCCGGAGGAGGAATGGGTACGGGTCCCCAACACCCACGAGGCCATCATTGACCGTGAAACCTTTGAAAAGGTGCAAAGCCTGTTGAAGCGGGATACCCGCACTTCCCCCAAGGGGCGGCAGGTCCACCTGTTCAGCGGCTTCCTCCGCTGCCCGGACTGCGGCAAAGCCTTGACCCGGAGCGTGAGCGGCAACCATGTGTATTACGCTTGCTCTACATACAAAAGCCGCTCCCGGACCGCCTGCACCATGCACTCTATCAAGCACAACCGGCTGGAGGCCGCCGTCCTGTTCGCCATTCAGCAGCAGGTCCATCTGGCGGTTTCCTATTCTGAAATCGTGGCTCTGATCAATACGGCCCCGGTCAAGAAGTGCCAGTCCAAACGGCTGGACGACCTGATCGGAGCCAAGGAACGGGAGCTTGCGAAAATCACGCGGTATAAGCAGGGACTGTATCAGGACTGGAAAGACGGCGAAATCACCCGTGACGACTACCACTATATGAAAGCCGATTATGAGCGCCAGACCATTGCCATCAGCGCCGTACTGAAAAATCTGACGGCGGAACGGGCGGAGCTGGCGAACGGCGTGGGGGAAGAACACCCGGCGTTGGCAGCGTTTATGAGGTATCGGAACATCGACCGTCTGACCCGAGATATTCTTGTGGAACTGGTGGACCATATCAAGGTCTATGAAAACGGCAACATCAGCATCCGCTTCAAGTTTGCCGACGAGTTCCACAGGATCCTTGAGTATATCGAACTCAACACCGATACCCCGCAAAAGGTTGTTTGAGCCGCACTTATCCCATACTGGCAGCTCGTTTTCTTATTAGGATGTTTTCTAATGGATATTTAGTCAATACTTTCTCTTCAAAAAAACCAGAAATACAAGAGTAGCAAGATAGAAAAAGGCTGGTATAAAGAGAGCAAAGGATAAAAATGTGCGCAGTAGACCAAACCGTCCAAAATTGGGATTTGAACGGTCAAATTGTTGCGTCCAAAATACGCCAAAAGCCCTTGATAATCCCTTGTCCACATGGTAAAATAACGCTGGAATATGTAGTTTCTGGCAAGGGGGCATTGACCGTTGGGGACTAAATATCCATTTGGCCTATGACACAAGCCCCAGCCGGTCAAGCTGCTTTTGATGCTCCGCGCCGGTGGACAGCAGGTAGATGCGCGTCGTTTCAATGCTGGAATGGCCCAGCACATCCGCCAGCTTGGCCACGTCCCGGCTGGCCTTGTAGAACGTCCGGGCAAATAAATGGCGGAGATTGTGCGGGAATACCTTGCTTGCCGCAACGCCCGCCCGGATGCACAGCCGCTTCATTTCCGCCCAAATCTGTTTCCGCGACAGACTCCTTCCGCTGCCGGTGAGAAAAATCTCTCCGGCGGCGATTTTTTGCTTCTTGGCGTATTTCAGCAGCTTGCGGCACAGCTTGCCGGGGAGCATGATAGTGCGGATTTTCCCCTTGAGGGAAATTTGCGCCCGTCCCGCCCGCGCCGCCTCCACGGTGATATACTTCACCTCGGACACGCGGATACCGGACGCGCAGATGGTTTCCATCAGCAGCGCCAGCCGCTCCCGGCCCAGCGCATGGGCGGTCGCCAACAGGCGCTCGTATTCCTCGCGGGTCAGCTCCTTCGCCTGCTCCCGGAACAGCCGCTTTTGGATTTTCAGGAACCTCACCTTGCAGTCATCCCAGCCCGCGAAACGGAACAGCGTGTTGACTGATGACAGCATGGAATTGACCGTCACCGGGGCGTAGCTTTCCGCGATCAAATGCTCTTTCCATCCCGCCGCCGTCTCCTTTGTCAACGGCCTGCCGTCCAGCCACGCCGCGAACGTCCGCACGTCCCGCAGATATTTCTCAATGGTGCCGGGGGCGTGTTCTTCCTGTCGGAGCCAGCGCCCATAGGCCGCGATCCGATCCATTGTCAATTTGTGATGTTCCATTCATAAAATCTCCATTTCGCAAAGTATGATTTTATTTTACCTTGCAAAGCGGATGATGCCCGGGCAAAAACAAAAGGCCCTGTACCGCCTGACGGAAGTACAGAGCCTTGGACTTACTTGTTGCCGTAAGCATTTCGTGGTTTTGTGATCCCTACATATCAAAGGGCGGACGCTCCCGGTCCTGTTCCACCGCGTCTCCCTCAAAGGGAAACTCCTCCGGTACCGGCTCGGAGATCGGCGGCTCGTTCATGCCCTGCTTGTACTGCATTTCCTGCCACTGCTCTTTGGTGATCAGGATCTGCCGGGCCTTGGAGCCTTCGAAGGGACCTACGATTCCCTTCTCTTCCATCTGATCCACCAGCCGGGCGGCCCGGGAATAGCCCAGCTTCAGCCGCCGCTGGAGCATGGACACGGACGCCTGTCCCATCTCCACCACGATCTCAATGGCGGCGGGCAGCAGTTCGTCGTAGTCATTTTCCACGCTCTCGGGAGTGGAGCCGCCCACTCCCTTGGCGCCCTTCTCCTTTTCCGCGGCGTGCTGCTCGATCTCGTGGAGTACGGCATCGTCATATTTCGCGGTGCCGCTCTTCTTGACGAACTCCACCACATCGGCCACTTCCTGATCGGAGATCAGGCAGCCCTGCACACGGGTGGGTTTTCCCGCGCCCAGGGGGAAATAGAGCATATCGCCCCGGCCCACCAGCTTTTCCGCGCCCATGGTATCCAAAATGATGCGGGATTCCAGCGCGGAGGCCACCGCGAAGGCGATACGGGAGGGAATATTGGCCTTCATCAGGCCGGTGATCACGTCGGCGGAGGGCCGCTGGGTGGCGATGACCAGATGCATACCGGCGGCACGGCCCATCTGGGCCACCCGGCAGATGGATTCCTCCACCTCTTTGGCGGCCACCAGCATCAGATCGGCCAGCTCGTCGATGACCACTACGATTTGGGGCATCTTCTCCATGTCCGGCTGGCGGGCGGCGTGGGCGTTGTAGGATTTCAGGTCGCGCACGCCCACCTCAGAGAACGCGCGGTAGCGCTTCATCATCTCGGTGACCGCCCACTGCAGGGCGCCCGCCGCCTTCTTGGGGTCGGTGACCACGGGAATAAGCAGGTGCGGAATGCCGTTGTAGATGCCCAGCTCCACCATCTTCGGGTCCACCATGATCAGGCGCACCTCCTCCGGGGTGGCCTTGTACAGCAGCGAGATGATCAGCGAGTTGGTGCATACCGACTTACCGGAACCGGTGGTGCCGGCGATCAGCAGGTGCGGCAGCTTGGCGATATTGCCCACGATGCAATTGCCGCCGATGTCCTTGCCCAGCGCGAAGGCCACCTTGGAATCGTGGTTGCGGAAGGCGGCGGAGTCGATCACGTCATGGATGTACACCGGGGAGACCAGCTTGTTGGGCACCTCAATGCCCACCATGGAGATCTTATCGGGAATGGGGGCGATGCGCACACCGGAGGCACCCAGGGCCAGGGCGATATCGTCGGCCAGATTGGTCAGCTTATTCAGGCGCACACCCTGGTCCAGCTCCAGCTCATAGCGAGTCACCGAGGGGCCGCGTGTGACGTTGCTGATTTTTGCCTCAATGCCAAAGGAGTGAATGGTTTCGGACAGACGGTTCTGGTTGGCCTGCAGCTCTCCCAGCGCGTCGGCCCCGATGCCGCCCTCCCCTTCCACCAGCAGCGAAACGGGGGGATACTGATAGGCGGAGGCGGGCTGGTTCATGGTCCCCTCGATCTCCGCTGTGACCTCCGCGGCGGCCTGGGCCGCCTCCTCCGGTTTTACCTTGGGCGGAACGGGAGCGGCGGGGGGCGATGCGGGCACCGGCTCAGGAGCCGCCTCCCGAATAGGCTGCGGCGGAGACACAGGCTCCTGGGTCGGTTCAGGCTCCGCCTCAGGCGGCTTGGCGGCGGGAACATCGGTCAATAGCTGATCCGGAGCGGGCACCCGGGGCTCCCGGTTGAAAAACTTTTTCCTTTTCGGCTCAGGCGCCGGTTCTTCTTCCCGCTCCGCAAGGGGGGGATCGTCGACGGGAATATCTATGGCGGCGCGGGGCTTTTTTGTCCGGGGCGGCTCCTCGCGGACCTTGACCGGCTCAGGCTGCTCTTTGCGGCGGCGGGACGGCTCAGGCCACTCCTCCGCAGGGGCGTATTCCGCCCGGGGGCGGCTGCGCGCAGTATCCACCAGTTGGATCACAGTGCGGTTGAAGGCGGCCAGCAGCATCAAAAGGGCGGCAATGATAAAGATAATAATGGAGCCGACCTTGCTGAACACTTGCACAAAAACAAACGAGAGCACGCCGCTGACCGCTCCGCCGCTTTCCAGAGACCGACCGGAAGTCCAAAATTGGGAAAACAGTTCCCAACTCCAGGTCAAATCCTCCCGGAAGAGAAACAGATGGAGAATACATCCCATGACCATGGGCAGCAGCAAGGTACAGCACAGGCGCAGACGCACCGGACGGCCCCGGTGGAACGCCAGCACATAAGCCGCCACCAGCAGTGCCGGCGGCATAAGCCAGAATCCGTATCCAAACAGGCCTTTCAGCAGCCCTACAAAGAAGTCGATGAACAGGGCGTGGATATCAAAGTAACCAAAAGCGGAAAAAAATGCCAGCAGCAGACAGACCACCGCCCCTGCCTCGCGGCGGAAGGGCTTTGGCATGGTCTGTGCCTTCTTGCTGCTCTGTGCCGTGCGGGACCCGGCGGAGCGTCCGGAGGATGTTCCGGAGCGGGCAGACGAAGCAGTGCTTGTCCGCTTCCCTCCCGTACTTTTCTTTTTTGTATCTGCCATGGGATCATTCCTTTCGGAAACGCGCCAAAACGGGCGAACGATTTTACATGATTGTACAGTTTATATCATACCGCAAAACCGGTTCGATTTCAAGGAAAAAGAGGGCGTCCGCAACAAAGGGCAGGTTTTAATATGAATTTGGACAACCGTACAGCCAGACGTGGATGTCCGGTT
>X355_Hoffmanns_Two_toed_Sloth__coassemble_1827_pt1 | contig 113101 bp, 115 predicted proteins | sample X355_Hoffmanns_Two_toed_Sloth__metabat2_high_PE_003 | metagenome-assembled genome bin X355_Hoffmanns_Two_toed_Sloth | reverse complement strand
CGTGGTGCTGGACGAGGCCAAGAACGTGGACGTCATCACCCTGGAGAAGGCGTAAGAAACAACGGGAACGAGAAAAAGGACCCGCCGGGCGATCCGGCGGGTCCTTTTCGTATGCGGGGGAAGGGTCCCGCGATCCCGCGCAAAACCTTCCGATTTCACCGGGATCCCACCCCTTTCTTACGCTTTTCTTACGCTTGCGTCCGGGGTCTTGACGGTGCGGCCGAACGGCGGATATAATGAGGGCGAAAGGAAGGTGGCTGCATGAACGCCAATATTCTGGTGGTGGACGACGAGCCTGAGATCGCCGAGCTGGTGGAGGTCTACCTGAAAAGCGAGGGTCTCTCGGTGGTCAAGTGCGGCACCGGGACCCAGGCGCTGGACGCTCTCAGCCGGGAAAGCATCGACCTGGCTATTCTGGACGTGATGCTGCCCGATATTTCCGGGTTCGCCCTGTGCGGAGAGATCCGCAAGGCGTATAATTTTCCCGTGCTGATGCTGACAGCCAAGGTGGAGGACATGGACAAGATCACCGGCCTGACCATCGGGGCGGACGACTATATTACCAAGCCCTTCAACCCGCTGGAGCTGGTGGCCCGGGTCAAGGCCCAACTGCGCCGCTATACCCGCTACAACGAGGGGGACAGGGGGACGGGGGACGTGATCGACTTCAACGGCCTGGTCATCAACCGGGCCACCCACGAGTGCTGGCTGTATGACCGGGAGCTGGGGCTGACGCCCCTGGAGTTCGACATCCTGTGGATGCTCTGCGAGAACCGGGGGCAGGTCATCTCCGCCGAGCGCCTGTTCGAAAGCGTGTGGGGGGAGAAGTACCTGGACCGGAACAACACCGTCATGGTCCACATCCGGAGACTGCGGGAGAAGATGGGGGAGCCGAGCCGAAATCCCCGCTTTATCAAGACGGTCTGGGGCGTGGGGTATAAAATAGATTAAATCAAGTAAAATAATAATAAATCATAAAAAAACGTTGACAAACCCGGATGCTTCGAGTATAATATCATTTGCCTGTAAAAAGGCAGACATGGCGGCGTAGCTCAGTTGGCTAGAGCACTCGGTTCATACCCGGGGTGTCACCGGTTCAAATCCAGTCGCCGCTACCAATTCCCAAAGAGGCGCAAGCCGCCTCTTTGGGATCCATATAAGCCCGTTCGGGCGCGGACGGCCCGTTGGTCAAGTGGTTAAGACACCGCCCTTTCACGGCGGTAACACGAGTTCGAGTCTCGTACGGGTCACCATATGGAGGCATAGCTCAGCCGGTAGAGCGCTCGCCTCACACGCGAGAGGTCACAGATTCGAGTTCTGTTGTCTCCACCATGAAAACACCTGAAATCTTCGGATTTTGGGTGTTTTTATTATTTTAAAAATAGGACGGCGGGAAAGATGCGGTTTCTTTTTCTGATTTTTGTGGCTCGATCCGCGAAATCATGATAGAATACCAACAGCACCCGCGCGCAGCGCAGGAAAGGAGTTCCCTTATGTTTACGTTTAATCACTTCAATTTTAATGTATCCGACATGGAAAGGGCGGTCGCCTTTTACAGGGACGCCCTGAGCCTGGAGCCCACCCGGCGGATGGATGCTGAAGACGGCAGCTTCACCATCGTCTATCTCGGCGATGGAAAGACCGGCTTTTCCCTGGAACTGACGGCCCTTCGGGACCATCCCCAGCGGTATGACCTGGGGGAGTGTGAATTCCACCTGGCCGTCCGGGCCGAAGATTTTGAGGCCGCCCACCAGAAGCACCGGGAGATGGGCTGCATCTGCTATGAGAACCCGCAGATGGGCGTCTATTTTATCTCCGATCCCGACGGCTATTGGATCGAGATCATTCCGTAAGAGGATCATCCGGGACGCGGATGAAAACAGCGAGCGCCTCCGGTTCGGAGGCGCTCGCTTCGCGCGCGGGGCGGGTTTACTCGTCGATGCCCACCATGACCGAGGTGGCCTTGATCACGGCGTAGGCCGGAATGCCCGGCCGGAGATTCAGCTCCCGGATCGCGTTCATGGAGATGGTGGCGCTGACGACGCTGCCGTTGCCGATGTCGATCTTCACGATGCCGTTGACGGCGCCCTCCTCGATCCCGACGACGGTGCCCTTCAACTGGTTTCTGGCGCTGAGTTTCATAGGTGATTCCTCCCAAATTAAATTCTTCCAACTTCCGGACGTGTACTAGTTTTACCGTATGAACAGGATCTATGCAACAGGGGAGGATAAAATGGAAACCCAAGGGCGGTTCCGTTTGACGAACGGGGCGGGGTACATTATAATGTCAGAGACGTCCCTTGAAAAGGAGAGTTTGTCATGAAATACCAGTCTATCCGCCAACAGGTGCTGGACGCGCTGCGGGAGGCGTCCGAGCTGGGCCTGATCCACGGCACGTCGGGCAATATCGCCGTGCGGGACCCTGCCGGCAGCGTCATCGCCATCAGCCCCAGCGGACGGCCCTACAAGACTATGACGGCGGAGGAGATCGCTATCGTCGCCCCGGACGGGACGTGGATCGACGGGCCGTACAAGCCCTCCTCGGAGACGCCCATGCACACCGCCGTGTACCGCGCCCGGCCCGATGTGGGGGCCACCGTCCATCTCCACGGCCTGTTCTCCACCGTCATGGCCATGGACGGCGGCGAACTGCCCCCCTCCACGCCCCCCCAGGCCGAGCTGGCCCCTATCCGGGTGGTCCCCTTCGAGCTGCCCGGCAGCGAGGCGCTGGCCCGCCGGGTGGTGGACGCGCTGGGGCCGTCCGGGACCGCCGTGCTGCTGAAAAACCACGGCTCCTTCTGCTGCGGCCGGGATCTGGCATGCGCCATGTCCGCCGCCATTTACTCGGAGGAGGCCGCCCAAACCGCCTATTACGCCACCCTGCTGGGCAGGTTTCATCCCCTGTCGCCCCGAGAGATCGAAGACGTCAAGGCCGCTTTGGAGGCGGGGCGGGCGGTCTGACGGGGCCCTGCCAACGTTCACAGGTTATTTACAACTTGTTCAAAACCCGTCCAACATTTTCTTGCAAAAATGGGGTATGATAGCATCACAGCAGAGCTGAAGACGTCCCATCCGGGATTTTACTGTCCCCCGCTCTGTTTGGGGGGACAGACCAAAGGCACCACAATTTGTGTTGACATATATTCCCCCTCTTTTTTCATTCTCTCCCCTTCTCTCGAAAGCCCGCCTTGCGGAACACCGTAAGGCGGGCTTTCTCGTGTGGGGAAACGGGGGCCGGGGGAGACCCGCAGCGGCCGGTACGGGCGGCCGCGCTTTGTCCGGCGGACTCGCCGCAAAAACACCCTGAACACAGCACAACCCCCCATCCGTCCATCGCGGATGGGGGGTCACACCTGATGTTCTGTTTCTGTCAACGTGTTTACCTCTTCTTTCTGCGGGGTATCTGCGCTTTTGGAGATTGGGGAGAAACTGCACTGTCTGCGTCTGCCTAAAACACCTTTGCACATTCGGCTCCATGTCGCCTGCGAATACTTTACAGGAGAGGATTACCATGTGCCATTCTCACACTCGTGAGCTTGTTTGGAGATCCGCTCGGGTCAGGTCTTCTCGTCAATTTCCGTGTTGCGCTGAAAGCTGGGGCTTGGTACTTAGCCCATTGGACTCACCTTTCCTCTCTTTCTGGCTAAATTGTACTACGTTATTTTGATTTTGTCAATAGTTTTTGTGAAAATTTTTGTATTTTTTATTGGATGCCGAGCACGAAGTGCAAAATCAGCCCGTAGATCACGCTGGCACTAATACCATATACCAACACAGGACCGGCCGCCTCCTCGCAAGCTCCATATCCTTCGCCCCGCCCAAAATGGGCGGGGCTCACTCATTTTGCTGCTCGTCGGCTCCCCAACGCGCCCGCTTTGCGGCTGCGCCGGGGGCCCCGCACCCTGGCCGGCCCTATTGGATGCCGAACACGAAGTGTAAAATCAGCCCATAGATCACGCTGGTACTGATCCCGTATACCAACACAGGGCCGGCCAGGGTGAACAGCTTGGCGCCGGTGCCCAGGATCAGACCCTCGCTTTTGAACTCCAGGGCGGGGGAGACCATGGCGTTGGCAAACCCGGTGATGGGCACCAGCGTCCCCGCGCCCGCCCGCTTGGCGATGTCGTCGAACCACCCCAGGCCGGTCAGCAGAGCGGCCAGAATGATAAAGGTCACCGACACGGCGATGGCGGCGTTGATCTCCGACAGCTTCAGCCACGTTTTGTACAGGTTCATCAGCCCCTGCCCCGCGGTGCAGATCAGCCCGCCCACCACAAAGGCCCAGAGCATATTTTTCCAGATGGGGGAGGGCTTGGACTTCTTCCCCACATATTTCCCGTATTCCTGATTGCTCATATCCATGGCGGCGGCCTCCAATTTTTTGATTTTCTGTGTCAAGTATGTCCTGGACAAACGATTTTATGTGTGATAAGATAATTTGAAAATTTTTTCCGCCCCGAAAGGGAGGGCGGCAGATGTGAGGCAGATATGGAACAAGATCAAACCAAAACCTTCATCCGCGACTTCACCTCCGGTCCCATTCTTCCCTCCCTGCTGACCTTCGCCCTGCCCCTGTTTCTGTCCAACCTGCTTCAGGCGGTCTACAACCTGGTGGACATGATCGTGGTGGGCCGGGCGGTGGGCGCGGCGGGCCTTTCGGGCATCGCGGTGGGCGGTGACGTGCTCGCCCTGCTGACCTTTCTGTCCATGGGCTTTTCCGACGCCAGCCAGGTCATTATCTCCATGTACCTGGGCGCGGGACGGCGGGAGAAGCTGTCCCGCTTCATCGGCACCATGAGCTCCTTCCTGCTGCTGTGCGCCGTGGGCATGAGCGTCCTCTTCCTGCTGCTGCGCACCCAGGTCCTGCACATGCTGAACACCCCCGCCGAGTCCTGGGGGCAGGCCATGGCCTACGCCACCGTATGCATGTGCGGCCTGGTGTTCATCTACGGCTACAACATCGTCAGCGCCATCCTGCGCGGCCTGGGCGACTCCAAGCGCCCCTTCCTGTTCATCGCCGTCGCCGCCGTGCTGAACGTGATCCTGGACCTGGTCTTCGTGCTGGGCTTTCGCTGGGAGGCCCTGGGCGCGGCCCTGGCCACCGTCATCGCCCAAGCCGTCAGCTTTGGCACCGCCCTGATCTACCTGTGCCGCCGCCGGGCGCGGCTGGGCTTCGAACTGGCGGCGCACAATTTCCGGATCGCCCCCAAGGAACTGGTCCTGCTGATCAAGCTGGGCGTGCCCTTCGCCATCCGCCAGGCCTCCGTCCTGATCTCCAAATTCTTTGTCAACTACTGGATCAACGGCTACGGCGTGACCGTCTCCGCCGTGTCCGGGGTGGGCTACAAGCTGGACGTTATCGGCAACCTGGTGGGCAGCGCCGTCACCACGGCGGGCAGTTCCATGGTGGGCCAGAACATCGGCGCGTGCCGGTACGACCGGGCCTCCCGGGTCCTCGGCTCCGCCCTGCTGGTCAACGGCGTGTTCTACGCCCTGCTGATCGCCGCCTTCCTCCTGTTCCCCCGGTCCCTGTTCGGCTGCTTCACCAGCGACCGGGGCGTGCTGGCCGTGTGCATGGAATACCTGCCCTTCCTGGTGGTCATCTACATCGCCAGCGCCCTGCGCAACTCCATGCACGCCTTTACCTTCGGCTGCGGCAACTCCCGGTTCAATTTCTGCGTGGCCATCCTGGACGCCTTTGTGGTGCGTATCGGCCTGTCCCTGCTGCTGGGCCTGACCGCCGGTCTGGGCTACCGGGGCTTCTGGGCGGGCAGCGCCGCCGCCGGCTTCGTGCCCTTCCTGCTGGGCGCGGCCTACTACCTGTCCGGGACCTGGCGAAAGCAGGCCCGCATTTTGAATTCCGATCGGGCGGGCTCCTGATCAGACGGCCATTCGCTTTTTTGGAGGTGACATATGGCACAGGCTCCATCCAAAAACTTCATCAACGACTTTACCTCCGGCCCCATCCTGCCCTCTCTGATCACCTTCACCATCCCCCTGTTCCTGTCCAATCTGCTCCAGGCTATTTATAATGTGGTGGACATGGTGGTGGTGGGCCGGGTGATGGGGGAGGCCGGCCTGTCCGGCCTGTCGGTGGGCGGCGACGTGCTCTCCCTGCTGACCTTCCTGTCCATCGGCTTTTCCAACGCCGGGCAGATCATCATTTCCCAGTACATTGGCGCCGGGCTGCGGGAGCGCCTGTCCCGCTTTATCGGCACCATGACCTCCTTCCTGCTGCTGTGCGCCGTGGGCATAAGCGCGCTGTGCCTGCTGCTGCGCGGGCAGATCCTGGGGCTGATGAACACCCCCGCCGAGTCCTGGGACCAGGCCATGGCCTACGCCACCACCTGTATGTGCGGCCTGGTGTTCATCTACGGCTACAATATCGTCAGCGCCATCCTGCGGGGCATGGGCGATTCCAGGCGGCCCTTCGTGTTCATCGCCGTCGCCGCCGTGCTGAACCTGCTGCTGGACCTGCTCTTTGTGGTGGGGTTCCGCTGGGAGGCCTTCGGCGCGGCCCTGGCCACCGTGATCGCCCAGGGGTTCAGCTTCCTGTGCTCTTTGGTCTACCTCTACCGGCGGCGGGACAGGTTTGAATTCGACTTCGCCCCCGGCAGCCTGCGGATCAACCGGGTGGAGCTGCTGACCCTGATCAAGCTGGGCCTGCCCATGGCCATCCGCTCGGCCTCCGTCCTCTTCTCCAAGCTCTTCGTCAACGCCTGGGTCAACGGCTACGGCGTGACCATCTCCGCCGTGACCGGCGTGGGATACAAGGTCAACCTGTTCGGCGACCTGATCGGCAGCGCCATCTGCACGGCGGGCGGCTCCATGGTGGGCCAGAACATCGGCGCGGGCAAATACGACCGGGCCTCCCGGGTCCTGGGCGCGGCCTTTCTGCTGGACGGCGTCTGCTACGCCCTGATGATCGGCGTGGTGTTTTTCTTCCCCTACGCCGTGTTCGGCCTGTTCACCGACGACCCCGACACCCTCCGCGTCTGTATGGAGTTTTTGCCCATAGCCATAGTCAATTTCGTCTGCAGCGCCCTGCGCGGCTCCATGAACTCCTTCACCAACGGCTGCGGCAATTACAAGTTCAATTTCTGGGTGGCCATTCTGGACGGCATCGTGGCCCGGATCGGCTTCTCCCTGCTGTTCGGCCTGACCCTGAACTGGGGCTACTTCGGCTTCTGGATGGGCAACGCCGTCGCGGGCGTGACCCCCTTCGTGCTGGGGGCGGTCTACTACCTGTCCGGCCGCTGGAAAAAGCGGTCCGACCTGATCAAGGTGGAGTAGACCCGTGTAAAAGCGGGGGAATTGTAAACAAATTTTGAACCCCCTTGCATTTTCCTGACTTCCGTATTATCATAAGGTTAGCACTCGAATAACAAGAGTGCTAACCTTATCTATTTTGCGCGGTCCGCGCCGCGCTCATATTTTTTGGAGGCGACTATCTCATGGCAAAGAAACAGTTTAAGGCGGAATCCAAACGGCTGATGGACCTGATGATCAACTCCATCTACACCCACAAGGAGATCTTCCTGCGGGAGATCATCTCCAACGCCAGCGACGCGCTGGACAAGCTGGCCTACCGCGGCCTGACCGACGATTCGGTCACCGTCAAGCGCAAGGACCTGCAGATCACCCTGGTGGCCGACAAGAACGGACGCACCCTGACCGTGTCCGACAACGGCATCGGCATGAGCAAAGAGGACCTGGAGAACAACCTGGGCACCATCGCCAAGAGCGGCTCCTTCCAGTTCAAGAAGGACATCGCCGACGAGAAGGAGGCCGACAAGGTGGACGTCATCGGCCAGTTCGGCGTGGGCTTTTACTCCGCCTTCATGGTGGCTGACAAGGTGACCGTCCTGTCCCGGGCCTACGGCTCGGACGAGGCCTGGCAGTGGGAGTCCGCCGGGGCCGACGGCTACACCATCACCCCCTGCGAGAAGGCCACCGCGGGCACCAACATCATCATGCACCTGAAGGCGGACACCGAGGAAGAGAAGTACGACGAGTACCTGGACTCCTACCGCGTCTCCGAGCTGGTGAAGAAATACTCCGACTACATCCACTACCCCATCCGCATGGAGATGACCAAGTCCCGCCAGAAGGAAAAGCCCGCCGACGCGGGCGAGGACTACAAGCCCGAGTGGGAGGAGTACACCGAGTGGGAGACCCTGAACTCCATGGTGCCCCTGTGGCAGCGGCCCAAGAGCAAGGTCAAGCCCGAGGAGTACAACAGCTTCTACCGGGAGAAGTTCGGCGACTGGGAGGACCCCCTGGCGGTGATCCACACCAGCGCCGAGGGTATGGTCAGCTACAAGGCCATGCTCTACATCCCCTCCCGCGCGCCCTTTGATTTCTACACCCAGGAGTACCAGAAGGGCCTGCAGTTATACTCCTCCGGCGTGCTGATTATGGACAAGTGCGCCGACCTGCTGCCCGATCACTTCCGCTTTGTCAAGGGCGTGGTGGACTCTCCCGACTTCTCCCTGAACCTGTCCCGGGAGGTGCTCCAGCACGACCGGCAGTTGAAGATCATCGCCAACGCTTTGGAGAAGAAGATCAAGGGCGAGTTGCTGCGTCTGCTGAAGGACGAGCGGGAGAATTATGAGAAGCTGTGGACGGCCTTCGGCCACAACCTGAAGTACGGCGTGGTCAGCGACTACGGTTCCCACAAGGAGACGCTGAAGGACCTGCTTTTGTTCTGGTCCTCCAAGGAGGACAAGCAGGTCTCCCTGGCCGAGTACAAGGACCGGATGCCCGCCAGCCAGCAGTATGTGTACTACGTCCGCGCCGAGAGCGTGGAGAAGGCCGCCCGCCTGCCCCAGGTGGAGCGCATCCGCGACGCGGGTTTTGAGATCCTGTATCTGACCGAAGAGGTGGACGAGTTTGTCGTCAACGCCCTGGGCGAGCTGGACGGCAAGGCGTTCAAGTCGGTCTCCGACGACGACGCCCTGCCCCAGACCGACGAGGAGAAGGCCGCCCTGGACAAGAAGACGGAGGAGAACAAGGACGTGCTGGACTTTGTCAAGGAGACGCTGGGCGACCGGATCAAGGAGGCCAGGGTGTCCCGCATTTTGAAGTCGGGGGCGGTGTGTCTGACCGCCGACGGTCCGGTCTCCCTGGAGATGGAGCGCTACTTCCAGAAGACCAACCAGGGGGCCATGGGCATGAAGGCCGAGCGGGTGCTGGAGCTGAACGCCGAGTCGGGGGCGTTCGCCGCCCTGCGGGACGCGGTGGACAACGACAAGGAGAAAGCCGCCAAGTATGTGGAGCTGCTGTACAGTCAGGCTCTGCTGATCGCCGAGCTGCCGCTGGAGGACCCGACCAAGTATGCCGAGTTGGTTTGTTCGCTGATGGTGTAAGAAAAGAGAACGCCCCGGGCCGTGAGGTCCGGGGCGTTTTTGGTGTGGGCGGCTGGGGAGGGATTTTCTTTTGGGGGCGATTTCAGAATTGCGGGCATCTCCGACGTGCGGCAGCCGTTGGCGGGTTTACCATCTTACGGATGCCCATGCAGAGCGTTCCAAACCCGCCCGAAACCTGGCAATCATCGCGGCGTAGGTAGTGGGGGCACAAACGGCATTCCCGTTGGTCACAGCCTCGCCCTGCGTAATTCCCGGAAGGTTTGCGAAATGAATGTAGGGGAGGCTATCAGCCTCCCGCTCCGGTTGGCAATGGTCGTAACGTCCACAGGAGGTACTATCCCCTACATTCCCTGCTCCTGACCCGGTAATCACCGCAATGTAGGGACCGCCCTCTTGGGTAGCCCGCCGCGCTGCCCCCCTGGCGCGAGGGTTCAACGATCCTTCCAAATATAGTGGACCTCGTTCCAATAGGCGTCGTTGTCAAAGCGGTTGGGCCCAAAGGAGAAATAGATGGTCCCATCCTCAGAGCCCTGCTTCTCCGGGTCGTTGTCCCCCGCAAAGACGATATCCTGGATCTGCCCCACGTCGATCGGGCGCTCCAAGGTGAAACCGACATGGTAGGCGCAGAAGAACGGGACGCCGTCGTCGGTGCGGAAGATGTTGGTGCTGGCGGAATAGCCTCCGAACGAAGCGGAGACCTTTGTGCCGTCGCTCATGAGAACATACACCGGCCAGGCGTCCTCTTTGCTTTCCGTGTTGCAGTAGGCGTCCATGCTGCTTTCCGGGACAATGAGATCCATCGTGACGGAAATGGGTGAAATGGTCAGATTTTCCACCACCGCCATGGTCGTACCCCCGAGCTTGACGCTGCTGCGGCCGGTGAAAGAATAGCATGCGGTCGGCTGGGGAAGGGGAAGGGTGAAGGAAATATCCAAATTCTCCACCACCGGCACGCTCCCGGCCTCACCCTGGTAGGTCACCAACCGGTTGATGCCGGTACAGCGGAAATACCGGGCGTCTTTAAAGTCGGAAGTGACGGTGGCGGTGAGGAGGAGCGGAAGCACATTGTCGGTCGGGTCGTCGTCGGCAAGGTCAACGGCGCCATAGGCATAGCCGATGCTGGGAAAGACCCGCTGGGTGCAGGTTTCATCGGTGTAGAAGGAGAGGTCGAAGGAGACGCCGTTGTCCCCCAGCAGCCCGTAGCCCCGGTCGGACGCGGAGCGGTCCGGCTGCTCAGCCAAAACAACCCCCTCCGGGGCGGTGAAGTCCAGGAGAACATAGAGCTGGGTCTGATCAGCCGCCATCTCCCGGACGGTGATGGAAGCACCGGAGCCGTTCCTGTCCGCAAAGGTTTGATTTACAGTGACCGCCCCCAATTGGGTCATCTCCGTCTCATCCGCGGCGCCGAATATTGCCAGGAACTCCGGGGAAAGCCTGGCCAGAGAGGCCCCCGCCGCCGCGCCGGCGAGCAGGGAGATTGCCGCCGCCAGGGCCACCGCGGCCCGGTAGGGCGGGCGGCGGCGGGTTTTTCCCGGCCGCTCTTCCGTGAGCCGTTCGATCAGGGCCTCCTTCTGGGCGCGGGTAAAGGACAGCCTGTCCAGTTCGTCAGGATATCGGTTCATAGCTTGATTCCTCCAATCTGTGTTTTAATTTCTGTCTTGCCCGGCAGAGCCGGGCGCGGACCGCGGCCGGGCGGATGCTCAGCAGAGCGGCGATCTCGTTGCTGTCGTAGCCCATATAGTAGTAGAGCACCAACACCTGGCGGTCGGAGGGAGAAAGCCGCCGGATCTCCTCCAGCAGTCCGCCCTCTTCGGGCTGAAAGGCGGGCTGCTCGGCCACCGCCTCCAGGGGGACGGTCCGCCGCCGCCGTAGCCCCCGGCGCAGGTTCTTGCAGGAATTGACAGTCACCCGGATCAGCCAGGCTCGTTCGTGGGCCTCCGATTCAAACTCTCCCGGATGGGCCAGACGCTTGAGCAATACCTCCTGGCAGACGTCCTGGGCGTCGTGGACGGAACCCAGCAGGGAATAGGCCACCCGCAGAAGCTGGTCGGAGTAGGTCTCCACCAGCCGCCGGGCCAGAGCCTCTGTTTCCGGTTTTGCCATGGTCACACCTCCTGTTCTGTTTTGGAACGCGTTCACCTGATATACACCACCGGGGGACAAAGTGTGACAGGAGATTTCAAGTCATTTTTTGGCGCGGGGCCGCTTTGGTCCGGGAAAATCACATGACCGCCCCGGGCGGAAAGGCCCGGAGCGGTCATGTGATTTTGGTCTATACTCTATAAGATCCGGCGGAGCCTTCCGCAGGATCACAGCACCGGAGAACCCGGTTTGGACAGCTTGATGGACCAGTAGCAGTATACCGACTGGCTTACCGCCCAGATGATGCACACCGTCAGCACCGGCAGGAAGCCGGTGTTCAAAAACAGGGCGGTCAGGGTAAATACCAGCCAGAGGACCAGACAGGCGGCTTCCGTCGCGGAGTACGCCTTGTACGCACACTTGCCGATCAGAATTTTCTCCGCCTCGTCGCAACTGTCCATCCACTTCTGTTTAAACTTAACATCGTAGACCGAGCCCTGCTTTTCCGGGTACAGCCGCTTGCACAGGTCCACCAGCTTCTGCTGGAAGATGATGGTTTCCGCCATGACTGCGATAAAGCCCGCAATACCCAGAAAAGCCATGGAAAAGTTGTCTGCCAGCCCGCCGCCGGAGTAAGCTGCAGTCAACAAGAACATGGCGCAGATAAATATCACACTGCAGGCCCACAGGACGATGGACAGCCGCCGTTCCACGCGGTCGCTGACCGCCTCGTCCTCACCGTCCCAAGCGGCGGCTTCCCGCTTGCTGGTGAAATACATGGGCAGGCAGATGAGTGGATCCAGCACCGCGCAGACTGCCAGAAGCCAGGGGGCCGCCCGGCGGGAGAACGCCGCCCCGGCGGCGTGGAGGCCCTCGGCCATGCCGTCCGGTCCGAAAACGGCCACAGAAAAGCCCAGCACCCCGCCCGCCAGGCAGGCGAGGATCACGACAATGATAAATTTTGGAAGGGCTTTGCGGTTGGCTTGTTTGATTTCGTCATTCCGGTTTTTCATAAGATCCATCCTCCTCCAAAATAAAAATATCTTCTACCCTGACGCCGCAGATCTTTGCCAGCGTCAAGGCCAGCGTCACCGATGGGGAGTAGTCACCCCGCTCGATCAGGCTGATGGTCTGGCGGGAGACGCCTGCCAAACGGCCCATTTCCTGCTGGTTCACACCCAGAGCGGCCCGGTATTCCTTTAAGCGGTTGCGCAACGGCATGTCAGCGCTCCTTTCCACTTGAATTGACAATTTCTTTTTGCATTTTAACAATTATCTTTGTCAAAATGCAATATATCATTGTCATCCGCTTTTGTCAATAGGGGATGGAATATTTTTTGCTTTTTCCCAAAGAAACCGCCCGGGGCTGTACGACCCCGGGCGGTGCGGATCTTATGATTCCATTTCGTAGGGGATCCACGCCTCAAAAAAGCCGGTCAGCTCGCCGTTCTCCAGAACGCTGGCCAGCAGGTTGCCCCTGGCGTCGCCCTTCAGCGTCAGGCCGTGCTCCTGGGCGAAGTCCACCACGTACTCCAGCTTGCGGGGGGAGAAGTTCCCCTTGCCCGCGCTGGTGAACACGGTGTAGATGCTCGGCTGGCCCGTCAGGCGGACCACCGGCGGCTCCACCTTCACCCCCAGCTCCCGCACGTAGTCGGGCGTCAGGGAAAAACCCCAACTGAACCGGCCCTCCCCCTTCTTGCCGCTGATGTCCTCCACGGGCATCTCAAAGCAGCGGTGGGTGAAGGGCATGTACTCCAGCCACTGCTGGCTCAGGGCCTGAAGGGTCTCGCTTTTCTCATAGATATAATTGTAGCGGTGGATGTAGCGCACGATCTCCGGACTCTCCCGCAGCACGCACTGCCCGAGCTGGTTGTGCAGCCGCCCCAGGTCGGCCCGGTGCTCCCGGGCGCGGCGGACCAGCAGTTCGTTGCGGCGGATCTGGGCGCGCAGCTCCACCACCTTCCGGTCCAGAAGGTCGGCCACCTCCCCGGCGGTGGAGTCGCTGATGATCTGAGCCACCTGGTCGATGCCGAAGTGGAAGCTCTTGTACCAGATGCAGTCCATCAGGAAGTTGATGTCCCACGGTTCATAGTAGCGGTAGTCGTTGTGGGCGTCCTTGACGGGGTGGACGATGCCCTTCTTTTCATAGTACCGCAGCAGGTCGGGGGAGATGCCCAGGATCCGCGACACGTCGCCGATTTTGTACTTCACTGACACACCAACTTTCGAACCGTTCCAAGGTTGTACCTATTATATGAGAAAACGGAGCTGATTTCAATTATTTTTCATCAAAAATCCCAGGAAAACCTCTTGACCTTGGTACCGTTCCAAGGTTTAGAATTCACATGGATATTTCCCGGTTTATTATACGCGCTGTTTCAGCGCGATTTTTTAGGAGGAAAGCAGTATCATGAAAACTCTTGCCGATATCAAGAAGATCGCGGTCCTGGGCGCCGGCACCATGGGTCCCGGCATCGCGCAGACCTACGCCATGGGCGGCTACGAGGTCACCATGTGGACCCGCAGCGAGTCCACCCGCGAGAAGGCCAAGGCCTCTCTGCACAACAGCCTGGTGACCTTCGCCGAGGAAGGCGTCATCGCCCAGGAGGACGTCGAGACCATCTACAACCGCGTCAGCTTCGCCCTGACCGTGCCCGAGTGCGTCGCGGGTGCCCAGTTCATCCAGGAGACCATCGTGGAGAACAAGGACGCCAAGGTCGAGCTGTACAACCAGCTTGCCGAGATCGTCCCCGCCGACGTGATCATCGCCTCCAACACTTCCGCCCTGAACATCTTTGAGATCGTGCCCAAGAAGCTGCTGCCCCAGCAGGTCATCGCCCACTGGTACGCGCCCCCGGCCCTGATCCCCCTGGTGGAGGTCGTTAAGAGCGAGCAGGCTCCCCAGGAGTTCGCCGACATCACCAAGGCCCTGCTGGAGAAGTGCGGCAAGACCGCCGTTCTCATGAAGAAGTTCGTGCGCGGCTACATCATCAACCGCCTGCAGCAGTGCATCCAGGGCGAGTGCTTCAACCTGATCGACAACGGCTACTGCGACGCCCAGGCCATCGACGACGCCTGCAAGGCCAGCTTCATCCCCCGCGCCATGGTGCTGGGCATCATGAAGCGCATCGACTTCGGCGGCATCGACATGACCGCCAACAACATCAAGAACAAGAGCTACTCCTTCCCCAACTACGACACCATGCCCGCCTGCATGCAGGAGCACCTGGACAAGGGCGAGCTGGGCCTGAAGAGCGGCAAGGGCTTCTTCGACTACACCGGCAAGGACACCAGCGAGATCACCGCCCACCGCGACAAGCAGTTGTTCGAGGTCTTCGCTCTGGCCAAGAAGTTCATGGCCGACCCGGTCTGATCCCGTCAGAAACTGTACATCAAAGCGCCCCTTCCAACCGGAAGGGGCGCTTTCAGCTTGTCAAAAGACCTCGTAGAGTTCGCGGCGCGCACGCCGCGAAAAGGTTGGGATCCGTTTTCTCCGGCGACATGCGCGTCAGAGAAAACACTTCTCGGCCTGCAAACGTGGGAATGGTACGCTATAGGCGTACCATTCCTGCGCTGCGGCAGGCCGCAGTCCCTTTGTCGGAAAAGGCGGGCAGCCTTTTTCGACAGTCTGAGCGCCCCTTCCGACCGGAAGGGGCGCTTTCAATTTGTCAAAAAACCTCGTAGAGCTTCGCTGCTGCAGCGGCTGTTTTGCGGATGAAGAAGGGAGCGGGCCTTACCCGCGCGCCGGGATCATCTGCTTGACATAAGGAATGCGGGGCAGGACCTTCAGCAGAATAGTGCCCAGCACATAGCAGGCAATGATCTCGCCGATGGCAAAGGTGATCGCGTTGAAGCCGCAAAGAGTCCAGAAGGCGGGGGTGATCGCATTGGTCTCCGCCCAGGCCCATATGGGGGGCAGGATGATCATATTGACCACAATGGGCGGGATGGCGGCCAGATACCACCGGGGCATTTTCATGGTCAGCCAGGCGGCGATGGCGGTGGCCAGGGTGCCGAAGATGATGTCCACCGGGCCGTAGGGAGAGAGCAGGTTGGTGATCAGGCAGCCGATGGCAAGTCCCGGCGCGGCGGCGGGGAACAGGAAGGGCAGCACGGTCAGGGCTTCGGCAAAGCGGATCTGCACGGCTCCATAGGTCAGGCCGAAGATGTCCCCAAAGTAGCCCAGCACGGCGTACAGTGCGGCCACCAGAGCGGCCAGGGTCAGGTCTCGGGTGGTAAATTTGCGCATAAAAAAACCTCCATTTTGGTATTTAGAGAACGGCGGCGCGCGGCCGCCGAACGAACACGGCATACGCCGTGCTTGGACCGGGTGTGGAAACCAGTCGCAGGTATTGTAGCATGTCTGACGGCAATTGTAAAGCCATAGAAAAAAGAAACTCCCTGACTACGAAATTTTTCGCGGTCAGGGAGTTTCTTCTTTCTCCAGATTATCCAGGGCATATTGACAACACTGTAAAACAAGTGCGTTAAACGAAACATTTTTCTTCTGCGAAACTTCCTGCAATTTAGCAAACAGACTTTCGCTGAACCGAATGGTTCGGGGAATGTTTGCCGGCTTGCTGTGAGGTTGTATTTTGAACATAACTTCACCGCCTTTTATAAGTTTAGTATAGCTAAAAAGCGAGCATACGTATATAATCTTAAAAAGGTTACATTTTATGTACACACTTGGAGGCGCATTGTGGAAATTAAATATCTGGCACGGGAAGATCAGCCCAAGGAACTGCTGACCTATCTGGGCGTCAGCAGGCGCAGCGTGGGCTGGCACTGTATCTTGTCATGCTTTGCCGAAATTTCAAACGGCTGCGCGCCGGGCACGGAAATGTATGAGCGCGTGGCCCTGCGCCATGGCAAGACCGTGGCGCAGGTGATCAGAGGCAGTCTGTGCGCGCTTGCGAAAGCCCGGCAAAAAAAGCCGCGGGAGTGGGAAGAGATCCTCCCGAATCTGGATACGGACATAAGCCGGGCGGGGCTGACCGCGTTTTTGCGCTGCACGGCGGAATGGCTGGACCGGAACGAAATCGCGTCTTTTTATTTGGGGCATGTCAAATACCGCCTGCCGTTACAGTGATAAGCTGCCGCCGTCTTCCCGTTTGCCTTGAAATACAGGAAGGAAAGCCTTGACAAATCAGAAATTTCCGATATAATAATATAGCTTGTCAGATTTTCTTGACAGGCAACATCCTTGCCCCCGGCACAGACCGGGGGCCATATGTCCATAAGGAGGTGCAATTGACATGGCAAAAATCAACGCGAACTACGAAGCGGTGATCATCTTCAAGCCCGACCTGGGTGAGGAGGCCACCGCCGCCCTGGTCGAGAAGTTCAAGGCCACGGTGGAGCAGCGCGGTACCGTCACCGAGGTTGACGAGTGGGGCAAGCGCCATCTGGCCTATCCCATCAACGACCTGACTGAGGGCTACTACGTGCTGATGACCTTTACGGCTGACGCCGCGTTCCCCGCTGAGCTGGACCGCCTGCTGCGCATCAACGACAGCGTGATGCGGTCCCTGATCGTCTGCAAGGACGACTAAGGAGGAAACCATGCTCAACAAAATTTTCCTGCAGGGCCGCCTGGTGGCCGACCCTGAGCTGCGGCAGACCCCCTCCGGGGTGTCCGTGGCTACCTTCCGGATCGCGGTGGACCGCGACTACAAAAATAAGGAGACCGGGGAGAAGGAGACTGACTTTGTCACCATCGTAGCCTGGCGTTCCACCGCCGAGTTCGTCTCCCGCTACTTCAGCAAGGGCCGTCTGGCTATTGTGGAAGGCCGTCTCCAGATGCGCAGCTACACCGACCGGGAGGGCAATAAGCGCACGGCTGCCGAGGTTGTGGCCGACAACATCTATTTCGGCGATTCCCGGCGCGACAATGACGCCGGCGGCTATTCCTATTCCGCGCCCGCCCCGGCCTATTCCCCCGCGCCCAACTACGGCACCCCCGCCCCCGCCGGCGACCAGTTCGCGGAACTGAGCGAGGACGACGGCGAGCTGCCGTTCTAAAATTTGAATTGATCCGGAGCGGCTTTCCGCTTCGTTGATCCGACTGAAAAGGAGGTCCAGTTACCATGGCGATGGAAAACAGAGAGCAGCGCCCCCGCGGCCGCAAGCGCCGCAAGGTTTGCGCCTTCTGCGTAGACAAGGTGGAGCAGATCGACTATAAGGACGCCGCCAAGCTGAAGCGCTTCATGTCCGAGCGCTCCAAGATCCTGCCCCGGCGCACCACCGGCACCTGCGCCATGCATCAGCGCCAGTTGACCGAGGCGATCAAGCGCGCCCGTCACATTGCGCTGCTGCCTTATGTCACCGACTAAAGGTCAAGCGTAAAAAAGCGCTGCGGAATTTGGTTCCGCAGCGCTTTTTGCATGCCTTTTTGGGGGACGCAACCGGCGGTTGTCAAATTGGACGCCCCTGTTGGTTGTCAGGAAAGCGGTTTTTTGATATGCTGATCCTGTAAGATACGAAACCGCATAGGAGGATCCAAAATGGAATTCCGAAACAGATTATACGAACTGCGCCGCCGGGCCGGGCTGTCCCAGGAGGAGCTGGCCGAGCTGCTGGGGGTGACCCGGCAGGCGGTGCAGAAGTGGGAGGCGGGGACCTCCCGCCCGGATATGGACAATCTGACCGCCCTGGCGGACTATTTTCAAGTGTCCCTGGACCATCTGGTCCGGGGGGCGGAAGAGGCAGCCCCGGTCCGGGAGACGGTGGTGATCCATCACGAGTACCGCCGCTGGCAGTATGAGTACAAGAGCAAACGCACTCTGTTTGGCCTGCCGCTGGTCCATATCAATTGCGGCCCCGGCTTTTGCCGGGCCAAGGGGATCATCGCGATCGGCAATATTGCCACCGGAGTCGTGGCGCTGGGAGGGGTGGCCCTGGGGCTGTGCTCCCTGGGCGGGCTTTCCCTGGGGCTGCTTCTGGCCCTGGGCGGCGTGGCGCTGGGCTGTGTTTCCGTGGGCGGGCTGGCCGTCGGGCTGTCCGCCTGGGGCGGGGTCGCGCTGGGACTGCTGGCCGTTGGGGGCGTTTCCTGGGGTTGGTACGCCGTGGGCGGCGTGGCCCTGGGCTCGAAGGCGGCCATCGGCGGCGTGGCCTCCGCGCCCCTGGCCATCGGAGCCGCCGCCGATGGAGCGCGGACCTTTGTGGTGCCCCCGGAGGGGCTTTCGGAGAGCCAACTGGCCGCCGCCCGGGAGGCAGTCGCCGCCGCCTGCCAGGGTGCGCCCCGGTGGCTGACCCGGCTGCTGTGCGCGGCGGCCGGGCATGTGGGGTGAAATGAAGGGCGGCGGCCTGATGCCGCACCGCTCCTATGGGGCTTGAACACAGAGAAAGGGCCTGACGCGGAATTCCCGCATCAGGCCCTTTTTGCTTGTTACAAAACCCTGTTATGCGTTTGATCAGCCCTTGCAGCAAGTGCCGTGGTCGCCCAGTTGGAACGAGGCGCACTCGGTGGCGCCGCAGTTGGCCACGTTGGACTCCTGGCAGCCCACCTTGATGGTGTTCAGGGAGCAGTACTGCTTGTCGTTGCAGTGGTAGGCGCAGCTTGTGACGGTACACTCAATGCTGGGGTTGGCATTTTTGGTATCCATGGGGGTTCCTCCTTTTTGGACTTGATTCTATTGTAACGCGCGCGGAACAAGGCCGGATCGCGGTTTGTTCCGCAGCGTTATTATGGGAGGAACCACGGCGGATTATTCGCCCTTTTCGGATTTTTCCGCAGGCGGCATGACGCTGGGAATGAACCGGCGGGCGAATTTTCCCTGGCCGTGGCTTTTTACATAAAAATAGCCAATCATGGAAAAAATGACCGCGCCGATGAAGTTGACCAGCAGGTCCTTCATGGTGTCGATGATGCCCAGATCCAGATAGCCGCCCAGGCCCAGGGCCTGCTGATCCTCGCCCATGACCAGGATCACGTCGGTGATGCCGGAGACGACGACGGGATCGTTGCCGCCCGCCGGGTCCAGCATGACGGAGGAGATGCTGTTGACCACCCAGTCCTTCTGCATATCCAGGCGGAAGACCTGATCCATGAAAAACTCAAAAAACTCCCAGAGCACGCCCACCGTCATGGAAAAGCAGAACGCCGTGACCGCCATGAAGAAGGGGGACAGGGACAGGGAGACCCGCTCCTCCCGGTTCAGGATGTCCACCAGGGAGAAGCCGATGGCGGCGCAGAGAAAGCCGTTCAGGGTGTGGAGCATGGTGTCCCAATAGGGAAAGGTGATGTAAAAGGCGCGGATCTCGCCCAGGATTTCGGCGGCGAAAATGAACAGGAGGATAATGACCTCCAGGGTGTCGGGCACGTCGATGTGAAGCTGGTGCTCAAAGAACGAGGGCAGCAGAAACAGGATCAGGGTGAGAATGCACAGAAATACGTTTTGAAAGTTGCCGTTGAAAAACTGGGCGACCATGACCACGATCACGAACAGGCGCAGAATAAAATGCACCGCGGCAAGTCCTTTTTTCTCTTTGATCTGCTGGATCAGATATCCTGTATACTTCCTTTTTTGTTTCATAGCGCCTCCTTGGGTCTATCCGGGATGGGGATAAGCTGTTCGGCGGCAAAGCGGACATATTCCTCCGCGTTCGCCAGCGTGTGGGCCAGTTCGTCGGGGCGAACGGCGCGGACCACCTTGCCGGGACTGCCCATGACCATGCTCCCGGGGGGAATGACGGTGCGTTCCGTGACCAGCGTGCCGGCGGCGACGATGGAGCCTTCCCCGATCACGCTTTCGTTGAGCAGAATGGCGCCCATGCCGATCAGACAGTTGTCACCCACGGTGCAGCCGTGGAGAATGGCCCCGTGGCCGGCGGTGACGTTCTTCCCGATGATGGTGGGCAGGCCCGTGCGGTTATGCAGCAGACAGCCGTCCTGAATGTTGGAGTTGGCGCCGATCACGATGGGGGCCACGTCGCCCCGGGCGATCACGCCGAACCACAGGCTGGAGTTCTCCTCCAGCCTTACGTCGCCCAGGATCACCGCGTCCTCCGCCGCGCGGGCGGTAGGGTGAATCGTGGGCCAAATGTTCCGGAATGGTTTTAAGATCATGAAGGCGCCTCCTTGCGTCCGCGTCACGGAAATAAAATGAGTGCCAATCACACCTCCCTCCCGCATACAATGGGAAAGAGGTGAAGTAAAATGGATTTGAAAAACAATAAAATTACCGTGGGCGAGCTGCTGGACCACCCCGGCGCCCAAAAAGTGCTGGCCAAGCGGTTCCCCATGGTGATGAAAAAGCCCCTGACCGGCGCGGCCCGGACGGTGACGCTGGAGCAGCTTGTGGCGTTCGTCAGCCCGTACTTACCGGGTCTGATCATCAATGATACGCTGAAAGAACTGAAAAAGCTGTAAGACCGAGGCGGCGGAGGGGCACTCCGCCGCCTTATGTCAAATAGCGGCCCAGCAGGGGGATCTTGGAGATCAGCCAGGCCACCGCGAAGGCGCACAGGAACACCCCGGCGGAGAGCACCGGCACGGAGAGGATGGGGTTGAAAGAGAGGGGGCTGACGTCAAAATAGCGCAGGAGCATGATAAACAGGTCGTGGACCAGATAGATGCCGAAGGTGATCCTGGCCACGCCGCCCAGCCGCTGGCGGCGGGAACGCTCCTCGCTGACGCCCAGTACATAGCGGAACAGCACGAAGACGGCCACCGACATCAGCGCCACATTGGGGGCGCTGTACGAAAGAAGCACAGCGTTCAGGGAACCGGAGCGAACGGAAAGGGCGATGGTGCCCCAGACCGTGGCCACCGCGCCGAGTATGCCCAGAATGTAGATGAGAAATTCGGCCAGACGGCCCAAAGTATAGTTTTTCAGGTAATAGCCCGCCACATAGTAGCCCACATAGCCCAGCACCAGATGGATATTGAAGCGGTCCACCCACATCATGGGCAGGGCCATGCGGTTGGGGAAGAGCTGCTGAAGGGTGGGCAGCAGGGAGTAGAACAGGAAGGTCAGAAGAAAGAACCAGTGGAAGGTGCCGCGGGAGGCTCCCCGCACAAAGGCGCGCAGGACCGGAGTGACCAAGTACAGGCCGATGATGACGTACAGGAACCACAGGTGATAATGGGTCTGCGCCCGGAGCACATAGCCGAAGGCGCTTTTGACGCCCGTCCAGGTGAAATGCCAATCAGAGTGGCCGTAGTCCAGCAGGGCGTAAAGGATGCCCCACACCAGCAGGGCGGCCAGCACCCGCAGGATGTATCGGAAGAAGATATCCCGCAGATTGACCGACTTTTTCGGGTCCAGCAGGAACGCGCCCGAGAGCATGACGAACATGGGTACGCACCAGCGCACCAGGGCGTCATAGGTGCACAGCGCCGTCCAGGAAGCGCCGCCCACGGCGGCTTGATCGAGCCAGCCGGCGGAGATGTGAAGGATCACGACGGCCATCGTGGCCAGGACCCGCAGCAGGTCGGCGTAGGCCAGGCGGCCGTCTACAGTACGTGCCATGTTTTATCCCTCCCGAAGATAACAAAACGCGCGATTTTTTCGTGTATCACGGCAAAAGCTCTGCGAAATTCCCAGTGTGCCGTATCCTTATCCAATAGAATCAATCTTCTTCCTGATTGGCCTTGCGGTTGATGAATTCAGGCCGGTACTTGCTGTACAGGATCTTCTGTTCGCTGTACAGGCCGTAATAGCCTGAGAGCATGTAAGACACGGCGATGCACACGGCGAACAGGCCGAGGCTGCGGACGGAGAACGCGGCGCTGCTCCCGGCAAACAGCTCCAGAGCGAGCAGCAGGGAGGACAGGGGGCAGTTGGTGACGCCGCAGAACAGGCTGACCATGCCCAGCCCCGCGCCGAAGGACGGGGCCAGCCCCAGCAGAGGGGCGGCGGTGCAGCCAAAGGCTGCCCCGGTAAAAAAGACGGGGACGATCTCGCCGCCCTTGAAGCCGGCACCTAGGGTCACGGCGGTGAAGAGCATTTTCAGCAAAAATGCCTCCGGACGGGCGGAGCCGCCGATGGCGGCGTGGATCACGGCCTCGCCCGCGCCATTGTAATCATAGGTCCCGGGGTTCCAAAGCCAGACCAGGTAGGTCAGGGCGATCACGAGCAGTCCGCCCACGGCGGCCCGCGCCAGGGGATCGGGGAGAAAGCGGCCGTACAGCTTGGCGGTCACATGCATCAGGCGGCAGAACAGGATCGCCAGAAGGGCGAACAGGACGCCCATGCCCACCGCCTGCGCCAGCGACAGCGCCGTCAGGGCCGGAATGCCCTCCAGGGAGAAGCTGGTGCCCGGAACGCCCAGACTCTGGGCGATCAGGAAGCCGATCAGGGAGGAGAGAAAGCAGGGGACGATGGCGGCATAGTACATCACGCCCACGCTGACCACCTCCATGGCGAAGACGGCGGCGGCCAGCGGCGTGCCGAACAGGGCGGAAAAGGCGGCGGCCATGCCGCACATGGTGATCACCCGGCTGTCCTTGTCGTCCAGCCGCAGAAGACGGCCGAGGAAAGAGGAGATGGAGCCGCCGATCTGCAGGATGGCGCCCTCCCGCCCGGCGGAGCCGCCCAGCAGATGGGTCAGAATGGTGGACAGAAAGACCAGCGGGGCGGTGCGCAGAGGGAGCGCGTCGTTTTCCCGCACGGCGGTCAGCACCAGATTGGTGCCCCGGTCCCGCTCCATACGGCAGGCCCGGTACAGCAGCGCGATGGCCACGCCGCCCGCGGGCAGCAGCCAAAGCAGGGCGGGGTGCGCGGTCCGCAGGCCGGTGGCCCAGGAAAAAGCATAGTAAAAGGCGGTGCTGACGCCGCCCGCCACAAGGCCGATCAAGGCGGCGAACAGGAGCCAGCGCACAAAGGTCAGCGGATGGTCGGTCAGACGGCGCAGACGCTGGCCGAATTCAGAAGGCGGATTCATGTTGTCCCTCCCGCGGACGGCATTTTTGCACGGAACCACAGGCGTAAATCGCCGTTGGGGTGTATATAATTTAAGGTATTGCAGCCGTGTTGCGGCTATTATATCAAATTTTTCGCAGAAGGAAAACCCCGGAAAAACTTTTTAATGATTTTTCATAGAGAGTGTGGTATACTCTTAAATACTTAGTCTGTAAGGAGGAATTACCTTGCCAGGGGAGGACCCGTTATTACCTCAGATTCTGATACTGATCGTCCTGATTTTTTTCAACGCGTTTTTCGCCGCGGCGGAGATCGCCGTGATCTCCCTGTCGGAGGGAAAAGTACGAAAGCAGGCGGAGGAGGGGGACAAACGAGCGGCCAGGCTGCTGAAGCTGATCCAGTCCCCGGACAATTTCCTGTCCGCCATTCAGATCGGCATTACCCTGGCCGGCTTTCTGGCCTCTGCGTTCGCGGCGGACAGCTTCTCCGACCGGATCGTGCGCTGGCTGGTGGACCGCTGCGCCGTGACCGTCCTGCCTGAGAGCAGTCTCAACGCCATCGCGGTGGTGATCATCACGCTGGTGCTGTCCTTTGTCACCCTGGTGTTCGGCGAGCTGGTGCCCAAGCGCCTGGCCATGAAGCGGACGGAGGGAGTGGCCCGGGCCACCTGCGGCACGGTCGCCGTGCTGTCGGTGGTGTTCCGGCCGGTCATCTGGCTTTTGTCCAAAACCACCAACGGCGTTCTGCGTCTGCTGCGGGTGGACCCGACGGAGACGGGGGATCAGGTCTCGGAGGACGAGATCCGCATGATGGTGGACATCGGCGAGGAAAAGGGCGCCATCGAGGCCAATGAGAAGGAACTGATCGAGAACATCTTCGAGTTCAACAACAACACCGCCGAGGATGTGATGGTCCACCGGACCGACATGGTCATGATCTGGATCGACGACCCGGCGGAGGAGATCCTGCGGATCATTGAGGAGTCGGGAATGTCCCGCTTCCCCGTCTATAACGAAAACGCCGACGACATCGTCGGCATCCTGAGCACCCGGGATTACCTGTTCAACACCCACCGGAAAACGCCCCGGTCCTTCCGGGAGCTGCTGCGCCCGGCCTATTTCGTGCCCGAGTCGGTGCGTACCGACGTGCTCTTCCGGGATATGCAGAGCAAGAAGGTACATATGGCCATCGTGGTGGATGAGTACGGCGGTACCTCCGGCCTGGTGACCATGGAAGACCTTCTGGAAGAGATCGTCGGGAATATTTACGATGAATTCGACCCGCAGGACGAGCAGGATATCATCCGCCTGGAGGAGAACCTGTGGCGCGTGGCCGGCTCGGTGGAGCTGGAGGCGCTGGCCGAGGAGCTGGACGTGGAGTTGCCCGAGGAGGAGGAGTACGACACCTTGGGCGGACTGGTCTTTTCCCAATTGTCCGTCATCCCGGAGGACGGCAGCAAGGTGGAGGTGGATGTCTGCGGCCTGCACGTCAAGGTGGTGGAGCTGTCCGACCGCCGGGTGGAGTGGGCGCTGGTATCCAAGCTGGTCCCGGAGAAAGAAAACGAAAGCGAATAGCGCGGGAGGGAGTGCCCGCGCCGCAAGGAGGAATCGTCATGCGCAAAACGAAGATCATCTGCACCTTAGGTCCCGCCGTGGACAGCGAGGGGGCTATGCGCAAGCTGATCCTGGCGGGGATGAACGCCGCCCGGTTCAACTTTTCCCACGGCACCCACGAGTCCCATCTGGCCCAGTTGAACAAGCTGAAGCGGGTGCGGGACGAGTTGGGCCGCCCGGTGGCCGCCATCCTGGACACCAAGGGGCCGGAGATCCGCATTTGCGCTTTCCCGTCGGGACCGGTCACACTGAAGCGGGGGGACACGTTCACCCTGACCACGCGGGACGTGCCGGGAGATAAGACCCAGGTCTCGGTGACCTATCCCCGGCTGCACGAGGAGCTGACCGAGGGCTGCCGGGTGCTGATCGACGACGGCCTGGTGGAGTTGGTGGTGGCCCGGGTGGAGGGGCAGGATATCCGCTGCACGGTGGAGACGGGCGGCGAGCTGTCCAGCAACAAGTCCATCAACATTCCCGACGTGCCCATTCCGCTGCCCTCCCTGACCGAGCGGGACGAGAAGGATATCCGGTTTGCCGTGGAGCAGGAATTTGACTTCATCGCGGCCTCCTTCGTGCGCAAGGCCCAGGACGTGGAGGACATCCGCGCCGTGCTGAAAAAGTACGGCGGCGAGGATATCCGCATCATCGCCAAGATCGAGAACCGGGAGGGCGTCAACAACCTGGAGGAGATCATCGACGTCTCCGACGGCGTCATGGTGGCCCGGGGTGACCTGGGGGTGGAAATCCCCGCCCACGAGGTGCCCGTGCTCCAGAAGGAGATGATCGCCAGGACGGTGCGGCAGGGCAAGCCGGTCATCATCGCCACCCAGATGCTGGACTCCATGATCCGCAATCCCCGGCCCACCCGCGCCGAGGTGTCCGATGTGGCCAACGCCGTGTTCGACGGCGCTTCCTGCGTCATGCTCTCGGGCGAGACCGCCTCGGGCAAGTACCCCCTGGAGGCGCTGGAGACCATGGTGGACACCATCACCGCCGCCGAAAGCTCCATCAATTATTGGGGCCGGTTCCAGAAGGTCGACTTTCCCACTGCCGGTACGGTCAGCGACGCGATCACCCACACCTGCTGTCTGGCCGCCATGGACCTGAACGCCCAGGCGATCCTGGCGGCCACCTCCTCCGGCAGCACCGCCCGGATGATCGCCCGCTTCAAGCCCGCCTGCACCATCGCCGCCCTGACCATGACCGAGCGGGTGCGCCGCCAACTGGCCATCGTCTGGGGCGTGCACCCCTACCTGTACGGCACGGTGGACTCCACCGACCGGCTGTTCTCCCTGGCCGTGGAGTGCGCCCGCAAGGAGGGCGTGGTCGTACCGGGAGATACTGTGGTCATCACCGCCGGCCTGCCCATCGGGCAGAGCGGCTCCACCAACCTGATCAAGGCCCAGGTGGTGGGGGAGCCGGTATAACAATATACAATATGGCAACCCCCCGCCGGCCCAGCGCCGGCGGGGGGTTGCCATAGTTATCAGTCTTGCAGCGATGCGATCAGCGCCCACGCCTCCTGGGCTGATTTGGGATAGACGGTCACGCAGTACCCGCCCCAGGTGAAAGAAATGTGACTTTCTTTTGCCAGAATGTCGGTCACGGCTTGCTCGGTCAACTGGTCCAGTTCACCGATACAATCTTGCAGGTCATAAATGTCCGGCTCTGTCTCCAGGCACCAGTGCATCGCGTCGCTCACCAGCGCCCCGTCCGAATCGGCTGCGTAGTGTCCCTCAAAGCGGACGGGCACGCCGTTTTTCAGTGTCAGCCAGGTTTCCTCTTCGATGAAACCGAATGCGGCAAAATCAGGCAGGCGGTCGGAAAACGCGTCCGGGTACTCAGCCAGGGAACAGAATGTATATGCGTCGCCCGCGTCCATGGGGAAGCGGGTGAAGTCGATGGGGTGTTCCCACAGCCAGTCCAGCAGCATGACGACAGGCTCGTAACCGTCGTTCCAGGAGCCGGTGATCTGATACCACCCGCTGTCGTTCTGGAAGGTGACGGTCTTTTCCCGGTTATCACTTCCCTCCGCCACGATCAGCACTCCGTCCCGCTCGGTCACGGTGACGGTTGGCTCCACCACATTTCCGTCTTCGTCCAGCTCGATCACGATACAGTCCCGGATCTGCGGGACCTCCTGGTATCCGGCCGTGATCTTCAAATCACTGTAATCCGCGAGGTCGCCCCGGCGGTTCCAGGACAGCTCCACACTGTAAATGCTGCCGTCCGCGTTATAGTGAACGCCGCAGGTAAACAACGGATGTGTGTCGATGATGGGGATCACGCCGTCGGCCTCCATCTGCCCGCGCGCATCGGAGAAATACCGCGTCTCGGCATACAGGATCTCGGAGTCTGCGATGGAACCGCTGCTGGACATTCCCTCGTCGGCCGCTGTGTTGTACTTGAAATAGTCCGCCGCGGCAAAGCGCTCCGACCACTGCAGGACCTTGTGCGCTCCGTTTTCGCCGGGGCCGGACAGCGCGAACGCGCCCGCCGCGATCAGGCAGACGCACGCCGCCGCCGCGCCCCACTTGGCCCAGGCAGGCGCTTTCCTGCGGGGCTTGGCGGTCTGCGCTTCCTCAATGACCTCTTCGCTGATATTCGTCATGCTGTTGTACAGCTTTTTGACCTGTTCCTCACTCATAAGGCAATGCCCTCCTTTTCCAGAGCGCGCTTCAAGCTGCCCCGCAGCCGGTACATCCGCTGGGCCAGCTTGGCGGGGTCGAGCTTCCACTCCTCCGCCAGGTCGCGCAGCGCCTCCCCGTTCCAGTAGCGGCGCACGAACAAAACCCGGTCCTCCCGGCTCAGGGAGCGCAGCCACCCGCTGAGATACTCGGACAGCTCTTTTTCACCCATTTCGCGCTCGATCGTATGGGGGGACGGAACGCAGTCCTCCAGCTCGCTGAACAGCTCGGTCATCCCGGCGTACCGCTTTTGCGCATGGTCTTGATTCCAGCGGTTGATGGCCAGATTGCGCACCACCCTGCCCAGCCAGGCCCGCAGCTTGACGGGCCGCTGGGGCGGGATCGCCTCCCACGCCCGGTGGTAGGTATCGCTGACGCACTCCTCGGCGTCCTCGTGGACGGACAGAATGTTCTTGGCGATGCCGTAGCAAAACGCGCCGTATTTCCGCTGCGTCTCCGCGATCGCCGCCTCTTCCCGCCGCCAGTACAGGTCGATGATTTGAACGTCCTCCATTCCGGATCCCCCTTCCCCTCTGGTTTTGAAGGCCCTTCATAAAGTAAGACAGGATTTCGGGCAAAATATTGGAGCTCTTTTCAAAAAATAAGGATCAGTCAAAGTAAAACAGTTCTTCAAAGGTCTTGTCCAAGGCAATGCACAAAACCAGGGCCAGCTTGGCGGTTGGGTTGAACTGCCCCGTTTCAATGGAGCTGATGGTGTTGCGGGAAACGCCCACCAGCTCCGCCAGTTGGGACTGAGACAGCTTTTTCTCCGCCCGGGCTTCCTTCAGGCGGTTTTTCAGGATCAGTTTCTCGTCCATCAGGCTTCTCCGATCAGGCTGCGAAGGTGCAGAGCAAAAAAGAATACAAAGAGAGCGAGATAAAGGACGGCAATCACCAGTTCGTGTTTCCTGCGGAGTTTGACATACTTGAGCAGCATGGTTGTCCCCAATATACTAAAGAAGATCGTATAACCGGCCGTGCTGACCTGATCCCGAAACAGCACTTCCAGCACGGACAGCAGACAGCAGATGAGCAGCCCTACCCGGGCTGCAATGCCGGCAGCCCAGGTCAGCACCTCCATCTCCTTAAAATCCCTGTTCTTGTTTTCCTGACGGCTTTTCGCCAGAATTTCTTCCTTATCCATGGAACCGACCTCCTTGTTCATTGCGCCAAGTTTTATTGGCAAAATCAGTATAGCCTTGCCAAGTGTACTTGTCAAGTGCTTTTCAATACGGCCTTTCGACAAAATCGCCGCCAGCCAAAATAAAGGTGTGGTGCATTTCCCCGGGGTATGCTATAATAGAAACCATCACAGCCCAAAGAAGCAGAAAGGACGCCCCCATGAACGGAGTACTGATCATCGACAAGCCCGCCGGGTGGACCAGCATGGACGTCTGCGCCAAGCTGCGCGGCGTGTTCCACGAAAAGCGGGTGGGGCATGGCGGCACCCTGGACCCCATGGCCACGGGGGTGCTCCCCATCTTTTTGGGGCGGGCGACCCGGGCGGTGGAGTTTGCCACGGATTCCGACAAGGAATATCACGCCGGAATAAAACTTGGCGTGATCACCAATACCCAGGACACCACCGGCACGGTGCTGGAGGAGCGTCCTGTTGCCGTTACCCGGACGGAACTGGAGGCCGTTCTGCCCCGGTTCACGGGCGGGCTGGAGCAGCTTCCCCCCATGTACTCCGCCGTGAAGAAAGACGGAAAAAAGCTCTACGAGCTGGCCCGCAAGGGGATCGAAGTGGAGCGAAAACCCCGGAAAATTGTAATTAAAGAGTTGGAAATTACGAATTGTATTGATAAATCCACCTATGAGCTGCGGGTGCTGTGCACCAAGGGAACCTATGTGCGCACCCTCTGCCACGACATCGGGGCGGCTCTGGGCTGTGGGGCTTCCATGTGCTCTCTGCGGCGCACCCGGGCGGCGGGGTACACCCTGGCGGACGCCGTGACGTTGGAGCAGGTGCTTGCGGCGGACGACCCGGCGGCGCTGGCGCGCCCGGTGGACGGCTGCTTTGCCCAATATCCCGCCGCCGCCATCGGCGGACAGACCCTGTTCCGGGCCAGAAACGGAAATCCCTTCCCCTGGGACGGACCGGAAAACCTGTACCGGGTCTATGACCCGGAGGGACAGTTTCTGCTGCTGGGGGAGTGCAGGGACGGTATGATGTATACCAAAAAGAGCTTTTTCGAGGTGACCTGATGGATCAGAGCAAGCGCGTGATCGCACTTGGATTTTTTGACGGGGTACATATCGGCCACGGCGCTCTGCTGCGCCGCGCCGCCGAGCGGGCGGAGGCGTTGGGAGCAGTCCCGGCCGCCGTCACCTTTGACGCCCACCCGGAGGAGGTCATTCTCGGGCGCAGCGCCCCCCTGCTGACCACACCGGCGGAGCGGTGTGACCTGATGCGCCGCCTGTACGGCATTCAGGACGTTATCGTGGCCCGGTTCGACGACGAGCTGATGCACATGGATTGGCGGGATTTTGTCACTGGCTTTCTGGTCCGGCGCCACGGCGCGGTCCACGTGGTGGCGGGTCATGATTTCCACTTTGGATATAAAGGAGTGGGAAGCCCCGAGCGGCTGCGGCAGCTCTGCGGCCAATTGGGTATCGGCTGCAATATCATCCCGCCGGTGACCCTGGATGGGATCACGGTGTCCTCCACCTACCTGCGCACCCTGGTGGCCCAGGGGGAGATGGAGCGGGCCATGGAGTTTCTGGGGCACCCCCATACCCTGACCGACCAGGTGCGCCACGGGAAGAAGCTGGGTTCCCGCCTGGGCTTTCCCACCATGAACCTGCATATCCCGCCCGGCGGCGTGGTACCCGCCTTCGGCGTCTACGCCACAAGGGTGTGGGTGGACGGAGAGGTGTTCTCCGCCGTGACCAACGTCGGGGTGCGCCCCACGGTGGACGACGGCGGGGCGGTCACGGTGGAGGGCTTTCTGCTGGATTTCCACGGCAGTCTCTACGAAAAGACGGTCCGCATTGAATTTTTCCACCATATCCGCCCGGAGCAAAAGTTTGACACGCTGGACGCGCTGCGCGCGCAGGTCATGCGGGACGCGGAGACGGTAAGACGCTACTTCACGCCGGAGAGTTGACACGATGAAGGGAGCAGCCATGCAGCACAGATGTTTTTACCTCGCCAGCACTGCCTTTGCCCTGGCGTTGATGGCCATGGGCCTTCTGTTGGATGATCCGCGCAATATCCTGCCGGGGATCTGGACGATCCTGTGCAGTCAGGATGTGCTGATCACCGACTACTTCGCCCTGGCCGGACCGGGTGCGGCCTTTGTCAACGCGGGCCTTGTGACCTTGTGCGCCTTGGGCCTGAAACTTTTGGCCCGAGAGCCGATCAACGGCTTTTCTATCGTCGACGTGGGGCTGATGGCGGGCTTTTCCCTGTTCGGGAAGAACATCTTGAACATCTGGCCCATCATTCTGGGTACCTGGCTGTTCTCCCGTCTGAAGCGCCAGCCCTTCCGCCAGTTCCTTTCGGTCGCCCTGCTGGCCACTTCTCTTTCCCCCCTGGTCAGCTTCGCGGGGCTGAACAGCGGATGGGACGCCCCTGTGCTGGGCGCGCTGCTGGGAATGCTGGTGGGCTTTGTGGCGGTTCCCCTCTCCAACTATACCTACCGCATTCAAAACGGTATGAACCTGTATAACATGGGCTTTTCCTGCGGGCTGCTGGCCACGGTGATCGTGCCGCTTATGACGGCCATGGGCCATCCGCCGCAGAAGGCCCATTACTGGGCCACCGGCTACAATTTTCCCCTGGGGACCGCACTGGGCGTGCTCTGTGCGGTGCTGATCGCCGCCGGCCTGCTGGTGGGCGGGCGCGGCGTGCTGAAGCAGTACGGCCGCCTGGTCCGCACCTCAGGCCGCTCGCCCAGCGACTATCTGCGTATGTTTGGGCCGGGTGCCACTCTGATCAATATGGGCGTCAACGGCGCTATTTCCACCGCGCTGATCCTGTTGACCGGCGGCGATCTGAACGGCCCGACGGTGGGGTGTATCTTCACCGTGATCGCCTTTTCCGCCGTGGGCAAGCATGTACGCAACATTGTGCCGATCATGCTGGGCGTGCTGCTGGGCAGTCTGGTATTTGACTTTTCCATCAACGACCCCGCTGTGCAGATGGCCGCGCTGCTGTGCACCACCCTGGCCCCCATTTCGGGCTGCTTCGGATGGCCCTTCGGCCTGCTGGCGGGCTTCCTCCACTCCGCGCTGGTACTGGAGGCCGGCTCGGTGGCGGAGGGGATCAACCTGTATAACAACGGCTTTTCCGGCGGCCTGCTGGCCATTGTGCTCTATCCCATTATTTCCTCCCTGGCCTTCCGCCGCCGGGCCAGGCTGCAGGACAAGGAATACCTGGATCTGTTTCTGCACGAGTCCCCCCTCTCCCCGGAGGAGACGGAGGAAAACCACAGCGACGATATCCACATGCCTTTTTAATCGGAAGCGGTCTGGGCGGAATGGAAATTCCACGCAGACTGCTTTATATATTTTTCAAAAACTTCTGGTTGTCAATTACAAAAAATTGGTGTACAATAACCAATATAGCCGTAATCAAATTTGGCTATGCCATTACAAACAGGTAAGGAGAGAACCCGACCATGAGCTATTCTGCACAAAATATCCGCAATGTCTGTGTGATCGGACACGGCGGAAACGGAAAGACCTCCCTGATGGAAAGCCTGCTCTATGTGACCGGCGGCACGGACCGACAGGGAAGAACTGCCGACGGAAACACCGTATGTGACTACGATCCCGAGGAGATCAAGCGCCAGATTTCCATCTCCATGGCGGTGGCTCCCATCGAATATAACGGCTGCAAGCTGAACATGCTGGACTGCCCCGGCTACTTCGATTTTTCCGGCGAGGTCATGCAGGCCCTGCGGGTGGCCGACGCGGCGGTCATCGTCTGCTCCGCCAAGGACGGCCTGTCCGTGGGCGCCGAGCGGGCCTGGAAGCGGCTGGCCAAGAGCAAGCTGCCCCGGCTGATCTATGTGTCCAAGCTGGACGAGGAAAACGGCGACTTCAACGGCGTGTTCAACGCCCTGCGTGAAAAGTTCGGCAAGGCCGTGGCCCCGCTGATCATCCCCATCTGGGATGAAAACAAGAAGGTCACCGGCATTGTGGACGTGCTGCATAAGAACGCCTTCACCGTGGAAAACGGAAAGACCGTGGAGATCGAGCTGCCCGAGGACAAGATCCCCGTGGTGGATGAGCTGTACGAGGCCCTGAAGGAGTCGGTGGCCGAGACCAGTGAGGAATTCATGGACAAATACTTCGCCGGGGAAGACTTTACTTACGCCGAGATGCTCACCGGTCTGAAGGCGGGCGTCAAAGAGCTGTCCCTGGTGCCCGTGCTGTGCGGCAGCGCCGTGACCGGCCTGGGCAACAAGCAGCTCCTTCAGGCCATTGTCAACCTGCTGCCCAACCCCCTGGAGACTCCGCTGCAGGAGGGCGAGGACGCCAACGGCGATCCCACCGAATTCATCGTCTCCCCCGAGGCCGCGCCCTGCGCCTTTACCTTTAAGACCGTGTCCGACCAGTACGGCAAGTTCTCCTTTGTGAAGGTGCTCTCCGGCCATCTGACCCCCGATATGCAGATGATCAACGCCACCACCGGCGCGGCGGAAAAGCTGGGCCGCCTGTATACCATGAAGGGCAAAAAGAGCGTCGAGGTCAAGGAACTGACCTGCGGCGATATCGGCGCCATCGGCAAGATGGAGAAGGTCAAGACGGGCGACACCCTGTGCGACCCGCGCAAGGTGGTCAAGCTGGCCGGGGCCGACTATCCCGAGCCCAACTACGCCATGGCCATTGCCCCCAAGACCAAGGGCCAGGAGGACAAGGTGGCCGCCGGCCTGACCCGCCTGAACGAGGAGGACTGCACCTTCACCGTGGTCAACAACGCCGAGACCAAGCAGATGGTGGTCACCGGCACCGGCGACATGCAGTTGGACGTGATCGTGTCCCGTCTGAAGTCCCGCTTCGGCGTGGACGCCGAGCTGACGGCGCCCCGGGTGCCCTACCGGGAGAAGATCCGCAAAAAGGTGGAGGTCCAGGGCCGCCACAAGAAGCAGTCGGGCGGCCACGGCCAGTTCGGCGACGTCAAGATCCGCTTTGAGCCGGGCGACACCGAGGAGCTGCAGTTCTGCGAGGAGGTCTTCGGCGGCGCGGTGCCCAAGAACTTCTTCCCCGCCGTGGAAAAGGGCCTGCGGGACGCGGTACTCCACGGTGTGCTGGCCGGTTACCCCGTGGTCTATCTGAAGGCCACCCTGTTCGATGGCTCCTACCACCCCGTGGACTCCTCCGAAATGGCCTTCAAGACGGCCGCGCAGTTGGCCTATAAGGCCGGCCTGCCCGACGCCTCCCCCGTTCTGCTGGAGCCGATCGGCGAGCTGAAGGTGACCATCCCCGACCAGTACATGGGCGACGTGATCGGCGACCTGAACAAGCGCCGGGGCCGTGTCATGGGCATGAACCCCAATGAGGACGGCGACCAGGTGATCGAGGCCGAGGTGCCCATGGCGGAGATGACCTCCTACGCCATCGACCTGCGCTCCCTGACCCAGAGCCGGGGCAGCTTTACCTACCACTTTGTGCGCTATGAGGACGCCCCCCCGGCGGTCCAGGAAAAGGCCATCGAAGCGGCCAAGGCGCTGCAGGACGCGGACTGAGAATTATTTATGAAACGAGACCGCCTTACAAATGTGAGGCGGTCTCGTTTTGCTTGTCAAGGCGGGGGAAGATGACGTTCCCGAGCAAAGTTTATTGTTGACGAGCAAGGTTGGGGATGGTAATATTGTACTATAAAAAGCGGTATATCGACCATAAAATTGGATGAATAGCCACAGAGGGCGGGAAAGCCCCGTAGGATCGTGGAAAGGGGGGGAGCGGCATGAAGTCACTGAAAGTCATGATGATCGGTTTGATGTTTGCGGTGATCGGCACATTTCTTGGGGGAGACAACGGCGTTTCTTTCGCTTTGGTGGGCATCGGCATAATCGTGTTCCTGGTGGGAATTGCGATGGATCTGTTTCATCACGATTGGACCAAAAATAAAAAGTTTTGAGTAAGGACCATGGCAGTCGCCGGGGCCGTCCATACCGGTTACAATACGTTTGGAGTCAGCCTTCCATGGGAGCCGGGAATCTCGTAAGGTGCTCACGTCTGCGCTTGGGTATTGACCCGGCGGGGAAGGGTGGACAGCAAAATGGAAAACGCTTTTGGCGGAGTGCCGGAAATTGCGGGCACCATCAATGTGACTTGCTCCAAAACAGGGGAGGTTGGATATGTTTCAGGAAAGGAATTCTGGTACTGATCAATGGATCAATACATGCCGTAAGCGGGTTTGTTTGTGCCTTGCCTTGTTTGTGTTTTGCGCAGCTCTGTTTGCCGTTTTTTTCAAAGCGATGCCTTATCGAAAAGGTATTGTGTTTTTACATGCATTGAAAAGCGATTCGTTTACATTGGAAGGCGACCTTGTATCTTGGAATTCCGCCAAGGTAGTGCGCAATCATGTAAAGGAATATCGCAATGAGGCGACTTACGGGATCGAATATCTCAAAAGATCCTATTATGTGAACGGCGATCAGCTTTATATAACAAACAACGACGACAAGTGGGTTTCCGTTCCCATGTCGGATGAAGGCACCGCAGATCAATTGACCAGGGCGAGCGTTATCTCGAACTATGATTTTTCCGTTGTGGAATTTTGCGGGGGGTATGAGGCGGAAATACCCGAGCTTTCTTCCGGTGACCCAATATTATGTGACTGCGAAATGTACCGGGCAGGGGCGGGGGAACAGTATATCTATTTATACTTTACAGACGATACCCTATACGCGATCCAGACGAACAGCGGAAATCCGAATCTGCACCGGTTCTTTTATCTCTCAAATTTTTCCAACCAGACGATGCTGTAAGCTGTATGATTTCTCCCATACAACAACGATGAACAAGAGCTTTTCTGAAAATTGCCGCAGGCCCATTGACCAATAGCAATTCAAAAGGAGGGCCCATTATGAACCGTGTAATTCGGGATGATCGGGATGCAATATCTTCTGTATTGTTTTTCTTGATTGGAATGGTTTGTTTTATCCTTCACTGTATCTGCGTATGGCATATAGGAGTATTTGCTGACGAATTTGGGCGGTTTTCCTGGACGTCTTTTTACGGCGGGGTTCTTTGGAATGCAGCGGATATGGCTTTCTGTGCATTCTTCATTATACTTGCTGTGGGCGGCTCTTTTTATGAGCGTATGGGCAGGGCATTCAAGGCCGCTTTCTTTATTTTCAGTTGTTTCACGCTTGTGCTGGCCATAAAGATCAGATACAGCAATTATGCTTTTGCGGCGGGAAATAATATTCCGATTTGGGATGTGTTTGGAGGAAAAGTTTATTTCGGCTTGGTCCTGATTGAGATCGCAATGATCCTGTTATTTTGCATTTTATCCGCGATCGCTTTGCTGGCGAAAGGGAAAAGCAATGACGTCCAAGCAGAAAATGAATAAAAATGTTGAGTCACTGCTGTCTGTGGGAGAGACAGGGGATGAAATATACCATAATATACTTGCTGCGATGAAAAAATAGAGACGCGAGGCCAGCTTGGAAAACAGAGACGACGCTTCTTTTTGTTCGGTTTTGACAAAAGGGACGGCCCAACCCGCAAGGGTTGGGCCGTCCCTTTTGTCAAAAAACTTGCAGAGTTCGGGGTGCGCACGCCGCGAATCCAATGAGATCCGTTGACATATGTGGGGAAGAAAACACGTCTCGGTTGCAGCAATTTATTGTCTCAAAAGGCGGCGGTCTCGTTTTGCCGGTCAAGGTAGGAGGGGGCCAAGAGAGAGATTTTGCTTTATGATACGTATGATCGGAATCAAAATATTTAGAATTGACAAATGATGGAGAATGTGGTAATATTGTACCATAAAGAGAAACGGATGAATGTTAAAATTGGCTAATTTGTAATAAAGAACGGAGGCGAGCCTCATGGGCTGATCGAGTTTACACAGGATGAGGGAATGAAAAATACTGGATGAGGATCGGATGAAACATGTCTATCTGCGAAAAAACCGGATAATGAGCGGATGGTGATGCAATGAAAAGAAAAATTTGGATCAACGCTCTATTTTTGATTATTGCCATGGGAATGCTTGCATCCTGCAGTCAAGCAGAAGGTTCAACCAAAGCCTTCACAAGGCCAAATGTTATGTTAGACGACACAGTCTATTGGTTTTCTGTATCTTTTGAAGATTTAACCTTGCCTGATAGCTTTGCGTTGGTCGGAACAACGACAATATCGGATACAGGGATAGCAGAAGAAAACTTTTCCGCGAGCGGGGTTGCCGCCGGCGCGGAAATATATCAAAGCGACGACTACCCCGGCTGGATTTATGTACGGTGGGACAAGTACCTGAATCAGTTTGCAGTGTGGGAGTTAATGTGCTCTCTTCTGAAATATAATGACACCCTATATATTTCCATTTTGGATTTCACAGGCTTCCGAGAAGCCGAGAACTATGATCTGCCGGAAGCGCCGCGGTTTACAAAAAGCTACGCAAAAAGCTACGAATACAAGGGAGATCTTGTGTTCGGCGAGCACTGCACGGTGCCGTCAAGGGAATTTGAAACAAATTCTGCAGTACACAAAAACGGGAAGCTGTTTTACAATGAGGCGGATCCTTCCACGGTTTATGTGGACGTGAGCGGCACGTATCATGCCTTTTATGACGTGTCACTGATCCCGCTGGATTATAGTATCTATGAAAATACCAGAATGACTTGAAGGGAGATCACAATGACGAACGGGAAAAGAATTCTTTGCGCGATCCTTGCTGTGATTTTACTGGTATCCACTACGGCGTTTGCCTGTGCGGATGAAACGGCCACGGCAGACTCTCTTTATATCCAGACGCTGAGCTGCCCGGCGGATATTATGGACTATGCCGTTGCGAATACCGCAAAATTTGTTATGAGCATGGACGAAACTTCTTCCCTGGACTACAACTTGATTCATTTGGGACAACCGTTTACTTACGGGGACAACGTGCCAAACTTGTTTACCTTCCCCGTATTCAATGGTGAAAATGTGATTTATACATTCCGTGTAGCGTATTCACCAGATGGTATCATTCAGGGGACCATGTCAACATTTCTTGTTGATGAACTTAACGCACATATGGGGAAAACGACGGAAGATGCGCCGCTTCTTTTTGATGTGATCGGCAACGCCCTGTACGTATGTGTAGAGGATGAAGCGGAAAAGATTTACGAGTTTCCAGAGTATGAATCTGTTTCCAACGATATTGAGACAGAGAGTTATGGCTTCACTGCAATGGAAATCAAAGATATTTCGGACTTTATTGATGTAGATTTTTTCTGGAGTTCTGCGCGAAGTACTTATCAGTATATTGCGCTTGACTTACAAGAAATTCAATTTAGAAATAACTGGTGCGCCGCATATGTTACTGCCGCCATTATCCGCACACAAACAGGGTTCAAACAAATTATGGCGAAAGACGTAATGGAATGGTGTTATGGCGAAGGCGTTTCATCAGAGCAGTCGCTGTCTTTTAATGATGCTGCTTATTATGCCCGAGAAGTTGCACGTTTGACTGCAACAACATATTCCGCAACTGCTTTAAGCAATTCAAGGTTGGTAGCTGAAATTGACTATGGCAGGCCTGTTTATCTCAGTATGACAAATAAATCGGATGATGGGAAAACCTCCCACGCTATCGCATTGAGAGGGTATCACCAAGGTAATGCGATATGGTCAATTTGGGATCCTGTGAACGAAAACCTAGCATATGAAACGTTCACTATGGGCGGAGATTTTGTTTCGTCAACCGGAAACATTTTTTACTACGATGGACGAACGATTTATAACTTTTATGCAAATTGGTAAAGAAATGGTGATCCTATTTCGCGCTTGAGAAGGGACAGCCCAACCCATGCGGGTTGGGCTGTCCCACTATTTTTATTTCTTACCGCACCTGTCCGTTTCCGTAAATGACATACTTGGAACTGGTCAGCTCCTCCAGCCCCATGGGGCCGCGGGCGTGCATCTTTTGGGTGGAGATGCCGATCTCCGCGCCCAGGCCGAACTCAAAGCCGTCGGTGAAGCGGGTGGAGGCGTTGACGTACACCGCCGCCGCGTCTACCTGGTCCAGGAACCGCTGGGCCAGGGTGTAATTCTCGGTGACGATGGCCTCGGAGTGGCCGGTGCCGTGCTCGGCGATGAAGTCCATGGCCTCGTCCGCGTCGGACACCACCCGGACGGCCAGCTTGTAGTCGCCGTACTCGGTGTCCCAGTCCTCCCCGGTGGCGGGGACCACCGTGACCTCGCCCAGGATCTCCCGGGTCAGGGGGTCGCCGTGCAATTCCACGTTTTTGCGCTTCAGCAGCTCCCAGGCCATGGGCAGGAACTCCCGGGCCACCGCACGGTGGACCAGCAGGCACTCGGCGGCGTTGCACACCGAGGGGCGGGAGCACTTGGCGTTGTAGATGATCTCGGCGGCCATCTGCAGGTTTGCGTGCTCGTCCACGTACACATGGCACACGCCGCTGCCCGTCTCAATGACGGGCACCCGCGCGTTCTCCACCACCGCCCGGATCAGCCTCCGCCCGCCGCGGGGGATCAGCACATCCAGATAGCCGGTCAGCTCCATCAGCTCATAGGCGCTGTCCCGGCTGGTGTCCGTCACCAGCGCCACACAATCCCGGGGCAGGCCCGCCGACTCCAGGGCGTCCCGCATGACGCCCACGGTGGTCCGGTTGCTGTGGATGGCCTCCTTGCCGCCCCGGAGGATGACGGCGTTGCCCGATTTCAGGCACAGGGCGGCGGCGTCCACCGTCACATTGGGCCGGGCCTCGTAAATGATGCCCACCACGCCCAAAGGCACCCGGCGGCGGCCGATGATCAGGCCGTTGGGGCGGCGCTCCATCTTGGTCACCTGCCCGATGGGGTCGGGCAGGGCGGCCACTTGGCGCACCCCTTCCACGATGCCCTCGATGCGCTTGCTGTCCAGGGAAAGGCGGTCCAGCAGGGCGGTGCTCATGCCCCGCTCCCGGGCGGCGGCCAGGTCCTGCTCGTTGGCGGCCAGGATCTCCTCCCGGCGCTCCAGCAGGCCGAGGCAGATGGCCTCCAGCGCCCGGTTTTTCTGCTCGCTTCCCGCCACGGCCAGCACCCGGGCGGCCTGCCTGGCGGCCAGTCCCTGGGTCTCCAGAATGGTCATTTCCTTCATGATGATCCTCCCTTACCGTTTGGCACAAAAGCGTGTGCCCACCGGTTTTCCTTCCACAATATCATACAGCGCCTCCATATTCGCGCCGTTGGTGATGACCATGTCAATGCCCGCGTCCATGGCGGTCTTGGCTGCCATCAGCTTGGTCGCCATGCCGCCGGTGCCCCGCCAGGTGCCCGCGCCCCCGGCCATGGCCCGCAGCTCGGGGGTGATCTCCTCCACCCGCTCGATCAGTTGGGCATCGGGGTTTTGACGGGGATCGGCGTTGTACAGCCCGTCGATGTCCGACAGCAGAACCAGCAGGCTGGCCGAGCACAGGCGGGCCACGATGGCGGACAGGGTGTCGTTGTCGCCCAGGACCTTGCATTTGCCCGTCTCGATCTCCGCCGAGGAGACCGAGTCGTTTTCATTGACGACGGGAATGCACCCCAGCTCCAGCAGGGCGGAGAAGGTGTTGGCCAGGTGCCCGCTGCGTTCCCGGTTCTCCACGTCCTCCCCGGTCAGGAGGATCTGGGCCACTGTGTAGCCGTACTCACCGAAAAACTTGTCGTACAGGTGCATCAGTTCGCACTGGCCCACGGCGGCCACCGCTTGCTTCATGCGCAGCTCCCGGGGCCGCTCGCCCAGGCCCAGCTTGCCCGTGCCCACGCCGATGGCGCCCGAGGAGACCAGAATGACCTCATGGCCCATGCCACGCAGGTCGGACAGCGCCCGGGCCAGGTGGTCCATATTATGTAAGTTCAGCGCGCCGTTTTCCCGGGTCAGCGTGGACGTACCCACCTTGACCACAATGCGCTGATGTGTTTTCTGCTCCAATTTTTTCTGCCTCCCCGAGGCGGGCGCGGCGGTTTCGGCGCGCCCGGCCGATCTTTGGTTCTCATTTTAGCATACTGTACGTTATTTGTCCATTTATTCGCCGTTTTTACCTTGAAATCTGCTTCATTTTAGATTACAATGTACTACGCTTAGAAAAGGAGTTCTTTTCCATGGTCAACATCGTTCTCGTGGAGCCAGAGATCCCCATGAACACCGGCAACATCGCCCGCACCTGCGCCGCCACCCGCAGTACATTGCACCTGATCCGCCCTCTGGGGTTCGATATCTCCGACAAGGCGGTCAAGCGGGCGGGACTGGACTACTGGCCCATGGTGGACCTGCACGTCTACGACGATCTGGATGAATTCTTTGCCCGACATCCCCGGCCCGACCTGTGGCTGGCCACCACCAAGGCGCCCCGCAGCTATGACCAGGCCCGCTTCCTTCCCGACTGCTACCTGTTTTTCGGCAAGGAGACCGCCGGTCTGCCCGCATGGTTCCGGGAGAAGCACGCCGACCGCTGCATCCGCATTCCCATGCGCCCGGACGCCCGCAGTCTCAACCTGGCAAATTCCGTTGCCATTCTGACCTATGAAGCGCTGCGCCAGAACGGATTTCCCGCTCTTAGCGGCGAAGGAGAAATGGGAACTTGTTTTCATGACCGCTGAACACCGTCCATTCGGTGTCCCCCGGCTGTGAAGACAGGCTCTGTGAAAGGGGTTTCAGTATGAATTATCAGAAGAAGACCGTACAAGACATAGACGTCTCCGGCAGGAAGGTCCTGCTGCGCTGTGACTTCAACGTGCCGCGCGACAAGCAGACCGGCGCTATCACCGATGATAAGCGCATCGTGGCCTCCCTGCCCACCATCCGCTATCTGCTGGAGCACGGCGCCGCCGTGATCGCCTGCTCTCACCTGGGCCGCCCCAAGGGCGAGTGGAAGCCTGAGCTGTCCCTGGCGCCTGTGGCGCAGCGGCTGAGCGAGCTGCTGGGCATCCCCGTGGAGATGGCAAAGGACGTCGTCGGTCCCGACGCCGTGGAAAAGGCCGCCGCCCTTCAGGGCGGCCAGGTCCTGCTGCTGGAAAACCTGCGCTATCACAAGGAAGAGGAAAAGAACGACCCCGAATTTGCCAAGGCGCTGGCGGGGATGGCGGAGCTTTATGTCTCCGACGCCTTCGGAACGGTCCACCGCGCCCACGCCTCCACCGCCGGGGTAGCCGCCTATCTGCCCGCCGTGGCCGGCCTTCTGGTGCAGAAGGAACTGGAGATCATGGGCGGCGCGCTCAGTGATCCCAAGCGCCCCTTTGTGGCGGTGCTGGGCGGCTCCAAGGTGTCCGACAAGATCGGTGTGATCAACCACCTGCTGGAGCTGGCCGATACCATTATCATCGGCGGCGGCATGGCGTACACCTTCCTGAAGGCCCAGGGCCACGGTATCGGCGCCTCCCTGTGTGAGGAGGATAAGCTGGAATACGCCGCGGACATGCTGAAAAAGGCCGCGGAAAAGGGCGTGAATTTCCTGCTGCCCACCGACCATGTGGCCGCCAAGACCTTTGCCGCCGACGCCACGCCCATTATCGTGGATGCCACCAGCATCCCCAGCGACCTGATGGGCCTGGATATCGGCCGCAAGACGGTGGAGGCCTATGCCGAGGCTCTGCGCGGCGCGGGCACCGTGATCTGGAACGGTCCTATGGGGGTGTTTGAGTTTCCCGCCTTCGCCAAGGGCACCGAGGCTGTGGCTAAGGCCATGGCGGACAGCGGTGCGATCACCATCGTGGGCGGCGGCGACTCCGCCGCGGCGGTGGAGCAGCTTGGCTATGCCGCCCAAATGACCCATATCTCCACCGGCGGCGGCGCCAGCCTGGAATTTTTGGAGGGCCTGGAGCTGCCCGGTGTGGCCTGCCTGCTGGACAAGTAAGTGTTTTGCTCCCATAGAGAGAAGAAAGGATGGGTTTTTATGAACCACCGTTACCGCAAGACCATTATTGCCGGAAACTGGAAGATGAATAAAACGCTGACCGAGACCCGCGCCTTCGCGGAGGAGTTCAAGCCGCTGCTGGGACGGCCCAAGTGGTGTGAGGTGGTGCTGTGCGTCCCCTTTGTCAACATTCCCGCCGCCCAGCGCCTGTTCAAGGACACCCGGGTGGCCATCGGCGCCCAGAACCTGCACTATGAGGAGAAGGGCGCTTACACCGGCGAGGTATCGGCCGAAATGCTCCAGGAGCTGGGCGTCAAGTACGTCATCGTCGGCCATTCGGAGCGCCGCCAGTATTACAATGAGACCGATTTCACCGTCAACAAGAAAGTCCACGCCGCCCTGGACGCCGGCCTGCGGCCCATCGTCTGCGTGGGCGAGAGCCTGGAACAGCGCGAGCTGGGCGTGACCATGGACCTGATCTCCTATCAGGTCAAGGCGGCCCTGGCCAATGTGCCGGCCGACAAGATCCGCCATGTGGTCATCGCCTATGAGCCGCTGTGGGCCATCGGCACTGGGCAGACCGCTACGGCGGAGCAGGCCAACGAGGTGTGCGCCGCCATCCGGGCCGTTATCCGCAAGCTGTACGGCGCGCGGCTGGCCCGGGCCGTCACCATCCAGTACGGCGGTTCCATGAACGCGAAAAACGCCGCCGAGCTGCTGGCCCAAGACGACGTGGACGGCGGCTTGATCGGCGGCGCGTCCCTGAAACCCGCCGACTTTATGGAAATCATCAACGCCGCAAATCAGGAGTAAGTCAGCCGGCCACGTCCTGACCAAACCCCAACGAAAGCCCAGCGAAGCGGGTTTCGTTGGGAGAGGAGGAGCAAGGGAGCGCAGCGCAGTTTTCGCCGTTCGGCGGAAACGAAGCGAAGCGGACTTTGCGACGACGAGGACGGCGGCTTGATCGGCGGCGCTTTTCTGAAACCCGCCGACTTTATGGAGATCATCAACGCCGCGAATCAGGAGTAATTTCTCCCGGAAGAAAGGTTTTTTATGAAAACACCGACCACTCTGATCATTATGGACGGCTACGGTCTGCGCGAGGCGAGCGAGGGAAACGCAGTCAAAAACGCCCGCACGCCTCATTTGGACCGCTATACCGCCGAATATCCCCACACCACCCTGTCCGCCTCCGGGCTGGACGTGGGCCTGCCCGTGGGACAGATCGGCAACAGCGAGGTGGGACACACCAACATGGGCGCGGGCCGGGTGGTCTTTCAGGACCTGCCCCGCATCACCCGAGCCATTGAGGACGAGTCCTTCTTCCGAAACGAAGCCTATCTGGCCGCCATGAGCGCCTGTAAGGAGACAGGCGGCGCGCTGCACCTGATGGGACTGCTGTCCGACGGCGGCGTCCACAGCCATATCAATCACCTGTACGCCCTGCTGCGCATGGCCAAGGCCCAGGGGGTGGAGAAGGTCTACCTCCACGCCTTCCTGGACGGGCGGGACGTGTCCCCCTCTTCAGGCAAGGGCTTTGTGGCCGACTGCGCCGCCATGTGCCGTACTCTGGGAACCGGACAGATCGCCACCGTCATGGGCCGCTATTACGCCATGGACCGGGACAGCCGCTGGGAGCGGCTGCAGAAGGCCTACGACGCCATGGTGCTGGGCGAGGGCGTGGCCGACCCCGACCCCGTCCACGCCGTGCAGGCATCCTATGACGCCCAGATCACCGACGAGTTCATGCTCCCCGCGGTCTGCGTCCCCGACGCCCAGGTCCGGGAGGGCGACTCCGTCATCTTCTGCAACTTCCGCCCTGACCGGGCCAGAGAGATCACCCGCTGCTTTGTGGATCCGGAGTTCACCGGCGTGGAGCGGAAAAACGGCTTTTTCCCGGTGCACTTTGTCTGCACCACCGAGTACGACGCCGCCATGCCCAATGTGACGGTGGCCTTCCCCAAGGAGCGGCTGAACAACACCCTGGGCGAATATCTGAGCCAGTTGGGGCTGACTCAACTGCGCATCGCCGAGACGGAGAAGTACGCCCACGTCACCTTCTTTTTCAACGGCGGTGTGGAGACAGTCTATCCAGGCGAGGACCGGGTGCTGATCCCGTCCCCCAAGGTGCCCACCTACGACTTGAAGCCCGACATGAGCGCCCGGGAGGTCACCGCAGAGGCGGTTGCCCGCATTGAGAGCGGCGAATACGACGTGATCGTACTGAACTTCGCCAACTGCGACATGGTGGGCCACACCGGCGTCTACGAGGCCGCCCGGCTGGCGGTGGAGACGGTGGATGAGTGCGTGGCCCGGGTGGCGGAGGCCACCGCCAAGATGGGCGGCATCTCCATCATCACCGCCGACCACGGCAACGCCGAGCAGATGGTGGACGACAATGGCGAACCCTTCACCGCCCACACCACCAATCCGGTCCCCTTTATCATCATCGGCGCCGACGTGAAGCTGCGCGCCGGGCGTCTGGCCGACATCGCCCCCACCATGCTGGACCTGATGGGCCTTTCCAAGCCCCTGGAGATGACCGGCGAGACCCTGATCTTATAAAAAGAGATTTGAAAGGAGCTACCCCACCATGAAGCAGATCATTGAAATCGTTGACGTTCTGGGCCGTGAGATCCTGGACAGCCGCGGCAACCCCACCGTTGAGGTGGAGGTCTATCTGGACGACGGCACCGTCGGCCGTGCCGCCGTGCCCTCCGGCGCTTCCACCGGCATTTATGAGGCCTGCGAGCTGCGGGACGGCGACAAGACCCGCTACCTGGGCAAGGGTGTGCTCCAGGCCGTGGAGAACGTCAACACTGAGATCGCCGAGTGCCTGATCGGCATGAACGTGCTGGACCAGACGGCCATCGACAAGGCCATGATCGAGCTGGACGGCACCCCCAACAAGTCCCGCCTGGGCGCCAACGCCATTCTGGGCGCCTCCCTGGCCTGCGCCAAGGCGGCCGCCGAGAGCCTGGGCGTCGCCCTGTATAACTATATCGGCGGCGTTAACGCCAAGCAGCTTCCCGTGCCCATGATGAACATCCTGAACGGCGGCGCGCACGCCACCAACAACGTGGAGATCCAGGAGTTCATGATCATGCCCGTCTCCGCCCCCACCTTCCGGGAGGCCCTGCGCCGCTGCGCCGAGGTGTTCCACACCTTGAAGACCGTCCTGAAGGAAAACGGCACTCCCGCCGCCGGTGTGGGCGACGAGGGCGGCTACGCTCCCAACCTGAAGAAGGACGAGGACGCGCTGAAGGTGATCGTCGAGGCCATCGAGAAGGCCGGCTACAAGCCCGGCGAGGACTTCCGGATTGCCATCGACGCCGCCTCCTCCGAGTGGTGGGACGAGGAGCAGAAGTGCTACATCCAGCCCAAGTCGGGCAGGAAGCTGACCCAGCAGCAGTTGGTCAATATGTGGAAGAAGTTTGCCGACAACTACCCCATCATCTCCCTGGAGGACGGCATGGCCGAGACCGACTGGGAGGGCTGGGCCATGCTGACCAAGGCGATCGGCGGCAAGGTGCAGTTGGTGGGCGACGACCTGTTCGTCACCAACGTGGAGCGCCTGTCCACCGGCATTGAGAAGAAGGTCGCCAACGCCATTCTGATCAAGGTCAACCAGATCGGCACCCTGACCGAGACCCTGGACGCCATCCAGATGGCCAACCGGGCGGGCTACACCGCCATCGTGTCCCACCGCTCCGGTGAGACGGAGGACGCCACCATCGCCGACATCGCCGTGGCCGTCAACGCCGGCCAGATCAAGACGGGCGCGCCCTCCCGCACCGACCGGGTGGCCAAGTACAACCAGCTCCTGCGCATCGAGGAGGAGCTGGACGAGGTCGCGGAGTACCCCGGTATGAAGGCGTTTTTCAATCTGAAATAAAGAGCTGCAATCAAAAAGGAGGCCGCCTCACTTTGTGGGGCGGCCTCCTTTTGTCGTGTTCGCGTCAAGATCCTTCCCGCTCATCCTTCAGCTTTTTGCAGATTCGTGAGACCTGTACACGGGAGCAGCCGATAAAATCTGCGGTTTCCTGTAACGTCAGCTTCTGGTGATTGCGCAGGACGTCGACCAACTGGACGCGGTCATTGGCCAGCAGGGTGGTCAAATTGCTGTATGCGTGCCGCGACGCTCCCAGGACAAACAGAAGCATCTTTTCCATCAGGTTGTGCTCCCGCAGGCGGGCGAGCAGTTGCTCCAGGGGGCAAATTACGATCTCACAAGACGTAACAGCGGTACAGTAATTGATAGTTTGATGCAGGGGCAGCCAGTTGATGATGCCGAGAAAGCTGGAAGCCTTGGAATAGGCAACAGTTTGACTGCTCCCGTCCGGGTAGATCATGTGATATTTCGCAGTGCCCTTTTTCAGGTAATAGATTTGAGAGACGTCTTCTCCGGCATTATAAATCGCTTCGGACTTTTTTACCGTATAAGAGTCAAACCCCTGAAGAAGCAGGGCGATTTCATCTGGAGAAAACCGGAAATGCTCTTCGGTATACAAATCAAAAAAAGAGGTGTCTGCCATGGCGTTTCTCCTTTGCGCAAAAGCGATCCGAACCCGTGTTCCCGGCAAATCCAAAGCTGCCAATACAGCCCGAAGGAATGTGGGCTTAAACGATGCGGTTTATCGGACTTCCGTTCAGGTAAGCGTGAATATTCTCCGCCACCTTGGAGACCAGGCGCTGCCGGGTCTCCAGACCCTTCCAGCCCATGTGAGGCGTCAGGATCACATTGTCAAGCACATAGAGCTTATTATCCGGGGCCGGCGGCTCGACCTCCTGCACATCCAGCGCGGCGGCGGCGATCCACCCTTCCTCCAGTGCCCGGATCAGAGCGGGCTCGTCAATCAGCGCGCCCCGTGAGGTGTTGATCAGGCAAGCGGTTGGCTTCATCAGGCGCAGAGCTTCGGCATCGATGATGTGATGGGTTTGCGGTGTCAGCGGGCAGTGGAGGGACAGGTAGTCCGACTGCCGGAGCACCTCCTTCAGCGAGCAGTAATGGACGTGTTCGCTGTCGGGGCGGGGTGTACGGGTATAGGCCAGCACCTCCATATCCAAGGCCAGGGCGATCTGAATCACCTTGCAGCCGATGGAGCCGGCGCCGACGATGCCCAGGGTTTTTCCGTTGACCTCCGTATGTCCGACGCTCAGGCAGCGCGTGAAATTGCTGTGATCGCCCCGGGCCAGCATGCTTTGCTGTTTCTGCATGTTGGAGGACAGGGCGAGAAGCATCATGATCGCGGTCTGCGCCATCCGCTGTGTACTGTAAGACGGAACATTGCACACCATGATCCCTCTGCTCTTGGCGGCGTCCAGGTCGATGTTATTATACCCGGTGCCGGCTTCGCATATCAGCCGCACGCTGTCCGGAAGCCGGAGGATCAACTCGGCGGGCAGCGGAAGCTCCTTGGTGACAGCGATTTCCGCCCCTTCCAGCCGGAACGGCATTTCCTCAGGGGAGCTGTCGTCATATACGGTGACGCTGCTTCCCAAAATTTGATAATCGATCAGCCCATCATAGTTGACGCGCTGACCGTTCAGAACAACGATTTTTGCCATAAGAACTCCTTGTATCTGGTATCATGATTTGTCGTGGATGTTATTTGCAAGGCAATCGAGGATATTGTAACATAACTTTGTCCCGGCTTACAATACACCGCCGTTTTTAACGCCCGGGCGCCGCGCTACAGGTCCGCGAGATCGGGCATCGCCTGCTTGACGCGGCGGACATAATAGCCCCAGTTGCGGGAAAGCGGGCTGTCCTGATGGTGGGATTCCCGGTAGGCTTTCCCCTCTTCCGGCGTACAGAAAAGGGGCGTCTTGCCCGCTTTCAGGCATTCCATATAGATCGCGGCGTTTTGCACCATCGCCAGCATATCCAGCACAAGCTGGGGAATGTTGCCCGCTCCGGCGGTCACGCCGTGGCTGCGCATCAGCACGGCCCATTTATCGCCCAGCGCTTCCGCGACCAGGTCGGCCTCCTCCACGGTTTTGACCGTCATATCGGAGCCGGGCGCGGAGCTGTAATAGCCATAGCCGTTATAAAATACGCCGCCGCTGTTTTTGACCGGCAGAAGCGGGACATCCGGCATCACGGTAAAGGGTATCACTTCGCTGGGGTGACCGTGGTAAACGCTGTGGATATCCGGCCGGGCCGCCATGATCCGTGCGTGCAGAACGCGCTCCCAGTAACCTCGCATACCGGGAGGGCCGGAGACGATTTCACCGTTCAGGTCGATCTCAAGGATATCGTCCAGGGTCACCAGTTCGGCAGAGAGGGATCTGGACTGCAAAAAGGTATTTGGATTTTCCGGATTGCGGACGCTGATGTGTCCAAAACAGTCCAGTATGCCCTCGTTTGCCAGAATACGGCTCCCCAAAACAAGCTGTATCTTGGCCTCTTCCACGGTGGTGGGCGTACAGCTTACAGGTTTTGGCAAGAATGACACCTTCCTTTCAAAAGAATTTGCGGACGGACAACGCGAATTTTTCAATAGCCCCAAAAGTTCTGGTATTGCCCGCCCGCGGGAACAGGTTCCGCCGTATCTTGTACCGGTCAGATCCTGATCGGCATTCCGGTCAGGGGGAACAGGAAGTAGCAGATCAGAACATAAACAACGGCGATAATGACCTCCGTGATGATGCCGGGAATCACGCAGTCCTTCATCTTCCAGTAGCCGTAATCATAGGTGATGATGGAGGACACGTTCATACCCATGGCATGATGGTTGGAGGACAGGAAGCAGACCGGCGCGACGATGAACGCCGGATTCAGGCCCATGCCCATCACCATCGGGGTCAGCAGGGAGACGTAGGCGACGATCAGGCCGGAGGCTGCGTTGGGGAAGATCGTGTTGAAGAAGGTATAGATCAGGGCGACGACCAGCATAAAGACCACAACGGGCATATGGGCGGCCCAACTGAACATGCTGCCCACCGCATACTGGCCGATGCCGCAGTTGGTCAGGATGTTGCTGATCAGAGGGCCGAGGCCGACCATAAACAGCAGTTGCAGCGGCAGGTTGGACATGGCTTTTTTGGCGTTGACCGTGCCGATGACGGGGCACATGGTGATCACCGCGCCCAGCAGGGCGGCGATTTGCAGCGACAGAACGCCGCTGATCAACAGAATGATCATAGCCGCGCAGGTGACGATCCAGCGGGTTTCCGCAAAGGACCAGCCGCCAAGCTCCTGAAGCCCTTCGTCCACGGTTTTCAGGTCGACGTCGGTTTTGATTTTGTCGGCCTTCATGATTTTGATGTAGATCCACCAGATGGGAATGGCCAGAATGAGGAAGCCGACGATACCCACCACGGCCCAGGAGCCATAGCTGATGGTGTACGCGCCCTCGGAAGCGGATTCCAGCGCGCCGATACCAAGCAGGTTCATATTGGCGCCGCTCATGAGAATACTGCCGCCCAGCATGGCAAAGATGGGGATGATTAACATAACGGCCTTGCCTAAGGGGCTGCTGCCGGGCTTTTCACCCATGGCGGCCAGGATACTGGCTGCGATACCGGCCACGATCAGCGCGGCAACGGTATTGGAGACAAACGCGGAGATGACCGCCGTGGCCAGACCAAGGGCCAGCATGATCAGCGAGGGGGATTTGCCCCATTTTTTCAGGAAGTTATAGGCGACGCGCTTTGCGAATTTGGTGTGTTCGGCGCCCATTGCCATAATGGAAAAGCCCACCAGAGTTAAAAACTGCGAGGAACCAAATGTGGATTGAACGTCCTTCAGGGTAAAGAAGCCGCAGGCGATGCCGACCAGGACCATGATAAACAGGTTGACCACAATGGGAAAGTATCCCTGGATCCACATTGACATAACGCCCAGAACGACTGCAAGGCCAAGATTTGCGTTTTCGGAGATGAAATCAAGGGGAAGCAGCAGGCAGATGATGACGACGATCGCTGTAATGCATAATCCGCGGATCAGTTCTTTTGGGGTGGCTTGCTTGTTGTGCGACGGCTTTTGCGGCAGGGCAGAAGCGTTCATTTTTCCTTCTGACATCTTTCTTTCCTCCTCTTTATTTTTCCTCAAACAGCAGTGGGGCTCCCTGCTGGAATCGGCGCACATTATCCAAAAGCAGTGATATGATGCGGTCCATCTTCCTGGGAGACGCGTTGGCGGTATGGGGCGTGATGATCACATTGGGCAGGGTCCAGAGGGGATCGTCCGATGGCCGCGGCTCTGTGGCCGCCACATCCAGGCACGCGCCGGCGATCTGCCCCTTTTCCAGCGCCTGACGCAGCGCGTCCTCGTCAATGATCGGCCCCCGCGCGATGTTGATGATCCATGCGTTTGACTTCATCAGACGGAACTGGTCGACCGAGAACATATGCCTGGTCTGTTCGGTCAGCGGCGCGCTGATGACGATATAATCACATTGCGCCAAAAAGCGGTCCAACTGCTGCAGCGGGTAATACTGCTCCAGCAGGTCCAGCCGCTCGGTCGTCGGAGTGGACCGGCTGGCAGCGATGACCCGCATTCCCACCGCACGGAGAAGCCGGGCCACCTCCGTCCCGATCAGTCCCAGGCCCACGATACCTACGGTGGCTCCGTTCAACTCGGTAATCCCGTCCGGACGCTGCCACTGCCGCTGGAGCTGGCTGTCCCGGGACAGGTGCAGCTTGCGTGCGGAGGAGAGCATCATGGCCAGCACATGCTCCGACAGAGGAACTCCGTGGATACCTTTGGTGGAGGTCAGGGTGATATGTTCGTTGCCCGGCACGCGCATTTGATCAACGCCGGACATCATGCAGTGTACCCATTTCAAATTTTCTGCCCTGACGAAAAACTCCGGGGGGAGCGGGCGGTTGTTTTGGGCGACGGCGGCGGTGCAGCCATCGGCCTCTTGCAGCAGACGCTCCTCATCCCAGTCGACGACCACGAATTTGGTGTCGGGCGCGGCCTCCCGCAATAGGGCCAGATGCTGCTCGCGGAAAGGGAAGGCCCCCGGTCCGCATTGCTTGGTGTAAACCACCATTTTTTCCAGTTTCATAAGAGAAACCCTCATTCAATGACGATAATTCCGCTGGCCAGTGTATTCAGGCGTACGGCGCCTTCGGGAGTGACCACATAGTTGTCTGTATTGCTGCATACAACTTTTTGATTGGTGCATGCGGGATGAATGGCCAGAAACATATTTTCCTTCAACGGAAGGGTCTCCCATTCCGAGAACACCGGGCGCTCCACAATGTCGTAGCCCTGACCGTGGGCAAAGATCCGCATTTCAGGGAAATAATTGCGGGCGACCAGTTCTTTGTTCAGGGCCTCCAGCAGTGTGCTGGGCAGCACCCCGGGCTTGGAATGCTCGGCAATCATGGCCTGAAGCTCGTTGGCGTCCTTTTCGGCTTGACGCATGGCGGGATCCGGCTCTTTGAAGCTGAACACGCGCCCCAACTCGCCCCAAAGCCCGCCGGGCGTCGCAACCTCCAGTAAGAAATTAACGTAGTCCCGGGGGCCGATGACCTTGTTGCGGTACAGCGCGGGGCTTTTCGACGGACGGTTTTCGTCCGAGCCGATCATCACGCTGCAAATGGGGCACCCCAAAGATTTGGCGATGTACTCGGTTTCCTGCACAACCTCAAATTCGGTCCGTCCGGGGCGCAGGATGCTTGGAATGGCGGCAAAGATGCGCTCGTGCAGCTTGATGCACCGACTGCGCAGGTTCAGCTCATACTCTGACTTGACAGACTTGATTTGGTCAATCATGTCGGAGGCGTCTATGAAATCGCGGTCGTCCAGATTTTCAGTCAGGTACTTATAGATGGCGGCGCTGAGATAGGACATGCCGACCAGGCCGACCCGCCTGTAATTGTGCTCACGGATGATCCGTGCCAGTTCACGGGGATAAAATGTGTCCGCGTAGCACATGGAGGGGGTAATGGGAAAACCGAGATCCTCCACAACATTGTGCAAGTCCACATTGCGGGGGGCCATGGTGCCGCCTTTGTTGCCGTGACCAATCAGAAAAAGGCCCTCCTTGCTGAACACAGCGCATTGGGGATAGCTGCCCGCGGCGATAATGTCCGTCAGATACATCATGGCGCCGCCGAGCTTTCCGGGGGTGGAGTACAGAATGAGACAGTCGATGCCCTGCTCATCCATGGCCGCCAGGGTAATCGTCCACCTGCGCTGCATTTCGCTGGGAGCTATGCTGTAGGCGTATTTTTCCATATGCTCACTTCTTTCTTTCAGGCGTGGTGAGAATGCGCACATTGGCCTGCTTACTTCGTATTGTACCCGACAAAACTCCCTCATTTCTGCTACAGGATGATACACTTTGAATAAAAAAGAAGGAAAAATCTCAACATTTTTATGGGAATTGCTGCCGGCGGTGGAAGCGGATGCGCTTCCGCTTTCGCTTTCCCCTGGAAGTATCAAGGACCGTGCCGCCCAGACACCGCGGAATTCAAACAAAAAACGCCCGGAGCGGAACGCTCCGGGCGTGAGCCTGTCGGAAAAGACTGTGCCTTTGACAGGCTTTGAGGCCGCCTCACTTTGTGAAACGGCCTCCTTTGCCACTTTGAATGATATTACTGAAAGCGAAATCTGCGCTCTTGCAGGGAATAGAGGTAGCGGATAAAGAACTCGTGGGTGGAAAAGGTCTGCGCTGTGTAGCCCTCCACCGCGTGGAAGGAGGCGATGTGCTCCGTCTCGTCGATCCAGACGGTGTGGCGTTCGGGATACTGTTTGATTTCTTCGGACGGGATCGAGTTCCGTTTTTCCATGGTATCTGTCGTCCCCTCGTCGTGTGATCATTGTTCCAAAGCCGGCGGCTCAGTCAAACATGTTGTTGAGCACGATACGGCTGACCCTGTCCCCCTCGAAGAAAAACAGCAGGGCGGCGCCAAAATCCTCCGGGCTGCCGCAGTACCACAGATAGTCCTCTCCGGGGTACTGTCCCCAATAGTCGCCTGATTTCAGCTCGGGATACGCGGCCAGCACGGTCTCCCGGCTGTCGCCGACCCGGACGCCCCGCTTTGTAAACAGATCTGTGCGGGTGGTCACGATGCTGTTGACGCTGTATCCGCCCCCGGCGCTGTGATAGCAGTCGGCCTCAAAGCCCTCCCAGCTATGTCTGGCCCAGTAATCGCCCTCCTGGTGAACAGGCTCCCAGCCTTCCAGCACCTCAACAGTCTCCGGGCCGTCATAGGCTTCCTTGTGGAAAGGCACTTCGCTGCCCGGCCCGGCGGGGCTGGGATAGCCGTCCCGCCAAAGGGCGACTTCCAGATCCGCAAGTTTCCAGGCCACCTGCTGTATAACGTCCTCCACCGCCATGCCGTCTGTGGGGAAGCTCGGCGCACCGAGGACGCTGTCATAAGTTCCGTCCTGGCTCCGGGTAACGATGAGCATCGTGGGCTGTAACGCCTGCCAGCTCAATTCCCCATTGCGCGTATCATAGCTGCTGCCGCTGATCTCATAGGCTTCGCCCGTCACTTCATAAAGGCGGGTCGCCCCCAAGTAAGTGACGGATTCCAGGCGGCAGTCCCCCTCCTGGGGCGCGCCCGGCGCCCCGTCCTGGAAGTACACCCGCCGGGGCTGATAACTCTGCAGGTAATAGTCCAGAATGAGCCGCGACAGTTCCTGGTCCGGCAGGGCGGCCGCTGATGTGCCGGTGTTGTCAGAAGCGGCAATGTCGCTGTAGGGCGTCAGGCCGTTTCGCTCAATGAAATCGTCCCGTATCGACGGACATACTTGATCATTGAGCATCTCCCACTGGGCAAGCGCCTCCTCAATGGGGAGCTTGCCGCCGCCAAAGTAAAATCTCGCATCGGTCGCGGTGGTATAGCAGTAATACCACTCACCGTCCTGCGCAAAGACAGACCGACCGTCGTGGCTTCCGTTAAGATACTGTTCATACTGCTCTTGGTCATAGCGAAGAAGAGAGAACAGCCAGCCCAAGCCGCCGCGGATGGGATCGTCGATTTCGTCCGCGGCGGCGGCCTCCACGGACGCTTTTTCGTACACGGAGATCAGCGCCGCGTCATTCCCCAGTTCCTCCCCGGTGCGGACGATCAGCTGGTCGATGTACTCGTTGGGAACGGCGACGGTCAGCCCGTCGCAGTCATACAGGGTATAATCTCCGTCGGCGGAGCTGTCCGCCTCCTTCGCCCCGGTGAAGGTACAGCCCACGGCGACGGCGGCGATCACCGCCACGGCGATCAGGGTGCAGACCGCCGTCTTCGGTTTCTTTGCGATCAGCGTGATCCGCTCCCGGATGCTGCTTTTGCCGCCCGTCATCGTGGTGGCGGTGATCAGCAGGGCGGGACGTTTTTGGCAGGTCATGGCGATCAGGGTGCGCCCGTACTCCGCCCGTTCCTGTTCTCCAATGCGCTTGATCGTCCCTTCGTCGCAGGAAAGCTCGGAATCATTTCGGGACAGAACGGCCGCCCACCAGACCAGGGGATTGTACCAGTGCAGGGCAAGACAGACGCCGCGCAGGATCGCCCAAAGGTGGTCGCCGTGGCGGTAGTGGGTGGTTTCGTGGGCCACGGTGTGGCGGAGCACCACGGCGTTTTCCGCCGCTTGAGGCGTCACATAGATGGACGGACGGAACAGCCCGAACAGGCAGGGGGCGTCCACCCCGTCGGACAGGTAGACCGGCAGTCGGCAGGGCGCACACGCAAGTGCCTGCCGGGACTTTTTCAGCTTCCCGGCGAGACGCAGGTTGGAGATCAGCAGCCAAAGCCCCACCGCGGCCGCGCCAACGAGCCAGACCGTTTTTGCGATCAGGCCCCAGTCGGCGGCTTTGGCGCTGGCGTCAGGGACATGGTTTTGGAATACAGTCTCTGTCCCGGTCTGTGCAGGGACCGCGGAGGGCGCGGCCGGGACGGGCGGTTCGGAGATATCGTCCGCCGACGCAGTGTGCGTACCGTCCGGAATACCTGCGGAGAGGATCCCTCCCGTGACATTGCCCGGCAGTGCATTGGCAACGCTGATCCCGCTGCTTCCCACGCTGAACGGGAGAAGCAGCCGCAGAAGGACAAGCCCCCACAGGGCGTATTGCAGCCGCAGGCTGATCTTTCCCTTTAAAATGCGGCGCAGCGCGATGATCACCACGATCAAAATCGAGGAAGAAACGATCCATTCAATCATCCTTGTTCGCCTCCAATTCCCGCAAAAGCGCATACAGCTCGTCGATCTCCTCCTGGGGCAGGGATTGCTTTTTGGTCAGCGAGCTGACCATCAGGCTCAGACTTCCGTGGTAGGCTCTGCTGAGAAGATTCTCCGTCTCCCGCAGAGCGGCGTCCTCCCGGCGAAAGAGCGGCCGAAAGGATTTCACGCCGCATTCGGTATCACTGGCGACCGCCCCTTTGGCCTCCAGGCGGCGCAGGAGCGTCAGCGTCGTACTGCGGTTCCACCCCATCCGCTCCTCCAGCCATTGGGTCGCCTCCCGGCCTGTCCGGGGCGATTGCTCCCACAGGCATTCCATGACATTCCATTCCGCCGCCGTCAGGCAGACATGCTCTGTGCTCATAGGTCGGCACCTCCTGCTTGGTTACGTTTGTAAACGCACCATATCACAACTGATTACACTTGTCAACAACAAAATGGAAACAAAAAATCCGGGGTCTCTCCTGTGAGAGACCCCGGAAGGATCGTTCAGCGGTCCTGGATCGGTACATAGTCGCGGCGTGGGCCGACATACACATAGGCGGGGCGGATGATCTTGCCCATGTTGATCAGCTCCTCGATGCGGTGGGCGCTCCAGCCGGCGATGCGCGCCACGGCGAAGATGGGGGTGTACAGCTCCAGGGGCAGGTCCAGCATGTGGTAGACGAAGCCGGAATAAAAGTCCACGTTGGCGGCCACGCCCTTGTAGATCTTTCGCTCGTCCCCGATGATTTGGGGAGCCAGCCGCTCCACCCGGGAGTACAGCTCATACTCGTCGGTACGGCCCTTTTCCCTGGACAGGGTCTCCACAAAGCGGTGGAGAATGTCGGCCCGGGGGTCGGACAGGGAGTAGACCGCGTGACCCATGCCGTAGATCAGCCCGGCCTTGTCAAAGGCCTCTCCATGCAGCAGGGCGCGCAGGTAGCGGGAAATCTCCTCGTCGTCGGTCCAGTCCTTGACATTCTGCTTCATGTCCTCAAACATCTGGATGACCTTGATGTTGGCGCCGCCGTGCTTGGGGCCTTTCAGAGAGGCCAGCGCGGCCGCCATGCAGGAGTAGGTGTCGGTGCCCGAGGAGGTGACCACGTGGGTGGTGAAGGTGGAGTTGTTGCCGCCGCCGTGCTCGGCGTGGAGCATCAGGCAGATGTCCAGCAGGTGGGCCTCCCAGAAGGAGTAGGAGGAGTCGGCCCGCAGCAGGGAGAGGATATTTTCCGCCGTGGACAGCTCGGGGCGGGGGGCGTGGATGAACAGGGAATGGCCCTCCTTATAGGTGTAAGCCTGGTAGGAGTACACCGAGAACAGGGGGAAGGTGGCGATCAATTGCATACACTGACGCACTACGTTGGGCAGGGAAATATCGTCCGCCTGATCGTCGTAGGAGGCCATGGTCAGCACGCACTTGGCCAGGGAGTTCATCATGTCGGCGCTGGGCGCTTTCAGGATCACGTCCCGCACGAAGTTGTTGGGCAGCGTCCGGTAATAGGATAGCTGCGCGGTGAAATCGTCCAGTTCCTGCTTGGCGGGCAGTTGGCCGAACATCAGAAGATAGGCGGTCTCCTCAAATCCAAAGCGCCGTTCCTCCAGGGAGCGGCGCACCAGGTCCTCGATATCGTAGCCGCGGAAAAAGAGCTTGCCCCGGCAGGGGACCTTTTTCCCGTCGACCAGTTGGGAGGACTGGATCTCGGACACCTCGGTCAGACCGGCCACGACGCCGTTGCCGTTGACGTCCCGCAGGCCGCGCTTGACGTCGTACTTGGCGTAGTCGCACGGGTCGATGCAGCTATTTTTGACGCTCAGGGCGGCCAGCGCTTCGATCGCGGGGGTCACGTCGGAGTAGTTGGGATTGCTTGCCATAGATCGCTCCTTTCTCAGTGAAACAGCCGGACGGGAAAACCCGTCCGGCTGTCCAGACTTTATGCTTTCAATAAAAGATTAGCATGCAAATGTTTCTATTCTGTGAAGAGTTTGAAAACTTTAAAAGTTTATAGCTTGAGCAATACCCCGAAAACTGCCGAAGCCGCGATGAAAACAATGGGGTGGAGCTTCTTCAGGGGGGTGAATTTCAGCACCAGGAAGACCGCTGCGGCCAGCAGGATGGCGGGCCAGCGAAACAGGGACGGGCCAAAGCTCGCGCCTTCGTGGAGCAGGGCGATTCCGGCCACCTGGAGCAGGGCGACGGTGATCAGCGCCACCGACGCCGCCCGCAGACCGTAGAACACGCCGTCCACCACTTTGGACCGACGGAATTTCTGGAGAAACTTTGCGATGACCAGGATGACGATAATGGATGGAAAGACCAGCCCCAGAGTGGCCACCACGCCGCCCAGCGGCCCGCCGGTGGTGAATCCCACATAGGTAGCCATATTAACGCCCAAAGGACCGGGGGTGGACTCGGAGATGGCGATCATGTCGGCCAACTGACCGGAGGTGAACCACCCGGTGCGTTCGCCCAGGTCGGTCAGAAAGGGGATGGTGGCCAGTCCGCCGCCCACGGAGAACAGGCCCACCTTGCAGAATTCAAAAAACAGGCGCAGGTAGAGCATTATTTCAGCCCTCCCCTTGCCGCGCGGATACAAAGCCCGGCCGCACCGGCCAGGACCACCAGCACCACCGGGGACAGCAGATAGCCCAGCACCGCGCCCAGAGCCCCGGCGGGCAGGGAGCAAAACGCCCCGGCGGCCGCCAAAAGCAGCACGGCCAGATACAGGATGCGGGTGGGCCAGTCGACCACGGAGGTTTTGTACAGCTTGACTACGCTGGACAGGATCAAAGCCACCACCCCGGCCCGGATGCCGTTGAAGGCGTGGATGACCCATTGGATGTGCATAAAGTTTTGCAGGAAGGCGGCGACGGCCAGGATGATGACGATGGACGGGAAGACGACCCCCAGGGTAGCTACCACCCCTCCGATGGCGCCCGCTTGGGTGGAGCCGACAAAGGTGGCGGTGTTGACGGCGATGACGCCGGGAGTGCACTGGCCCACGGCGTAATAGTCGGCCAACTGCTCTTCAGTGGCCCAGTGTTTATTTTCCACGATCTCCCGCTGGAGAATGGGCAGCATGGCGTAACCGCCGCCGAAGGTACACACACCGACCCGGGCGAAGGTCAGAAAAAGCTCAAGGTACCGCTTCATGACTTGCTCCAACTCCTCCGGCTCGTCCATTCCGCTGCGCCTCCTCTCCCCGGGAAAACGCAAAGCGTTTTCCCGGGGTCCCCTTGGGGGCGACCGGCGTTCCGTGTCACGCTCATTCCAATTCCTCCAACTGTTCCAGCCACAGAGCGGCTGAGGCGTCACTGGGCATCCGCCAGTCGCCCCGGGGGCTGAGGGTCACCGAGCCGACCTTGGAGCCGTCGGGCAGGCAGGAGCGCTTGAACTGCTGGGCAAAGAAGCGGCGGTAGAAGGTGGTTTCCCATTTCAGGATCGTGGCGCGGTCATAGGAGCGGCCGAAGGCGTGCTCCGCCAGCCGCAGCACCTTCCGGGGCGGGAAGCCCCAGCGGATGGCGTAATACAGGAAGAAGTCGTGCAGCTCATAGGGACCCACCAAATCCTCAGTCTTTTGGCTGATCTTGCCCTCGATGGCGGGCAGCAGCTCGGGGGAAACGGGGGTGTCCAGAATGTCGGCCAGCACATGGGACAGCTCCGGCTCGGTCTTGGCCTTGTCGCCGCAGATATGGCTGACCAGATGGCGCACCAGGGTCTTGGGGATGGAGCTGTTGACCCCGTACATGCTCATGTGGTCGCCGTTGTAGGTACACCAGCCCAGGGCCAGCTCGGACAGGTCGCCGGTGCCGATGACCAGACCGCCGTGCTGGTTAGCCACATCCATCAGCACCTGGGTGCGCTCCCGGGCCTGGCTGTTTTCATAGGTGACGCTGTGGTCGTCCATGGACTGGCCGATGTCCCGGAAATGCCGCTTGACGGATTCGCTGACGTCGATGCGCTTCAGGGTGCATCCAAGCTGAGTCGCCAGTTCCACCGCGTTGTCCCGGGTGCGGTCGGTGGTGCCGAAGCAGGGCATGGTGACGGCGATGATGTCGCCGGACGGACGGCCCAGCAGCTTCATGGCGATGCCGGTGATCAGGATGGCCAGGGTGGAGTCCAGTCCGCCGGACAGGCCGATGACGGCGCAGGCGGCGCCGGTGTGCTCCAGCCGCTGCTTTAAGCCCAAGGCGGCGATCTTCAAGATCTCCTCGCACCGCTGGGCGCGGCCCTCCGCGTCGGCGGGGACGAAGGGGGAGGGGGAGATGGGCCGGGTCAGGGTAGTGGTGGTGGGTTCCAGAGCAAAGGGGACGAGCCGCCATTCCTCGGCCAGGGGCCGATAGGTAAAGGTGTTCATCCGACGGCGCTCATGGGCCAGCCGGTCCACGTCGATCTCGCTGACGGTCAAGCCGGCGGCAAAATGCCGCTCGGCCAGCAGAGTACCGTTTTCCGCAATCAGGTTGTGCCCGGCAAAGACCAGGTCGGTGGAGGATTCCCCCTCGCCCGCGTCGGCGTACACATAGCCGCACACCAGCCGGGCGGACTGACCGGTCACCAACGCGCGGCGATAGTCCGCCTTGCCCACCACCTCGTCGGAAGCGGACAGGTTCAGGATCAAGGTGACGCCCGCCTGGGCCAAAGCCGAGGAGGGAGGCGCGGCAGCCCACAGATCCTCACAGATCTCCACGCCGACCACCAGGTTGGGCATGGTGGTGCATTGGAACACGCCGATGGTACCGAGCGTGACATTCTGACCGCACAGCTTCAGAGCGGAGTTGACCTCCTTGCCGGAAGTGAACCACCGTTGTTCGTAAAACTCTCCATAGTTGGGCAGGTAGACTTTCGGTACCAGCCCCAGAATTTTTCCTTTGTGTATTACGACCGCACAATTATACAAATTGTTGTCGTGCGCTCCTCTGACCGGCATACCCAGAGCGGTGAGCATATCCAGATTCTTGGTAGCCTCCAGGATGGTGGCCAGACCCTCCTCGGCGCCCTTGAGCAGGGCTTCCTGCAAGAACAGGTCGCCGCAGGTGTACCCCGTCAGACACAGCTCGGGCAGGGCCAGCACCCGCACCCCCTGACGCGCGGCCTCCCGCATCAGGGTAAAGATCTGCTCCGCGTTATGGCGGCAGTCGGCCACCTTGATTTTGGGCGTGCCCGCCGCGACCTTTACAAAACCGTCACGCATGAAAAATCACCTTCATAAAGTTGATATCGTATTTGTATCATACCCCTTTTTTTATGAAAACGCAATAAGTCCCGGCCGAAGGGCCGAGACTTATTGGATGAGGACCGGAATGAACCGGCTTCCCGCTTTTACTGTATGGAAAGGACTTTCTGCGGGGAGGAACTTATACGGAGAGAAGTTTCTCCAGCCCGGCCCTGCCCTCTTTCACGTTGTAGAACACAAACCCGTTTTTGGACAGATCCGCATCGTCGACCTCGGGCAGGACGGTGGCCCGTCTGTACTTGCGGCCGGGCATTCCCACACAGGAGCCGAACAGGATATGGACCGCGCCGCCGTCTGCGCTTTTGCACTCTGTCTTGATACCGCTGCGGTTCAGGGCGTAAACGGACTTCCCTACCGCAAGGATCACCCGCTTGTTGGTCACATAGTAGCGCACATTTTTCCGGATCTTGCTCCAATCTCCGATCGGGAGATAGGAAACGTAGCCGCACGCCACGATGACAATAAGCTCGACGAAAATGTTGAACTTTGCCACTCCGCAAAACACCGCCGCCGCGTACAGCGCCGTAAGCGCCGCAAGCATGACCCCGCTGCAGATCCACCGGAGCAGCAGCCAACTTTTGTTTTCCGTTGAGAGCAAGGGGAAATTCTCCGCCTTTCCGGTCCATTGCACCTGCTCGTCGGGCAGAAGCGCCTCTTCATAGTTTTTGCATTCGCGTGTCACTTCCACATTGATTCCCTCCTCGTGTTTGGAAAGCTGTCCCGCTTTCTTTGGTCTTATGATACCACGGCGGGCCGTTAACTGTCTGTGAAGCGGAGGAGGGGCGGCGTTAGGCCGGCGTGAACAAAATTCTCTTTTCTGTGAAGTTTCTTAACAGCTCCTTTATTCCATTTCCGCTGGTCATATGCTATACTTTGGTTCACCCGGTTTAAGAGAGGGAGTGACCGCCTTGCCGCACGGCGGAGAAGGGCGCGGGGCCGCGCGATCCTGTTTTTGGCACGATTGTATTGTTATGCTGGGCTGCATCGGAGGGGCTTCGGCGCTGTGCGCTCTGCTGCGGCCGATCAGCTCCACGGATTCTCATGTGCCGCTGATCTTTGTGCTGGCGGTTTTGCTGGCCTCCCGCTATACCAGCGGATACCTGATCGGGCTGCTTACCGCGCTGCTGGCTGTGCTGGGGGTCAATTACGCCTTTACCTTTCCCTATTTGGCTTTTAATTTTTCCATGACGGGCTATCCGCTGACCTTTATCTGTTTCTTTGGCGTGTCCGTTATGACCAGCACGCTGACCTCCCGGATCCGCGAAAATGAGGAAATGCGGATGGAGGGAGAGCGGGAGAAGATGCGCTCCAATCTGCTTCGCGCAATTTCTCACGACCTGCGAACCCCTCTGACCTCGATCGTCGGAGTACTGAATACCCTGCTGGAAAACGACGGACTGCTTACTGCGGAGGAGCGTCGTCCTCTGTTGGCTGATGCAAAGGCAGATGCGGAATGGCTGATCAGCATGGTGGAAAATCTGCTGAGCATCACCCGCATCGGCGGCGATGAAACGCCTAAACTCCATAAGGAACCTCAGGCTGCGGAGGAGGTGATCAGCGAGGCGGTGAGCCGCTTTCGAAAGCAGCATCGCCGGTTGAATGTGGAAGTCCGGGTGCCTGATCAGCTCCTGATGGTGCCAATGGACGCCATGCTCATCGAGCAGGTCATTCTGAATCTGCTCGGGAATGTTGTGCTGCATGGCGGAAACGCTGCGACTGCTGTGTTGTCCCTCTCGGAAGACGGCGGATCTGCGCGCTTTTGTGTCGAAGACGATGGGAGAGGCTTCCGCCCTGAGGTCCTGCGCCGCCTGGCGGCCGGCCGGAGCCCCGGCAGCCGGGAGACCAGTTCCGAGGATGCAGTTCGTACCATGGGCATTGGCCTTTCCGTATGCAGAACGATCGTGACCGCCCACGGCGGCGTTCTGTCGCTGGGGAACCGTCCGGAGGGCGGCGCTTCCGTCGTCTTTACCCTGCCGCTGAATGAGGAGGATCACCATGGAATTGAAGCATAAGATACTGATCGTTGAGGATGAGGGGCGGATCTCCAATTTTATGAGGACCGTATTGACTGCCAATCAGTACGATGTGATCACCGCCTCCAGCGGCCGGGAAGCCTGCGCCATGATCAGTTCCCACTGCCCTGACCTGATCATTCTGGACTTGGGGCTGCCCGACATGGATGGGCTGGACATCATCCGCTCGGTGCGCGCATGGACCCAGATGCCCATTGTAGTGGTGTCCGCCCGGACCCACGAACGTGAAAAGGTGGAGGCCCTGGACGCCGGCGCGGATGACTACGTCACCAAGCCGTTTGGCACACACGAACTGCTGGCCCGCATCCGCACCGCTCTTCGGCACACCCGCTCCCGTGGGCCGGGGGACTCCGCCGCCGGGAGCGGCGTCTTTACCGCCGATGCCTTGACCGTTGATTACGATAAACGCCAAGTGCGGAAGAACGGCGCAGAGATCCATTTGACCCAGAATGAATTCCGAATTCTTTCCCTTCTCAGCGCCAACGCCGGGAAGGTGCTGACCTATGATTTTATTCTGAAGGAGCTTTGGGGGCCCGGCTCCCGGGGGGACAACCAATCCCTGCGGGTCCATATGGCCAACCTTCGCCGAAAGCTGGAGGAAAACCCGGCGGAGCCTCATTACATTTTCACCGAGGTGGGCGTTGGCTACCGCATGATCGAGGGCGACTGAGCGCTGCCGCCGATTTGAAACCAGGCGGGCGCGTCTGCGCATGTGCCCGGGTCTCTTGGAACAAAGCACCCCCCGGATGCAGGGCAAGGAAAGCGCTGCCTCCGGGGGGTCACTTTTTGCACAGTGCGCAGCAAGTCCCGGCCAGATGGCCGGGACTTGCTGCTGTGTGTGTTGTTTGCGAAAGGAATGGAGAGGGAATTGAAAGGGGGAATGGAAAGTTTGCTTTGTTGCTTGCGCCTGTTCCGAGTATTAAGATACAGGATAATTGCGGCTAAATCATGACCGCATTGTGAATAATTTGTAAACCCTTTCCCCTTTTTAATCCCTCTGGTCCAGCGGCACAAAGGGCCTGCCGGGAGCCACCGCCTTGTAGGCGGGGCGGATGATACGGTTGCCGGGATTATAGACCTCCTCGATGCGGTGGGCGCACCAGCCCACCATGCGTGCGATGGCGAACAGAGGGGTGTACAGCTCGGGGGGGATGCCCATCATTTTGTACACCAGGCCGGAGTACATGTCCACGTTGGCGCACATGACCTTAGTTTCCCCCTTTTCCCGGGCGAAGACCTCGGGGGTCAGCCGCTCCACCGTCTCAAACAGCTCGAATTCCTCCAGCATACCCTTTTTGGCGGCCACATTTTTGGCGAATTTCTTCAGAATGACGGCGCGGGGGTCGGACAGGGTGTAAATGGCATGACCCATGCCGTAGATCAGGCCGGAGCGGTCGCCGGTCTCCTTGCGCAGGAGCTTTGTCAGATAGCCACGTACCTCGTCGTCGTCCTTCCAGTCCTTGACGCCCTCCTCGATATAGCCGAACATCTCCATGACCTTCTTGTTGGCGCCGCCGTGGCGGGGGCCCTTCAGGGAGCCGACTGCGGCCGCAATGGCGGAATAGATGTCCGTGCCCGAGGAGGAGAGCACACGGCAGGCGAAGGCGGAGTTGTTGCCGCCGCCGTGCTCCATATGCAGCACCAGGCACAGGTCCAGCAGTCTGGCCTCGTCCTCGGTATACTGGTTGTCGTGGCGCAGAGAGTACAGGAAATTTTCCGCCACGCTCAGGTTGGGCTGAGGACGGTGCAGATAGAGCGAGTCGTTGTCAAAGTAGTGGCGCTTGACCGCAAAGGCGTGGGCCACGATGGTGGGACAGCGGGCGATCAGTTGAAGCGCCTGGCGCAGTTCATTGGGCAGGCTGTTGTCGTCGGGGGCCGGGTCGTAGGAATACAGGGCCAGCACCGAGCGGGCCAGCTTGTTCATCACGTCGTGGCTGGGGGCCTTGATGATCATGTCCTCGGTAAACATGGGGGGCAGCGCCTGATAGCCGGACAGCACATTCTGAAACATGGCCAACTGGCTCTTGGTCGGCAGCGCGCCGAACAGGAGCAGATAGGCGGTCTCCTCAAAGCCAAAGCGGTTTTCGCTGACAAAGCCGCCGATCAGATCGTTGACGTTGATGCCCCGGTAGATCAGACGGCCCTGGGCGGGTACCTTCTCGCCGTCCTGCATATAGTAGCCCTGTACATTGCCGATTTTGGTAACGCCGGCCATCACGCCGGTGCCGTCCGCGTTGCGCAGGCCGCGTTTCACGTCCCATTTTTGATAATAGGAGGGATCGATTTGGTTATTGCGCTGGAATTCGCCGCATAGACTTTCAATGAAATCCTGCGAGGCGGTCCGTTCCGCGTTGACCTGAGGAAAAGAACCAATTTGCATTTTTGATGTCTCCCTTGCCCATTTTTCCTGTGATTTATTGTACGACGTTTCGCCGGTTTCGTCAACGGTAAATTGAAAAAGTCCATCGGCCGCACTGAGGAGAGAAAATGCGGAAATTGAAATATTACAAAGCAAAACTTGCAAAATCACAAAGGAGGATACAAAATGAAGCGAGTGGCGGTCACGGCGGCGGCGCTGGTGCTGGTGTTTTTTCTGCTGCCTGTTTTATTGGTGGACGGCCCCGCCGGGGCGGCGGAGGAGGAGCAGGTCCTGGTGCTGCCCGCCGTCCCCACCCCGGCGCGGACGGCGGAGGAGACCCCGGCGGGAGCGGACGCGGACGCTGCCGTGCGGGTGCTGATGGAGGACGGCCAAGTTTCGGAGATGTCCATGGCGGACTATCTCTGGTGCGTGACGGCGGCGGAAATGCCTGCCTCCTTTGAACTGGAAGCCCTGAAAGCCCAGGCGGTCACCGCCCGGACCTATACCCTTTGGAAGATGGAGGCGGGAGAGCCGAACCACCCGGACGCCGACGTATGCACCGACATCAACTGCTGTCAGGCGTACATCAGCCCGGAGCAGGCCCGCGCCGGGTGGGGGGAGTCGGCGGAAGCCTATACGGAAAAGATCAGCGCCGCCGTGTCGGGCACCGATGGGCAGATCATTACCTATGAAGGACAGCCCATCCAGGCGGTCTTTTTCTCCTCTGCCGACGGCCGCACCGAGGACGCTGTGGCGGTGTGGGGTAATTCCGTGCCCTATCTGGTGGGGGTGGACAGCCCGGAGGGGGACGGCGTGCCCAACTATCACACCGAGGTCACCCTGACGGCGGAGGAATTTCGGGAGACCTTTTTGGACAGCTATCCGGGGGCCGATCTCAGCGGCGCGCCCGACGGATGGGTTCAGAATGAGACCACCACCGCGTCCGGCCGGGTGGCGGCGATGGACGTGGGCGGCGTGACGGTGAAGGGGACCGTCCTGCGCAGCCTGTTCGGGCTGCGCTCGACCAGCTTTACCGTGGAGACAGAGGTGGACTCGGTGACCTTCCGGGTCACCGGCTACGGCCATGGCGTGGGCATGAGCCAGTACGGGGCCAATGCCCTGGCCCAACAGGGAATGACCTGTGAGGAGATTTTAAAGTGGTACTATACCGGCGTGGAAGTGGAATAAAGCGTGAAGAGCGGCTGCCCGCATAGCGTTCAGTACCTCCACTCTCAACTCTTCACTCTCCACTCTGAAAAAAGGGTTGCATTCTATTTTGTAATGTGGTATACTACCCATAGTGTATTTGGAAGTATTGGTCAAGAGTGGGGTTCGCCCCGCTCTTTCTTATTGAAAAAAATCGGTTTGTAAAAAATTGGGAGATTACGGAGTATGGCGAAAGTAACAGAGCTGACGGCGGGTCTGGCCGCTCCCATTGTGGAGGAACAGGGCTGCACCCTCTGGGACGTGGAATACGTCAAAGAAGCGGGTACCTGGTTTCTGCGCGTGTATATCGACAAGGAGGGCGGCGTGTCCATCAACGACTGCGAGGCGGTGTCCCGCCCCCTGTCCGACAAGCTGGACGAGGTGGACCCCATTGAGGGTTCCTACGTTTTGGAAGTCTCGTCCGCCGGGGCCGACCGGGTGCTGAAAAAGCCGGAGCACTTCGCGGCGTTTCTCGGCAGCCAGGTGGAGGTGCGCCTCTACCGCGCCCGGGACGGGAAAAAAGAGTTCGTCGGGGTGCTGGCGGGCTATGAAAACGGTGATATTTTACTGGAGGACGGCCTCCGCTTTGAGAAAAAAGACATCGCGCAGGCGCGCCTGCACGTGACGTTCTGATAAAGGAGAGTTTGCAGTATGGCTAAAAGGGCTTCCGCTCCCAAGAGCAATGAGCTGGACGGCAAGGAATTTTTCGCCGCGATCGAACTGATCGAAAAGGAAAAAGGGATTCCCAAGGCCTATATGATCGAGAAGATCACCCAGGCGCTGCTGTCCGCCTACAAGCGCGACCACGAGGGCGCGGGCGACAACGTGGTCGTGGAGTGCAACGAAGCGGCCGACGAGGTACGCATGTACGTCAAGAAGGACGTGGTGGAGACGGTGGACAATCCCGCCACCGAGATGAGCCTGACCGAGGCCCGGGAGAAGCTGCCCCGGGCCGAGCTGGGCGACGTGATCCGCATCGAGATCAAGACCCGCAATTTCGGGCGCATCGCCGCCCAGACCGCCCGCCAGGTCATCATCCAGGGTATGCGCGAGGCCGAGCGGGGCATGATCTATGACGAGTTCTCCGCCAAGGAGCATGAGATCCTGACCGGCGTGGTCACCCGGATGGACCCGCGCAGCGGCGCGGCCTCCATCCGCATCACCAGCGGCGGCGAGTTCACCGACGCCTTCCTGGCCGTGGGCGAGCAGGTCAAGGGCGAGACCATCACCGAGGGCGACCGCCTGAAGGTGTATGTGGTGGAGGTCCGCCGCTCCACCCGCGGGCCGCAGGTCATGATCTCCCGGACCCACCCCGGCCTGGTCAAGCGCCTGTTCGAGCTGGAGGTGCCCGAGATCTACGACGGCACGGTGGAGGTCAAGTCCATCGCCCGGGAGGCGGGCAGCCGCACCAAGATCGCCGTGTGGTCCGCCGACGAAAACGTGGACCCCATCGGCGCCTGCGTCGGTCCCCGGGGCCAGCGTGTCAACAGCATCGTGGAGGAGCTTCACGGGGAAAAGATGGATATCATCAAATACAGCGAGGACCCCGCCCAGTACGTGGCCGCCGCCCTGGCTCCCGCCGACGTGGTCAGCGTGACCGTCCTGGAGGACGGAAAGAGCTGCCGCGTGGTGGTCCCCGACGACCAGCTTTCCCTTGCCATCGGCAAGGAGGGCCAAAACGCGCGTTTGGCCGCGCGGCTGACCGGGTGGAAGATCGACATCAAGGCGGCGAGCGCCCCTGACGAGGAACCGGAGGACGAGAGATCCGTTCCTGCGGACGGGGAAGCCGCTTCTGTGGACGGAGAGTCCGCCGACGAGGAATAAGCACGCCGAAAAAGAACTGACGAGGGGAGGGGAAAGACGTGCCCAAGAAGATTCCCATGAGGCAGTGTGTGGGCTGCCGGGAGATGAAGGAGAAGCGGGCGCTGATCCGGGTGGTCAAAAGCCCGGAGGGAGAGGTTTCCCTGGATTTCAAGGGGAAAAAGCCCGGCCGGGGCGCGTATCTCTGCCCCAACCCCGAGTGCCTGAAGCGCGCCCGCAAGGCGCGGGCGCTGGAGCGCGCCTTTTCCGCGGCTCTGCCGCCTGAGGTATACGAGGCGCTGGAGGAACAGATGAAAGCGGGTGAGGGCGATGAGTGACGCGGCTTTGCACCTGCTGGGCCTGGCCCGGAAGGCCGGGCGCATCGAGGTGGGCGAGGAGCCGGTGGGCGCCGCCTGCCGCGCCCGGAAGGCCAAGCTGCTGCTCCTGGCCGCCGACGCCGCCGACAACACCGCGCGCCGGGCGGAGCATTTCGCCCAGGCGGGCAATACGGTGCCGGTGCGCACGCCCTTTACCAAGGAGCAGTTGGGGGGCGCCGTCGGCCGGGGAAGCTGTGCCATGGCGGCGCTGACCGACGCCGGGATGGCCGCCAGCTTCCTGAATAAGCTGGCGGCAGCCGACCCGGAGCGGTACGGCGAGACGGCGGCGATGCTGGACGCCAAGGCGAAGCGGGTCCTGCAGCGCCAGCGGGAACAGCGGCAGTATGAAAAGAATCTGGCCCGGGGGAAGCAGAAGCCGTGGCGCGTGCCCCCCAAATCCGGTCAGGGGAAGCACGGGTAAGCCCGCCCGCGGAGCGCGTGCGCGCTCGGTTCCGATATAAGTAACTGTTTATCCTTTCTATGGAGGTGGCCCATTTGAGTCTGATCAAATATCGTGTCCACGAGGTGGCCAAGGACTTTGGCGTGAATTCCAAGGTGATCGCGGAGATCCTGACGAAGTACGCCACAAAGCCCGCGACCCATCAGAAGGTGCTGGAGGACAGCGAGCTGTCCATCATTTTCGACTATATGACCCAGCACAACCAGGTGGAGAGCATTGAGAGCATCTTTGCCGATGTCTATCATGAGCCGAAACCCGCGCCGGCCAAGGAGCCGGAGAAGAGCGCCCCCGCCGCGCCCAAGGGCGAGGCCAAGCCCCGGCAGGCTGCGCCGCAGCAGGGGAACAAGCCGGCCGCGCCCCAGCAGGCCCAGAGCAGGCCCGTCAGCCGGGTGCCCGAGAAAAAGGTGGTGGACACCCGGAAGGGCGGCAACGTCAACTTGGACAAGTACGACGAAAAGCTGGAGAAGATCGCCGCCGGCAAGACGACCCAGATGCAGGCGGGCAAGCAGAAGTTCCAAAACCGCAACAATAGCCGCAAGTCCTCCTTCCAGGGCAGCAAGCGCCGCCAGGAGGAGCAGGAGAAGATGCGCCGCCTGCAGGCGGAGATCGCCAAGAAGCACCCCACCGTGGTCAAGATCCCCGATGAGATCAATGTGGGTGAGCTGGCCTCCCGCATGAAGAAGACCGCCGCCGAGGTGGTCAAGACCCTGATCAAGAACGGCGTCATGGCCTCCATTTCCGACGTGATCGACTTCGACACCGCCGCCATCATCGCCGAAGAGCTGGGCTGCAAGGTGGAGAAGGAGGTCATCGTCACCATCGAGGAGCGCCTGATCGACACCGCCGAGGATAAGGAGGAGGACCTGGTCCCCCGCGCCCCCGTGGTGGTGGTCATGGGCCATGTCGACCACGGCAAGACCTCCCTGCTGGACTATATCCGCCACGCCAACGTGGTCTCCGGCGAGGCGGGCGGCATCACCCAGCACATCGGCGCCTATCAGGTGGAGGTAGGCGGCAAGCCCATCACCTTCCTGGATACCCCCGGCCATGAGGCCTTCACCGCCATGCGCGCCCGGGGCGCCATGGTCACAGACGTGGCCATTCTGGTGGTGGCCGCCGACGACGGCATCATGCCCCAGACGGTGGAGTCCATCAACCACGCCAAGGCCGCCAATATCCCCATCATCGTCGCCATCAACAAGATGGATAAGCCCGAGGCCAACCCCGAGCGCATCAAGCAGCAGCTCACCGAGTACGAGCTGGTGCCCGAGGAGTGGGGCGGCGAGACCATTATCTGCCCCATCTCCGCCAAGACGGGCATGGGCATTGACAACCTGCTGGAGATGGTCAACCTGACCGCCGAAATGCAGGAGTTGAAGGCCAACCCCAACCGCAGCGCCCACGGCGTGGTCATCGAGGCCAAGCTGGACAAGGGCCGCGGCCCCGTGGCCACCCTGCTGGTGCAGAACGGCACGCTGAAGCAGGGCGATATCATCATCGCGGGCACCGCCGTGGGCCGTGTGCGCGCTATGACCAGCGCCAAGGGCGAGAAGCTGGAGACCGCCGGTCCCTCCGTGCCTGTGGAGATCATCGGCATGGGCGAGGTGCCCGGCGCGGGCGACGACTTCCATGCCGTGGCCGATGAGCGCATGGCCCGTGAGCTGGTGGAGCAGCGCAAGCACGAGCAGAAGATGGCCACGTCCGGCCCTGTGGGCAAGGTCAGCCTGGAGGACCTGTTCAGCCAGATCCAGGCGGGCGAGATGAAGAACCTGAACATCATCGTCAAGGCCGATGTCCAGGGCTCCGCCGAGGCGGTCAAGGCCAGCCTTGAAAAGATCTCCAACGAGGAGGTCCGGGTGCGGGTCATCCACTGCGCCGTGGGCGCGATCAACGAATCCGACGTGATGCTGGCCGCCACCTCCGGCGCCATCATCGTGGGCTTCAACGTCCGTCCCGACAACAACGCCCGGGACAACGCCGGGCGCATGGGCGTGGATATGCGCATGTACCGGGTCATCTACGACGCCATCGACGAGATCGAGGCCGCCATGAAGGGCATGCTGGCCCCCAAGTTCCGGGAAGTGGAGCTGGGCAGGGTGGAGGTCCGCCAGGTGTACAAGATCACCGGCGCGGGCATGGTCGCCGGCTGCTACGTCACCGAGGGCAAGGTGGAGCGCAAGGCCAAGCTGCGCGTGGTGCGCGACGGCATCGTGGTCCACGAGGGCGACATCGCCTCCCTGAAGCGCTTCAAGGACGACGCCAAGGAAGTGGCCCAGGGCTACGAGTGCGGTATTACCATCGAGAAGTACCAGGACATCAAAGAGGGCGACATCTTCGAAGTGTTCGTCATGGAGCAGATCGAGGTATAATGTCTCCCACCATAGGAATCATCAACCCAGAGGGGCGGGCGGTACGCCCGTCCCTTGCTGCTTATTAGGAGAATAATATGGCAAGTAATCGAATGGGACGCATCAATGAAGAAATTCAGCGGGAGCTGTCCGCCCTGATCCGCTCGGTGAAGGACCCCCGGGTGACGGGCATGGTGTCGGTCACGGCGGTGGAGACCACCCCCGACCTGCGGTACGCCAAGGTGTTTATCAGCGTGCTGGACAAGAGCGACTGCACCCAGGTGCTCAAGGGCCTGAAGTCGGCCTCGGGCTGGCTGCGCCGGGAGCTGGGCAGCGCCCTGCGGCTGCGCTATACCCCTGAGCTGCAGTTTGAGCGGGACGACTCCATCGACAAGGGCGCGCATATTCTGGATATGCTTCGGGACCCGGAGGTGGTCAAGCCCGCCAACCCGGCCAACGCGCACATCAATCTGGACGATGAGGAGTGAGCGCCATGAACGCAATGGAAGCGGCCGCCCTGCTGCAGGCGCGGGATCACATTCTTCTGCTGACCCACCGCCGCCCCGACGGGGACACCGTCGGCTGCGCTGCCGGGCTTTGCCTGGCTCTGCGGCAGGCGGGCAAGCACGCCTATGTGCTGCCCAACGAGGACGCCACCGCCCTGATGGCCCCTTACCTGGAGGGACTGGAACCGCCCGCGGGGTGGGAACCGGAGTTCGTGGTGACGGTGGACATCGCCGGGGTGGGATTGTTCCCGGAGAGCGCGAAACAGTGGGCCGGCCGGGTGGACCTGGCCATCGACCACCACCCGTCCAACGAGGGTTTTGGGGCAGAGAACTGCGTGGACGACACCTGCGCCGCCTGCGGCGAGCTGGTGTACGATATCTGCCGCGCCTTAGGTGAAGTAACGCCCGAGATCGCCCTGCCCCTGTATGTGGCGGTGTCCACCGACACGGGGTGCTTTGTCTACGGCAACACCACCGGGCGCACCCACCGGGTGGCCGCCGACCTGATCGACATTGGCATCCCCTACCGGGACGCCAACAAGCGCCATTTCCGCACCAAGAGCGCCAAGCGCCTGAAGCTGGAGGCGGTGCTCATGCAGGGGCTGGAGCTGCTGCAGGGGGGCACCCTGGCCATCGGGACCATCTCGCTGGCCGATATGGCCGCCATCGGGGCCACGGAGGAGGACGCGGAGGATATCGCCGCCTTCATCGGCCAGGTGGAGGGCGTGTACAATTCGGTCACCATCCGGGAATTGAAGCCGGGGGAGTGCAAGCTCAGTGTGCGCACCAACCCGGAGAAACTGAACGCCACCAAGGTCTGCGCCCTGCTGGGAGGAGGCGGACACGTCTCCGCCTCCGGCTGCACCGTGTACGGCAGCGTGAAAGAGGCCAGAGACGCCATCGTCCGGGCCATCGAGACGGTACAGGCGGAATAAACAGAGAAAGCCACATGGCATAGCTGCCATGTGGCTCAGCTTGTCAAAAAACCTCGTAGAGTTCGCGGCGCGCACGCCGCGAAAAAGTTGAAATCCGTTTTCTCCGGCGACATGTGCGTCGGAGAAAACACTTTTCGGCCCGCAAACGTGCGAGTTGTCCGCTGTGGGCGGACAGCGAGTGCGCTGCAGCGGGCCGCAGCCCCTTTGTCGGAAAAGGCGGACAGCCTTTTTCGACAGTCTCAGCCACATGGCATAGCTGCCATGTGGCTTTTGTGATCATGTGGTGCTTTGAACCGTCACCGCAAGGACCGCCGGGGGCAGGGGAGCGTTTGGACCCCTCCCCTGCAATTTTCAGAAGGTCGTGGATCATGCGTAGGGGCGGGTTTGAAACCCGCCCGTGCACGCTGCGGTCATTGCGGCGTTTCAGGCCGGCCTCCGGAAGTCGGTTTATTCGGTGGGCAGGTGCGCCTCCAGCCAGGACAGCAGGTCGGCAAAGACCTCGTCCCGGTTCAGCTCGTTCAAAATCTCATGCCGCCCCTCGGGGTAGAGACGTACCGTCAGATCCTTTGTACCGGCCTGACGGAAGAAGCCGGCCACCTTGGTGACGCCCTTGCCGTTCTGACCCACCGGGTCCCGGTCGCCGGAAATAAAGAGGACCGGAGTGGCGGGGTCCATTTTGCTCAGATTGCTCTTTCGGGCGATATACTGCAGGCCCTCCATCATATCCCGGAACATGCCCGCCGTGGGCAGAAAGTCGCACAGCGGGTCGGCCACATAGGCGTCTACGATGGCCTCGTCCCGGCTGATCCAGTCCGCCTTGGTGCGGTTGGGGGAGAACTGTTTATTGTAGGAACCGAAGGAGAGCTGCTCCACCAGCTTGTTGTGGGCGCGGGGACCGGACACCTTGCAGACCATGTTGGCCATGTGCCAGCCCGTGGAGACCAGGGCGGGAGGCTCCTGCCCGGTGCCGGACAGGACCGCGCCCGTCACGGTGCCCGGCCAGTCGATCAGATAGGTGCGGGTCAGGAAGGAACCCATGGAGTGGCCCAGAATAAAATAGGGCAGATCGGGGTATTTCTGACCTGTCAGCACCCGCAGGCGGCGCACGTCGCCTACCACCGTGTGCCAGCCATCCCGGTCCCGGAAAAAGCCGTATTCCTCCACGCCCTGGGCGGTACGCCCGTGGCCCAGGTGGTCATTGCCCACCACGGCGAAGCCGTGCGCCGTCAAAAAACGGGCCACGGGGGCATAGCGGTCGATGTATTCGGACACACCGTGGACCAACTGCACCACGGCTTTGGGCTGCCCGGACTCCGGCAGCCACTGCCGGGCAAAGATCTGATGCTGTCCATCACAGGAGGGAAAGCGGAACGTATTGGTATGGACCAAGCAAAACACTCCTTTTGAGCTGTACTGGTATGATTGTCTATTATAATCCGGAATTCCAAAAGCCGCAAGTGGGGAAATCGAATTGTCCGGTATGGTTTCCCCCGAAAGAGGAAAAACATGCGTCCGCCGGGACAAAAAAGCCGTGCGCCCGCTGTGGTTGACACCGGGGCGCTTTTCTCATACAATAAAAGCAACCTGAACGGAAAGTGAGTGATCGTTGATGATCCCCGTACTCTTTCTCTATAATTTGGACAACCCCAGAGGCGCCAAGATCCGCCGTATGTGCCTGCCCCTGGGTATCCGCACCAAGCTGGTCCCGCCCCAGGCCCACACGCTGACGCTGGAGGAAATGATCGGCGGGGCAACGCCCCCGGCGGACGGCGTGCCCGGCTTTTCCGACGAACTGCTGCTTCTGGACGGCTTCACCTCCGCCCAGATCGACGCTTTGGTCCAGGGGTTCCGCCGGGCGAGGATCGCGCCCGTGGTCCTGAAGGCGGTGGTGACCCCCACCAACCGGGGGTGGACCTCGGTACAACTCCACCAGGAGCTGCGCCGGGAGCACGAAGCCGTGGGGCAGGGCCGCCGGGCCGAGCACGAACAGACATAGAGCGCCCGGAGGGGCGAGAGATTGAAAAGGGGGACTTAGGATGAGACAGAAACGGAAAACCCGTCTGACCGCCGCCCTGCTGGCCCTGTTGCTGCTGGCCGGGTGTACGCTTACCGGGGAGCAGCCGCGGGAAACGCCGTCGGCGGGCGCAACGCCCACACCGGCCGCGGCACCGGATCCCGCCCCGGAACCCACGCCGACTCCGGAACCCACACCGGAGCCGGAACCGGAGTTGGAATATGAGCTGTACTACGGTCAGGTGCCCCATATTTTCACCCATTGCCTGATCGCCTACCCCGAGCTGAAGGACGGCAGCGGGAAAATGCGCTATGACGCCGACTGCATCAACGTTACCGAGTTCAAAAACCTGCTCAATGAGCTTTACGCCAACGGCTACTCCCTGGTGGATATTTACGACATCTTCCGGGAGGACGAGAACGGCGTGCTGACCATGAAGGAGGCGGTGGAGGTGCCGGTGGGGCGAAAGCCCGTGGTGTTCTCCGTTGACGATGTGGTGTACGACTACGACAAGCGGGGCAACGGCATGGTGGACCTGCTGACGCTGGACGGGGAGGGCAACCTGGTCTCGGGCACCTACCTGGCGGACGGGACCATCGACTACTCCTACGACCGGGAGGTGTTTCCCATTCTGGAGGCATTTATCGCCGAGCATCCGGATTTTTCCTCCCACGGGGCGCGCCTGACCCTGTGCATGACGGGGTTCGCGGGGGTGTTTGGCTTCCGCACCGAGGTCGGCGACCGGCCGGGGGACCGGCAGGCGGAGATCGAACAGGCTGCCGCCGTGGCCGACCGGTTGAAGGAGTTGGGTTACAGCTTTGCCAGCCACAGCTATGGCCATTACAACCACGAAAAGCACTCAGAGGCCAGCCTGCGCAGGGATCTGCAGGCCTTTGAGGACGAGGTGGTGCCCATCATCGGACCGGTGTCGGTGTATGTCTATCCCTACGGCAAGCTGCTCGTACCCGGCGATCCCCGGTATACCGCCATGCAGGAGTACGGCTTTGACCTGTTCTGCTCCGTGTCCCATTTCTTCTTCAGCCGAAACTATGACAGCGGGGATACCCTCTACATGACCCGGGTGGCCATTGACGGCTATTCCCTGCGGGAGTACCATACCGTGCTTGAACCGCTCTTTGACACCAACAAGGTGATCGACCTGCCCAACAGACCGTAAACGAAATAAAACGCAATGGATGGGTATACTACCTTTAAAACCTCAGAGGAGGGCCAATGGGCATGGGTGAAGTGACAGGGATCTATCAAAGCTCCGGGCGGGGCTATGGCTTTGTCACCCCTGAGGGGGGCGGCGAGGATTATTTCGTGCCGCCCCGCCGGGAGGGCGGCGCCTGGGACGGCGACGTTGTCACCGTGACCGTGGACTTTTCCGGGGACCCTGACGGGCGGCGGCAGGAGTGTGCGGTGGCGTCCATCGTGGAGCGGGCCAACCGGACGGTCATCGGCGCGATCCAAAAGCAGGGCCGCGAACTCTGGCTGATTCCCGACAACAAAAAGCTGCCCCCCATTCTGGTGGTCAGCAGGCGCGGGAAGATCTCCAACGGGGAGAAATCCGCCGTGACGGTCGCCGGCTTCGGCGGCCGGGGCGAACCGCCCATGGGCCGTCTGGCCGAGACCTTCGGCCGGGCGGGCAGCCGTCAGGCGGCGGTGGACGCAGCCCTGTATCAGTACAACATCTACCCCCGCTTCCCGCCCGATGTGCAGGCGGCGGCGGACAAAGTTCCCGCACAGGTGGAACCGGATGCGCTCCACGGCAGGCGGGATTTGCGGGGGGAGACGGTCATCACCATCGACGGCGCGTCCGCCAAGGACCTGGACGACGCGGTGTCCTTGACCCGGGACGACCGGGACCGCTGGGTGCTGGGGGTGCACATTGCCGACGTCAGCCACTATGTCCCCGCCGGTTCCGCCTTGGACCGGGAGGCGTGGGAGCGGGGCACGTCGGTCTACTTCGCGGACCGGGTGGTTCCCATGCTGCCGCCAGCCCTGTCCAACGGGATCTGCTCCCTGCACCCCCATGTGGACCGCCTGACCCTGTCCTGCTTCATGACCCTGGAGGCGGACGGCACGGTAGTCGGGCATGAGATCGTCAAAAGCGTCATCTGTTCCGCCGAGCGGATGACTTATACCGACTGCAACGCTCTGCTGGCAGGGGAAGATCCGGAACTGGCGGAGCGGTATGCCCATATTCTGCCCATGCTGCGGGACATGGGCGTGCTGGCGGACAGGCTGAAAAAGCAGCGCCGCCTGCGGGGCAGTCTGGAGCTGGAGAGCAGCGAGGCGGCCATCCTCTGCGACGAAGAGGGCAGGCCGGTGGCCGTGGAGCTGCGGCACTCCGGGCGCGCGGAATCGCTGATCGAGGAGTTCATGCTGTGTGCCAACGAGACGGTGGCCAGCCACCTGAACCGGCTGGGCAAGCCGGCGGTCTACCGGGTCCACGAAAAGCCTTCGGAGGACAAGACGGAGCGCCTGCGGGCCATGCTGGCTCCCTTTGGGCTGGAGGTGCGCCAGGCCGACCACTTTTCTTTGCAGAAGGTATTAGATGCTGTAAAGGGGAAACCGGAGGAACCCGCCGTCAACGCCATCCTGCTGCGCTCGCTGATGAAGGCCAGGTACGATTCGGAAAACCTGGGCCACTTCGGCCTGGCCGCCCGGTATTACTGCCACTTCACCTCACCCATCCGCCGCTACCCCGACTTGATGGTCCACAGGGTCCTGACCGCTCTGCTGGAGGGAAAGCTCCACGGCAGCGCGGAGAAAAAGCTGGCCGGGGAGGTGCGGCGGGCGGCGGTCCAATCCTCTCAGCGGGAGGCGGCCGCCCAGAACGCCGAGCGGGAGATCGAGAAATTCTATATGGCCGAGTTCATGCTCTCCCATGTGGGCGAGACTTTTCCCGGCACGGTGTCCGGCGTGACCCGGTTCGGCCTGTTCGTCCTGCTGCCCTTCGGCGTGGAGGGCATGGTGCCCGTGGAGGAATTGCCCGGCGGCGGCTATGACTATGACGAGCGCCGCATGACCCTGACCGCCCGGGACGGAGCGGCGTTCTCCTTCGCCATGCCCCTGGAGGTGGTCTGCGTGTCCGCCGACCCGGGCAGCGGACAGATCAGCTTCCGCCTGAGCGGGACTCCGGAAAAACAGCCGCGTCCCCGCGCGGAGCGCTCCGCGCCGCCCCGAAAAGGCGCGAAAAAACAGGGCAGACGGCCGCCCGCCCCGAAACGAGGGAGAAAGCATAAATAAGAATGTCTGCCGAATCAGCCGTTTGCGGCCGGTTCAGCAGACATTTTTTACTTTGTTGATTCCTGCGGACCCTTTTTTCTGGTCCAAACCTTGCTCTCCGACAGAAGCAATCCCGCCAGTGTGAAGGCGGTACCGACTCCGGACAGAAGGGTGATCCGCTCATGGAGGATCAGCGCCGACGTGATCACGGTGATGACGGGGACCATGTAGATGTAGACGCTGGTCTTGACCGCGCCCAGGACCTTCACTGCGAAATTCCAGGTGGCGAAGCAGAGCGCCGACGCGCCGAAGCCCAAATAGAGAAGGTTGAGCAGGGTGACCGGCTCGGCAAGGCGGGACAGGTCCGGATGGAAGCCGAACAGGAACAGCGCGGGGACCATCCAGAGGGCGCCGTAAAGGAAGATCCGCCTGGTGGTCAGGATCGTATGGTATCCGTAGCCGCTGATTTTTCGGATCAGGACGGAGTACACCGCCCAGAGCAGCGCGGCCAGCAGCGCCAGCAGGTCGCCGATGGGGTTCAGCTCCAGTTGCGCGCCGTTGAAGCTGATCAGGAAAATACCGGCCATGGCCACCGCGAAGCCAAGGAAGAAATTCGCCCGCAGCTTCTCCTCCCGTGTGCACAGGTGAGACAGAACGGCGGTGAAGAACGGGGCCACCGAGACGATCACGCCCACATTGGACGCCATGGTGTAGGTCAAAGCGATATTCTCCAGCAGATAGTACAGGCAGATGCCGCACAGACCCGCCGCCGCGAAGGTCAGCTCCTGCTTCCAAGTGGTTCCTCTGAGGAGGCGGGGGCGCGCGGCGAACAGGGCCAGCAGGCCCAGAAGGAAGCGGAAAAACAGAATCTCCACCGGCCGGAAGTCCGCCAATAAAATTTTGGTGGAGATGAAGGTGGTCCCCCAAACGATCGCCGTGAGCAGGGCCAACAGATGTCCGGTCGTGGTTTTACTTTCCATGGGATGCTTCCTCCGTATTGTCTTTGCCGATCCAAATCGCCCGGTAAGCGCCCGGGGTCAGGCCGATATACCGGTTGAAATAGTTGGTGAAATGGCTCTGGTCGGAAAAGCCGGTGCGCAGGGCCGCTTCGGCCGGCGGCACGCCCTGCTCCAGCAGCTTCCTGGCCGCGCCGATGCGGATATTCTCCAAGTAGCTGTAGGGCGTGACCCCTTTCGCCCTGGTAAAGGCCCGAAGCAGGGCCGATTTGCTTAAACCCGCATGGCGGCAGATCTGGTCTAAGGAGAGATGGGAGCCATAGTGCTGTTCCATAAAGGCGCAGGCCCGTTCGATCTCCTCCCGGCATTCCGGGACGCGCTCCGGAAAGGGCTTGCCGTATTGCCGGATCAGCAGGGAGAGGAGCAGAAGAAGGCTTTCTTCCTTGCCAAACCCGCATGTCCCCCGCATGACCCATTCGTGCAGCGCACGCAGGCAGCAGGCGGCTTCTTCGTCCCGGATCACCGTTTGGGAAAAGCCGGGAAGCTCCCGCCTTCCGGTGACCTCCCAGGCCAGGTCCAGCATAACTTCCCTGGAGATGTTGAACCCCCGGTAATCCAGGGCGCCGCCGTCGTTCTGCAGACAGGCGTGTGCGTCGCCGGGGTGAAACAGAAGGATATTGCCTTTCTGAATGAGATACTCTTGATTTTTACAGAAAAGGCGGCGTTCTCCGTCCTCGACCAAGCCGATGACGTAATATTCGTGAAAATGGTTGGGGAAGGGCTGCGCGATCCCCTCCAGGCGGTAGGCTTCGATCCGCAATTCTTCGTCGTAGACCGCCGTTCTGGTCTCCTGCTTCATATGCGCCACTCCTAAATGCGTCCATTATAACACTTGACGCGGGCAATGGCTTGTAAAATATCTTCTTTTTTGCTGTGACAGGCAAAGGCCCGGCCGTGGGCCGGGCCTTTGTGTACATGGCGGAGAACAGCCCGTTCAAAACGCGTCAGCCGTCCTCCACTTCAATTTTGAACACATTGATCACATCGCTGTCGGGACAGCAAAACCGCACTTCGCCGTTTTTCGCGGGCGGCGGCGTGCCGCCGTACCGAATAATGTCAATGTACGGAAAGGCCACGTGCAGGGCCATGGGGCAGAGCAGCCCCCGCTCCGTATCATAGTCGAAGCTGTCGCCGATCTGGTGTCCTCGGTGACAGCCGCATTCGCCCTTTCGGTCCACCAATGTGATCCTGATTTTCGGCTTCACTGTCGCTCACCTCAAATACCGCTTGCCGGCAGGTCGATGACAAAGGCGGTTTTTTGCCCGTTGGATTCGGCGTGGATCGTTCCGCCGTGAAGCTCCACGATCTCCTTGGCGATGGCCAGACCCAGACCCGCGCCGCCGGTGCGGGTGGAGCGGGCCGCGTCCAGCCGGTAGAACTTTTGAAAGATCAGGGCCAGCTCCTGCTCGGGGATCTCCAGGCCCTGGTTGCGGATGGTGATGATCACCCGCCCCTCCCGGCGGACGGCCTCGATCTCCACCGTGCCGCCCTCCACGCTGTAGCTGACGGCGTTGCGCAGCACGTTGTCGAACACCCGGGCCAGCTTGTCCGCCTCGCCGGTGACGGTCAGGCGGGGCTGAATGCTGGTTTGACAGGTCAGCTTCTTTTCCTGGAGCTGAGGCATGAACTCGTCGGCCAACTGCTCCAGCAGAATGGAGAGCTGGATCTCGGCGGTCTGGACGTCGCTCTGGTGCAGACTCTCCCGGGTGATCTCGAAAAACTCCAGCATCAGGTCCTCCAGCCGCAGGGCCTTGTCCAGGGCGATGCCGGTGTATTTGGCCCGCTGCTCCGCCGTCAGGGCGGGGTCGTCCCGCAGCAGGGTCAGGTAGCCGATCACCGAGGTCAGCGGCGTTTTCAGATCGTGGGCCAGAAAGACCAGCAGGTCGTTTTTGCGCTGCTCGGCCTGCCTGGCCTCCTCCTCCCGCCGGCGCAGGGTGGCCTGCAGGCTGGTCAGATCGGCCTGGATGGGGGCAAGCTCTTTGGGGAGGGTCACCGGCTCGTCGGTCTCGTCCACCACCTGGCGCACCCCGGCGCTGATCCGGTTCAGCCAGCGGGTGAATTTTCCCAAGGCCAGATAGAAGGCGACCAACATCATCAGGATGACCGCCCCATTGATATAATCGTGTTTACGGGCGCGGACATAGAGCTGGTACAGCTCCAGCGCTCGTTCCTCGGTCTGCCCGAACAGGCTCTCCGCCAGCCATACAAAGGCCCGGGCAAAGGGGTCCTGCAGCAGGCCGTCCACCACATAGCGCAGGATCAGCCAGCCCGCTATGCCCGCAGCCGCCGTGGCGGCCACGACCAGCAGAAGCAGCTTCCATTTCAGCCGCGTGTATTTTTGCTCCATGGCTCACTTCACCTGGAAGATGTTGGTCATGTCGGCGGTGATCTCCGTAGTATAGGGGTTGACGGCGTTGTTGATGATCTCCAGGCACTCCGCGGGGTAGAGCTGGTAGTACCAGGGGATCCCCTGATAGGTGGTGGCGCCGTCCCCGGGCAGGGTGGCGAAGGTAATGTCGTTGGAGAAGTCCAAGTTCAGGGCGGCGGTGCCGAAATAGGCCAGTTCGCTCACACTCAGGTCAGTATCAAAGTATTTGCCCAGGATCTTGGCAAACTCATTGACCTTGGCCACATTGCTGATGGAGAGGGTCTGCTTTGCCAACTGCTGCAAAAACTTCTGCTGGGTCTGGATGCGGCCCAGGTCGGCGTTGGCGTAGCCCCGGTAGCGCACTAACTGGAGAGCCTGGTTTCCGTTCAGCCACTGGGTGCCCTGCTTCAGGTCGATGATGAAGCCCGCGCCGTCGTTATGGTACATATCGCAAGGAACGTAGAAGCTGACGCCGCCCAGGAGATTCACCACGTCCACGAAGGCTTGGATGTCCACTTTGATATAGTGATCGGGCCGGAAGCCGAGAATGGGGGTCAGCTCGTCCAGAAGCTGTTCCACGCCGCCCTGGCCGTAGGCGCCGTTGATCTTCTTGACCGTGCGGGAGACGTCCACCAGGGTGTCCCGGGGGACGGAGACCACCGAGATCTTTTTGTTTTTCACATCAAAGGCGCCCACCATGATGGTGTCGGCGTTGCCGTTGCCGTCGTCGCTGCCCATCAGCAGGAAGGTGTGGAATTCCTCCTTGCGCACCAGTTGGACTGTGGTGACTTCAGGCTCCTGGCCAGACTGGCTTTCGTCCTCGGGGGTGTCCGGGTTGTCGGTGGGCTTGATCGTGACCACGATTTCCGGCGGCGCTTCCACCTCCGGGGGCTTGACCGTTACCTTGAATACGATGTAGAGCGCCACAATGACGGCGCAGATCACGAACAGGATCATATACAGTATTTTCAAGACCGTCCGTACCACCTGTCCGGGCGAGGTCCTTCGTTTTTGCTGTTTGGTCACAGAGAATCCACCGCTTTCTGATTATGTCAACTGACTTGCCTTTCAGTATACAAAATCAGACAGCGTTCGGCAAGAGTTTTTTTCAATTTCATAAAAACTTTATTTACAGCGTCCGGGAACGCCCCAACGGGGCCGGACGGGCCCGGCCCCGTTGGGGTATCATGTATGCTCGACCAGCAGGGCGGCGGTCAGGCAGTTGATCGCGCCCAGCAGATCCACCAGAAGCTGGTTCTGGCAGTTCAGGGCCGCCGCGATCTGCTCCAACTGCTCCTCCCGCGGGCAGCGGCTGCCGCCGCCCTTGCGTTCACAGGTGGGGATGGGGTTGCTGTAGCGGCACATGGGCACATCGTCGACCGCTTCCCCGTTCCCGGTCCCACAGCCGCAGGTGTTTTCCTCCGACATGGATGTCACCTCCCTTGAGATATTCTATGGGTCCGCTTGAAGAAATGTGAAAATACTGCTATAATGGCTGACAGTCGGCGCCCTGAATGGGGCGACTATGAAATGAAATCGAGGAACTGAAATGAAAAAACGAATTCTTGCACTTTTATTATGTCTGGCCATGGGCCTGGGCCTGGCCGCCTGCACCGGAAAGGGGGAGGAGGCTTCGACCAGCCCCACGCCCGACTCCACGCCCGATGAAACCGTCACCCCGGATGACGGCGCGCAGGACGATCCCGCGCCGGCGGAGCTGGAGACGGTGCGCCTGGCCGTCCTGTCCGGCCCCACCGGCGTGGGCGCGGCCAAGCTCCTGGCCGATAACGAGAGCGGCGATACCATCGGCAATTATGATGTAACGGTGGCCACCGACAACAGCGAGGTCTCCGCCAAGCTGATCAACGGGGAACTGGACATCGCGGCCGTGGCCACCAACGTGGCGGCCAACCTGTACAACAAGAGTGATGGCGGCATTCAGATGCTGTGCCTGTCCACCCTGGGCGTGCTCTATATCCTGGAGCGTGGGGAGGCGGGCTTCACCCCCACTGTGACCAGCCTGAGCGATCTGGCGGGCGAGACCATCTACGCCTACGGCCAGGGGGCCAACCCGGAGTATGTGCTGAACTATCTGCTGCGGGAGAACGGTTTGGACCCGGAGAGCGACGTGGACCTGGTCTGGCAGACCGCGGAGGAGGTACAGGCCGCCATGCTGACGGGCGATGCCCGCTTCATCATGCTGCCCGTGCCCGCTGCCACGGCGGTACTGATCCAGTCCAAGGCGCTGGAGGATCGGGACGTGGCCTCCGTGCTGGATCTGACCGAGGAGTGGGATAAAGTGACCGACAACGGCGTGCTGACCATGGCCACGGTGGTGGTGCGCACCGAGTTCGCTCAGGAGCACCCCGAGGAGGTGGCCGCTTTCCTGGAGGACTATCAGGCATCCATCGAGTATGTGAACAGCAACGTGGACGACGCTTCCTTGCTGGTGGAGCAGTTCGGCATCGTGCCCAAGGCTGCCATCGCCAAGCTGGCCATCCCCGACTGCAATCTGGTGTATATCACGGGGGAGGAAATGCGCGATCAGATCCAGGGCTATTATGAAGTGCTCTACGCCGCCGACCCCGCTTCCATCGGCGGCGGGATCCCTGACGACGCCTTTTACTACGGCATAGAGTAACGCGGAACTGAGGCAAGTCCCCGCCGCCCCGGCGGACACGATCTCCGGCAAAGGAGGCCAGACCGTGAAGTTTTTGAAGAATACGCTCATTCCGCTGGCCTTCTGGCTGGCGGTGTGGCAGCTCGCGGCGATGGCGGTGGGAAAGGACCTGTTGCTGCCGGGACCGTGGACCGTGGCGCGCACGTTGGCCGCTCTGGTCGTTACAGCGGCGTTTTGGCAGACCACGGCGCTGACGCTGGCGCGTATTTTCGGCGGGCTGCTGGCCGGCGTGGTGCTGGGCATTCTCATCGCTGTGCTGACCTGTGCCAGCCGCTGGTGTGACCGGCTGCTGTCCCCGCTGGTGCGCGTGATCCGGGCCACGCCGGTGGCCTCCTTTATCCTGCTGGTCCTGTTATGGGTGTACACCGGGCGGGTGCCCGGCGTGATTGCGGCGCTGATGGTGCTGCCCGTGGTCTGGGGCAACGTCTCCCGGGGCATTCGGGAGACCGACCCCAGCCTGCTGGAGCTGGCGCGGGCCTACCGCTTCGGCGCGGGAAAGACCCTGACTCTGGTCTATATCCCCTCGGTGGCGCCCTATTTCACCGCGGGGGTGGAGACCGGCCTGGGCCTGGCCTGGAAGGCCGGGGTGGCCGCCGAGGTGCTCTGCCACCCCAAGCTGGCCATTGGGACCCAAGTCTATTTTGCCCGTATCAATCTGGAGACCCCCGATCTGTTTGCCTGGACGCTGGTGGTCATCCTGCTGAGTCTCCTGCTGGAGACGGTGTTGGTGCGGCTGCTGAAAAGGGCGGTGAAGCTGCGTGGCGCAAGTTAAGGACCTGAGCGTGGCCTTCAGCGGGAAGACCGTGCTGGACCGCTTCTCCCTGGAGCTGCCTGAGGGCGGAGTGACCGCTTTGTCCGGGCTGTCGGGCTGCGGGAAGACCACGCTGCTACGTGTGCTGGCGGGGCTGCAAAGACCGGACGAAGGCGCCGTGGAGGGCATCGACCCGAAGGCGGCGGTCCTTTTGTTTCAGGAAAACCGCCTGCTGCCCTGGCGCCGGGCGCGGGAACAGATCACCGACGTGCTGCCCCGGCACAAAAAGGACACATGGCGGGACTGGCTGGCCCTGGTGGAGCTGGAGGGTGAGGGAGACGCCTGGCCCGACCAGCTTTCCGGCGGGATGCAGCGCCGTCTGGCCCTGGCACGGGCGCTGGCCCTAAGCGGCGCCTGGACCCTGCTGGATGAACCCTTCGCCGGCGTGGACCGGGAGCGTGCGCAGCGTATTCTAAAGCGCGTCCGGGCGCTGGGCGGGAGCGTCCTGCTGTCCGGCCACGAGGAGTACGTGCTCTCTCAAGCCGACCGGGTGGTGTATTTGGACGGCCCGCCATTGAGAATTTGTAAGTGAACCCCCGCCGCTGCGGAAGCAGTGGCGGGGGTTTTGCTTGTTAAAAGCACTGTTTGTTCTGTCGTGGCACGGCAAATTATTTTTAAAACCCATTTACCTATTGATAAAGTGGGAAAATAGGGGTAATATAATGTTCACGTTTGAAAGGGATGATGGATATCTTAGATAAGGGTGGGAAAAGGAAAGCGTATCGCGCGTACCCGGCGGAGATATTGCTTTTGCGTTCCTGTGAGACGATTTTTGGGAAACCGGTGCGGAGAGGGGGAAAGCTGACATGGACTGGGGCGTCATTGCCAAATATCTGCCATTATATCGGACGGCGGCCTGGCTGACCGTCAGGCTGGGGCTGATCGGAATTGTATTCGCCATTGTGATCGGCCTGCTCTGCGCGGTCATTCTGTATTATAAAATACCGGTCCTCAAGCGGATCGTGTCCATTTATATTGAACTGAGCCGGAATACTCCGCTGCTGGTGCAGTTGTTTTTCATTTATTACGGCCTGCCCAAGATCGGGCTGCGCATGGGCGCGGAGCTGTGCGGCATCGTCGGCATCGCCTTTCTGGGCGGCAGCTATATGGCCGAGGCGTTTCGCAGCGGCCTGGAGGCGGTGGAGCCGATCCAGTCGGAGAGCGCCCTGAGTCTTGGCATGAGCCGCGCGCAGACCATGGGGTATGTGATCCTGCCTCAGGCGGTGTCCACCAGCGTTCCGGCCTTCCTGGCAAATGTGATCTTCCTGCTGAAGGAGACCAGCGTGTTCAGCGCCGTCAGCCTGATGGACCTGATGTTTACCGCCAAGGACCTGATCGGGCTGTACTATAAGACCACGGAATGCCTGTTCCTGCTGGTCGTATTCTATCTGCTGATCCTGCTTCCCATCTCTGTTTTGGGCAGCCTGGTGGAAAGGAGGCTGCGCTATGCCGGATTTGGGACTTGAGGTCTTGTTCAAGGGGAAAAACCTGATCCGCCTGCTGGGCGGACTGTGGGTCGCGCTGAGGATCAGCCTGATCTCGGTGGCCGTCAGCATCCCGCTGGGCATGATTCTGGGCGTGCTCATGGCCGGGAAAAACCCGGTGGTGAAAGCGGTCCTGCGGGTCTATCTGGAGATCATCCGCATTATGCCGCAGTTGGTTTTGCTGTTCCTGGTTTACTTCGGCACCACGAGGGCCTTTGGCTGGGACCTGTCGGGAGAGTTGTCGTCGATCATCGTCTTTGTCCTGTGGGGAACGGCGGAGATGAGCGACCTGGTGCGCGGCGCGCTGATCAGCATCCCGGTCCACCAGTATGAGAGCGGCGCGGCTCTGGGTTTGAGCAAGGGCCAAATTTATTTACACATCATCATCCCGCAGACTGTACGGCGGCTGATCCCCCTGTCCATCAACCTGATCACCCGCATGATCAAGACCACCAGCCTGGTTTTGATGATCGGTGTGGTCGAGGTGCTGAAGGTGGCGCAGCAGATCATTGACGCCAACCGGATGTCCAGCCCCAACGCGGCGTTCGGCATTTATCTGGTGGTGTTTTTCCTGTATTTTGCCGTCTGCTGGGTGATCGGCCTGGCAGCGAAGTACCTGGAACGAAAATGGAGGTGACGAGATGGCGGAACCATTGCTGGTGCTGGAGCACCTGACCAAGCGCTTTGACAGCAATCTGATCCTGGACGATATCAGTCTGACCGTCCACCGTGGGGAAGTCATCGTGGTCATCGGCCCCAGCGGCTGCGGAAAGAGCACGCTGCTGCGGTGTATCAACGCGCTGGAGCCGATCCAGGGCGGGACCATCCGCCTGGAGGAGGAACTGATCGACCCTAAGAGCAAGAATCTGACCGCCCTGCGCCAGAAGATCGGGATGGTCTTTCAAAGCTATGAGCTGTTTCCTCACCTGACGGTACTGGACAACATTCTTTTGGCCCCGACAAAGGTGCAGAAGCGGGGAAAGAAGGAGGTGACCCGGGAGGCGCTGGAGCTGCTGAAGCGGGTCGGACTGGAGGAGAAGGCGGGTAGCTATCCCCGGCAGTTGTCTGGAGGACAGAAGCAGCGGGTCGCCATCGTGCGGGCGCTGTGTATGCACCCGGAGATCCTTCTGTTCGACGAGGTGACGGCGGCGCTGGACCCGGAGATGGTGCGGGAGGTGCTGGACGTCATGCTGGACCTGGCCGCCCAGGGGAGGACGATGATCATCGTCACCCACGAAATGCAGTTCGCCCGGGTGGTGGCCGACCGGATCGTGTTCATTGACGGCGGAAAAATCGTGGAGGATTCCGACCCGGACACCTTCTTTGAAGCGCCGAAGACCGACCGGGCCAGGCAGTTTTTGAATATCTTTGAATTTAACGCGATCAAGCCTCGCGGTACTGCGGAAGAAGCACAGGAACACGAGAATTGATATATTTTGAGGAAACAAGGAAAAGGAGCGCATCGACATGAAAAACTGGAAGAAATTCTTGGCCCTGGGCCTGTCCCTGGTTCTGGTCCTGGCCCCGGCGGCCTGCTCGAAGAACGATTCGGGCACGCAGGGCGGCGATACGGAAAAGGTCGTCTACCGCACTCTGGACGAGATCAAGGAGAGCGGCACCATCAACATCGGCGTCTTCTCCGACAAAAGCCCCTTCGGCTATGTGGATGAAAACGGCGAGTATCAGGGCTACGACGTTTACTTCGCCAACCGCATCGGCGAGGACCTGGGCGTCAAGGTGAACTTTGTCTCCACCGAGGCCGCCAACCGGGTGGAATATCTGGAGACCGGCAAGGTGGACATCATCCTGGCCAACTTCACTGTGACGGCGGAACGCGCGGAGTCGGTGGATTTCGCCCTGCCGTACATGATCGTCTATCTGGGCGTCGTCTCCCCCAGCGACAATGTGATCACCAGCCTGGATGAGATCGGCAGCGATGATTCCATTATCGTTATTTCCGGTACCACCGCCGAGACCTATCTGATCGAGAACTACCCCGACATCAAGCTGCAGAAGTTTGACACCTATGCCACGGCGAAGACCGCCATGGAGAACGGCACCGGCGTGGCATGGGCCAACGACAACACCGAGGTCATGGCCTTCGCGCTGGAGAACGCGGGCTATACCGTCGGCATCCCCTACCTGGGCGACCGGGATACCATCGCGCCCGCCGTTTCCAAGGGCAACAGCACCCTGCTGGAGTGGATCAACGACGAGATCGAGAGCCTGGCCGACGAGCAGTTCTTCCACAAGGACTATGAGGCTACCCTGATGGATACCTACGGCCCCGACTATGAAGACGGCCTGGTCGTCGAAGGCGGAGTTTTGGACTGATCCGGCAGTACGGCAAAAAGGAAAGAGCGCCGCGGAATTTGATTCCGCGGCGCTCCGTTTGTGCAGAAGGGAACCGGATCCTGTTTTATCCTCCCAGGGTCATTCCCTGGTCTGACCCGGAAAGGCCGTCCTTTTCCAGCATCTTTTCCAGCACGGACACGTCGGAGGAGATATCCATGGCGCTGTCCTGGAACAGCTTGTCGAGCTGCTTTTCAAAGCCCTCCACCACCTTGTCCATCATGCCCTCGATGCGGGCCTTGGCGGCGGAGATATTCTCGCCCTCCACCCCCTGGGCGTCCAGTTGGGCGTAGGCCCGCAGGATCTTCAGCGTGGTGGGCAGGTAATAGCTCAAAAAGCTGCGGAGCTGGCTCTCCTGGCCGGGGTGCTGGCGCTGATAGTCCAAAATCTTGCCGGTGATCTCCCCGATGCGGTCGATCTTCTCGCTCATGACCGGGTCGGGGATGGCGTCGTTGACGGCGCGGATCTCCTGAAGAATAGCGTTGTCGTCCTGGGGCTTCTCCGCGGCGGACTCCTCCTTCCGCTCCGGCTCCGCGTCGGGGATGCCCTCGTCGGAGAGCACCAGCCTGTCGTTGGCCAGATCCAAGTAGCCGGTGGGCAGCAGACCGTCGTCCAGCATATCCTGCAGATCGTTCAGCAGCTTGCGGCGGCGTATGCCGGTGGTTTTGGACAGAGCCTCGATGGACACCGATTTGCGCTTGCCGATCAAGGTCAGGTACTTGCGGTAACGCTTTCCCTTGCGGGTGCGGGACAGGCCGCAGTAGAGCAGCACCAGGCCCAGACAGAACAGCCCCAGAAGGGGGACAATCTCAGAAAGCTCGTAAAGCAGCCCGCCCCAGGAGATGGCGTCGATCAGCTCCGTGATGAAGCCCAGGCCGAAAATCCCCGTCACGATGCCGCCCGCGATGGTCAGACCCTTACCCTTCGGGAACTTGGACTGCGCGGGCGCGGTGGTTTTACCGGTGCTTTTCGCCTTGGCGGCAGTGCTTTTGGGCGGGGGAGCCTGCTGTGCCGCGCCGGTCCCGGTCTGCCGGTTCTGTTGAGCCTGTGTGGCCTGCTGCGCGGCGTTCTGCTGCTGCCATTCCTTCTGGATGTCGTAGGGATGGCGGGGTTGGCGCTTTTTACCGCCGGCTCCCGTCAGTTTGCGAAACAGGAGGAACAAGGCGACGGGCCAGGTGTAGGGGATGCAGAACAGAACGACAATGGCGACCCAGCTCATCCAATTGTTGTTATTTTGGTCGTTCATCAAAAACCTCCCGTATCAACAGTGTGGCTTGTGACCTATTTTATACCCAAACTTTCCGGATGTAAAGAGGCGGACCGGGAAATCCCTCGCCCTGTAACCAAACTGTAATTGCATTTTTCGGGCGGGAAACGTATAATCTAAAAAGCAAATGAGCAAACAGGCCAAGGCCTTTAAAGGAGAACAGCGGGCATGGAAAAAAACAAAAAACAGCAGGAGGGCAAGCGGGTGAAAAAGTCCGGCAAGGGCGGGATCGCAGCCGTGACCGTGTGCGCCGGTGTGCTTGTGGTTTTGCTGGGCGCTTATTTGGGCCTGTGTGCCTGGGCGGGCGGACGCATCCTGCCCAACAGCGCCGCCGCCGGTGTGGAGCTGGGCGGGCTGAGTCATGCAGCCGCGGCGGAGCGGCTGGCGGAAGCGGCGAAGGACTATCAGGGCCAGTCGGTGAATCTGACCTATGACCAGGTCAGCATCCCCTGTGAGCTGGACCGCGCCGGTCTGGCCTTTGACTCTGACGCGGTGATCGGGCAGTTGAGCGCCGGGGAGGAGTCCTTCCTGCGCCGTGGCGCGGTCTGGCTGGGCGCCCTGACCGGCGGCGAGCGCCGTGAGGTAGAGAGGGCGATGGTATTCCGGAATCAGGATTACATGGACGGCCTGATGGATCAGGTCACTGACTCCCTGGACCAGCCGGTGGTGCAGCATCAGGCGCAGGTGGAGGAGACGTACATTCTCTTCACCCGCGGCCAGGCGGGCATGGCGGTGGATACCCAGACGACGCAGAGCGCTCTGCTGGAGCGCCTGATGGAAGGGGATCTCAGCGATTTTGAGGTGGAGGCCGAGATCACCGAACCGGACGAGCCGGACTTCGAAGAGCTTTATAAGCAGGTCTACTCGGAGCCGTCGGACGCCGCCCTGGACCCCGAGACCTATGAGATCACGCCGGGGACCAACGGCGTATCCTTCGATACCGCCGTCGCCCAGGCCCTGTTTGAGCGCGCCGAGCCGGGGGAGAGCGTTCAGATCCCCCTGGAGCTGACCGAGCCGGCGATCACCACCGAGAAGCTGGAGGCGTCCCTGTTCGCCGACAAGCTGGGTGAGGTCACGAGCACCGTCAGCGGCAGCAGCGGCCGGAAGGCCAATGTGAAGCTGGCCGGTCAGATGTGCAACGGTACCATTCTACTGCCCGGAGATGTGTTCTCCTATTGGGACATGATCGCCCCCTGCACCACCGCCCAGGGGTTCCAGCCCGCGCCCACCTACTTGAACGGCAAGACGGTGGACGGCATCGGCGGAGGCGTGTGTCAGGTGTCCTCTTCTATCTATTACGCCGCCCTGCTGAGCAATCTGGAGATCGTGGAGCGGCGGAACCACAGCTTTGCGGTGGGTTACCTGCCCGAAGGCGCGGATGCCACCGTATCCAACGGCAATCCCGATTTCAAGTTTAAAAACAATACCAAATGGCCGATTAAGATCGTGGCTATTTATGAAAACTCCAAGCTGACTTTGCAGATCTGGGGCACCAAGACGGACGATACCTATGTGAAAATGGAGTTTGTGGAGCTGTCCAGGACCTACCCTGAGACCATCTATCAGATCGACGACTCTGTTCCCGCCGGTACCACTAAGGTATTGCAGACTTCTTATATCGGCCACAAGACCGAAGCCTACCGCTGTATTTACGATGGTGACGGCACCCTGATCAGCAGGACCCTGGAGAGCCGGAATACCTACAGCAAGCGCGACAAGATCGTCCTGGTCAACTCCGCCGATGCGGCCCAGTATGGCCTGGGCGGGGAGGTCACGCCCCCGGCTGAGACGACGCCCCCGGTCGAGACAATGCCTCCGGTCGAGACAACGCCTCCGGTCGAGACAACGCCCCCGGTCGAGACGACGCCTCCGGTTGAGACAACTCCGCCGATCGAGGAAACGCCGTCTTCGGAAGAAACACCTTCCCAGGAGGCGCTGCCCACCTCCCATGGGACGGAAACTCCCGGGACACCGCCCGATTCGGAGATCGATTGAGCAAAGCATACAAATGCGGCCCCCGGCGTAAGCCGGGGGCCGCGCTTGATTGTGTGATGTCAGCAGCCGCAGCCGTTGCCGCAGCCATTGTTGCCGCAGCCACAGCCATTGTTGCCCCAGCCGCCGCAGCAGGCGAACAGAACGATGAGAATGATGATGATCCAGCAGCAGCCGCCGCCCCAGTTGTTATTGCATCCCATAAATGAGTACCTCCTAATCAAGATGGAGACCGCCTCTTGGCGGGCTCACTTTATCTTATGCCGGGAGGGCAAAAGGGTGCGGAGCATGAGAACATCAAGAATTCAGGAGGATAGTGAAACGCTGGAGCATGGTGGCCACCTCAGCCCGGGTGGCGGTGCCGCCGGGGCGGATGCTGTTATCCTCGTAACCGGTGATGATGCCGGCACCCACCGCCCAGGAAAGGGCCTCCTCCGCCCAAGAGGAGACCTCGGCGCGGTCCGGGATGCCCCAAAGGCTGTTGGAAACAGACACATCCCGTCCCGCGTAGTCCTTGATGTAGCGGTAAAGCATAACGGCCATCTCTTCCCGCGTCACATTGTTGTTCGGGTAGAAGCGCCCGGCATCGCCGGTCACGATGCCCGCGCCGGCGGCCCAGTTGACGGCGCCGGCATACCAGTCGCCGGAGGCGACGTCGGAGAAATCGCCGCTGACGGATGTTCCCTGCGCTCCAGCCAGGCGGTACAGAACGGTAGCCAGCATGGCGCGGCTCATATTGGTGGCGGGGCTGAACTCCAGGGCGTTGAACTGCCCGGAGTTGATCCCGTTGAACAGATTCTCCTCATAGACGAAGCGGACGTAGGGATAGTACCAGGCGGTGCTGACCATATCGGTAAAGGGCGTCTGCGTGACGCCGGTCAGGTCCAGACTGTAGGGCCCCTGGACGGACAGAATGGCCGCGTCGGTAACGGCGGTAAAGGTGCAAACGGTGTTCTCCGCCGTCACATAGCGGTGCCCGGCGGCCAGCGTGCCGCCGGCGGACACCGTGCTGCCGCTGGTCACGTCCACCAGGGAGCCTGAGCGGAAGGCCAGCGTGCCCTGCCCGGCCTCAAACACGATGCCTGCGCCTGTGGGGACCTCCAGTTGATCCCCCCGGGAGAGCGTGACGCGCAGGAAGTGATCGGCGGAGCTCCGGCCGTCGGAGGGATCCCCGCCGCCGGCCTGGGCCAGGTAGCCGCTTGCCAGCTTGTCAAGCCTGTCCATGGCGGCTTTTTCAACATCGGCGGTGGCGGCCTGGGCCTGTTGGAGCATAGCCGACTCCGCCTGGGCGTAATAGGTATCGGTCAGATAGCTGAGGGTGACAAAGGGATCGCTGCTCGTACCGGGGGCGGCCAGGGCCGCGCCCAGGCCGGTCACCAGCACGGCGGAGAGGACGATCCCCGCGATCATTTTCTTTTTCATAGCTTACTCCTCGGAGATCCGGTAGCTCAGGGACAGCAGGCTGTCCCCAAAGTGAACGTTTTCCACGACGGCGGGGGTGGAGAGGGCCAGCTCCGTATTGGTGAAATTCCAGATGCCCGGCACACCCAGGCGGACGAGCCGCTCCGCCGTTTCCACCGCGGCGTCCTTGGGGACGGTCAGCACACCCACGCTGATGGGGTGGGCGGCGGCGAATTCCTCCAATTGACCGGCGTGCAGGATGGGAACACCGGAGATCTCGCGGCCCACGATCTCCTCCCGCACGTCAAAGGCGGCCAGCAGACGAAAGCCGTTTATGGCGAAGCCGAAGTTTTCGATCAAAGCCCGGCCCAGGTTGCCCACGCCCATGATCACGGCGGTGTGATCCTGGTACATGCCCAGTATCTGTGCGATCTCCTCCCGCAGGGATTTGATATTGTAGCCGTATCCCTGCTGGCCGAACTCGCCGAAGCAGGACAGGTCCTGACGGATCTGGGAGGCGGTCAGTCCCAGATTCTGCCCCAGCGCGCTGGAGGAAATGCGCTCCACCCCCGACCGGTACAGGTCGTCCAGATGGCGGTAGTATCGGGGCAGTCTCCGGATCACGGCGGAGGAGACATGATTTCGCTTCATGGTATCGCTTCCTTGCATCAAGTTGGCGTCATTGCACAGAACATTGACACTATATTTATAGTTTAGCCTATAGAGGTCCGCTTGTCAAATGATTTAAGGATCGGGATCCCGGAAACAAGGGGCGGCCCGCCGAAAAGACGGGCCGCCCGCAACAAAGATGCCCGGGTGGAGCGGGTCTTTAAAGCGCCGCTTCGGCCCGGAAGGTGATGACGGCGCTTTCGCCCGCGTCCAGCGTACCCAAGTGGATGCCGCCGGCGGGATTGCGGTCGAAGGGGGCACCGCTGTTGATGGAGGTGGAGCCGGCCACGTAGGTCAGCCCGGCGGGCAGCACATCGGTGACCACGGCGTCCTCAATGGGGCAGGTGCCGGTGTTGCGCACGGCCAGGGTATAGGTGATCACAGGCTCCTCCGGTGTGACGGCGCAGGGTTCGGCATCCTTGCCGATCTCCAGGCTGGGGGAGACCACGTTCAGCACGACCTCGCCGGAGGCGGCGGACGCGCGGGTCAGGCCGCAGACGTCGGAGTCGAACTCGAACTCGGCGTAGGCCGTGTTGGAGATCTCGCCGGTGAAGTCGGCGGGCACGCCTGCGTCAAAGGTGATGGCGGCGCAGCAGCCCGCCTCAAGGCCGGGGATCAGAATGCCGCGGCACAGGCTGCCGCCGCAGACCGGGCGGCCGTTCAGGTAAATGGTCCCCACATCCAGCTTGTGCTCGATATCAGGGTCGGTGACCACGACCTGGGAGACGGGGACGGAGGAACGGTTGCAGACGGTGATGGTGTAGTGGACGGTCCCGCCAGCCCGGACGCAGGTAGGGGACACGGTCTTGTCCAGCGTAACGTCCACGACCTCGGTGGTCACCGGCTCACTGGTGGCGGTGACTTCGCCGCGGCAGGAGGTGGAGCAGTGGTACTGCCCGGCCACGCTGGCGGTGTTGGTCAGGGAGGCGGGGTGCTCGCCGCACATCGGACAGCTCCGGGTCAAAAAGTCTTCCATGGTTTCATTCCTCCAAAAGACAAAATTGAGACAGAGGGCGTTTCCCTCTGCCTCAATCTATGCCGAAGGACGGGGAATGGTGTCGAACCGCGCGGATATTCTGATAGCGTTTGCCATCAGAGCATCCGCGCGTGCCGCTTCATAAATATCCGTTAAAAATTATTATGAAAAACATATCGTAATGTGATAAAATAGCGGTATCTTTGATCGAGGTGAAAACAATGTTCCAGGGATTTTCCGACGCCACCATTGATTTTATGTGGGGCATTCGGTTCAATAATGAGCGGAGCTGGTTCCAAGCGCACAAGGAAGATTATGTAAACTGTTTTTATGAGCCGATGAAGGACTTGAACGCCGAATTGTATCAGCGCATGTGCCAGGCGTATCCCCGGCAGACCTTTCTCAGCAAGGTGTCCCGCATCTACCGGGACGCCCGGCGTCTCCACGGCCGGGGGCCGTACAAGGACCACCTGTGGCTGTCGCTCCAGGGTCCGGTGGAGCGCTGGACGGACACGCCGGTGTTCTGGTTTGAGCTGTCCCCCGAGAGCTGGAGCTACGGACTGGGTGTCTACTGCGCCCAGGCGGTCACCGCCGCCAAACTGCGTGCCCGGATGGACGCCGACCCCAAACCCATGGAGAAGCTGACCCGCCTGTTGAACGGGCAGACGGAGTTTGTGCTGGACGGGCCGGAGTACGCCAAGGCGAAGACGCCGTCCACGCCTCTGCTGGCGCAGTGGTATCAGAAAAAGAGCTACGACTTGATCCACCGGGAGCCGAACAGCGCTGTTTTGTACGACCGGGGTCTGGTGGAGCGGATCTTCACCGGCTGGCAGTTCTTGATGCCCTTTTACGCGTACCTGTCCACCGTGCCCGGCGACCCGGACCCGCGGGACGCGGGCGGTATAAAAATCTGACAAAATTTTGCATTGATAGAATGCGCGCGCGCCGCACATACTGGAACGAGAAAGGCGGCGGTGGGCATGAAGAAGTTTTTATTGAGCGCGAGGGCGGTCCTGCCGACCCTCGCGCTTTTTCTGGCGGTTTTGTGCGTCCTGCTGTGCGCCATTCACTTCCGGGGAGGCGAGGCCGTGCCCGCCGACGCCGTGACGCAGGTGGAGGAAGATCCGCCCCTGATCGCCCTGACCTTTGACGACGGTCCCCGCCGTTCCACTACCACCGAATTGCTGGACGGATTGGCCCAGCGGGGGGTGCAGGCTACCTTTTTCCTGATCGGGGAGCAGATCGTGGGCAACGAGGACCTGGTGCGCCGGATGGACGCCGAGGGACACCAGATCGGCGTTCACACCTACGACCATGTGCTGCTGACCGGCCTGAACCGGGCGGATTTTGACGCCCAGGTGGACAAGACCCGCCAACTGCTGAAAAACGTTCTGGGGCACGACGACTTCCTGCTGCGCCCGCCCTACGGCCTGTACGACGAGGGGGTGCGCGCCATGGCAGGGAGCCCCATCATCCTGTGGTCCATCGACCCGGAGGACTGGGGGGACAAAAACGCCGATCGCGAGGTGGCGCACATCGTGTCCGAGGCCAGGGACGGCTCCATTGTCCTGATGCACGACATCTACCCGGCCAGCGTGGAGGCCGCCCTGCGGGTGGTGGATACGCTGCATGAGCAGGGCTATCTGTTCGTCACCGTCGACCAGCTCTTCGCCGCCCGGGGCGTGGAACTGCAGGCGGGGGAGGTCTACCGGGAAGGATATCCGTGATCGGGAGCCAAAGTATCAAAGAAAAACAGCCGCGAATGACAGACTCGCGGCTGTTTTAAGGTCGATCTTACGCCCTGGTCCGCAGGTTTTCCGCGTCCAGGCGCTGTTGGGCTTCCTGTTCATCCTCCGGCGCGTCCAGGACGATGCCGTGGGGCTTCTTTTTACCGGTCTCATGGTCAATGGTCACGAAGGTCAGGCAGCCGTCCACCGCCTTTTGACCGGTCAGCTCGCTGACCACGTCCACATGGACCATCAGGCTGGTGGTGCCGGCGTGGACCACCCGGGCGGTGAAGCGGATGATATCGCCGCAGTGTACGGGGGAAGAGAAGGACATGCCGTGGATGTTGCGGCAGACGATCTCACTGGGGTCGCCGTGCTCACAGGCGGCGCAGGCAAAGGCGGCCTCCACAAACCAGGAGGCCGTCCGGGCGGCGAACAGGGTGCCGTGGTGGTTCAGGTCCTCGCTTTTGACCAGGTGGGTGGTGTAATACTTCCTCATGTCGTTTCCTCCATATCAAACAAGCTGACGCGGCTGTGCCGCAGTGGAGAAAAGTGTACCACATCAGACGGAAAAAGTCACCCCTGTTTTGCGGTTATAGGTGCGCCGCCGGGGAGGCTTGCTCCAGCGTTCCCGCCTCCCGCGCCAATTCCAAAAGGGCGCGGTTTTTTTCATTCATCGGTCCAAAGGACCGGAGGGGGCAGATGACCCGGCCGCAGGCGCGCATACGCTCCGCGGCCCGGGAAAAGGCCGTGTCGCCGATCGGCTCGAAGGGGCGCTCCGAGATGACCTCCACGGCCAGCGCCGCGGCCACCGGGTAGTCCAGGTCGTTTTCGTGCAAAACGCCCGCGGCGAAGGGGACGCCCTGGCGCTGGAGCTTCCGGTATACCGGGATGCCGCTGCCTCCGCCGCCGATGACGAACACCTGGGGCGTTCCCCGGACCGGCTCCAGCTCCAGACAGCCGAAGTCGGCGTTGTAGCTGCCCTTCGCCGCGCCGTACAGCTCCATGATGTATTCGCTGGTGAAGATGTCCTCCGGGGGACCGTACCGCTCAATGGCGTTGTTGTGGACGCAGACTACGAAGTCGGACACCTTTTGGGCCAGGTCCAGCTCGTGGAGGGACATAAGGACGGCCAGCTTCCGTTCGCGCACCATGTCCTTCAGAATGGACAACAGCTCCAGCTTGTGGCGGATATCCAGGAAGGAGGTGGGCTCGTCCAGCACCAGGACCTCCGGTTCCTGGCACAGGGCGCGGGCCAGCAGGACACGCTGGCGCTGTCCGTCGCTGACGGCGGAAAAGTCCCGGCCGGCCAGGTCGGAGGCGTGGACCAGCTCCAGACATTCCCGTACCTTCTCCCGGTCGGCCTGGGACAGGATGCCCAGCCGCCCGGTGTAGGGGTAGCGCCCGGTGCTGACCACGTCCTCGCAGGTCATCAGCTCGGGGCGCACCCGCTCCGTCATCAGCACGGACAGGCGGCGGGCCACCTCCGGTTCCGACATCTGCCCCATGGATCTGCCGTCCAGCCAGACCGTGCCCCGGATCAGGCTCAACTGCTTAATGATGCTCTTCAGGATCGTGGACTTTCCCGACCCGTTGGGGCCGATCAGGGTCAAAATTTCCCCCCGGCGCAGGCGCAGGTTGATCTCCTCAATCAGCGGCTTGCCGCCGTAGCCCACGGCCATATGCTCGGTGGATAAGTAGGTATCGCTCACAGTTCCGCCTCCCTCATTCCCGCCGGGCCGCCCGCTGGGTGACCATCATGTAGATGACGATGGGCGCGCCGAACACCGCCGTGACCGAGCTGATGCTCAGTTCGGTGGGGGCGAAAAGCGTCCGGGCGATCAGGTCGCAGAACAGGCAGAACACCGCGCCGCCCAGAAAGCAGGCCGGGATGATCAGGATGGGCTTGGCCGTGCGGAACAGGCTTTTGACCAGGTGGGGCACGGCGATGCCCACGAAGGAGATCGGCCCGGCGAAGGCGGTCACGCAGGCGGACAGGACGCTGGACAGCAGAATCAGCACCACCCGGAACGCCTTGATGTTGACGCCCATGTTCTGGGCGTACACCTCGCCCATCTGGTAGGCGCCGATGGGTTTGGACAGGAGGAAGGTCAGCACCAGCGCCGCGCCCACCACCACCGCCATGACGGCCACATTGTCCCAGGACATGCCGGAAAAGCTGCCCATGGACCAGTTGTGCAGACTGACGATGTTGGAGTCGTCGGCGAAGGTGACCACAAAGTCGGTGACCGCCGAGCAGATATATCCGATCATAACGCCGCAGATGATCAGCATGGACATCTTTTTGACCTTTTGGGAGATCAGCAGAATAAAGCCCATGGAGATCATGGCCCCCACAAAAGCGGAGACGATCATGATCAGCGAGTTGGACAGCATGCCCCGGCTGAGCAGGAACACCAGGACCAGGGACACCACCAGCTTGGCCCCCGAGGAGATGCCCAGCACGAAGGGCCCGGCGATGGGGTTGGCGAAAAAGGTCTGCAGCAGAAAGCCGGAGACGGACAGAGCGCCCCCCAGAATGGCGGCGGCCAGGACGCGGGGCAGGCGGATGTTCCGCACGATGGTGCCGTCCCCCTGTCCGCCGAACAGGATGCGCACCACTTCTCCCACGGTCAGGTGGACGCTGCCCGCCAGGATATTCCAGATCAGCAGGACGGCCAGCAGAACCGCCAGCAGGAGAAACGCCCCGAAGCAGCGGGAATAGGTTCGTTTCATGGTTTGCACATCCTTTCCGTGATCGAACTTCCTGTTTTTAACGCAGCCGATGCAGGTATGTCAGCTCCGAATCGTCCGCATCGTCCGCTGTCAGAACGGTGTGGATATCGGTGATCAGGTCGCCCAGCCCCAGACTCTCCTGGAACATGTTCTGCCCGGTGCACCAGACATTCCCTTCCTGCACGGCTTTAAAGTTTTTCAGCACATCGCTTTTTTGCAGAAGCTGGTCAATGGTTTGAAGCTCGCCGTCGATGGAGCTGTTGTAGATCAGCACGTCCGCGTCCCGCGCGCCCTCGTAGAAGGACTCCATCTGCATGTTCATGGTGGACAGGGCGTTTTCCTCCCCGGACAGGTCATGGAAGACATACACGCCGCCGGCCAGGTCGATGCACTTGGCGATGTAGTCCCCCGATTTGCGCACGTTGACCGCTCCGATGGAGGTGATGTAAAAATAGGCCACCGTCTTGCCCGTGTTCTCCTGCTCCAAAATGGGAGCCAGCATCTCCATCTGCCGGTCAAAGAAGTCCTCGGCCGCGTCCTCCTTCCCCAGCAGGGCGGCGTACAGCTTGATCCATTCCATGCGGCCCAGGGGGTGGCTCTCGTAGCTGGAGCGCTCCACCAGCACGGGAACGCCCAATTCCTCCAATTGTTCCTTCACTTCCGGGGTGTGGTAAATCATGGTGGACTCCACCGCCAGATCGCAGCTCTCCTCCAGAATGCGTTCATAGTCGGGGGCGCTGTACTTGCCCGCGTAGAGCATGCGCCCTTCCTCAATGGCTTGGGCCGCCTCCTCGATATACCAGCCGGACGCGTCCAGCCCGGACAGGCGGATGCTGCCGATGGCGTCCAGCTCCCGGAACAAGTCCATGGCGGAGGTGGCCACCAGGTAGATGCGGTCCAGCGGCTGTTGAAGCACGGTGACCTGCCCCGGTACGCCGGAGGGGACCTCAGCGCCCTCGGGCGCCACCAGGAAGACATCGGTACCCGCAATGGTCACGACCAGGTAGCCGCCCTGATAATAGTCCACGGAAAACTGGTCGGCGTAGAGCAGCTCCATACTGTGGTCAAAGACCAGCGTGTCCCAGGTCACGTCCGCCGCGGTTTGCTCCTCGTTCTCCCGGGGAGTACAGGCGCAGAGGGCAAGCAGGACCAGCGCCAGGGCCAAGGCGCGGAAATGCAGGCGTCTCATGATGCGGGGGCGATCGTGGCGGAATCGAAATACAGGGTGTACTCGATCTCGTGGGGGGTGCTCATGGCGGTGGTGTCCGCCAGAATGGGATATTGGAAATCAAAGGCGGTCACGGGGATCTCAAAGGTGGAGCCGCCCTCCGTAGTCAGAGGGAGGTACTGCTCGCCGTTGACCTTCACATAGTCGTAGTTGGAGCTGCTCCAGATGATGGTGGCGTAAGCCGTACCGTCCTCCACCCGCAGGGCGGCGGGGGACTGCACGCTGGCCTTGCCCGAGCCGCCCTCCAACTGGACCTCCACCGTGTAATCGCCGTCGGCCAGACCCAGACTGTCCACGGTGATATACACGCCCTCCCGGAAGGCGTCCAGGGGCAGGGAGTCTGCCCGGAACAACAGGGTGCGGTCGTACCACAGCTCCTTGCTCTTGCTGAAGGCGGCGCAGGCGATGCCCGCGTCCAGGGCCTCCACGGGGACGGTGAAGGAGTGGGTGCCGTCCGCGGCCTCCTCATAGGGAATGTAATCCTCCTCGCTGGCCGCGACGGCCTCCTCGCCGGTGCCCATAAACACCTTCAGGTAGCCCGTGCCGCCCATGTGCATAACGGCGGTCATCTCGCCGTTTTCCACCGTCAGCTCGCACTGGACGATGCTGAACATGGAGGAGCTGGAGTCCACGGTGACGTCATAGACGCCGTCCTTCAGGTCGTCGGCGTAGATGGGGACCATGCCCTCTTCCACCACGTCCTCCACGGTGGTCATCTGACTGGAGTCGGCTACCTGAGAGTTTTGGGTGGTTTCCGGCGTCGCCTGAGCCGTGTTCTCCAGCGTGGGCGAGGGCGTATCGGCGGCAGTATCCGTGCCGCAGCCGGCGGGCAGCAGCATCAGCGCGGCCAAAAGCAAGGCCGGGATCGCATGGGTCTTTTTCATGTTTTTGCACCTCTTGAATTTCTTTTTATATGCACACAACAGGCCAAAAGACGATACTTTTGGCCTGCCGTGTGTGTGATAAGAATGTCTGAAGTATATGGAAATGCGTCAGCCGATCTCGTTCACCGCGGCCTGCGCATGCTCCACCAAAAGGTTCTGGATGGCCTCAAGCTGGCCGAGACCTTCCACAACGCACTCGACCTCGTAGCCCGCGTTCTCAAAGACGGTCTTCCAGGAGTCCTCCTCGTCGCCCGCCATGTCGTTGTTGGCGTGGTCGCCGGCCACGATCATCATGGGCCGCAGGATAACGCGCTCATAGTCACCGGCCTGGACCAGGGCCAGCACGTCGTCCACAGAGGGGGTGGCCTCCACGGTGCCGACAAAGTAGTTTTCGTAGCCCGCATCGGTCAGCACCTGCTGCATCTTGGCGTAGACGGCGTTGGACTCGGCCTCGGTGCCGTGGCCCATGTAGCAGATGGCGGTCTTGCCGTCGTCATAGGAGGCGGTGGCGTCCACCAGCGCCTGGGCGACGGTCTGGAAATCCTCATCGGAGGTCAGCAGAGGCTTGCCGATGGTGATGGAGTCAAAGGCGTCGGCGTACTGGGCGACCTCGTCCACCACGTCGTTGTACTCCAAGCCGTCCATCAGGTGGGTGGGCTGGATGACCAGATTTTTGACGCCGTTGGCCACGGCGCGGTCCAGGGCCTCGGTGATGTTGTCGATGACCTCGCCGTCGCGGTCCTTGACGTGGTCGATGATGATCTGGCTGGTGAAGCCGCGGCGCACGGAGTAGTCGGGGAAGGCGCTCTCCATGGCGGCCTCGATGGCGCCAATGGTCAGGCGGCGGCTGTCGTTATAGCTGGTGCCGAAGCTGACCACCAGCAGCTCGTTCTCGCCGATGCCGTCGCTGTTGCGGGGATCGTCCAGGGAGGCGTCGCCGGTCTCGTAGTTCTCCTCATCGTCCTCCCCGGCGTTCTCCGCCGGTTTTTTGGTGCAACCGGTGAACAGCGCCGCAACCATTGCGAGCGCCATCAGGACTGCAAGCAGTTTTTTCAGTTTCATGGTATTTCCTCCTTGATTCTTGTGCGGGGAGCGGCATGCGCCGCCTCCTGATGTATGTCAATTTTACATCAGCGGAATCAGGTACAGGAATACACGGAAAAAACGTGGTCATCCAAGGATGACCACGCGGAACAAACAAGCCTAAGTACCCATAAAGGATATGGGGAAAACGGTACAATCAATTCCTCGTGATCCGGAATATCAAAAGCATATTCCCGTACCAACAACCGGCAGGTTTCCTGACTCGCAGGTCGCCACGCACCACCGTCTTCCCGACTTTCGTCAGTGACTGCCGTGTTCCGGCGAAGATGATGCGCTCACTGCATACAGTGACGAGATCGTACAGGCCTTTCACCTGTTTCCCTATTACCCGGGTCCTCTGACAGAGAACCCGGCACCGATTGCCTATTTACCTATTTAATTATGCAAATCATTATACCACTGCCGCCGCGCAAATGCAATATTTTTTGCGACAGAGCGGGGGGATTTTTCGCCTGCGCACGGGACCGTCACTCCGGAAGCTGAAACTTCTGCCGGACCATGTGGGCCAACAGCCGGGCGGTGCCCTCCACGCCCAAAAGGCTGCTGTTGATCAGGATATCCTTGTGCTTCCTGTCGTCGGGTCGAAAACCGGTGTAGTTCAGGTGATAGGCGACCCGGCTTTCCTCCATCTCCGTTACCTGCCGCAGGGCGGCCTCTTCGCCAATTTCCAGCTCCTTCCTGCAGTGCTCCACCCGGTCTGGAAAGGGGGCGTAGATATAGATGTGCACCGCGTAGTCCAGCCCGTCCAGGATAAAGTCGGAGCACCGACCGACAATGACGCAGTTTTCCGCCTCCGCCAGCGCCTTGATGATGTCCACCTGGGTGCGGAAGATCCGGTTCTGGGTCTCGTCGGTCTGATCGCCCAATCTCCGGATCAGCGTGGGGAAGATCGTGTCCCGCTGAATTTTCCGGCTGCGCTCCTCCGCTTGCTCCACCACGTCGGCGGGCAGAGACAGCCTGCGCGCGGCTTCCTTCACGATGTAGTCGTTGTAGCACTCCACCCCCAAAAGCTCGCTCATCCGCCGGGCGATGACCCGGCCCATGCTGCAAAACTGGTTGGTGACTGTGATCACAAATTTTTTCCGTTCCATCATGCAATACTCCTTTGCCGATCAAAGCACAAAGCCCGCGACCAGGAATCCCACGACGGAGAGGGTCGCCGCAATGACCACGTAGGGGAACTGGGACAGGGCGTGCTCCATATTATCGATACCGGCGCTGCTGGCGGAGAGAATGGTGGCGTCGGTATAGAAGCAGGCGTGGCTGCCAAAGGTGCCGCCGGAAATAATGGCCGCCATGGTCAGGACCGGGTTGGCCCCCAGCGCCGCGCACATGGGGAGCAGGATCGGGGTGACCACCGCGCTCATGCCCCAGTTGGAGCCGGTGATAAACGCCAGAAGGCCCAGCAGCAGGAAGGCGACCACGGGAAACAGGGCGGGGGACAGGATGGGCTGGACCAATTCCACCAGAAACTCCGTCAGCCCCATCATATCACAGACTTCCTTCAAAGAAAAGGCCGCCACCAGCATAAAAAAGATGGACAGCATATCCCCAAAGCCCTTCACCGTCAGGTTGAAGAACTCTTCCATGGTCATCAGCCTGGCGGGCAGATACAAAACCAGGCAGACGATCAGGGCGGCCACCACCGCCAGGAGAATGTCGGTGGTGATCACACCAATGACCACCAGCACCACCATGGGGATCAGAAAATTTTGTACGCTGCCCTCGCCCTGGTAGCCGGGCTGGCTCTCGTGGTTGAATTTCCGGCTGTGGTCGCTGTATACCTGTCCGGTCTCCTCCACCCGCCGGTAGGCCTTTTTCATGGCTCCCAGCTTGGGCATGACCCCCAGGGTAAACAGGAACACCACGATCAGCGCGAGGATGGGATAAAAGCTGAAGGGAATGGCGTGTATGTAGGCGTCGATGGCGGAGGAATACTGGCCGGAGATGATCTCCTCCTCATAAAACAGGGACCCGAAAAACACCGCCCAGGTGGACACCGGCAGCAGCACGCACACCGGCGCCCCGGTGGAGTTCAGGATGAACGCCAGCGATTCCCGGGGCAGCTTTCGCTTGTCAAACACGCCCTTCATGCACACGCCGATGGTCAGCACGTTCAGGTAGTCGTCCACAAAGAGCAAAATGCCCAGAATAAAGGATGTCAGCAGGGTGCGCCGCTCGTTGGTGCACAGCTTGGAGATGACCCTGGAAAAGCCCAGCGTACCCTTGGACGCCTGCAAAAGAGCGATCAGACTGCCGAACAGGCCGCAGACCAGCCAAAGCCAGGCGTTGTCCGCCACCACCCGCTGTAAAATATTGATCCACTGGGGCAGGGCGTCCCGGCGGAAGAGCACAATGGCGCCCAGAAGAGAGCCTAAGAACAGAAATTCCGCGCACCGGCGGGTGCAGATGGCGCCGACGATGATGATCGCGATAATGATGAGCGCTATAAGACCGGTTGGCATACTTTGTCATTCCCTTCGCGCGCAGTGGTTCCAATTTGCAATATCGTTTTTATTTGTGGAATTCGCTTTCGCAGTACGCGCAGCGGTAGATCCGCTTTTTCGGATCACACAGCAGAAATTCCGAGGGCAGTTGGGGCTCCGCGGTGGTGATGCACCGGGGATTTTTGCACCGGAGAATGTTCTTCAGACGCTGGGGGAGCTTCAGGTTTTTCTTTTCCACCCGGATCCCGTCTCGGATCACGTTGACCGTGATATCGGGGTCCACATAGCCCAGCGCTTCCAGGTCCAGCTCGATGGGCTCGTCGATCTTGATGATGTCCTTGCGGCCCTGCTTGCTGCTCTTCACGTTTTTGATGATGGCCACCGAGCAGTCCAGCTTGTCCAGCCCCAGAAGCCGGTAGATCTCCATGCTGGCCCCGGCCTGAATATGGTCCAGGACGATGCCGTTTTGAATGCTGTCAATGTTCATGACCGGTCCTCCTTATTTCACCGTAATGCCCAGCAGCTTCAGGATCAGCGCCATGCGGATAAACTTGCCGTTGGCCACCTGATCAAAGTACCGGGCGCGAGGGTCGCTGTCCACGGTCACCGCGATCTCGTTCACTCTGGGAAGGGGATGCAACACCGCCATATCGGGCTTGGCCAGCGCCATTTTTTCCCGGTCGAGGATGTAGGTATCCTTCAGGCGGATATAGTCCGCCTCGTTGAAAAAGCGCTCCCGCTGCACCCGGGTCATATAGAGAAGATCCAGCCGGGGCATGGCCGCCTCCAGGTCGGCGGTCTCCTCGTAGGGAAGCCCGTTCTGCTTCAGGGTATTTTCAATGAGGTAGCCGGGCAGCTTCAGCTCCTCCGGGGAGATCAGCACGAACCGGATCCCCTCATAGCGGGCCAGGGCGCTGACCAGGGAATGGACGGTGCGGCCGAATTTCAAATCGCCGCAGAAGCCGATAGTGAAGTTGTTCAGACTGCCCCGCTCCCGGTGGATGGTCAGCAGGTCGGTCAGCGTCTGAGTGGGGTGGTTGTGGCCGCCGTCGCCGGCGTTGATGATGGGCCTGGTGGCGTTCAGGCTGGCGGCGTAGGGCGCGCCCTCCCTGGGGTGGCGCATGGCGATGACGTCGGCGTAGCAGCACACGGTGCGCACCGTGTCGCTGACCGTCTCGCCCTTGGCGGCGGAGCTGCTGTCGGCGGCGGAGAAGCCCAGCACGCTGCCGCCCAGGTCCAGCATGGCCGCCTCAAAGCTCAGGCGGGTGCGGGTGGACGGTTCAAAAAACAAGGTGGCCAGCTTCTTGTGACGGCAGGCGCTTTGGTATTTTTCCGGATCGGCAATGATGTCTTCCGCCACGGCGATCAATTCATCGATCTCGGCGGTGGACAGGTCGGTAATGTTGATCAGATGTCTCATAGGACCCTCCCAGTGAGTTGGTTTCAAAAAATGCCCCCCATTGAATCTGCGTATTCAAATGGGGGGCGTTCCTGTACCCTGCCCGTTGCTCCGGGCAAACCGTATGCAGTTATGCGAAGGTCAGGACCGTGCCGGTCTCGCCCCTCAAAGCCTCGATGGCCTTATCCAGCGAGGTGATGATGGCCTTCTTTTCAGGGTTGCTGCGCACGAATTTCATGCACGCCTGAACTTTGGGCAGCATACTGCCGGGGGCGAAGTGGCCCTCTTCCACATAGCGGGCGGCCTCGGTCAGGGACAGGTGGGACAGGTTTTCCTGGTTGGGCTTGCCCCAGTGGATGGCGACCTTTTCCACCTCGGTGAGGATCATCAGCACGTCCGCGTCCACCTGCTCGGCCAGCAGCTCGGCGGCATAGTCCTTGTCGATGACGGCGGCCACGCCGGTCAGGGTGCCGTCGGCGTTCTCCACCACGGGGACGCCGCCGCCGCCGCAGGTGACCACGATGGTGTCGTTCCACAGGCGCTTGACCTCGTCGATCTCCACGATCCTCCGGGGCAGGGGAGAGGCCACCACCCGGCGGTAGCCCCGCCCGGCGTCCTCCTTCATGATGTAGCCCCTGGAGGCGGTCAGCTCGTCGGCCTCCTCCTTGGTGTAAAAGGCGCCGATAGGCTTGGTGGGGTTCTGGAAGGCGGGGTCGTTGGCCTCCACCGCCACCTGGGTGACCAGGCTGACCACCGGGGTGTTCAGGTTCCGCCGGGCCAGAGCGTAGCGCAGGGACTGCTGGATGTGATAGCCGATGTAGCCCTGGCTCATGGCGCCGCAGACGTCGAAGGGCATGGCGGGAACGACGTCCTTGGCCGTCTCGCTGGCCAGCAGGATGCGGCCGACCTGGGGGCCGTTGCCGTGGACGATGGCCAGCTCATAGCCGCTGGCGCTCAGGTTGGCGATGTACTCGCAGGTCTGCTTGACCACCTCGAGTTGCGCCTCGGCGGTGGGAGCGCTGTGCTTGGTCTGCAGGGCGTTGCCGCCCAGGGCGATGACGATCTTCGGCATGTCGTTCCCTCCCTTGGTCAGTTCAGACCGCGCTCGGCCATGAAGGACTCCAGCGCTTCCTTGGCGGCGGCTTTCTTCAGCTCGGAGGCAGCAGCCTCGCGCTGATACTGGGTGAAGTACACCAGCAGGCCGCGCATGGCGGTCAGGCGGTTGCCGGCCTCGTCCCAGCACAGGGAGGACTCGGAGTCGGCCACCTCGTCGGTGACGTCCTCGCCCCGGGTGGCGGGCAGACAGTGCATGAACTTGCAGCCGATATTGCCCAACTGCATCAGTTCCCGGTTGACCTGGTAGTCATGGAACACCTTCACGCGCTCGTCCTTGGGCATCTCAGACTCATACAGTCCGTACCACACGTCGGTGTAGATGAAGTCGGCGCCCTTCACCAGGCCGCGGTCGTCGCCGTACTCGAAGGTGGCGCCGGAGACCTTGCAATTCTCCTCGATGATGGGCAGGCAGGCGGCGGAGGGACTGTCGGGAAGCTGGTGGCCCTTGGGGCCGTAGTGGGCGAAGTGCATACCCAGCTTGGTGGTGATCATGGCCAGGGAGGCGCATACCTGGGTGGCGTCGCCCACGAAGACCACCTTGCAGTCCTCCAGCTTTTTGCCCCGGGGCAGGTTCTCCACGATGGTGCACATATCGCCTATCTCCTGGGTGGGATGGTTGTAGTCGGACATGCCGTTGAGCACGGGGATGGTGCAGGCGTTGGCCAGGTCCACCACGGTTTTGTGGTCGATGACGCGGGCCATGACCACGTCGATCAACTGGGAGAGCACCTTGCCGGTGTCGCCGATGGTCTCGTGGCCGCCCAGTTGGATCATGCCGGGGCCGAGGTACTGGGCGTGGCCGCCCAACTGACTCATGGCGGTCTCGAAGGAGACGCGGGTGCGGGTGGAGGACTGCTGGAAGATCATGCCCAGAGTCTTATCCTTCATCAGCGGGGGATAATAGCCGGCTTTGATGCACTTTTTGATCTCCAGGGAGAGGTGGATGATGTCAAGCAGCTCCTCCTTGGTGAAGTCGCTGGTGTCGATAAAGTGACGCAGAGTGCTCATAATGATTTCCTCCTGTAATTTTTAAATTGTTTGATGACGGCCTGTTGTTACGCCTTGGGCTGCTGCTGGGTGATGCAGTGGATGTTGCCGCCGCCGTAGGCCACTTCCTCGGTGCGGACGGGTTCGATGGTGTAGTCAGGGAACATGGCCTGGACCTGCTCCACCGCCAGGGCGTCGTTCTCGTCGCCGTACTGGGGCAGGATGATGGCCTTGTTGGTGATCAGGAAGTTCATGTAGGAGGCAATGGCGATCTCGCCCTCCTCCCGGGGCAGGGTGCCTTCCACGATGTCAATGGTGTCGGCGCCCTTCAGCAGGCAGGGCTTTTTGGTCAGGCACAGCTTGTGGACCTTCAGCTTGCGGCCCTTGGCGTCGGTGGCCTCGGACAGGGTCTTGTACGCGGCCTGGGCCTCGGCGTAGAAGGGGTTCTCCGGGTCGTCGGTCCAGATGCAGGCCACCTCGCCGGGGCGGATGTAGCAGGCCACGTCGTCAATGTGGCCGTTGGTCTCGTTGGGGTCGATGCCGTCCTTGATCCAGATGATCTTTTCCAGGTTCAGGTAGTTTTTCAACATCTCCTCGATCTCTTCCCTGCTCATGCCGGGGTTGCGGCCCTCGCTGAGCAGGCACATCTCGGTGGTGATCAGGGTGCCCTCGCCGTCCACGTGGATGGAGCCGCCCTCCAGCACGAAGCCCTCGGTGCGGTAGGAGTCGATGCCCTGCAGCTCACAGATCTTCTGCGCCAGGGCGTCGTCGTTGGCCCAGGGGAAGTACAGGCCGTCCACCAGGCCGCCCCAGGCGTTGAAGGTCCAGTCGATGCCGCGGATCTCGCCCTTGTCGTTGATGACGAAGGTGGGGCCGCAGTCACGCACCCAGGAATCGTCGCTGGAGGCTTCCACCACGCGGATGTGCTCGGGCAGGCGGGCACGGGCGTTGGCGTACTGGGTGTTGTTGACCAGAACCGTGACAGGAGTGTGCTTGGCGATGGCGATGGCCACGTTGGTAAAGACCTTCTGCGCGGGCTTTGCGCCATTGCGCCAGTTGTCGGGCCGCTCGGGCCAGATCATGAACACATGGTCCTGGGGTTCAAACTCGCCGGGCATACGGAAGCCGTCCTGCTTGGGGGTGGTGCCGATGATACGCTTTGCCATAATCATTTCCTCCTGTTATCTTAAATTTGTGTGATGTGTTTTCAGGTCGTTTTCTTTTTGGCGCGGGCGGCGATAAACAGCTCGCCGATGATGATGCAGAGGATGGCGCCGATGGTGATGGGTAGCGTGGCCGCCAGCGTCTCCGAATCGAAGGCCAGGGGCACGGCGGTGAAGATGATGGAGACGACGATCAGCACCATGGGGACAATGGCCAGGATCCTGGTCAGGACCGGGCCGCCGGGGACCTTGAAGGGCCGCTCCCGGCCGGCGTCCTCCCGGCGCAGCTTCAGGAACGCGGGGAAGATGGGCAGATAGCTCATCAGGAACAGGACCAGGTTCAGGGCGAAGAAGCTCCAGAACAGCTCGGAGTCGGGCGCCGCAACGCTCATGACCGCGCCCAGCAGGACGATGACGGTGGCCACGATGCCGTTCATCAGGGCGGAGCCGGTGGGCATGTCATTCTTGGCCCAGCGGCGGGTGAAGACCTTGGGCATGTCGCCCCGGTCGGCGGCATAGGCGGCGGTGGAGTTGACGCCAAGGGACCAGGAGATCATGTTGCCGAACAGGGTCACCAGGAACAGCAGGGCGACCGCGCCGATGAAGATGCCGCCCTCTTTGCCGCTCATCAGGACGATGGCGTCGATCAGGCCGGAGTCCGCGCTGATCTCAGAGACAGGAATGGCCGCGCCGATGCCGAAGCCGCCGAACAGGTAGATGGCCGCGATGATCAGGCCGCCGATGACGATCGCCTGGGGGATCTGCTTCTTGGGGTTGGTCATGTCGTCCGAGAAGGTGCACACGACCTCAAAGCCGAGCATGTTGAAAATAATGACCGAGATGTAGGACAAGCTGTTCAAATCAAAGCTGGGCAGGAAGGTGGCGGGGGACATGTCGTTGACAAATCCGTTTTTGATAATGAAGTAGATACCCATGACGCCCACCAGCAGGGCCAGGACCACCTTGATCACCGCGCAGACGTTCAGCACGATGATGTTGTCGCACACGGGGAAGAAGGCGATGAAGGTGACCAGCCACACGAAGGCCAGTTGGATCAGCACGCTGGGGACAAGGCCGATCTCCACGCCGGTGGCGATGGTGATCAGGTCAGGGCACATGACGGCCAGCGACGCCATCCACAGCGGGAAGTTCAGCCAGTACCACCAGGATGCCCGGGCGCCCCATTTGCTGTTGGGGTAGGCCTGATGCACCCAGTCATACAGGCCGCCGTCGCCTTGATAGGTGGTTCCCAGCTCCGAAGAGATCAGGCCATAGGGAACCAGAAACGCGATGATCATAAAGATCCACCAGAAGAACTGGCTGTTGCCGATGGCCGCCACCGGGGCCGCAGCCTCGGCCACGAACACCACGCAGATGACCGACAGCAGGACCGAGGTCAGCTTGAACTTTTTCTTTTCCATGAAACGCATACCTCTTTTCTCATATAGATGATGGGTTCTCTCTCGCTGCCCGCGCTCCGCCGAGCGGTTTTTATTGGGGAGAAGCGCGGCTTCCGGTTTGGAAGGACTCTCCGGGGCGCCTCATCCGGATCGCCCTTCGTTCTGAGCCCAGAATAGCCGTTGCCGCCGGGGTTTACAATCGACTTTTTCTAAACATTTGGATAGAAATTTTTGATACTTTTGTGCAGTTTATCGCTAAACTTTTCTCATCTTATTGTACAAAATGAATAAAACCAGCCGGCGTTAAGGCGTAACAGATCCTGCTCGTTCCATTTTTTGTGCAGGAAAAATTTTCTTATTAGGTTGCATTATTGGGAGGAATTCGGTATAATTCCGGGTGACCGACGCCGCCCCTACCCGGCGCTGTCAGAAATTTGGAATACTTGGTGTTATTCAAACCACTTAAGCAAAGGCAGGCGAGCTTCATGAACCAGTCGATCTCCTTCGTTTATTGCAGCATTCTCCTGATCGTCTACGCCGGTGCGCTCTCCTTTGCCGGCTGCCTGTATCTGATCCGCAGACAGAAGGAACTGATTTCGGTGATCGGCCTGTTCGCCATGTTCCTGCTGGATAACCAGGTCATTTTCATGACGGAGCAGTTGCCTGATTTTGCCCGTTGGTATAATCAGACTTTCCTCGCGTCCCCGGCCATTAAGTCGGTGCTCTATTTGGGGCTGGGCTTTTTTACCCTCTGTGGCTGGAATGCGCTGGCAGGTCGTAAGTTTTCCACGCTGCAGGGGCTGATCCTGATCCTTCTGGGACTTTGGCTGTTTTTCGTTCCGCTGATGGAGCACAGCGCGGTGGAGGTCTGGCTGTATTTTCTGGGCTATCAGGTGTTCGGCGTCGCCACTTCCGTCTATGGCCTGTGGAAGATCCGGCAGCTTGACCGGGAGCGCTGCGCCGTCTCCCTGGATAAGGTCAGGCTGCTGATGATCTGCTGCCTCGTCCTGTTCCTGATCATCGTCGCGGAGGACACCTTTGTAATCTTCCGCGTGGACAATTACAATGTAGACTATTTGGATATCTTCAGCCGCAGCATCAGTGAGGATATCCTGCGTATTCTCTTTACATTTTTTGTTTTCTTCCTGTTTGCCCAGCAGTTCCGGCACACTCCGTTGACCGCACCGGAGTCAATGGGACCGGCCCCGGAGGAGGTTCCCGCTCCGGAGGAAGCGGCTGCTGAGGCACCGTCCAACGCCACGCTGGACTACAAGCGGTTGAAATATGCCCGGAGCTTTGGCTTCACCGACCGGGAGATGGAAGTTTTTATCCTGATGGTGGACGATCTGAGCTATCAGCAGATCAGCGAAACGCTGCACATTTCCATCGGCACGGTGAAGACCCATGTCCACAATATTTTTCAAAAGGCGGAAGTGACCCACCGCTATGAGCTGCTCCGCCAATTTGAGGATTTCCGCGCTGAGGCGCCGTTCTGAAAAAATCATAAAGCCCGCGCTTTTCGGAGTTTGATCGAAAAGCGCGGGCTTTTATGATCTGTCAGTGGGGGCAAACAAAAAGCGGCTTGTGAAAACAAGCCGCTTCAGTCTGTCGAAAAAGTCCAGCAAAAGCTGGGCTTTTTCATTTATATGAGG
>X355_Hoffmanns_Two_toed_Sloth__coassemble_1824_pt1 | contig 125864 bp, 127 predicted proteins | sample X355_Hoffmanns_Two_toed_Sloth__metabat2_high_PE_003 | metagenome-assembled genome bin X355_Hoffmanns_Two_toed_Sloth | reverse complement strand
TACGACAGAAATCCGCTCTACACATGAACGTAGACTGGGTTTCTCGACAGACTGAAGCGGCTTGTGAAAACAAGCCGCTTTTTGTTTGCGTGTTGTGGTGTGGTTGCCGCCTTCGGAGCCTGACAGTTTCGTCAGATCACGTGATATTCCTTCAGCAGCTTTTCAATGTCGGTGCCCTCGACCTTCTTGAGCAGTTCTTTCAGAGCAATGCGCTCCTTGAGGCCCAGATCCATGTCGGTGATCTTCTTGCCGTCCCGGAGCTGAACGGTGGCGTTGAGCAGGTCGCGGATATCATACACACTGCCCCACACCTCGGGCACGCCGCGGTCGATATCCAGCAGGGTATAGACCGCTTCCATACCGGTGCGCATGGAGTATTCGGTGGTGAAGATGGTGTCCCGCTTTGTCTCGGCGAACTGGCCCAGGAAAGCGAAGTTAACGGCCCCCTCGGGCACCACGTTGGGCCGGTCGCCGGCGGCGCGGGGCATGAAGAAGGCGGTGATATAGGGCATCATGCAGGGTACGGTGTTGGCGGAATTGGCCGCCATATCCTCGATCTGGTCTTCAGGCACGCCGATGTGGTACAGCCACTCCATGCAGATCTCCTTGCCGGTGCAGTCCCGCATCGGCTTCTTGACATAGTCGCCGGGCTTGTCGGAGAACAGGCCGTAGACCCACACCAGGCACTGATCCTTGGGCTGATTGCGGAACTGCGGCTGGCGGTTGATCGTCCAACTGAGGAGCCAATTGGAATCCTTGACGGTGACGATGCCGCCGGTGACCACCTTGCCGGTGAAGGGATCGCGCTTGCAGATATTCTTGATATAGGGGATGATCCTCTGATCCAGAGTGGTGACGGTGGCGCTCATCCAGTTGGACTGCTCCGGGTCGCAGCAGAACTTGTCGGGGTGGCCGAAAGAGGGGTCCTGCGCGGCGATCTTCCGCCACATATCCCAGCCGCCGCCCGGCTTGATCTCCGGGAGGAAGGGAGCGGGGGCGTCCTGAGAACCCAGGGTGGAGTTTTCCACGCAGCCGCCGTTGGTGATGAAGACCAGGTCGTTTTCGGTCAGGTCCACGAATTCGGTCTTGCCGTCCGCCAGAAGCTCGATGCGCTTGGCCGCCTTTTTGCTGGGCTGGATGTCAAATTCCACGTTGACCACCTTGGTGTTGTAGTGGAACTGTACGCCGAAGCCCTCCAGATATTTGACCATCGGCAGGATCATGGACTCATACTGGTTGTACCGGGTGAAGCGCAGGGCCTTGAAGTCGGGCAGGCCGCCCACATGGTGGATGAAGCGCTTGATGTACAGCTTCATCTCCAGGGCGGAGTGCCAGTTCTCAAAGGCGAACATGGTGCGCCAGTACAGCCAGAAGTTGGAGTTGAGCACCTCATCGTCGAAGAAATCGGTAATGCGCTTGTCGTACAGTTTCTCGTCCGGGGTGAAGAACAGCTTCATGATCTCCATGGCGCCCTTGTCGGACAGACCGAACTTGCCGTCGGTGTGGGCGTCCTGCCCGCGGTCCACCGTGGCCCGCATCAGGGAGTAGTTGGGGTCCTTCTTGTTCAGCCAGTAGTATTCGTCCAGTACGCTGACGCCCTCCGTCTCGATGGAGGGGATGGAGCGGAACAGGTCCCACATGACCTCAAAATGGTTATCCATTTCCCGGCCGCCGCGCATGACGTAGCCCACGCCGGGGTACTCCCAGCCGTCGCAGGCGCCGCCGGGAATGGGGTCCTTTTCAAAGATGTGGATATGCTCGCCCTTCATCTGGCCGTCCCGTACCAGGTAGCAGGCCGCCGTCAGAGCGGCCAGGCCGGTGCCGATAATGTAAGCGGATTTGTGGTCCACGCCCTCCGGTTTCTGAGGACGGGCAAAGGATTCGTAGTTACCGCTGGAGTAATACATGATAAAACCTCCTGTTTGTTTTGTTGGCTTCATTTTACAAAGGCTTTCCACGATTTCCAATAGACAGAAAAACCTCCGTGATAAAACTTTTATCACGGAGGCAGGATTGATCAAATTTTGATCATTTAAGCCGGCTGGTCAGGAACGTCGATTCGGTATTTGGCTAAAGCACGGGAAATATCGCCGTGGATCAGGACGCTCAACCGCTCCACGATCTTCCGGGGATCTTCTTCCATGTTGTTTTTGATCCAGTTCAGCATGATGCCCACAAATGCGTACTTGTAGAAATCGGCGATAAACTGCTTATCTTCCTCCCGGACCGTCATTCCCCGGGCCTGTTCCTCCACTACGTCGAACAGCAGGGCGTAAGTAAGTTTATACAAATAAAGCTCCACCTGCTCCCGGCTGACTGAGTGATAGACATTCATAATAAAGGGCTTGTTTTCCAGGACCGCGTGAAAAATGTTGAGGAATCCCTCCTGCCAGGTGCCGTAGGTCTTTTTGCCCTCCAAAGCCTTGGAGGCGTCCTCCACGCAGGACCACTCCACCAGATCATAGATGTCTTTGAAGTGATAGTAAAACGTCATGCGGCTGATTCCGCAGTCGTCCGTGATATCGCTGATGGTTATCTTCGTCAGCGGCTTCTTCAGCAGCAATTTTTTCAGGGATGCCTCCAGGGCGCGCTTTGTAATATCCGACACCTGACACGACCTCCTTCGCCGGCGTTTCATGCGTTCTGATTAAAACAGTATAACATTTAAAATGTAAAGATACTGATCACAAAAGATCTGATTGCCAATAATGATAAAACAATTGAATAGTTTTCACCATATTGCCCCTCCGATTTTATGTTTTTTATATTTTACCATGGTGTTTGCTTTTTTCAATATGCCGTGATGTATCTTTTTTATTTTTTCGCTTTGTTGAAAAATTTGCCATAATAGGGACAAAAAATATATGCTTAAACTAGAAATAAATGGAGGAATAGAAGAATCTTGCTCAGAAAGGAGGTCGATTTTATGTCTGTCGCTCACAAGTTTCCCTATGGCGCCCTGTTCCGCTGTCTGCCCCGGAGTGGGGCAAGAGCAAGGAAGAACGGCGGGAATTTGCCGAATGGAAGAAGCGACGGGAGGCGGAGAGGCAGGAGGCCGAAACGACGAAATGACAAAAAGGGCGGGCGCACCGTGCAAACGGCTGCGCCCGCCCTTTTTGCGTTTAGGGGGTCTGTTTCTTTTTCCGTGGGCCTCTCGGCTTGGAGGTGGGTTTGCGCCGCACCCCGTTGCGGAAGTAGGTGCTTTCGTATCGGTCAAAGAAAACAAATAATCCGAACCCATCACCGATTGGAAATAGGTTCGGATTATATTGGTTTGGTGCGGATGACGGGACTTGAACCCGTACGGCCGTGGGCCACTAGCACCTCAAGCTAGCCAGTCTACCAGTTCCAGCACATCCGCGTACCGGCGACCTGAAAAGTGCGCTCCACTATTATATCGGCTGGAAGTTGGTTTGTCAACTGCTTTTTCCGTTGTCAGCAGGGAATCGTGTACCAGGTGTTGACGCCGGACAGGTCGGCGAACAGAATATGGTCGGGCGGGAGGAAGGTAAACAGGACAAGAACGGCGCCCAGCAGCACGACAAGGAAGAATACGGTGACGCTGCGCCCGTCGATAGCCTTCAGCCGTCCGGGCAGCCAGAAGCCCAGTGCCATCAGGACCACATACAGCCCAATGTCAAAAGCCATGGAGTGGCCGCCCAGGGAAATATGGTACACATAGCCCGCCGCCAGCATGGCCACACTAATGACCAGCAGGGAAAACAGCCAGCGTCCGCGGCTGCCCCGTCCGGCTTTGCCTGTGACCAGGAGCATGGCGGCCAGATAGGGCCAGTAAATGATTTTTAAATGTTCCCAGATGCTCTCGTTGACCGGAGAAAACAGGGCGGTGACCGGATTGGGGAACAGGTCGAACAGGAAATGCAGACACGCGCCGGCCAGCGTGGCGGCCGCAAAGGCGATCAGGATACGCTTGGAAATGGAATGTTTTGTCATACCGATACCTCCTCTGTCTGAAATAGCATATGGCGGAGATGGGACAAATATACCGGCGCTGCGGCGGCGGGGCGGCAAAGAAAAAGTTTGCCATAAAAGCCTTCATTTAACCGGGGCGGAGCGGTATAACGCAGGAAAAGCGGGATTTTTCAAAAACTGCCAATCCAAAGGTGTGTTTCATTGCCAGCGCGGTCAGGGCGGCGGTGTGGCATATTAGAAGGGCGGCGGGACGCGGGTCCCGCCGCCTTGGGATGTACGTCCCGATTTTTGGAAAGGGGTGGTAACGATGCAGGAAGAGCAAAGCGGCAGAGCGCGGCCGGCGGCACACTTTCTTGGATTGACGGCCATCGGCCTGCTGATTGCCGCGATCCTCTGCATGATGGGAGGTTCGGCTATGGCGGCTTCCACAGCGCAAACGGTGATTCCCATGGGGCGGGCCGTGGGGATCAAGCTGTTTTCCGACGGCGTGCTGGTAGTGGGATTTTCCGAGATCCCCACGGAAGAGGGAAAGGCGGCTCCGGCAAAAGAGTGCGGCTTAAAAGAGGGCGATATCATCACCCATATCAACAGTGAGGAAGTAGACACAATCGAACAGGTGCAGTCCCTGCTGCAGGACCTGGAGGGCGATCAAATGAGCATCCGGTGCCTGCGGGGGGAAAAGCAGATCCAAATGACCGTACAGGCGGCCAAATGCTCCAGCGACGGGACCTATAAGCTGGGTGCGTGGATCAGGGACTCCATGGCGGGGATCGGCACCATGACCTTCTATGATCCCCAGACGGGGACCTTCGGCGCGCTGGGCCACGGGATCAACGACGTGGACACCGCCCAACTGATGCCCCTGCAGTCGGGCGGGATCATGGAGGCGTCGGTCACCGACGTGAAGAAGGGCGTCAAGGGCACGCCCGGCGCGCTCCAGGGGGCGTTCAAGAGCAGTCAAGATGTGGGCAGCCTGTGGGCCAACACCGACGGCGGCGTGTTCGGCACGCTGGCGGATGCGGAACTGGCAGAGGGCCTGACGCCGCTGGAGGTGGCGCCGCCGTCTGAGATCCGGGTGGGAGAGGCCACGATCCTGTCCAACATCGCGGGCGAGACGGTGGAGGAATACACGGTGGAGATCACCAAGGTCTATCTCGCGGACGACGGGGACACCCGGGATATGATGCTGACCGTCACCGATCCCAGGCTGCTGGAGAGCACGGGCGGGATCGTCCAAGGTATGAGCGGAAGTCCTATTTTGCAGAACGGGAAAATCGTGGGCGCGGTGACCCATGTGCTGGTGAACGACCCCACCACCGGCTACGGCATTTTCCTGGAAAATATGCTGAACGCGGCCTGTGCCGGCCGAGAGGCGGAATAAAACAAAGGGCAGGGACCGTCACGACGGCCCCTGCTTTTATTGAAAAACAATAAAAAATAATTGACAAACAATGCGACGGGTGGTATGATGTCCTCAGAAGGAGGATCGGCATATGGAATTGACTGGCGTACAGAAGCTGGCCCGGGTGCTGCGGGTCATGGTGATTGTAGTGTTTGTGTGCAATATCACGGCGCTGTTTCTGGTGCCGGGATCGACGGGGCTGTTGAATTACGGCGGGGCTGAGGCGGTTTGGAAGGCTGTGGCCGCCGCCTTGAATCTGCCGGGGTATGAGGATATGGGATTTCAGTCATTGCCCATGTATTTTGCCGTGGCTTTTATCGGTGTGTGGACGGACGCTTATTGTGCCGTGCTGACGCTGTTCCTCTGGGCCTGCGGTATTTGCACCGCCATCATCCTGTGGCAGGCTAAGCGGGTGCTGGACGCCATCTTGATAGGGGAAACCTTCACCTTCGGCAACGCCGCCAATATGAAGCGGGCGGCGGTGTGCTGCTTTGTCATTTCCGGGGCGGCGCTGGGGCGCACCATTTGGGGGCTTTTTTATTACCAGAGCGTCACCCCGCTGCTGACCTATAATTTTCTGTTTTTCCCGCTTTTCCTGCTGGCAGGTCTGGTGTGCATGGTCATGTCCGCCCTGTTCCGTCAGGCGGCGGAGCTGAAGGCGGAAAACGACCTGACGATTTAAGGGGCGGGGAAATGGCGATCGTAGTCAATCTGGACGTGATGATGGCGAAGCGGAAAATGTCGCTGAACGAGCTGTCCCGACGGGTGGACATTACCCTGGCCAATCTGTCCATTTTAAAAAACAACAAGGCGAAGGCGGTGCGCTTTACCACCCTGGAGGCCATCTGCAAGGCGCTGGACTGCCAGCCGGGGGATATTCTGGAGTTCGTACCGGACGGGGAAGAGCAGTGACAAAGAAAAACCGAACAGCTTTTTTGGCTGCATGACCACCCTCGGGTCATGGGGGTGGTTTTTTGCGCCCAATTTTGGAAGGAGAGATGCAAATGAAGCGCTTGGGAAAGGCGGCCTTGGCCGCCGTGATGGTGCTGATATTGCCGCTGACCGGATGCGGCGCGGCTGTCATGGGAGCCATGACAGTCATGAAGCAGTGGACGGATGTGTCCGGTATTTCCTCACTGGGGCTTGATCTTTCCGCCGGGACAGTGGTGCGGGAGGAGGACACCCACGGCGGGTCTCATGGGGACGGCCGCGCCTTTGCCGTGATCACCTTTGACGCGGAGGACCGGGAAGATTTGGAGGCGGATATGAATGGAGACTGCTGGCACCCCCTCCCCATGACAGAAAATGCGGCCCGGGCGGCCGGGTCGCTGGCCGCCGGGGAGGATGGGGAGAGCTTATTCCCTGAAATTGCGCGGGGGTACTATTACTTCCGGGACCGGCACAGCCGGAGCACGGACCCGGGAGACGACAGCGGGCTGTTCAGCCGGGCGTCCTGGAACTTTACAATGGCCGTTTACGACAGTGAGACTGGCACATTGTATTATTTTGAATTGGATACGTGAGGTGAGGCAAGCATGAAAAAATTTCGAAAAATTTATTTTGTTGTCCTGACCGCTTTGGCGGCGGTGTGTATGCTCACCCTTTCCGGGTGCCGCCTCCTGGCGGACGAGCGGGCCGACGTGGTGTTCGTCAGCGCCGCCGACACTCCGGTCGGCTCAGTGGGCCTGACTTGTGAAACGTCCGCCGAGGTCAGTCAGAACGCCGACAACAGTTTCCTGACCCGGGGCGAGAGCTGCGCCTTTCAGGTGGACAGCTATCCGGTGACGGTCACAGTATACGGCGACATAGGCGGCAGACGGGAATTGGCCTCCTGCACCATCGCGGAGGCCCCGGAGGGTAACCGCTGGTATGTGGTGGCCCGGGACAGGGAGACCGGGATCATGCTGGAAGTCAGTGAGCAGTGGCCGGGAGAGGATTGAAGCATGTTGGAGCTGTTATTTTGGAGTCCCGTGATCCTGCTGGCGGGGCTGGCGGTCGTGTGTATCCTCCGCCTTCCCGCCGCCCGGCGCCGGGGGCTGCTGCCGGCGGCGCTGACGGCAGGGACCGCGGCTGTGATCCTCTTTCCGGGAGGGTGGCTGCTGGGCCTCTGGGGTCTGACCTGGAGGACCGCTCCCAAAGCCGTGTTGTATGTGATCCTGTGCCTGTCCGGTTTGACCGCAGGGGTGCTGACAAGTGGGTATCTCGCACGCTGGCTGGCGGCAAGCAGGAAGGGCCTAAGGGTGTGCGTGGAGACGGTGGCGGTGCTCTGCCTGTTGTATTCCATGTGCTGCGGCTTCCTGGGAGGCATCCTGTGGGCTGGAGACCCTGAGGAGCAGGTGAGCGTCTGGCAAGGGCAGACTGTGATACAGGGAACTGACAATTTCCTGAAGCCCACCTATTATATTTATGAGTACCACGGCCCTCTTATTCGCGGAAATCAGCCGCTGTCCTTTAACGGTCGTCCCCTGCCGGACGGGGAAGAGACGCAGCCATGAGCGGTTAGGGTTTCAAGGAAATACGATCTTTACGAAAGGGGCGATCCGGTTGGACCCGGTCGAACGGTCTCTTGTTGTAATAGTCTGGGGATCTCAGATCGGAGCGACCCTCCTGTTTGCCCTTTTTCTTGCGGGGCTGGGCTGGACCGCCGAACAGGCGGTTTGGCGGAAACGGCCGCGTTTTTTTCCCCACTTTTTTATCGCGTTGGCCCTGCTCTGTTCCCTTCCGGCCGGGCTGACCGTCCATCCCCCGGTGGTCTGCCCGAAGGAATTCCGGGACGGGTTTACGCCCGAACTTCATACTGCGGTGCGGTCGGTCAGCCGTGGACTCTATTCCGTCGATCTTCCTCTGGTCCCTGCGTTTGCCGCCGTGACGGACATCAAAGAATTTGAGACGGGAGAGGCCACGGAATACGAAATTTCCTTTGCCATCCAATATCTCTGTTTCGGACGGGTGGAGATGTCCTATACCACCCATGACGGGTACAACATAGAGAAACCTTTGAGCGGATTTTAAGACGGGAGGGATCCATATGACCGGGAAAATACATTCCGCGGGGCGGCGGGGAAGCGTCTGGGCGGTATTCCTCGCCTATTCCGCCTGGGTCCTCTGGATGATGCTGTTCGCCCGGCTGGAGACGGCGCAGGCGGCGTCCCTCGGGGAATACGCCCGGGGGCATCTGGAGCTGATCCCTCTGGGGACGATCACCGGACAGTTGGCGCTGGCGGGCGAAGGGAGCGCGCACGCCCTCGCCAACCTGGGAGGCAATGTGCTGTTGTTCGCCCCCTTCGGCGTGCTTTTACCCGCGCTGTTTTGTCCTCTGCGGCGGTTTTGGCGGTTCCTGGCGGCGTTTGCCGGGAGCGTCGCGGCGGTGGAGATCATGCAGCTTTTGCTGCGGGTGGGCGTTTGCGATGTGGACGATCTGCTGCTGAACTGCCTGGGGGCGGCGCTGGGGTTTCTGGTACGGGCGGCATGGGTCAGAAAAAATTAGAAAAAAGCCGTGATGCGCCTTGCGTTATGCTGTCGGGATATGGTATAAATAGATGGTAAGCTGTCGACAGTTCCGGACGGCGGTTACAACTGAATGAACCTCCGCAGGTGTCGCTCTGCCCCGCGCGGGCGGCGCGATGAAAAGGGAAACAGGTGCGAATCCTGTACGAACTCGTCACTGTAAATGGGGAGCGCCGGGAGAACAAGGCCACTGATGGAGCATCGGGAAGGCTTTTCGGCGTGTCGATCTATGAGTCAGGAGACCTGCCCGCGGATGGGACTGAACTTGAACTCAAGCCACGAGTAATTGGCTGTACGTTTCTCTTTGGATACAGACGCTGTATGCGCTGTGCCGGTGCACCCTCTTACCGTTTGGTAAGGGGGTGTTTTTTTGCAGGAAGGACGCTTGGAGCACTACATTCGCAGCGGGCAGAAAATGCTGCGCTGCGGCTATACCACCGGGACGTGCGCGGCCCTGGCGGCGGCGGGCGCGGCGCGGCTGCTGCTGAGCGGGAACGCGCCAGAGACCGTCTCGCTGATGACGCCCAAGGGGCTGGAGGTGACGGTCCCGCTTCGGGAGACGCTGCTTTTGGAGGACGGACAGGCCGCCCGGTGCGCCGTAATTAAGGACGGCGGGGACGACTACGACATCACCAACGGCATGTCCGTCCAAGCCACAGTCCGGAAAAGCGCCACTGTTGGTATCCGCATCGACGGCGGCGAGGGAGTGGGCCGGGTGACCAAGCCCGGCCTGGACCAGAGCGTGGGGGCGGCGGCCATCAACCGGGTGCCCCGCCGGATGATCGAACAGCAGGTCCAGGCGGTGTGCGACGAACTGGGCTACGACGGCGGGCTGGAGGTGGTGATCTCCGTCCCCGGCGGCGCGGAAGCGGCGAAACGCACCTTTAACCCCATGCTGGGCGTGACCGGCGGCATCTCGATCTTGGGCACCTCCGGCATTGTGGAGCCCATGAGCGAGCAGGCCATTGTGGACACCATCGCGGTGGAGCAGCGGCAGGCCGCCGCCACCGGAGCCAAGGGCCTGATCCTGACGCCGGGCAACTACGGCGAGGACTTCCTGCGGGAGAACGGGCTGGATCAAAAGGGCTTCCCGGTGGTCAAATGCTCCAATTTTGTCGGAGAGGCCATCGACATCGCGGTCACCCATCACTTTGAACAGGTCCTTCTGGTGGGCCATGTGGGGAAGCTGGTCAAGCTGGCCGGGGGGATCATGAACACCCATTCCCGCTATGCCGACTGCCGCACCGAGCTGTTCTGCGCCCACGCCGCCCTTTGCGGGGCGGGAACGGAGCTGTGCCGCGATCTGATGGAGGCCGCCACCACGGACGCCTGCATCGCCCTGCTGGACGGGGCGGGCCTGCGGGGAGCGGTCATGGAGCGGCTGCTGAACGCCATTCAGCATCATTTGGACCGGAGGGCGGCGGGCGCCTGTGTGATCGGCGCGGTGCTGTTCTCCAACGAATACGGCCTTTTGGGCGAGACGGAACAGGCAAAGGAGATCATGAACGCATGGAAGTGAAACGAGGTATTTTTTACGGCGTGGGGGTCGGCCCGGGCGACCCGGAGCTGATGACCCTCAAGGCTCTGCGGGTATTGGAACAGTGCCCGGTGATCGCCGCGCCCCAGACCAAAAGCGGCGAGACGCTGGCCCTGGATATTGCCAAACAGGCCGCGGACCTGGAGAATAAGACCATCCTGCCCCTGTTCTTCACCATGGTGCGGGACAGGGAGAAGCAGCACGAGGCCCACGTGACGGCGGCGAATGCCATCGAAGCCCATCTGGCGGCGGGCCGGGATGTGGCCATGCTCAATCTGGGCGACGTGTCCATTTATGCCACCTACGGTTATTTAAAGGAGATTCTGGAAGAGCGGGGCTATGAGACCGTGATGGTGCCGGGCGTGCCCAGCTTCTGCGCGGCGGCGGCCCAGCTTGGCGTCAGCCTGACCACCATGAACGCCCCGCTGCACATCGTTCCGGCGGGCGGCGGTCCTCTGGCGGAGACGCTGGCTCTGCCGGGCACCAAGGTGCTGATGAAATCCGGCCGGGAGTTTTCCAAAGTGCGCGGCACGCTGCGGGAGAAGGGGCTTTTACCGTACGCGTCCATGGTGCAGGACTGCGGCCTGCCCACGGAGCAGGTGTTTGAGAAGCTGGAGCTTGCCCCGGACGAGGCGGGCTATTTCACAACGATCATTGTAAAGGAGCCGTAATATGGTCCATTTTGTAGGGGCGGGACCCGGAGCGCCCGATCTGATCACACTCCGGGGCGCGGAGCTTTTGAAGCGGACCGACGTGATCATTTACGCGGGGAGCCTGGTCAACCCGGCGCTGCTCGGCATGGCGAAAGAGGGCTGCCGCGTGTTCAACAGCGCGGAGATGACGCTGGAGCAGGTACTGGCCGTCATGACCGAGGCGAATGAACAGGGACAGGATGTGGTGCGCCTGCACACGGGGGACGCCAGCATTTACGGCGCGATCCGGGAGCAGATGGACGAGCTGGACAAGCTGGGCATCGCCTGGGACGACACCCCCGGCGTCTCCAGCTTTTTCGGCGCGGCGGCGGCCTTGGGCGCGGAGTACACCCTGCCCGGCGTCAGCCAGAGCGTCATCATCACCCGCATGGCCGGGCGCACGCCGGTGCCCGAGCGGGAGAGCCTGGAGCGGATGGCCGAGCACGGTACATCCATGGTGGTCTTCCTGTCCGCCGGGCTGCTGGAGCAGGTGCAGGAGGCCCTGCTGAAGGGCACTTATACGGAATCCACCCCGGCGGCCATCGTGTATAAGGCCACCTGGCCGGAGGAAAAGATCGTCCGCTGCACCGTGGGTACCCTGGCCCGGAGCGGCGCGGCGGAAGGAATTCGGAAAACGGCCCTGATTCTGGTGGGCGATTTCCTCTCCTGCGGCTATGAGCGCAGCAAGCTGTACGACCCGGCGTTCACCACGGAGTTCCGGGAGGGAACTCAGCCGTGAAGCTGATGTACCTGTCCTTTTCCGACAAAGGGGAGGCGCTGGCCGCCCGATTGGCGGATAGCTTGGGGGGCGAGCCGTCCCGCTGCGGCCGGCCGCTGACGCTGGGGCAGTGGACGCAGGAAGCCTTTTCCCGGGCGGACGGCCTGATTTTTGTGGGCGCGGCGGGGATCGCGGTGCGGGCCATCGCCCCCTGGGTCAAGAGCAAGACCACCGATCCGGCGGTGGTGGTGGTGGACGAGTGCGGCCATTTCGCCGTGCCCGTCCTCTCGGGACATCTGGGCGGGGCCAATGATCTGGCCCGCACCATTGCAAAGGTCTGCGGCGCGGTCCCGGTATTGACTACCGCCACCGACGCCAATGGCGTGTTCGCCGTGGACGAGTGGGCGAAGCGGCAGAACTGCCATGTGGTCAACCCGGGGAAAATCAAGGTAATTTCGGGCGCGGTGCTGGCCGGGAAGCCCGTGCGGGTGTTCAGCCCGTGGTCCATTGAAGGAGAGGCCCCCGCCGGGGTGGAACAGGCGGGGGAGGAAAATTGCGACGTGCGCCTGGACGTATGTGCCGGGAACGGGGAAGTCCTGCACCTGGCGCCGAGGATTTTGGCGCTGGGCGTGGGCTGCCGCAAGGGGACTCCGCAGGAAGCGCTGGAGGCGGCATTTCAGAACCTGCTGGCCAAAAGCGGCGTTATGGAGCAGGCGGTCTGTGCCGCCGCCAGCATCGACTTAAAACGGGAAGAGGCGGGGCTGCTGGCCTTTTGCCGGGCCCACGGCTGGTCCTGTCAATTTTACTCCGCCGCCCGGTTGGAGGCGGCCCGGGGGGAGTTTACCCCGTCCGACTTTGTGCGGAAGGTCACCGGCGTGGACAATGTGTGCGAGCGCAGCGCGGTGCTCTTGAGCGGCGGACGGCTATATTGGAAAAAAACGGCGGGGAACGGCGTCACCATGGCATTGGCGCAAATTCCCTATGCACCCACATGGAGGTGGCAGGACGATGGCGAATAAAGTATATGTAGTCGGGCTTGGCCCCGGCGGCGAGGAGTATATGACCGCCCAGGCCAGGGCGGCGCTGGAGCGGTCGGAGGTGCTGTGCGGCTACACGGTGTATGTAGAGCTGGCATCCGCCCTGTTCCCGGACAAGGAGACCTACACGACCCCCATGAAAAAAGAGATCGACCGCTGCCGCTGGGCGCTGGAGACGGCGGCGGCGGGAAAGACCGTGGCCTTGGTGTGCAGCGGCGACGCCGGGGTGTACGGCATGGCCGGGCCTCTGCTCCAATTGGCTCCCCAATGGCCCCAGGTGGAGGTCGAGGTGGTGGCCGGCGTGACGGCGGCCCTGTCGGGCGCGGCGGTGCTGGGCGCGCCCCTGGGACACGATTTCTGTGTTATCTCCCTGTCCGACCTGCTGACCCCGTGGGAGGTCATCGAGAACCGGCTGCGCTGCGCCGCGCAGGGGGATTTCTCCATTTGCCTGTACAATCCCTCCTCCCACAAGCGGGCGGACTACCTGCGGCGGGCCTGTGATATTCTGCTGTCCAACGGAAAGAACCCGCAGACGGTGTGCGGCTATGTCCGGAACATCGGGCGGCAGGGGGAAAGCGGACAGCTTTTGACTTTGGAGGAGCTGCGCCGGACCCAGGTGGATATGTTCACCACGGTGTTTATCGGCTCGTCCACCACCGTGGCGGAACACGGGCGCATGATCACCCCCCGGGGCTATGAAGGGAAGCAGATGCCGTGCAAGCCGTGATATTTTCGGGGACCACCGAGGGCCGCTTGCTCTCCCGGGACCTGGCCCGTCTGGGGGCCGAAGTCACCGTCTGCGTCGCCACCGACTACGGCAGGGAGGAGCAGGGGGACGCGCCGGGAGTCCGCGTCCTGGCCGGGCGGAAGGACGCCGGTGAAATGGGACGGCTTTTGGCCGGGGCGGACGTCTGTGTGGACGCCACCCACCCCTATGCCCGCGAGGCCAGTGAAAATATCCGCGCGGCCTGCGGCGAAAAAAAGATCCCTCTCCTGCGTCTGCTGCGCAGGGAAAGTAAAGTTCCGGAGGGTACGAAAACATTTGACACGGCGAAAGCGGTCGCCCAATGGCTGGCGGGCACGGAGGGCAACATCCTGCTGACCACCGGGGCCAAGGAATTGGGCGCGTTCGCCGCGCTGGACGCAGCGCGGCTCTACCCCCGGGTGCTGCCCCTCCACGACAGCCTGTCCGCCTGCGAAGCGGCGGGCATCCCGCGCAGCAATATTCTGGCCCTGCAGGGGCCGTTTACCCAGGAGTTGAACGAGGCGCTGATCCGTCAGTTCCACATCCGCTATCTGGTCACCAAGGACGGCGGCAAGGCGGGGGGCTTTCAGGAAAAAGCGCTGGCGGCGGCCTCCACGGGAGCGCAATTGCTGCTGATCCGCCGTCCGGAGGAGGACGGCTTGGACTATGAAAGCGTTTTGAAGCGGTGCAGGGAGATGATGATATGCAGGTGATTTTGGCCTCCACCGGGGGCGGTACGGCATCGACCATGACGGCGGAGTGCACCGCCGCCCTGAAGGGCGCGGGCTGTATTCTGGGCGCGAAACGGCTGCTGGAGGATCTGCCCGGAGACTGTACGCCGAACCGGGTCATTGCGGTCAAACCGTCGGAGCTTCTGGAGGGGATTCTCGCACAATCGGAGGACTGCGTGGTGCTGTACAGCGGCGACGCCGGGTTTTATTCGGGCGCGCGCAGCCTGTTGCCGCTGCTGAAGGAGCGGGGCATCCCGGCCAGGGTCTTGCCCGGCATTTCCAGCGTGCAGCTTTTGTCCGCCCGCCTGGGCCGCCCCTGGCAGGACTGGAAACTGGTGTCTGCCCACGGGACGGACTGCCATGTGGCCGGCGCGGTCACGCAGGGCCGGCCGGCCTTTTTCCTGACCGGCGGGACCCTCGGCCCCGGTGAGATCTGTCAGCGGCTGGTTTCGGCGGGGCTGGGCGAATTGCCCGTCACCGTGGGCGAGCGGCTGTCCTACCCGGAGGAGCGGATCGTCGCCGGAACGGCCTGCCAACTGGCCGGGCGGGAATTTGCTCCTCTCTCGGTGCTGCTGGCCGAGGCCGCGCCCGGACCGGAGCGCCGCTGTCCCGGCTTTCCCGACGAGGCGTTTGTGCGCGGCGCGGTGCCCATTACCAAGCAGGAGGTGCGCGCCGCCGCGCTGGCAAAGCTGGCGGTGCGGCCGGGAGACACTCTGTGGGACGTGGGCGCGGGCACGGGCAGCGTCAGCGTGGAGCTGGCGCTGGCGGCGAGCGAAGGGGAGACCTTCGCGGTGGAGTGCAATCCCGAGGCCTGCGATCTGATCCGGGCCAACCGGGAAAAATTCGGCGCGTGGAACCTCCACTTGACCGAGGGCCGCGCCCCGGAAGCCCTCTCCGGGCTGCCCGCTCCCGACGGCGTGTTCATCGGGGGGACCAAGGGCGGAATGGAAGCGGTGGTGGATGCCGTGCTGGAAAAGAACGCAGACGCCCGCATCTGCATCGCGGCCATCGCGCTGGAGACGCTGTCCGCCGCCGCCGCCGCCCTGACGAAGCACGGCCTGGAGGCCAAGGTGACCCAGCTTGCCGTCAGCCGGACCAGGGCGGCGGGGCCGCTCCACCTGCTGATGGCCAACAACCCGGTGTTTTTGATCACGGGGAACTGCGATGATTGAACTGATGTTGGCGGCTCCCGCCTCGGGCAGCGGGAAGACCGTTCTGACCTGCGCGCTGCTGGCGGCGCTGAAAAAACGGGGCCTGGCCCCCTGCGCCTTCAAGTGCGGCCCGGACTACATCGACCCCATGTTCCACCGCACGGTGCTGGGGGTGGAGAGCCACAATCTGGACCTGTTTCTCTCCGATGAGGACACGGTGCGCAGGCTCTATGCCCGGTACGGTTCCGGGCGCGGCGCGGTGGTGGCGGAGGGGGCCATGGGCTTTTACGACGGCTTGGGCGGGACCACCCACCTGGCCAGTGCCTGGCATGTGGCGGATACCCTCGGCCTTCCCGTCCTGCTGGTGGTGCGCCCCAAGGGGGCCAGCCTGACTCTGGCAGCGCAGATCAGGGGATTACAGAGCTTCCGGGAGAACAGCCATATTGCGGGGATCCTGCTGAACGACTGCACCCCCATGCTGGCGAAAAGCCTGTCCCCCATGCTGGAGCGGGAGACCGGACTTCCTGTGGTGGGTTATCTCCCTCACATGGAGGAAGCCGTGCTGGAAAGCCGTCACCTGGGCCTGTGTACCGCCGGCGAGGTCCAAAATCTGGCCCAGCGGATCGACGCCGTGGCGGAACGGCTGGAGCAGACGGTGGATTGGGAGCGCCTGTTTGCGCTGTGCAAACGGGAAGACAGGCCGGGCGCGGAGCCTGTGTCCGCCCGGCCCAAGGTCCCCATCGCGGTGGCGCGAGACGCGGCCTTTTGCTTTACTTATGAGGAGACGCTGGACGCCCTGCATGAGGCGGGGGGAGAGCTGCTCTTCTTCAGCCCGCTGGAGGACGCGCGGCTGCCCGCCGGCGCCTGCGGGCTGTACCTGCCCGGCGGCTACCCGGAGCTGTACGCCCGGCGGCTGTCGGAAAACGAAGCCATGCGCCGGGCGGTCCGGGAAGCGGTGGCGCGGGGCATGCCAACCGTGGCCGAGTGCGGCGGGTTCCTGTACCTGGGCCGCACCCTGCAGGACGCGGACGGAACCGCCTGCCCTATGGCGGGCGCGCTGCCGGGGGACGCGGTCCGGAAGGAGCGGCTGGTGCGCTTCGGCTATGCGGAATTGACCGCCGAAGGGGACAGTATGCTGTTCCGTCCGGGAGAGCACGTTCCGATCCACGAATTCCACTACTGGGATTCCAGCGAAAATGGAACCGATTTGACGGCAACTAAGCCGCTGACCGGACGAAGCTGGCGCTGCGGCTTTGCGCATGAGCGGCTGTACGCCGCCTTCCCGCATTTGTATTTCGCGGGCCGCCCGGAGCTGGCGGAGCGGTTTGTGCAGACGGCAATGCTATATGAAACGGAGAAAAAAGAGTATGAAGTATAACACCGTAAAAGAAGTCCTCGCGGACATTCATCCCATCCCGGAGGAGGACGCGGCGCGTCAGGCGGCCCGGCAGCACTGGGCCAGCGTGGCGAAGCCCCTGGGCAGCCTGGGCCTGCTGGAAACGGCGCTGGAGGATATTGCCGCCTTGACCCTCAGCAGGGATATTGATCTGTCCCGCCGTGAGGTGCTGATGCTGTGTTCGGACAACGGCGTGGTGCGCCAGGGGGTCACCCAGACGGATCAGTCGGTGACCACCACCGTCACCCGCCACGCCGCCGAGGGGGAAGCGGTGGTCTGCAAGATGGCGAAGCTGGCCGACTGCCAGGTGGTGCCGGTGGACATGGGTGTGACCGATTTTACACCCACCCCCGGCGTGCTGGACCGGCGGGTCGGCAACGGCACCGCCGACATCACCGAGGGACCGGCCATGACCCGGGAGCAGGCCGAGCGGGCCGTTCTGGCGGGCGTGGAGCTGGTGCGGGAGCGCAAGGAGCTGGGCGTGCGGCTGCTGGCCACCGGAGAGATGGGCATCGGCAACACCACCACCAGCAGCGCGGTGGCAAGCGTGCTGCTGGGGCAAAGCCCGGAGATCATGACCGGCCGGGGCGCGGGGCTTTCTGACGAGGGCCTGCGCCGCAAGGTGTGGGCCATTGAGACGGCCATTGCAAAGAACCAGCCCGACCCCAACGACCCGCTGGATGTGCTGGCAAAGGTGGGCGGCTTTGATCTGGCCGGGCTGTGCGGCGTCTATCTGGGCGGCGCCCTGTACCGGGTGCCCGTGCTGATGGACGGCATCATCAGCACCGTGGCCGCCCTGTGCGCCGTACGCCTGTGCCCCGACGCGTCCAAGGCGATCCTGGCCAGCCATATTTCCGCCGAACCGGCGGGGGAGCTGGTCATGGAAGCGGTGGGCAAGAAGCCGCTGATCGTGGCGGGCATGCGCCTGGGCGAGGGCACCGGCGCGGTGGCCGTCATGCCCCTGCTGGACATGGCTTGTACCATCTACCGCGAGGGGCAGAGCTTTGACCAATACGGCGTGGAAGCCTACCAGCCCCTGGGCGGCTGAACATGTTCACCCTTGTGATCGGCGGAGCCGCCAGCGGCAAAAGTGAATACGCCGAGGGCCTGATCACGGCGGCGGGAGACGCGCCGCGCTATTACATCGCCACCATGCAGCCCTTTGACGATGAGTGCCGCGCCCGGATCGAAAAGCACCGCCGCATGCGCTCGGAAAAGAGCTTTGCCACGGTGGAGTGTTACACGGGGCTGTCCGCTCTGCGCCTGCCCCGGCGGGGCAGCGTGCTGCTGGAATGTCTCAGCAATTTAGCCGCCAACGAGCTGTACAGCCCGGAGGGGGCGGGGACCGAGCAGGGAGCGCTGGACGCCGTCGTGGGCGGGATCGACCGCCTGTTGGAACAATGTGACGACTTGGTAGTCGTCAGCAACGAGATTTTTACCGACGGAGCCGAGTACGGGCCGGATATGCAGCTCTATCTGCGGCTGCTGGCCGGCGCCAACCGCCTGCTGGCAAAGCGGGCGGACCGGGTGTGCGAGGTCATCTGCGGCCTGCCGAAATACTACAAGGGAGGGGGAATGGAGGCATGATCGTATTTCAGACTATTTTCGTGGCCTTTTCCATGTTTTCCGCCCTTCCGACGCCCCAATTCGAATGGAACAGCCGAAACATGAGGTACATGATGTGCGCCCTGCCGCTGATCGGCGTGGTCTGCGGCGGCGGCTGGTGGATATGGAGCGCCGTCTGCGGGTACTTCCCCGTCCCGGCTCTGCTGCGGGGGGCGGTGCTGTGCCTGATCCCGGTGCTGGTCACCGGGGGCATCCACCTGGACGGCTACGCCGACACCTGCGACGCCCTGGCCAGCCATGCCGAACCGGCCAAAAAACAGGAGATCTTAAAGGATCCCCGCTGCGGGGCGTTCGCGGTCATCCGCCTTTGCAGCTATTTTGCGGCCCATCTGGCCCTATGCACGGCGCTGGAACTGACTGCTCAGGCGCTGTGGTGTATGAGCCTGGCTTTCCTGCTGGAGCGGGCGCTGTCCGGGCTGGCCGTCAGCTTCTTCCCGCTGGCGAAGGACACCGGCCTGGTCCACACCTTTGCCACCACGGCGGACAAAAAACGGGTGGGCCAGATCCTGCTGGCGGTCTGCATTGTGCTGGGGGCCTGCATGGTCTGGCTCGGGGGCGTCGCCGGCGCGGTGATGCTCGCCGTGGGACTGCTGGTATTCTGGCGCTACCGGGTGGTGGCCGACAAGGAGTTTGGCGGGATCTCCGGCGACCTGGCCGGGTGGTTCCTCCAAAAGGCGGAGCTTTGGATGCTGGCGGCTCTGGCAGCCTGCCAGATCGTACAGGGAGGAACACCATGGTTTTGATCACAGGGCCGCTGTACAGCGGAAAGCGGGACTATGCCTGTCAGATATTGAACTGCACGGCGGAAGAGTTGGGTGCGCACGCCGTCTGGGATGCGCAGAAGCTGGCCGCCGGGCGGGACGACCTGGAGACGCTGGCCGACGAGTTGGCCCGGCATGAGGTGGTCATCGCCACGGAAGTGGGCGGCGGCGTGATCCCGGTGGACGCCGGGGAGCGAACGGCCCGGGAGGCGGCGGGACGGCTGTCCTGCCTGCTGGCAAAGCGTGCGGACCGGGTGATCCGGGTGTTTTGCGGCTTGCCCATGGAGCTGAAATGATATGAAGGTCTATCTTTTGCGCCACGGAGAAACAGAATATAACGTGCTCAAGAAGTACCAGGGGTCGCGGGACATCCCTCTTTCCGATAAAGGGCGCGGGGAACTGGTGCGCGCGGATATTTCGCCGCGCACGGTCTATGTGACCCCTCTGTGCCGGACAGAGCAGACCGCGCGGGTCCTGTTCCCGGACGCCCGCCTGATCCCAGTGCCCGATCTGCGGGAGATGGATTTCGGCGTGTTTGAGGGGCGCAGCTACCTGGACATGGCCGACGACCCGGACTACCGCGCCTGGGTGGACAGCGGCTGTGAGGATACCATACCCGGCGGGGAGCGGCGGAAGGAGTTCTGCCGGCGGGTCTGCGCCGCCTTTGCCCCCCTGGTGGACCGGGCGCTGGCTGGGGGAGAAGAGAACCTGGTGATCGTGGCCCACGGCGGGACGCAGATGGCGGTCATGGAGCGCTATGCCCTGCCCCGCAAAAGCTATTTTCAGTGGATCACACCCAACGCCGGGGGCTTCGTGTTGGACGCGGCCCTGTGGCAGTCAGACCGTGTGCTGACGCTGCTGGAGACGGTGCGCTATACGAAAGGCGGGATGCCATGAGAATCCTCTGCGCCATCCTCTGCGGCTTCCTTCTGGATTTGCTGTTGGCCGACCCCGCCTGGATGCCCCATCCCGTGGTGTGGATGGGAAAGGCCATTTCCCTGCTGGAGCGCGGTCTGCGCGCCCTCCTGCCCAAAACGAACCGGGGGGAATTTTGGGGCGGCGTGATCCTGACCGTGCTCCTGCCGCTGGGGACGCTGGTCATCAGCGGCGGCGTCTGCCTGCTAACAGACTGGGTCCATCCGGTGCTGGGCTTTTTGGTCCAGACCCTTTGGTGCTGGCAGGCGCTGGCCCTGAGAGGGCTTTCCGTGGAGAGCGGAAAGGTCCGCGTAGAACTGGAAAAGGGCGACCTGCCCGCCGCCCGCCGCGCGGTGGGCCGCATCGTGGGCCGGGATACCGACGCGCTGACGGCGGAGGGCGTGACCAAGGCGGCGGTGGAGACGGTGGCGGAAAACTTCTCCGACGGCGTGGCCGCGCCGCTGTTCTACATGCTGATCGGCGGCGCGCCCCTGGCGCTGGTCTATAAATCCATCAACACCATGGACAGCATGGTGGGGTACAAAAATGACCGCTACCTGTACTTCGGCCGCGCGGCGGCCAAGCTGGACGACGCGGCCAACTATCTGCCCGCCCGGATCGCCGCCCTGTTCTGGATCGCGGCGGCCTTTATCACCGGGCATGACGGTAAGGGAGCTTGGAAAATCTGGCGGAGGGACCGCAGAAACCACGCAAGCCCCAACTCCGCCCAGACCGAGTCGGCCTGCGCCGGGGCGCTGGGTGTCCAACTGGCCGGGCCTGCCTTTTACTTTGGGGAGCGGTATGACAAGCCCACCATCGGCGATCCCCTGCGCCCCGTCGAGCCGAAGGACATTGCACGCACCAACCGGATGCTGTACGCGGCGGCGATTTTGGCGCTGGCGGCCGGGTCCTGCCTGCGGGCGGCGGTCTGTATTTTGCCGCCAAGCGGGAACCTTTTTTGGTAAATTTCGTCTGTCCTTGTAGAACCCGGAACAAAACAGTATGGAGGATATGAGGATGAAACGATACGCAGCGCTGCTCCTGTCCCTGGCTTTGGCGGTTTCCCTGACCGGATGCGCCGCTGTTTCCGAAAAAGACCCTGTTACAGGTACGATCCGTTTTTATTCGGAGCCGACCCTGGAGTTCACCGCGCTCCTTTCTCAGACCTCCGTCGAGCTGTCCCCGGAACAGGGCAAGGCGCTCCGAGCCGCGATCGACGGGGTGGACGAATGGATCGACGACCATGCCGTAAACCGCCTGGCATATTACTTTGACGGGGCGTTTACACTGTCCGACAGCGAGGCTGTGTACTGCTTTTCCTATGAGTACAATGTCATTTATTACGACCACTATATTGCGCAGATCACTGCGGAGCAAATGCAATATATTCAAGGCCTCGCGGCGGTCAATGAGGGATAAACAGCCGCTCGCGCAATGAAGTATTGCCGCCGAGGTCAGGAGGACCATATGGAACAGAAAAAAACGCCGCCCCCGCTGATCCACGGCGGCGACTGGGCGGGGTATCAGGAGGAGTACGGCACGCTGCCTTTGGATTTCTCCTCCAATATCAGTCCCTTTGGGCTGCCCGCGGGCGTCCGGGCCGCCATGGAGCGTGCCATGGACGGGGCCGACCGCTACCCCGATCCCCTCTGCCGCAAGCTGCGCGGCGCCATCGCGGAGGCGGAAGGGGTGGACGCGGCGTGGTGCCTGTGCGGCAGCGGCGCGGCGGACCTGATTTACCGGGCGGTGCTGGCGAAGCGGCCCCGCCGCGCGTTGATCACGGCCCCCACCTTCGCGGAGTATCAGGCGGCACTGGAGTTGGTTTCGTGCCGGGTGGAGCGCTATGCCCTGGATGCGGAGAACGGCTTTCTTCTGGATCAGGGCTTTTTGCGCGCCATCACCCCGGACACGGACATGGTGTTTTTGTGTGAGCCGAACAACCCCACGGGGCGCACCACGCCGCGAGAGCTGCTGACCGCCGTGCTGGAGCGCTGCCGGGAGGTGGGCGCGCTGCTGGTGGCGGACGAGTGCTTCGGGGACTTTTTGGACGACCCCGCCGCCCATACCTTGAAGGGATACCTGCCCGACAGCAATCTGCTGATTTTAAAGGCGTTTACCAAGCTGTACGCCATGGCGGGGGTGCGGCTGGGGTACTGCCTTTGCAGCGACAGCGCTTTTCTCGACGCCATGAGCCGCGCCGGGCAGCCCTGGGCGGTGTCCGCGCTGGCCCAGGCGGCCGGGGCGGCCGCCCTGAAGGAGAGGGAATACGTGCAAACCGTACGGGCGCTGACCGTTCAGGAGCGGCCCTGGCTTCGGGCGGAGCTGGAGCGCCTGGGCTTCCGGGTGGTTTCGGGCGAGGCAAATTACCTGCTCTTTTTCTCCCCCGTGCCTCTGCTGGAGCCTCTGCGCAGACGGGGGATCCTCCTGCGCGGCTGCGGGAATTATCCGGGCCTGGGGGACGGCTGGTACCGGACCGCCGTGCGCACCCATGAGGAAAACCGGCGGCTGATTTCCACGTTGAAGGAAGTGCTGGAGGAGGGAAGGACATGAGCCGAGCAAAATGCATCATGGTGCAGGGCACCATGTCGGGCGCGGGAAAGAGCCTGCTGTGTACGGCCCTGTGCCGCATTTTCGCCCAGGACGGCTTGCGGGTGGCCCCGTTCAAAAGCCAGAACATGGCGCTGAACAGCTACGTCACCCGGGACGGCTTGGAGATGGGGCGGGCACAGGTGGCCCAGGCCCAAGCGGCCGGGGCGGAGCCTGACGTGCGGATGAACCCGGTGCTGCTGAAGCCCAGCAGCGATGTGGGCAGTCAGGTCATCGTCCTGGGCGAGGTGCGGGGTCAGATGCCGGCGGCGGAGTATTTCCGCTATAAGAAGCAGTTGATCCCGGAGATTTTGTCCGCCTATGACAGTCTGGCCGCCGAGAATGACGTCATCGTCATCGAGGGGGCGGGCAGCCCGGCGGAGATCAATTTGAAAAGCGACGACATTGTGAATATGGGTCTGGCCCGGTTGGTGGACGCGCCGGTGCTGCTGGCCGGGGACATCGACCGGGGCGGCGTGTTCGCCCAGCTCTACGGCACCGTGGCCCTGCTGGAGCAGGAGGAGCGGGACCGGATCGCCGGTCTGATCATCAACAAATTCCGGGGGGACCCGGACATTCTGCGCCCCGGTCTTGCCATGCTGGAGGAAAAGACAGGAAAGCCGGTGCTGGGCGTAGTGCCCTACCTGCGGGTGGACATCGACGACGAGGATTCTCTCGCGCCCTGCCTGAGCCGCAGTGAATCTCACAAGCCCCTGGATGCGGCGGTGATGCGGCTGCCCCGCATTTCCAATTTTACCGACTTTACCCCCCTGGAGGAGCATCCCCAGATCGGCGTGCGCTATGTGGAGGACGTGCAGAAGCTGGGCAGCCCCGATCTGGTGATCCTGCCCGGCACCAAGAGCACGGTGGACGACCTGCTGTGGATGCGGCAGAACGGACTGGAAGCCGCCGTGCAGAAGCTGGCCGCCGCCGGGACGCCGGTGTTGGGCGTGTGCGGCGGATACCAGATACTGGGCGAGGTGATCCACGACCCGGAGGGGGTGGAATGCGGCGCGGGAAAGAGCGTGCGCGGCATGGGCCTGCTCCCGGTGGAGACCACCTTTACACCGGAAAAATCCCGCACGCGGAAACAGGCGGTGGTCCGGGCGGGCGCTTTCGCGGGGGCAAGGCTGGACGGCTACGAGATCCACATGGGACAGACGCAGGTGCGCGGAGCGCCGTTCTGCATCCTGGAGGACGGACGGCCCGACGGATGCGTCCGGGATCATGTGTGGGGCACCTACCTGCACGGGCTGTTCGACAGCGGAGAGCTGACCCAGAAGCTGGCGCAGTTCCTGTGCGCCCGGAAGGGATTGGAGGCGGAGACGGCGGCGCCCGTTTCCCACGCCGCCTACCAGCAGAAGCAGTTCGACCTGCTGGCCGAGGGCGTGCGCCAGGCGCTGGACATGGACGCGGTCTACCGCGCCATGGGATAAGGAAAGGACGTGGACCGATGAATTTGGAGCATATGCTGCCCGCCGATATTGAGAGCACCAGCATGGGCATCATTGGCGCGGAGCTGGAACAGATGGGGGTGACCCTGCCGCCAGAGACGGAAGCGGTGGTGAAGCGGGTCATCCACACCTCCGCTGATTTTGACTATGTGCGAAACCTACAGTTCACCGACGGCGCGGTGCGCAGGGGCGTGGAGGCGTTGCGCGCGGGCGCGGTGATCGTGACCGACACCAACATGGCCAAGGCGGGCGTCAGCAAGGCGAACTTGGCCAAGCTGGGGGGCGAGGTGTTTTGCTTCATGGCCGACCCCGGGGTGGCTGCGCAGGCCAAGGCCGGCGGGACCACCCGCGCGGTGGTTTCCATGGAGAAAGCGGCGAAGGAGTACCCCGGCGCGATCCTGGCCGTGGGAAACGCCCCCACCGCGCTGCTGAAGATCTGCGAGCTGATCCGGGGCGGGCTGCGCCCCGCGCTGGTGATCGGCGTGCCCGTGGGCTTTGTCAACGTGGTGGAGAGCAAGGAGCAGGTGTTTCAGGTCTGCCGGGAGTTCGGCGTGCCCTGCATCGCGGCCATGGGCCGCAAGGGGGGGAGCAATGTGGCCGCGGCCATCTGCAACGCCCTGATCTACACCGCCCTGGACGTTCTCGACCCATCCCGGCGGTAAAGTGAATTAAAAACAGAAGTGGCGCGGCGTGAGCTGCGCCATTTTTGATGCCTAAAGTCTTTTTCCAAATGCCATTTTCAGATTCGTTAACACCACCTATGTCGTTTGCACTTCCGCTGAAAATCCTGTTGACAAAACAGAAACAAAATGATATGATTTTGATATCATAAAGATTGCTAAAGGAGGAGACCTCAATGAGCGAAATCATTTTAAGCAGAAAGAAAAACGGCATGGTGGTCATGCTTTTGACCATCGTACTCTATCTCGCCGCCATCGGCGCTGTGATCGCCGGAGGGGTCATTTTGGAGGGCGGCGGTTCCCCCGCCTTAATGATCGTGGGCATCGTGTGGCTTTGCGTCGGCTGGCTGCCCATTCCGGGCCTGAAGGTGATCGGCCCGCAGGAGGCGTTGGTTTTGACCCTGTTCGGCAAGTACATCGGCACCCTGAAGGACAGCGGCTTTTACTTTGTCAATCCCTTCTGCGTGGCGGTCAACCCTGCGGCGAAGACGAAGCTCAACCAGAGCGGCGATGTGGACAGCGCGGCCAAGAAAAGCGCGGGCGCGGGCGCGGCGGCAACGGTGGAGCTGACCAGCAAAAAGATTTCTCTTAAGATCATGACGCTGAATAACAGCCGTCAAAAGATCAACGACTGCCTGGGCAACCCGGTGGAAATCGGCATCGCGGTAATCTGGCGGGTGGTGGATACCGCCAAGGCCGTATTTGACGTGGACAATTACAAGGAATACCTCTCTCTGCAGTGCGACAGTGCTCTGCGCAACATCGTCCGGATCTATCCATATGACATCGCGCCCAATGTGGATACGACCGGCGACGGCATTGCGGACGAGGGCAGCCTGCGCGGCTCCAGCGAGATCGTAGCAAACCGGATCCGAGCGGAGATCCAGTCCAAGGTGGCCGGCGCGGGCATTGAGATCCTGGAAGCCCGGATCACCTATTTGGCCTATGCCCCGGAGATCGCCGCGGTCATGCTGCAGCGGCAGCAGGCGTCTGCCATTATTGACGCCCGGAAGATGATCGTGGACGGCGCCGTTGGCATGGTGGAAATGGCTCTGGAGCGTTTGAGCGAGAACAATGTGGTCAGCCTGGACGAGGAGCGTAAGGCGGCGATGGTGTCCAACTTACTGGTGGTTCTCTGCGGCAACCACGACGCCCAGCCCATCGTCAATTCGGGAAGTTTGTACTAATGGCGGAGAATCAGAAAAAGCAGATCCCGCTCCGGCTCTCCGAAAAGCTGTATGCAGATCTGGCAGCCTGGGCGGAGGATGATTTTCGTTCTGTGAATGGTCAAATCGAGTACCTGCTGACGGAGTGTGTCAGGCAGCGGAGGAAAAACGGAAAATACGTGTCGGACCAGATCGACATTCCGCCGAAACTCGATCTCAAATGAGCAGAAGACACAGAGGCGGTCCTTTCATCGTGAGAAAACCGGAAAGCGAAATACCGTGAATAAAGCGGAGTGGCGCAGCGTGAGCTGTGCCACTCCCACTTTATCGGAAATTTCTTACTTATTCCGGTATTCTGAATCTCAGAAAAAGCGTCGTTTCATACTATCTGGCTATGCCCGCACCGGACGCCTTGAAGAACTCCGCTATGGGTTTGGACATTTGGGTTCCAATCAGCCTCTTGACATACCTCGGAAATCTATGTAAAATAAAAGCATAGATTACCGAGGCAAATGGAGGCGCCTTATGAAAATCGAGAAAAGTCTGATGAGCGGAAGCAACACGCTGCTGATTTTAAAGCTGCTGTCGGAAAAAGAGATGTACGGCTATGAAATGATCCAGGAGCTGGCCCGCCGCAGCGAAAATGCCTTTGAGATGAAGGAGGGGACGCTGTACCCCCTGCTCCATGAGCTGGAGAAGAAAAAATGCGTGTCCTGCCGGGTGGCTGAGACGCCCGGCGGACGGCAGCGCAAATACTACGCCATCACCGACCGGGGCATGGACCTGTTGAAGGAGAAGAAGGAGGAGTGGAGCTTTTTCACCGGAAAGGTCAACGATGTGGTCTTCGGAACGGCGGCTCCTGCGGCCACATGAGGGCGGCGGTATGAGGTACATCAAACAGTGGTGTGACAGCGCCGTGTCCTATATCCGCTTCAAGCCCGACCGCCCGCCGGTGCGGCAGGAACTGCTGGAGCACATGCAGGACAAGTATGACGATTATTTGGGGCAGGGAATGCTGCCCGCAGACGCGGAGCGCAGGGTGATCCGTGAAATGGGCAGCGACCGGGAGACCGGCTTGCTGCTGCGCCGGATCCACAAGCCCTACCTGGGCTGGGTCTGGCGGTGTACCCAGTGGCTGCTGGTCATCGCGCTGGTTTTGGCTGGCTTCAGTTTTTGGGGATGGAAGAGCACTTTGTATATCGGTGACAGTGCGGCCCCTCCGGGACGAAGAGATGTGTATAACAGCACATATTTTGAGTATCCCGCCGGCAGCATCTGCCGGGTGCTTTATACAGAGCCCAACTGCAGCGACAGCTCGGACGGCTACACCTTCACCGTGACCAAGGCGGCCTATTGGGAGGGAAGTTATTCCGACGAGAGCGGGACCCGGGAGACCCACGACTTTTATTTCCGGATGGAAGTGACCAATCCCAGGCTCTGGGCGGGCGGCACGGAAGCACCCCGCTGGTTTTATGCCGTGGACAACTTGGGCAACTATTACTATGCCTTCTATGAATCCGACCGTTCCCCGGAAGGCTCCGTTGTGGGAAACGGCGTACGCACAGGTCTGTTTACTGACACCTGGGAAATGTGGATCGAGGATTATGTCTCCCGGGACGCCGACTGGCTGGAGCTGCGCTATGACAAAGAGGGACGGGACCTAGCCCTGCGCATCGACCTGACGGGAGGTGAGGGGGCATGAAGAAGCTGATCGCGTGGTACCGGCGCATCCCCCGCAAGGTGCGTATTATCGGGAATCTTCTGTTGGCGGCGGTGCTGTTTTGTTTGTTTTATCTCTTCGCGGGCTGCCCTGATATGACGGCGGAGCAGGGCTATCAGAGGGCGCTGCGGCGAAGGCTGCTGGGGCCGGGCGAGGTCGTCGGCATCCTGAATGTGGACGTCAACGGCGGATATGACCGCCTGCTGCTGGGGGAGACGGAAGAGGGTGTCACGCTGTACTGTTACCGGTATGAGAATCTCGGCTTTCTCAAGGGGAACACCTTTTCCTCCTGGGAGGGGACTCTGGTCTACCGGGAAAAAGGGGAGGCCGTCACCGTCATGGCCGCTCCGGGGGTGTATTACGGCGGCTATCAGGAAGAGATCCATGTGCCGGTCATCCTGTTCGACCAGTGTCCCCGGGCGGTCCGGGCGGAGTTGGATGTGTGCCTGACCGGAACATACGATTCTGAGGATTACAAATTCGCATACAGCTTGGAAGCGGCGCGGGAAGCCGGCGGATACTTTGCCTTTGACCTGTCGGCGGAGGAAATGGGAGAAGCGTATGGGATGGAGGGCTTTGCCATCGAGCAGCTCAGCAGCATGTATTGGGACGGCGTCGGCGGTTCTATTGGAGCGTATCCCGCCCAGGTCCGCCTGTATGACGAGAGCGGCGCGCTGATTTATGAGGAAGGATTATTTTTCCGCACCGCCGCAGACGAGGCCCACGCCAAGCGGGAAGGATAGATAGACAGGCGCGCGGAGCACGGCGCGCCTGCCTTGCGCTTTGAAGAGAAAATATGGTATAATCCTTACAAGATTTTACTGTTTGGGGGAATCAACATGGAAGACAAGCTGAGATTTGACCCGACCCAATATGCCGCCAAGACTTTGGAGATGGACGGACGGACCGTGACCTACCGGGCCTTTATGGGGATCCCCTACATAGAGAAGCCTGCCGACGGGGAGTTCCAGAAGCTGAATCTCTTCGCGCCCGAGGCGTTTTTCGCCGGGGAGAGCATCAACGGCTATGACATCCGCACCGCGCCCATCTTTGTCCCCAACTCCGTGGGCGGCTACCGGCCCGGCCCGGCGGAACAGCCGGGAAGACACTGGGACGGCGCGCCCAACTCCATTTTCCAGGCGCTGGACCACGGCTATGTGGTGGTCTCGCCGGGCCTGCGGGGCAACGGAATGACGGACGCCCGGGGCAGGCGGATCGGCGCGGCCCCGGCGGTCATCTGCGACTACAAGGCGGCGGTGCGCTGGCTGCGGCACAACCGGGACCGGATCCCCGGCGACACCGAAAAAATCATCACCAACGGGACCAGCGCCGGCGGAGCCATTTCCTCCGTCATGGGCGCGACGGGCAATCACCCGGACTACGAGCCCTTCCTGAAGGCGATGGGCGCCGCGGACGAGCGGGACGACATTTTTGCCGCCTCCTGCTACTGCCCCATCACCAACCTGGACCATGCCGATGCGGCCTATGAGTGGGAGTTTGGCGGGATCCATGACTACCACAGAAAAAAGATGCTGCCCCCCGCTCCCGGGGAGAGCAAGCCCACCTTTGTGCCCGACGAGGGTGAGATGACGCCGGAGCAGGTCGCCCTCTCTCAGGCGTTGAGGACCCTGTTCCCGTCCTATCTGAACTCTCTGGGCCTGACCGACGACGCGGGTGAGCCCCTGACTCTGGACGACCGGGGCGGCGGGTCCTTCCGGGACTATGTGCTGGCGGTGGTGCTCCGTTCCGCCCAGGGGCAGTTGGACAAGGGCGAGGACCTGTCCGCCATGGATTGGCTGACGGTGGAGAATGGCAGGGCTGTTTCCGCCGATTTCGGCAAGTATGCGGCCTTCCGCACCCGGATGAAGTCCGCGCCCGCTTTCGACAACATCGCGCTGGGTACGCCGGAAAACCAACTGTTCGGTACGGCCGATGTGGGCGAGCGCCACTTTACCCGGTTCGGTCATGAGCACAGCCTGGTCGATGGGGCCATGGCCGACGGGCTCCAGGTCAAGATGATGAACCCGATGAATTACATCGGCGACGCTCAGGCCACGGTCGCCGGGCACTACCGCATCCGCCACGGCAGCGTGGATCGGGACACCTCCTTGGCCATCTCGGCCATGCTGACCGCCAAGCTGCGTATGAACGGAGTCGCCGCCGAGCTGGAATATCCCTGGGGCGTTCCCCATTCCGGTGATTACGACCTGCCGGAGCTGTTTGCCTGGATTGATTCCATTTGTAAAGAATAAAAGACTTGTGAAAACAGGCGCACCTGCCGGGTGTGCCTGTTTTTCTGATATATGGTAAATATTTGGGAGAAAAATTTGACTAATCGTCGTATCATGTCGAAAAAATAAGAAAATTTGTATACATTTTTTTCCATAAAAGCATTGAAGTTTTTGTCTGAATATGATATTTTATACATAATCGGTCAAACACCTGGCAACACCCCTATGTTGTGCCGGGATAAATTACATGCCACTGGAAGGAGCTATCGGATGGAAATCAGGAAACGGGTTTTGATTGCGGATACGGGAGATGAGTTTCGGCGCGTGATTGCACAGGCGGCCGAGCGGGAGCCAGACTTCACCGTCGCCGCTGAGACGGCGGATGGGCAGGAGTTGGTCCGAATGGCGCGTCAGCTCAGACCGGACGCGGTGATCATGGACATGGTCTTGGATGGGATCGACGGTTTGGAGGCGATTCAGGCGATCCGGGAGCTGGAACAGCCGCCGAAGATTTTGGTACTCTCCAGCTATATCCGGGGCGGCCTGTCCGGGAAGGCGGCGGAATACGGCGCGGACTATCTGATGACCAAGCCCTGCCGGACGGAGACTTTGTTTGAGCGGCTGCGCACCCTGCTGGAGGCCGGCGCGGAAGACGCGGACGCGCCCGACGGCCGCGACCTGGAGCGGGAGGTCACCGCCATCATCCACGAGATCGGCGTGCCCGCCCACATCAAAGGCTACCAGTATCTGCGGGAGGCGATCATCTTCACCGTCAATGATATGGACGCCATCAACGCCGTGACCAAGGTGCTCTACCCCGCAGTGGCCCGGAAGTTCGGCACCACGGCGTCCCGGGTGGAGCGTGCCATCCGTCACGCCATTGAGGTGGCCTGGGACCGGGGCGATCTGGAAACGCTGCAGAAATATTTCGGCTATACCGTCTCCAACGCCAAGGGAAAGCCGACCAACAGCGAATTTATCGCTATGATCTCCGACCGGCTGCAATTGGACCGGAGAGAGCAGGGCGGACGCAAATAAAGGCCCTTGCATCCCGCTTTTCCGACAGGTATAATAATGTCGGAAAAAGAAAAGCGGGAGGAATACCTATGAAAGTGACCTATACGCCCCGGGGAGTCTGTTCCAAACAGATGACCGTGGAAGCGGAAGACGGCGTCATCACCTCTGTCCGGGTGGTGGGCGGCTGCGACGGAAACCTGAAGGGCATCATGAGCCTGCTGGAGGGCATGAGCGTGGAACAGGCCATTTCCAGACTGGAGGGGATTCGCTGCGGGATGAAGGCGACCTCCTGTCCCGACCAGATCGCCAAGGCCCTGCGCAAGCTGCAGGAAGAAGAAAATTGAAACAGAAAAGCGCCGTTTGAATACAAAAAGTGTTCAAACGGCGCTTTATTACTTTATGTTTCGGGTTCAGCGGCGTCGGCGGCCGCCGTAACCTACGTAGGACCGGGTACGGCGGCGACGGCGTTTCCTGCGGACCGAGCAGGCGATGATCAGAACGAGGATCAGTATGACCAGCGCCACGGCAGCTACCTTGACCCAGGTCTGCCCGAAGAACTTCTCCACCCGGTCGATGCGGTACAGCAGTTCGGAGCGTTCCACGTCGTTCAGGGCCACCAGGTCCAGGGTTCCGTAATCCTCTCCATCGTAAGACAAGGTGATCTTTCCCAGCACCTGTCCTTCGGTCACCGGGGCCTCCACGCTTTTGGAGTCCAGTGTGATGGTCTGAGTAAATTGGGACACGTCCAGGTCGTTGGGCAGCAGGGCGGACAGGGTGCCCTCGGGCCGTACCAGAACGTAGTCGGTGTCCGACAGGGTGACCTCGACCTGCTCGACCGGGTCGGAGCTTTCCAGAATGGTGCGGTAGCTGAAATTGTCAAAGCCCCACTTGAGCAGGCGGGAGGACTCCACAAAGTTCATGCGCTTGTAGGAATTGTCTTCCTGGTGGGCCAGCTCGGCGCCCAGCACTACACAGTAGAGGGTGCGGCCGTCCTGTTCGGCGGCAGACACCAGACAGAGCCCGGCCTGACCGGTGGAGCCGGTCTTGATGCCGATGGCCGGCTGGTAGACGTAGCCGGAATACTTCTTGGGGGTGATCAGGGCGTTGGTGTTGTAAAAAAGCCGCTCCTCGCTGATGTTGGTGGCAGGGACGGTATATTCCGCTGTGGCGACGATCTCCCGGAAGGTGTCGTGCTCCATGGCCGCCCGGGACATCAGCCAGATATCCCAGGCGGTGGTGTAGTGATCGTCGTCGTGCAGGCCGTGGGTGTTGACAAAATGGGTGCCCGTCATGCCCAGCTCGGCGGCCCGCTGGTTCATCAGCGCCACGAATTCGTCCACACCGCCCGCCACGGCGTAAGCCAGTATGTTGCACGCCTCATTGGCCGAGGGCAGCAGCACGCAGTACAGCAGGTCCTCCAGGGACATGATCTCGCCGCTTTTGATGTTTGCCGTGCTGCTGTCGGCGGACAGGTTATTGTAGATGCCCTCCGGCGCGGTGATCATGTCGGTCAGGGCCAGCTCGCCCCGGTCCACCGCCTCCAGCGTCAAAAGCACGGTCATCACCTTGGTGATGCTGGCCGGGTAGCGCTTTTCGTGGGCGTTGTACTCATAGAGCACCATGTCATAGTCGGCGTCAATCAGCAGCGCGGCGGTAGCGTCGGGAGCAGGGTCCTCCAATGCCAAGGCGGCGGAGGGCAGCAGCAGAGCCAGCAGCAAAAGCAGGCTGAGAAAACGATATTTTTTCATAGGAAACTCCTGAAATGTATGTTATAATAAAAATGACTGTTTTAAGTATAGCAAATTATGCCCGGGTACGCAACAGGGAAGGTGGAGGCAAATTGTGAAGATTTCCGGTCCGGAAAAGGGGATCCTCGCCCTGACGCTGGCCTTCCTGCTCCTGTGCGGCGGGTATTTTCTGGTGCAGAGGAGCGGGAGTGAGCCTTACAGCGTCCGAACCCAAACCTGTGATATTTGGGGGACCGGCGGCGGGGAGCAGGCACAGGGGACGGTGCTTGCCATCGAAAAGGTGAACATCAACACCGCCACGGTGGAGCAGCTTCAAACGCTGCCCGGGATCGGGCAGGCGCGGGCGGAGGCCATCGTGGCCGACCGGGAGGCCAACGGCCCCTACCGCCTGCCGGAGGACATCACCCGCGTGTCCGGCATCGGACAGGGGATCTTGGAAGGAATACTGGACTATATTACTGTGGAGTAGGAGGAGCCATGCCGAAAATTTTAGTGGTGGACGACGAGAAGGTCCTGGTCAAGGGCATTAAATTCAACCTGGAGAACGAGGGCTATCAAGTAGAAGTGGGCTACGACGGGGAAGAGGCGGTGGAGCTGGCCCGGGACGGCAGCTTCGATTTGATCATCCTGGACCTGATGATGCCCAAGATCGACGGCCTGCAGGCCTGCATGCGCATCCGGGAATTTTCCAACGTGCCTATCATCATGCTGACCGCCCGCAGCGAGGATACCGACAAGATCATCGGCTTTGAGTACGGGGCCGACGACTATATTACCAAGCCCTTCAACATCCTGGAGGTCAAGGCGCGCATCCGCGCCCTGCTGCGGCGCGCGGGCGCCGCCGGGCAGAAGGAGGGGCGCCTGGGCGTGGGACACATCACCCTGGACCCGGAGGCCCGGTGCGCCTGGAAGGGCGACGAGAGCGTGGAGCTGACCGCCAAGGAGTTCGATTTGATGGAGCTGCTGCTGCGCAATCCGGGGCGGGTGTACTCCCGGGAGAACCTGCTCAATGTGGTGTGGGGCTACGAGTACGTGGGCGACTACCGCACGGTGGACGTCCATGTGCGCCGGCTGCGGGAAAAGCTGGAGCTGGAGCCGGCCAGCCCCCAATATATCCTGACCAAATGGGGCGTGGGCTACTATCTGAAGGGGAACGGTTAAGAGCGAAGAGTAAAGAGTTAAGAGTGAAGAGCTGAAACGGAGCGGTTTTAATATATCTCCACTCTCCACTCTTCACTCTCCACTCTGAGAAAGGCGGTGAGGACCCATGGCGGAAAAACGGCGGTTTCACCCGGTGCATTCCATCCAGGTGAAGTATGCTCTGACCTACATTGCGGTCATCGCCGCGGTGCTGGTGCTGTTGAATACCTACCCGGTCCTGGTCTCCCAGGACCTGATTTTCAAATCCAAGCAGACCTCCCTCCAGAGCCAGACCGCCGTGATGGCGTCCGCGCTGGCCGGCCTGGAGAATCTGACCGCCGAGGGCGTGGAGCAGGTCATGAACCAACTGGACGATATGGGCCTGACCCGCATCATGGTCACCGACGCGGCAGGCATGATCCTCTACGACACCGTGGAGGGGGGCGGCACCCTCTATCAGTACGCCCTGATCCGGGAGGTGGCCTACGCCCTGAGCGGCAACGTGGTGTTCCATAAGATCTACACCGACGGGCAGTTCCGGTGCAGCGCCGCCTCGCCGGTGGTCTACCGGAATATGAATATCGGCGCTATTTTCGTGTATGAGGAGGATTCGGAGCAGGCCGCGCTGCTCCAGGGGGTGCAGAACAATCTGCGCTCCATGTCCCTTGTGATCGCGGCGGTGGTCTTGGTCATGAGCGTGGTCTTTTCCAAGGCGCTGACCGGGCGCATCGGGGCGCTGCTGCGCGCCATCCGCATCGTGCGGGAGGGCAACTACAGCCACCGTGTTCAGTTGAAGGGCGGAGACGAGCTGGCCCAGTTGGCCGATGAGTTCAACCAACTGACCGACCGCCTTCAGACCACGGAGGAGGTGCGCCGCCGCTTCGTCTCCGACGCCTCCCATGAGCTGAAAACGCCCCTGGCGTCCATCCGCCTGCTGGCCGACTCCATCCTGCACAGCGAGCACATCGACCTGGAGACCACCCGGGAGTTTGTGTCCGACATCGGCGAGGAGGCCGACCGCCTGACCCGCATTTCGGAAAAGCTGCTGACCCTGACCCGGCTGGACGCCGAGCCGGAGGTGGAGCGCACGCCGGTGGATATGGCCAGTGTGATCCGTAAGGCGGAGCATATGCTGCGCCCGCTGGCCCAGGTCAGCGAGATCACGCTGGAGAGCGAGCTGGAGGAGGGCTGCCTGGTGTATGCCACCGGAGACGATCTGTCCCAGGTGGCGTTCAATCTGATGGAGAACGCCGTCAAGTACAATCTGCCCGGCGGCAAGGTCCTGGTGTGCCTGTACCGGGAGGGAGCGCAGGTCGTGTTCCGGGTGGAGGACACCGGCGTGGGCATCCCGGAGGAGGAACTGGGCAAGATCTTTAACCGCTTCTATCGGGTGGACAAGGCCCGCTCCCGCGCCGCGGGAGGCACGGGACTGGGGCTGTCCATCGTGCGGGATACAGTGCGGCAGCACGGGGGCACCGTGTCCGCCCGCCGCAGAGAGCCGGAAGGCTCCTGCTTCACCGTGCGCTTTCCCGCATGGCAGGAAGGGGGCGAGGGGGCATGAAGAGGAAAAGGCTGCTCGCGCTGCTGCTCTCCGTACTGCTCCTGTCCGCCTGCACATCCACGGCGGAGGAACCCCTGCCCGAGGAGGGGTACGGCCTTTGGTTCGCCGTCCGGGGGGACAGCGAGCGAGGGGACTCCTCCGCCATCGCCCGGGAGGGGCGGCAATGGGAGCGGGAACCCACCGCCCAGGAGCTGCTGCAGGCGCTGCTGAACGGCCCGGAGAACGACGACAGGCTGTACTCCCCCTTCCCGCGGGGCGTGCGGGTCCGCGAAATCACGCTGGACGAGGAGACGGCGACCCTCCAGGTCAATCTCAGCGAGCAGTACGGAGGCTTGGCGGGCTTCGAACTGACGGTGGCCGACTACTGTATTGTAATGACCCTGTGCCAGCTTCCTGGGGTGGACACCGTCAGGATCTTGGTGGAGGGGGACTGGATCCCCTACCGGGACAGGCAGGACCTGCAGGTGGGCGATGTGCTGCTGACCGGGATCGGGGAGGAGCCGGACACCTTTTTGGCCGCCCTTTATTTTCCCCGCCGGGACGGAAAGGGACTGGTGACGGAATACCGCCAGGTGACCCGCTCCGGTGCCGGTGCGGCGGAGATCGTCATGACCGAGCTGCTGCGGGGACCGTCTGACGCAGAGACGTGCCTGCCGCTGCCGGAGGGCGTTCAGGTGCGCTCGCTGACGGTCAGCAACGGAGTTTGTCAGGTGAGCCTGTCCGAGGAATTCCTGCAAAACGCCCCGGCCGGCGAGGAACAGGCCGGGCTGACGCTGTACGCCCTGGTGGATACCCTCTGCGCCATCAGCGGGGTGAGCCAGGTCCGGCTGCTGGTGGAGGGGGAACGTGTACCGAGCTACGGCGGCGTTGCCGCCGACGTCCCGTTGAGCGCCAACTTTGAACTGGCCGGTTGACGGCGGCGGAAAGGCGGGGTAAAATAAATCCAATATTGCGGATCGGCCGCACTGCGGCTTGCCGCGGACCAGGAAGGGAAAGGAAAATCAACATGAAACTGAATACCAATTGTCTGCACGCCGGATACCGACCCGGAAATGGAGAACCCCGCAATATCCCCATTATCCAGTCCACCACCTTCCGGTATGAGACCAGCGAGGCCATGGGCAAGCTGTTTGACCTGGAGGCCAGAGGTTATTTTTACACCCGCCTCCAGAATCCCACCAACGACCATGTGGCCGCCAAGATCTGCGCCCTGGAGGGCGGTACGGCGGCCATGCTGACTTCCTCCGGTCAGGCGGCCAACTTCTACGCCGTGTTCAATATCGCCTCCTGCGGCGACCATGTGGTGGCCTCCTCCGCCATTTACGGCGGCACCTACAACCTGTTCGCCGTCACCATGAAGCGCATGGGCGTCGAGTTCACCTTTGTGGAGCCTGACTGCTCCGAGGCGGAGATGGAGGCCGCCTTCCGGCCCAATACCAAGGCGGTGTTCGGGGAGACCATTGCCAACCCCGCCCTGTCCGTGCTGGACATTGAAAAGTTCGCCCAGGCCGCCCACGCCCACGGCGTGCCCCTGATCGTGGACAACACCTTCCCCACCCCCGTCAACTGCCGTCCCTTTGAGTGGGGCGCCGACATCGTCACCCACTCCACCACCAAGTACATGGACGGCCACGCCAACGCCGTGGGCGGCGCCATCGTGGACAGCGGCAGGTTCGACTGGACCAGGCATCCCGACAAGTTCCCCGGCCTGTGTACGCCCGATGAGAGCTACCACGGCGTGACCTATACCGAGCGCTTCGGTCTGGAGGGGGCCTTTATCACCAAGGCGACCGCCCAGCTCATGCGCGATTTCGGTTCCATCCCCGCCCCTATGAACGCCTACCTGCTGAATGTGGGGCTGGAGACTCTGCCCCTGCGCATGGCGCGCCACTGTGAAAACGGCCAAAAGATGGCCGAGTACCTCCGGGCGCATCCCAAGGTCGCATGGGTCAAGTACCCCGGTCTGCCCGGCGACGCCTATTATGAGCTGGCCCAAAAGTATATGCCGGGCGGCACCTGCGGCGTGGTCTCCTTCGGGGTGAAGGGCGGCCGCGCGGCAGCGGAGAAGTTCATGGCGGGATTGCAGTTGGCCTCCATCGCCACCCATGTGGCCGACGCCAAAACCTGCGTGCTCCACCCCGCTTCCGCCACCCACCGGCAGATGAACGACGCCGAACTGGCCGCCGCCGGCGTATCCCCTGACCTGGTGCGGCTTTCCGTGGGGATCGAGGATATCGACGACCTGATCGGCGACATCGACCAGGCTATGACAGGAGTATAAAGCAAACCAAAGAAAGCGCCGCGGGAGCAGATCCCGCGGCGCTTTGAGACTGTCGAAAAAGGCAGCCTTTTTCGACAGTCTCACGTACGTACCGCGCTTATGGCGCGTCCTGGTCCGGTTCTGCTTTTTGTAAAACCCGCGCCGCGATTTGTGCCGCCGCCGGCTGGGCGAACAGCTCCCGCTGTCCGGCCGCCATGCCGGCGCACCGCTCCGGGTCGTTCAGCAGGGACAGGGTCAGCTCCACCAGGCCGGGAACGTGGCTGGCGGTGACGGCAAGGCCGCGCTGCACAAAATACTGCCGGTTTCGGCTCTCACAGCCGGGGACCGCGTGGATGCAGACAAAGGGGATGCCGATGGTCATGGCCTCTGTGGAGGTCAGGCCGCCCGGCTTACTGAGCAAAAGATCGGCCGCGTGCAGCCACAGCGCCATCTGGTCCGTATAACCCAAAACACGCACGCGCTCCCTGCGGCTGAGAAAGGACAGCTCCCGCCGCAGCCGGCTGTTGCTGCCGCACAGGACCGTCAGTTCCACATCCTCCGGCAGCGCTTCCCCCAGCAGGAGCGCCAGGGAGCGCATGGGACCGCAGCCCATGCTGCCGCAGGAGAGGACCGCCTGACGCATACGGGGGTCCAGGCCCAGCGCCCGGCGGGCGGCCTCTTTGTCCCGCCGGGAATAGCACTCAGAGCAGACCGGGATCCCGGTCTCCACCAGCTTCTCTTCGGGCAGGCCGTTCCGGGTGAATTCCTCCGTCAGGCCCTTGGGGATAAAGTACCCGTCCATCCGCGTCATGTCCACGCCGGGGGAGCAGGTGTAGTCGGTGGCCACAAAATAGGAACGGAAGGACGGAGCATAGCGCTCCCGGATGTGGGATACCATGATCGCGGGAAACACATGGACGCAGACCACGGCGTCATAGCCGTGTTCCCGGAGAAAGGGGTACAGCTTGACCGCCGCCGACCGGCAGAGGAGGACGATGGTCTTGGGTGGGTGCTTTTCCTCAAACCGGTAGGCGGCGCCGTAGAGCTTCGGGGCTTTTTTGTAGACAAACACATGTCCCTTGGAGATGACCTGCGATTCCAGCTTCGGCATGAAGTCCAGGGCGTTGATCAGGTCGCATTCCCCGCCGCCCGATACGATTTGTTCCCGGATCGCTTGGCCCGCGGAGTTGTGACCGCCGCCGGTGCTGCAGGTCAGGATGGCAATTTTCATTGTTTCACTGTCCTCTGCTTTCGCTCTTCTCTTTTTTGCTCCAGGCGGAGCAGCGCGGCGAGTCTGGGCCGGTTATAGCGCTGGATGATCAGGGACACCAGATTGCCCACGACGTAGAGGAAAAAGCCCGGAATGCTCAGAGGCGGGCGCATGGTCAGAAACAGGACCGGACTGAGCAGGATCAGCGCCCAGTGCACCGTCTCCGCCACGCAGGTCTCCGCCAGAAGGGACTCCAGGTGCGCGGCGTTGGCGTCATTGCCCACCGACTTCGTGACCGAGCGCTTGACCGCCTGGCTTTTGTCCACCATCCGGTCCTTCCAGCGGGAGATGCGGAGCTTTTTTTCATAAAACCTGCCCTGATCCTCCCAACTCCAGGGGAGGTAGGGCCTGCGGTCATAGTGGAACCACCGCCGGGGGAGCGCCTCTCCCACGAAATGGGCCAGCAGGCCGATCCCGATCACGGTGGCGGCGAAGCGGAGATATTGAGCGCCCAACACATACAGCCAGCCCACCGGGCAGGGGGCGGCCACCGCCCATACGGACAGGCCGACAGACAGCACGGCGAACAGTGCGAACCACCAGAATTTCTGAAGGATGTATTTCATCGTTCCGTGCTCCTTTGATTCGCCGGTCACGCAGGCGCTTATTCCACGTGGACGTGGTTGTTGATGTGATCCATGCAGTAGCAGTAATAGCCGTTGCACTTGGAGCAGTAGCGGAATTCCATGTTGGGGTCGTCCGCGTCGGTGACGCCGCACACGGCGCACTTGTGCAGGTAGCCCTTGGTCTCCTTGGCCTTTTTCTGCGCTTTTTTGAAGTTGATGGTCCGCGGGTCGGCCTTGTGCTTTACCCGGCGAAACAGGGCGGCAAAATCAGACGAGAAGAACAGAAAATAGTTCAGGATGGCGAGCACCGGGATCAGGGCCAGCAGGAAGTAGCCGTGGACCAGGTAGTTCAAGACAGAGAATGCGAAGATCGCCGCGTCGATCCAGGCCAGCCACTTGGCTTTGACCGGGAGGATGAAGAAGAGCAGGAACCGGGCGTTGGGGTAGAGGGTGGCGAAGGCAAAGAACATGGACAAGTTGACATAATCCATAGTGGCATAGTGGGTCAGGAAGCCCAGCAGGGCGTTGAGCAAAACACCCATGAAATAAAACAGGGTGAATTTTGCGCTGCCCCATTCCCGTTCCAGTGTGGAACCGATCATCCAGTAGAAGTACAGCGAGATGGCGAGGAAAAGCAGATTGTCGTTCAGGGGAATAAAGACAAAGGAGAGCAGCCGCCAGACCTGGCCGTGGAGAATTTTGGACGCACTGAAGCACAGCAGATCATAACAGTAGCCCTGGCTGAACAGATCCAACAGATAGACGACCACGGTGCCGATGACGATGTAGTTCATCAGATTGGGGATACCCAGCTTGGGATGCTTATAACAAAAACGGCTCAGCCACGAATCAATGGAACGCAATGGCAAGACCTCCCAGGTTTTCAATTGCCTTTATTCTACCCGCTTTTTGGTCGGCTGTCTACAGCAAAATTATGAACATTTGGGCGAGGAAGGCCCGGCCCCTTGCAAAAAGAATGGGGAGTATGCTATACTTTCCATCGAAAAAGAAAAAACAGGGAGGCCCCCTATGAGCATCGTAAAAGATATGTCCCTGGCCGAACATGGCCGCAGAAAGATCCATTGGGTGCGGGATTTCATGCCCGCCCTGTCGGGGATCGAGGCCCGGTTTGAACGGGAAAAGCCCTTCGCCGGGCTGCGGGTGGCGGTGTCCGTCCACCTGGAGGCCAAGACCGCCAATCTGGGCTATGTGCTCGCCAAGGGCGGGGCGGAGGTGCGGCTGACCGGTTCCAACCCCCTGTCCACCCAGGACGACGTGGCCGCGGGCCTTGCGTCCATGGGGGTGGAGACCTTCGGCGTCCACGGCGTTGACGGCAGGGAATATGAGTCCCATCTGATCGAGACTCTGCGCTGTAAGCCCCACCTGATCGTGGACGACGGCGGCGACCTGATCCACCTGCTGGGCGGCAAGTGCGCCGAGCTGGGGGAGAACCTGATCGGCGGCTGTGAGGAGACCACCACCGGCATCCTGCGCCTGAAGGCGCGGGAGCGGGAGGGCATCCTGCCCTGCCCCATGATGGCGGTCAACGACGCCAAGGCCAAGCACTACTATGACAATAAGTACGGCACCGGCCAGTCGGTGTGGGACGCCATCATGCACACCACCAACCTGATCGTGGCGGGCAAGACGGTGGTGGTGGCCGGATACGGCTGGTGCGGCAAGGGTGTGGCCATGCGGGCCGAGGGCATGGGGGCAAACGTGATCGTCACCGAGGTGGACCCCTTCAAGGCGCTGGACGCCACCATGAATGGTTTCCGGGTCATGCCGATGAGCGAGGCGGCCAAGTACGGCGATATCTTCGTCACCGTCACCGGCTGTAAGAACGTGATCACCCCTGAGCACTTCGCCGTCATGAAGCACAACGCCTTCCTGACCAATGCCGGGCACTTCGACTGCGAGGTGGACGTGGCAGGGCTGGCAAAGCTGGCCGTGAAGAAGGAGGAGCGCCGGGACAACATCGTGGGCTACACCCTGCCCGACGGGCGGGTGCTGAACGTCATCGGCGAGGGCCGCCTGGTCAACCTGGCGGCGGGCAACGGACACCCGGCGGAGATCATGGACATGTCCTTCGCGGTGCAGGCGCTGGCGCTGGAGTGGCTGGTCAAGCATCAGGCCGGGCTGGAGAAGAAGGTATACCAGGTGCCCGCGGAGATCGACGACGAGATCGGCCGGGTGAAGCTGGCCGCCATGGGTCTGGCCATCGACACGCTGACCGACGAGCAGGCAGCCTATCTGAACGGCTGGAAGGCTGATTAAGAAATGAGTAAAACGATTCAAAAGGTCCATATCGTGGGCATGGGCGCGTTGGGCCTGCTCTACGGGAGCATGATCGCGGAGCATCTGGGGCCGGAGCATGTGGCTTATGTTATGGACGGCTCCCGTTATGAGCGCCACCGGGAGGATGTGTATCAGATCAACGGAAGGCAGGTGCGCTTCCCGATCATCCGGGCGGAGGACGCCAAGCCCTGCGACTTGCTGATCGCGGCCGTCAAGTTTACCGACCTGGACAGCGCCCTGGAGACCATGCGCACCTCCGTTGGGGAGGATACCACCATGATCTCGGTGATGAACGGCATCTCCACCGAAGGGATCATCGGGGCGCGCTACGGCATGGACCGGGTGATCTACACCGTGGCCCAGGGCATGGACGCCATGCGCTTCGGCACGGCGCTGACTTATACCAAATCCGGGCAGCTCCACGTGGGCGCGGATGTCCCGGCGAAGCGGGAAAGGCTGGAACGGCTGACCGCTTTTTTCGACCGGGCGGGCATCGCTTACATCGTGGAAGAGGACATTCTGTACCGCGTCTGGAGCAAGTTCATGATCAACGTGGGCCTGAACCAGACCTGCATGGTCTATGGGACCAACTACGCGGGCGTGACCGCCCCGGAGAGCCTGGAGTACATGACCATGGTCAGCGCCATGCGGGAGGTCATGCTGGTGGCCCGCGCGGAGGGCGTGAATCTGACCGAGGAGGATTTAAAGTTTTACCTCTCCCTGCTGAAGACCTTTTCCCCACAGGCCACGCCCTCCATGGGACAGGACCGGATCAACAAGCGCCCCTCCGAGGTGGAGTTGTTCGCCGGAACGGTCATCCGTCTGGCGCAAAAGCACGGCATCCTGGTCCCCACCAATGAGTTTTTATACCGCCGCGTGCGCGAGATCGAGGCGGAATACTGAGCCAATGAAATAGAAGCAGGCGGTACATGAAGCCATGTGCCGCCTGCTTTTTCCTTGGGAAAGGAAGAAACTGCTCAGGTCTTTTTTCTCCATTCTGATAGGCGATGGACGAAACGGCGGACTGGTGATTGCTGCGCTGGATGATTTTTATATCATAGTGTGGACATGGCAAGTGTATTTCTCCTTTCTCCCGAATCCCGGGCATAAAAAGAGCAGGGAACCGTTCAAAGATTCCCTGCTTTTTGCTATCAAATTGACAGCAGATACAGCAGATATTTAGTTGTTTTTTATGTATTCTTTCCCATAAAAGGATTCGATCGCCTGTGCAAAAAAATCTGAAGCCCCATCTCCATACTTTTCATCTGTCATCGGCTTATTTTTTTCGTTGCGGTAATATTGTGCCTGCGCCAGCATGAATCCTTTTTCCTCTTTTATCTGTGAGAGCTGTTTCATAACAAAGCCGTATTCTCCAACAATCTCCTTTACTTCAAACGAATCCACAGCGCGATCTCGTTTGGCAATCAGTTTTTGTAAAATTGCTTCAATCCGTTTGTTATAACTTCCTGCAACTTTTTTGCTAATAGGATTCTGGGCGGCAGATAAAAATTTATCTTTCCCGCCATACCACTCAACTACTTTTGCATAACCTTTCTGCATTTTTTCTGAAGATACGACTTCCATGTAATGCTTTTTCCAATGTTCGATGCTTCCAAATTCTTTTATTGCAAGATTTTTCATGTTCTCCGGCATATGCTCAATCATAGTCTGGAACATTTCCTCAATCTCTGTTTTACTGAAAACTGCAAAATCCATTCTATTTTCTCCTTTCAAAATGTCGTCAATGCTGGCAATCAGACGCTCCATACGCTCCTTTTTTGCTATCAGCATTTTTCTCTGTATTTCTAAAATCTGGTTTCTTTCAAGGGAAGGATTTTCCATAACAGCTTTGATTTCTTTCAGGGGAATATCAAATTCACGGAAAAACAAAATCTGTTGCAATGTTTCCAATGCCTTATCGTCATAAAGCCGGTATCCCGCTTCACTCTTGTCTGTCGGCTCCAACAATCCGATTTCATCATAGTAGTGAAGTGTGCGCACGCTGATACCCGTTAAATCTGATATTTCTTTTACTGTCCTCATCGCTGTCAACCTCCTGTTCTTGATATACTCACTTTAATCTATTACGCACCGTGAGGGTCAATAGGTATTTTTTAAATTTTTTTGAGTATATCATTTTTCTGCCTGCATCGGAAGAAGCCGTGCAGAGTAATATAAAACTTGCCAGACAGAAGCAGCTTACAATGCAAGGTGTTTCCGGGCGGCAAGTCCACAAAAGGGTAGTTGGCGCAGGAAAAGCGCAGCTTCCCCTGTGATGATCGGAGCAGAGCAAAAATTATCTGCTTTCCGCAGGAAGCCCCCGGCAGGGCGCAGCGTACACCGCTTTTCCCAAGAGGGCTCTGAACGCTGCTCCGCACTGGCGGCGTAAGCGTAAAGCGTCTCCGCGGCGGGAAGCGGAGAGTTACGGTTGACAAATCGGTTTTGGCCTGTTATAATGCCTCCATAATCGAATAGCCCTTATCAAGAGAGGTGGAGGGATCGGCCCGATGAAGCCCGGCAACCTGCTGACAGCAGTAAGGTGCCAAGTCCGACGAGCAAATCGAAAGATGAGGAAAGATGTATTTTACGCCCCGTCTTTCCGACGGGGCGCTTTCATTCCTCAAGAAAGAGAAAGGATGTAGTAAAATGGCAAAACGACTGTTTACCTCAGAGTCCGTTACCGAAGGACATCCCGACAAAATCTGCGACCAGATCTCCGACGCGGTGCTGGACGCGATTTTGAAGGAGGACCCCATGGCCCGCGTGGCCTGCGAGACCACCGTGACCACCGGCCTGGTCCACGTCATGGGCGAGATCACCACCTCCTGCTATGTGGACATACCCAAGGTGGTCCGCGGCGTGATCCGTGACATCGGCTATGACCGGGCCAAGTTCGGCTTCGACTGCGACACCTGCGCGGTCGTGACCTCCATCGACGAGCAGTCCCCGGACATCGCCATGGGCGTGGACAAGTGCCTGGAGGCCCGCCAGGGCGAGCAGAACGACGGCCTGGACGACGGCGCGGGCGACCAGGGCATGATGTTCGGCTACGCCTGCGACGAGACCGACGAGCTGATGCCCCTGCCCATCTCTCTGGCCCACAAGCTGGCCGTCCGTCTGGCCCAGGTGCGCAGGGAAGGGCTGGTGGACTACCTGCGGCCCGACGGAAAGACCCAGGTCACCGTGGAGTACAACGAGGACAATACGCCCAAGCGCATCGACGCTGTGGTCCTGTCCACTCAGCACGGCCCCGAGGTGGAACTGGAGCAGATCCGGAAAGACATGATCGAACTGGTGATTCAGCCTACCCTGCCTGCCGCCCTGCTGGACGAAGAGACCCGGATTTATGTCAACCCCACCGGCCGTTTCGTGGTGGGCGGTCCCCAGGGCGACTCCGGTCTGACCGGGCGCAAGATCATCGTGGACACCTACGGCGGCAGCGCCCCCCACGGCGGCGGCGCGTTCTCGGGTAAGGACCCCACCAAGGTGGACCGCTCGGCGGCCTACGCCGCCCGCTGGGTGGCCAAGAACGTGGTGGCCGCCGGGCTTGCCAAACGCTGCCAGGTTCAGCTCGCCTACGCCATCGGCGTGGCCCGCCCCGTCTCAGTCCGGGTGGACACCTTCGGCACGGGTACGGTCTCCGACGCGCGGCTGGAGGAGGCGGTGGACCGGGCCTTTGACCTGCGTCCCGCCGCCATCATCCGGGATCTGGACCTGCGCCGTCCCATCTACCGTCAGGTCGCCGCCTATGGACACTTCGGCCGGTCTGATCTGGACCTGCCCTGGGAGCGCACGAATATGGCGGACAAGCTGAAAAGTTTGGTATAAGCGTGGACAAATAGTGTGATTTCAGGTACAATAAGGGTGGGCCGTCCGGCCCACCCTTATTACATATATCATAAAGGGGGACCCTTCCATGATGAAGGTGCTCTATCTGCTCAACCACGCCGGGAAGGCGGGGACCGAGCGCTATGTGGAAACTCTGGTGAAATATCTGGGCGGCAAACAGGTGGAGCCTTACTTCGCCTACAACGAGGGCGGACTGCTGGTGGAGCGCATGGCCGAGCTGGGCGTGCCCACCGCCCGGATCGAGATGAACAGCCGCTTCGACTTCAAGGCGGCCAGGGCGCTGGCCAAGCTGTGCGAGGACTGGGGGATCGACCTGATCCACTGCCACTACCTGCGGGAGCACTACACCGCCCTTCTGGCCAAGCGGTACAATAAGAAGCTCCGCGTGGTCTATACCAACCACTTTGTTCTGGCCAACAACGCTGTCACCCGCCTGTCCAACCGCTGGATGGACAAACGGCAGGATCAGATCATCGCCGTGTGCAACCGGGGCAAGGAGCAGTTGATCGCCAACGGTTGGAGCGGCGAGCGCATCCAGGTAGTGTTCAACGCCGTGGATATGGAGACTTGGGCGGGCGACCGCGCCGACTCCACCCTGCGCGCGGAGTTTGGCATCCCGGAGGACCGGCTGGTCATGCTCTGCGCCTCCCGCTTTGCTCACGACAAGGGGCACGCCTATCTGGTCAACTCCCTGAAGCGCCTGACTGAGATCACCGACGTGCCCTTTACTATGGTGCTGGCCGGGGACGGCCCTCTGCTGGAGCCGACCAAGGAACAGGTGAAGTCCCTGGGGCTGGAGGACAAGGTGATCTTCGCCGGGTTCCGCAAGGACATCAAGAACCTGTACAAGGGCAGCGATATTTACATCAACTCCTCCCAGCATGAGGCCCTGTCCTTCCTGATCATTGAGGCCATGGCCGCCGGTCTGCCCGTCATCGTCACCGACATGGGGGGCAACCGGGACATCGTGCCCCCCAGCGCCGACTGCGGCGCGCTGGTGGTGTACGACGACCCGGAATCCATGGCCCGTGCTATGAAAAAAATGCTGGAGGACGCCGGCTACCGCGCCGCCTGCGCCGCGGCCGCCCTGCGCACCGTGGAGGAGAAGTTCGAGGTAGGCAAGATGTGTCAGTTGACTTGGCAGGTCTACGAAAAGGCGGGAAAGGACTAAGATGATGTCGATCACGGCAAACAGTGCGTTTATACAATTGATCCTGCTTCTGTGGCGCGGCCTGCTGACGCTCTGGAGCCAAAGCGCCGTCGGGCGCTGGTTTGCCCGGGCGGGGCGCGCCATGCGCGTCTGCGCCGAGCAGAGTGCGGTGTGCCGGCTGGCGGCTCGGGAGGGGGCGGTCATGCGCTCCTGGCCGGACAGCCTGATCCGCCGCCTCGCCGCCGCGCTGATCAACATCCCCTGTGCCTTGTTCCGATGGCTTTATCAGATCGCCCGGGGCCTGTGGGACGGCAGTCTGGCCTTCCGCGCCCTGTCTGCGCTGGGCGGAGCGGCATGGATCCCCCTGGGCCTGCTGCTGCTGGTCATGCTCTGCGTGCCCCATGAGTCGTGGAATAATATCTACGGCTTTCTGGGGGTGATGCTGGCCGCCGGGCTGTTCCTGGTGGGCTGCATGCGCCACAGCCGTCAGCGGCTGCAGTTGGAGCGCCTGGGGCCCTATATGATCCTGTACATGGGCTTTATCTGCTACGGCCTGGCGGCGTCGCTGTCCACCTCGCTGTCCATGCGCTTCTTTTTGTTCCACCTGACCTGCTTTTTGATCGTGCTGCTGATGGTCAGCAGTATCAAGAGCTACAGGCAGCTCCATGTGCTGGTCGCTCTGGTGGGAGCGGGCCTGCTGGCGGCGGCTGTGTACGGCTGCTATCAGAGCTATATCGGTGTGGAAGTGGTGCTCTCCCAAGTGGATGAGTCGCTGAACGCTGACATGCCGGGGCGTATCTACTCCTTCTTTGACAACCCCAACAACTTTGCCGAAATTCTGGTCATGCTCGTCCCCCTGATGCTGGCTCTGCTGATCAATGCCCGCACCTTCGGCGGAAAGTTCCTGACCCTGGTGGTGCTGGGCTCGTCGGTGGCCGCCATCGGCTTCACCTACTCCCGCTCCGGCTGGATCGGACTGGCGGGCGCCGTCGTGCTGTTTTTCGCCTTCCGGAACTGGCGGCTGGTGCCGGTGCTGCTGGTGGCGGGCATTGCCGCTGTCCCATTCCTGCCGGAGAGTATCTATAACCGGGTGCTGACCATCGGCAATATGGAGGACTCCTCTACCCTTTACCGCTTCTCCATTTGGAAAGCCACGGGCAATCTGCTGAAGGATTACGGACTGCGCGGCGTGGGCCTGGGCAACGACGTCATGAAGACCGCTTTTGAGCAGTATCCGCCCATGATGGACGGCAACTATCCCATCCACACCCACAACAACTATCTGCAGATGTGGAGCGAGGTGGGCTTCTTCGGGTTGCTGGCCTATCTGGCACTGGTCCTGGGCCAGTTGAAGGCGGGCGTCCGGGCTTTTGTCAAGGGCACGGACAAGCGGGTGAAATGGATGCTCTCCGCCGCCATTTCCGCCATGTGCGGCATCCTGGTCATCTCTCTGGCGGAATATACCTGGTTTTATCCCCGGAATATGTTCCTGTTCTGGTTTTTGTTTGGCGTGATCGCCGTCTGTGTTAAAATAACCCGCACACAGGAGGACGTGAAATGAGAAAAAAGGTCCTTGCTTTTTGTACCGCGCTGCTGCTTTTGGGGAGCGCGCTGCTGCCCGCTCTGGCCGCCGGAACGGGCGGTGGGGAGGAGCTGACCATCCTGTTTACCCATGATATGCACGACCATGTGCTTCCCGCGCCCGCCGAGGGGGGTGGGGAGTACGGCGGCTTCACCCGCCTGGCCACCCTTATGAAGGAGGAGCGGGAAAACGCCGCGGGCGCCGTTGTGACTCTGGACGGCGGCGACTTCTCCATGGGCACCTTGTACCAGACCATCTACACCACCGCCGCCCCGGAGCTGCGGCTGCTGGGCGCCCTGGGTGTTGATGTGACCACTCTGGGCAACCACGAGTTTGACTACCGGGCGCAGGGCCTGGCCGATATGCTTAACGCCGCTGTGGACAGCGGAGACAAGGTGCCCGCCGTGGTGCAGGCCAACTACAAGCCCCCGGAGGATGACACGGCGTCCCAGGAGGCGTGGAGCAATTACGGGATCAGCGACTACGCCATGATCGAGCGGGACGGTCTGCGCATCGCCGTGTTCGGTCTGCTGGGCGTGGACGCCGACGCGTGCGCCCCCATGTCGGGGATGGTGTTTGAGCCGATCGCCGACGCCGCCAAGCGGACGGTGGCCTATTTAAACGAGTATGAAGACCCCGACTTTATCATCTGCCTGTCCCACTCCGGAACGGAAAACGGCAAGGGGGAGGACTATGAGCTGGCCAAGGCGGTGAACGGCATCGACGTGATCATCTCGGGCCACACCCACACCACCCTGACCGAGCCGATCCAGGTCAATGATACCCTGATCGTCTCCTGCGGCGAGTATACGCAGAACCTGGGCGTGCTGACCGTCTCAAAAACAGACGGTACCGTTTCTTTGGAAGAATACCGGCTGGTCCCCGTGGATGAGACGGTGGCCGAGGACCCGGCCATGGTCAAGCTGGCGGAGAAGTTTCAGGAGGAGGTGGAGACGGAGTACCTTGCCGATTTCGGCTATACCTTTGACCAGGTGCTGGCCACTTCCGACTTTGACTTTACCCCCATCAGCCGGTTTGCCGCCGAGCAGGAGGAGGACGGCTTGGGCGACCTGATCGCGGACAGCTATGTTTACGCGGTCAAGCAGGCGGAGGGCGCAGACTATGTTCCCGTGGACTTCGCTGTCGTGGCCTCCGGCGTCATTCGAGGCTCCTTCGCCGCAGGGGATATCACCGTGGCCGACGCTTTTAACGTGTCCTCCCTGGGGTCGGGGGCGGACGGCACGCCGGGCTACCCGCTGGTGTCGGTCTACCTGACCGGGGCCGAACTGATAGATGCCTTTGAGGTGGACGCCTCGGTCACGCCCCTGATGTCCGCCGCCCAGCTCTACGGTTCGGGCATGACCTGGACGTACAACACCAACCGCATGATCTTCAACAAGGTCACCGCCTGCGGGCAGGTGCTGGAGGACGGAACGGTGATTCCCCTGGAGAAGGATAAGCTCTACCGGGTGGTCAGCGGCCTGTATTCCGCCCAGATGCTGGGCACGGTCAATGCCAAGTCTTTCGGACTGCTGACCATTACCCCCAAGGACGCCGAGGGCAATGAGATCACCGATTTCGAGGCCCACATCATCCAAAATCCCAACGGCAGCGAGGTCAAGGAGTGGTATGCCCTGGCCTCCTATCTGGAATACCTGGGCCAGGTGCCCGGCGAATACGCCGGGGCGATGGGGCGGAAGGTGGTATACAGCTCCTGGAACCCCATTGACCTGCTGAGATCGCCCAATTGGATCACGCTGCTGGTACTGCTGATCCTGGTGGTGCTGATCGTTGTCATCGTCCTGGTGGTGCGCGCCATCGTGCGCCGGCACAGCAAACGCCGCTATGGCCGCGGATACGGCGGAGGCGGCACACGGGCCTACCGTGGACGCAGAAGAAGGAGATAATCGCAGCAGAAAAAGGAAGCCATGTCCGATGACAGGGCTTCCTTTTGTCTATCCGCGCGATTCCGGCAACTGAATTTCAATGTCGTCAAGCAGCTTTTCGTGAAATGTGATCCGCCATTCCACATGGTCGGTCGGCTCAAAGTGCAGGGAGGAACAGGCCCCGCCTCCGATGACGGCGAGCGCTGCGAAATGAGTCGCCGTTGGAAGAAAAGGGGAAGTCTGCTTTTCCCGGGGAGGATCACCCTGGGCGCAATCATTGACGGAGATCGCGCCGTCCGGAAGCTCCGGCTGGATCGTATAGGTCATGGCGGTATAGTGGGTGGGGAATTCCAAATTTTCATTCTGAAAATGCCGCGGGTCCGTCTCCTGCTGTTCATATTCCCGCACCGTCAGCGTGTGTTCTTGGCCAGTGACCGGGTGTGTGAAGGAGATGTGTTCGCCTGCCTTCGGATCTGCGAAATGGGGACCTGGAATGGAAACCGGCTCCTGCTCCATGATCAGCTTGAGGGATCGAAGGGCCGGCTTTCTCTTGGTCGTCCAGGGGAATGCGATCCGGTGGATCGACCAGCCGTGTTCCGGGTCGAGGCTGTAGTGTTCCAAAATCCATTTGGTCTCCCAAGTATCGGAGGGTGAACCGTTTGTGCGGCAAAACGCCGGGAGCCATGCGCAGCCGAAGCCGTGCCGCTGACGCAGTGTGGTTCCGTTTCGTTCAATTCTTGCGTGGAAATTCAAATTCATGGGATCTTCCGCCTGAATTTGTTCCCACGTCTCATCGCTGAAATGGGGCGCGGCCTCAGGGGACGGATACCATTTTTCGAGAAAAGCGCGGATGTGTTCCGGATCGACTTTCATGCAGAAATCAATGACCAAACCGGCTGCGCAGACGTACATGGCCGGGATGCGCCAGACCTTTCCACCCCAAACAAATTGCTTCCCGAGCGGTACTTCTTTTCCTGCGTGGTCACGCCCGTGATGCTCCCCGAAGCCCGCGTCAAAGTACACCTTCCACGCGGGCCGCCGGGGTTCTTTTGGCTGTTTGGGGACCCAAACATAATAGTCGGCCTTGAACTTGAGCTTGCCGTAGTCAAAGGATGCCTGCAGCTCCTTGAGATAGGCAAAGGGATGCGCCAAAGGAGTCAGGGAAAATGTGTCCTGAAGGACCTTCAGCGCGGCGGTCTGCTCCGGTGTGGGCGGGTTTTCTTTCAGAAAAGAGTCAAACTGCGCCTGATCCCACGCATGGGCCTGTTCGGCGGCTGCCAGGTCCCCGCAGGAGAGCAGCAGACGCAGAAAGTCCTCAAAATTTCTCGCCAGCGGATGTACATTGTCTCCCGGCGTATTCATGGGGTTGACCGCGAAGACCATCTCCCCGAAATCCTTGAGAAAGCAATAGTGAATGCCGTCCACGCCGGCCCAGCCGATGAGCTTCGCGCCTTTTGGGGTACAGAAATAGTCGCTGTGAATATCGCGGTTTTCACATCCGACCGGTGAGAGGTCGATCTTGTGCCGCTTGTATGCTTCATAGAGCGTCATATGTGTATCCCCTTTTCTATTCGAGCGCGGACGTTTCCGTAAACAGTTTCCGCAGGGAGAACATCGCCGCCATCAGGCACAGGGTCACAAAAAAGCTGACCACCGCCAGAGCAAGCGTCGCATAACCCCAGGCATCCCCGAAAAACTCCGCGGCATAGGTCATCAGGGTCGTGACTGTGATCAGGACCGTCTGGACCGTCCGCCAGCGCAGCAGGCGGCGGTCCAGCTCGCCCTCCGGCGGCTGATATTCCGCCGCCAGGGCGGCGCAGTCGGTCAGAAACTGGAACTGGAAGTACAGGGACGACGCACCCACGATCAGGTCCAGAGGCAGAAACCGTCCGTCCACCGTTGTTCCCAGCCAGGAGGCCAGCCAGTCAGCGCCGTTCCACACCGCCAGCAGAATGCCCAGGGGCCGCAGGAGGTCCAGATCCCGCCGTTGGGATGAGAGCCGCCTGATGGCGGAGAGGAACAGCAGCCAGCCCACAAAGCGGGGCAGAATGCTGACAGTACCCAGGTTGAAGTCCAGATAGAGAAACAGGTATCCCCAGGCGGCGCAGGACGCGCCTTTATATAAGGTTTCCCGGTCTGTCATGATGCCGTGCCTCCTTCCACAGGCAGCAAGGTCAGTGCCGCCGCCTTTTGACCGTTGAGGTAGAGGTTGGCGGCATAGGCCTCCGGCCGGTCGGCTCCGCTGCTGCCGCCGCCGGACAGCGGTATTTCCGAATCCCAGTTTCCTTCCAAGACTATGGATTCGCCGCCGGAGCCGTCTGAGCTGGTCCAATTGGAAGCGCCCGGATCGCTCAGCAGCGGACGGGTCCTTCCCTCCCACATCGGCGTATAGGAAACCGCGATACGGTGAATGTCCTCCTTATCCGCCGGGTCGCCAATATAAATGGCGGAAAGAGAGATCCAATTGTGTTGATTGGAAAAGTCAGCATGGGGCTGCGGCGTTGTATCAAAGGACGGCGAGGAAGAGAACCAACTGTCGCTTTGAGTATAGCTGTCCACGGTACAGATCGACTGATACTCCAGCCGAATGATGAACCCCGCTCCCTGAGCCTCATAGCGGCAGGCAGGCAGGTCCCGGCATCCATACTGGAGGGCGCCATCCGTGGTCTGCACGGCCTCAAATTCCTCCAGCGGCAGCGCCACCCAGCGGTCCTCCTGCCGCTCCGCGCGGACTCTCTGAACGCCCAGCCAGGTACCGGAGACTTCCGCCGGCTGGCCGTCGGGCGGGTAGTTCAGCTCCACCACCAGCAGTCCCTCGTAAGCGTCCCCGCCCACAGGCTCCAGATTATAGATAAAATATCCGAACTGGGGGTTGGGCCAGCAGGGCAGTCCGGTTTCCCACAGGGGCCACCGTCCGTCTTGGGCTGCCGAACGCAGGCTGTTTGCGATTTCCTCCTGCTCCGACAAGGGGGCGCACATGGCCCGGTAAAGGCCGTTTTGCGCCAGCACCGACTTGGCGTAGGCGTCCAGTGCCCCGGCGGGTGTGGTGCAGCGGAGCGTCCGGGCAGAGGCCATGGAGAGTGACAGTTCTATAGGACTTTCCATCCGGACACCGTCATAGACCGCCCCGGCCCGGGCGCCCAGCAGCAGCGGCGCCGCCAGCAGTACGAGCATACACACCGACACCAGCGCCATCCCCGCTGGGTACTGCTTGAACCGGGCGATGGCCTCGATCCGCCGTCCGATGTTCCGCCCGCCGTTGGCGATGGAGGAGGTGCCCGGAACCCGGGCGTATTTGTCGTCCGCCATGGACAGGAGGATGCGGCCGTAGTCCCGGCGCTCCTCGCCCTCCAGCGCCTCCAGCACCCGTTGGTCACAGCGGGCCTCCAGATCGTTGCCCGCCCGGTCGGCGCAATACCACAGCAGGGGATTGCACCAGTGAATGCACCGGAAGAAGCAGATCACCAGGCCCCAGGCGGCGTCCCGGTGCCTGTAGTGCAGCAGTTCGTGGAGAAGGACCTTGTCGTCAGGCTCCCCGCCGGCGGGCAGGGCCAGTACAGGGCGGAACACACCGCAGATGAACGCGGTTTTCAAACCGGGGATCTCCACCGCCCGGCAGGACGGCAGACCGTACTGTTCCGCCACCGCCTTGATTTGAGCGGCCGTTTTTTCCCCGGCGGGGATGCCCCGGCGCAGAGACCGCCGCAGACGGAGGTAGGACAGGAGGTAGCGGACCAGGAAAAACAAAACGCCGGCCGCATAGACCGCGTACAGCCATTCCGCCGCGCTCCCCGGCACGGTCAGCCGGGGCAGGGGGATGGGGGCCGAAACGCGGGTCAGGGAATAGTCCCCGGTCAGGAATGTCTTGGCGGTCTCCACCCACAGGGGCCAGTTCAGTAGCACATAGCGCCCGCCCAGGCCCGCCGGAACCAGAAGCACCAGCCCCAGCACGCCCCAGACGGCGAACTGCCACCGGGGAGACAGCTTATCCCGGAAGATGGCTTTGAACACCAGCAGCAGGACGGCCACCCCGGAGGCTGTCAGCGTCTGGAGCAAAAAGCCCCAAAGGTCTGTCATCGGCTCACACCTCCATCTCGTCCAGCAGCCTGCGCAGCCGCTCCCGCTCCTCGGGAGAGATGGGTTCCTCCTTCAAAAAAGCGGCCACCAGGTCGCCGGCGGAGCCTTGATAAACCCGCTGCAGGAAGCTGCGCCGCTCCTGGGCCTGGCAGGCGGCCCGGTCCTGCGCCGCCCGGTAGAGGTGGGGGGAGGACTCCTTGTCGATCGCCACCAGGCCCTTGGCCTCCATGCGGGTCAGGTAGGTCAGCACGGTGTTTCTGCTCCAGCCGGTCTCCGGGCGCAGCAGCTCCACCAGCTCGCCCAGCGCCGCGCCGCCCGATTCCCAAAGGGCCGTCAGCACGGTCCATTCCCGTTCTGATAGCTTTGTCATAACAAAACCTCCTACAGGTGTAGTCTTCTGAATATGATACTACACCTGTAGGATGATTTTGTCAAGAAAAAACGTTTGAGGTCCGCGAAAAACGAGAAACCGCGCGGGCAGGGGTCGTTGGGCTGGTTCGGTGTGCGGCTTCCGGGGAACGATCGTGCGGTGCGGTAAATCTGATCAGGCGGCGGCGGGGCCGCGGGCGGGTTTGGAACCCGCCCCTACAAAGGGCTGGGGGCCAAATCCTTGTGTTTGCCGAAAGGGAACGTCTCTGTCACTGCGAACAGAGGCGTTCCGCTTATTTTTGAATCAGGTCCAGGATCACGGTCTGGGCCAGCAGAAAACCGGCCACAGGGGGGACCCAGGGGGCGCTGGCGGGCACGGAGCGGCGGCCGGGGGGCGGAGTTTCCGGCTGGGCGGTCTCGGCGGCCAGTTCGGGGGAGAAGACTACCTTGAGGTGTTCGATCCCCCGGGCGCGCAGTTCCTTGCGGACGATCCGGGCCAGTGGGCAGCCGCTGGTCTGGGAGATGTCGGCGATCCGGAATTGAGCGGCGTCCAGCTTGTTGCCGGTGCCCAGGGCGGACACGATGGGGATGCCTTGGCCGATGGTGGTCTCGATCAGATCCAGCTTGCAGGAGACCAGGTCGATGGCGTCCACCACATAGTCGTAGTCGGCGGGGAAAAAGTCCTCCCGCCCTTCTGCGCTGTAGCGGTAGCACTTGGGGGTGAAGGCGCCGTTGGGGTTGATCTCCCGCAGGCGCACGGCCAAGGCGATGGCCTTGGGCTGGCCGATGGTGGAGTGGGTGGCCTCAATTTGGCGGTTCAGGTTGGTGGGGCTGACCATGTCGTCGTCCACCAGGGTCAGGGCGCCCACCCCGGCGCGTGCGAGCGCCTCGGCGCACCAACTGCCCACGCCGCCCAGACCGAACACCGCCACATGGGAGCGGGCCAGTTTCTCCATGGCGTCCGGACCCAGGAGCATTTCGGTGCGTAAAAACTGATCGTTCATCTGTGCTTCCTTTCTGTAAAAACTCCCCCGCAGATCCTGCGGGGGAGTTCTCCTGCGTATCTTAGTTAAAATAGGAATCCAGCCGGTCGTAGCGGACGATCTCTACATTGTTTTCCAAATCGATGGTCCATTTAGCCTCACGGGTGTTGATCTTCCAGAGGGGTTCATCCTGGCCGACATAATAGATAATGTGCCAGCCGTTCTTGGAAGAATTCGCACTGTCGTTCTTGACCAGGCCGGTATCGCCGCTCTGACGGGATGCGTCAAAGATCCAATCATTGAAGCTGGTGATCATATCTCCCTGGGCAACCTGTTCATACAGGCCGCCGTTGGTGTTGGAGCCGGTGTCAGCGGAGTACTCCTCGGCCAGAGCGGCAAAGGATTCCTCTGTAGCCTCGCCGGCCTTCCACTGATCCAGAATCTCCTGTGCCTTCTCCTCGGCGACGGCGTAATCCTCGTCTGTGAGATCGTCTGTGGATTCATCTTCCTCGGTGGAGGGATCATCCTCGTGAACGGCTTCGATCAGAATATGGCGCACATTCACAGTGGGAGTTTCATCCCGATAACGGCAGTCAAAGACCACTACATAGTAGCTGGTGCCAACCTCGAAAACAGTGGCATCGCCTGGCTGGCGGTCAGAGTCTGTCAGCCAGTCATAATAGAACGCAGTCGTGTAAGAGGGAACGCCGGTGGACTCGGTATAGTCCTCATTGTCCCGTACGGCATCCAGGTTCCCTTCGACTTCGGCCAGGGCAGCGTCAGCGTCCTCCTTGGCCTGGGCCAGCGCGGCCTCTTCTTCTTCCTCGGTGGGCTCCACGGTGTTGCCGTCCTCATCCTCTGTGCTCTCGGCCGCGCCGTCGAAGATCCGCCAGTAATAGGTGAAGGTGTCCAAGGAGTTCGCGTTGTCCTGATAATAGGCGTCCAGCTCTTCGTCGGTATAGTTGGTCAGGACATCAAAATACGCATCATAAAACTCACTGGCAAGCTGGGCGTTTTCCAGGCAGGTGCGGTAGCTGCGCGCGGTCATGGAATCGCCGTACATCATCTGAAGATAGGTGGTGCGGCTGAGGTTGACGCCGTAGGTGGTCAGGTAGCTGTCACGGTAGCTGTCCAGGGAATCCATAGCTTCGTTCACCGCCGCTTTACCCTCGTCAGACAGGGTGTAGCCCGCTTCCTTGGCGGCGGAGCACAGGGCGTACACCTGACGCAGGGCGTCCAGGGCATAATCGGTAAAGTAGTCATGGTAGGTTTGGCCCACGTATTCCTCATCCAGGCCGATCATTGAGGCAGCCGTTTCGGTAATGACCTGATCCTTGGCGGACTCACTCAGTGAGTAGGGGTAAGCTGAGCTGTATCCAAGCTGATAATAGCTCTGGGCCGTTTGGATCACCGTATTGTTATAGTAATAATAGGCAACCTGGGAGGCGGTGACCTTCTCGCCGTCGATGGTGGCGACGGTGCGGCTGCGCTGGATAATGCCGGAGTCCCAGATCAGCAGGATAGCGGCCAGAATGACCACGACAACGCCGATAATGGTATAGATAATGGTATTGCGCTTGCGCTTTTCCGCCTTTGCCTGCTCTTCCTGAGCACGGGAAGAGAGGGTAGGGGCGTCGGTATCGCGGCGCTGTTTCTTTTCGCGGGATGCGCTCATGTTGGTTCAGTCCTCTCGTGTATTCTCGTGGGTGTCATGCCGTAATATTATACAGGAAAAGAATATTACTTGCAAGATAAAAATCAATAACAGGGGCGATTTCCATGGTTTGGCGGCGAAAAAAACGGCAGAACTGTCCTTGGGACAGCCCTGCCAAAGGGATCATTTTTGAAATGCCTCCCCGCTCTGGCCGTGTAGATCTATTAAAAACCTGCACGTAATGGCAGGTGGGTCGCCTCCATAACGCTTCGCTGCTTCCAACTTCCGACCGGAGGTCGGGAGGCCTGCAATCCACGTTATGAGGGGGCGTCCCGTTTCAGAAATGTGGGTTTTAATAAAATCTATCACGCACCGAGCAGGGCGGGCAGTCATTCTTCGTCTTCGTCCTCGTCCTCGTCGAACAGGTACTCCATGAACTGCTCGTAGACGGACTGAAGCTCTTTCTCATCGTCGATGGTGGACAGCAGCTCCTCGCCGTTTTCCCGGATGACCTTCAGGATGATCAGGCCGTATTCCTCGTCATCCACCGGCTCCTCCTCGGCGTCGGCAAACTGGGCGGGGAAGAATGCCATGTAGGTGGTGCCGTTGACCTCCAGCGTGTCCAGATGCTCCAGCTCGATCTCATGGCCTTCGTCATCGGTGACGGTGACAAAATTGGGGCCGAATTCCTCACTCATTGCCGACACTTCCTTTCTGTCTTTCCACCCCTATTTTACCCTGACGGCGGTCAAAATGCAACCCCGGGGAACGCTAAATTTTCATCAAAAAATGGAAAATAATGGCAAGATGGGCTTTGAAGGGTGGACAAACGGCGATTCTGCTGGTATAATACTTGGGTCATAAAGTTATGACTTTGCTTGCAGCCTGTGATCCGCTTTGAAACGGAGGTGTTTTTTTGACGACGAATAACTACAATAACGGCGCGGCCTCCCACGCGCCCCGTCCCCGCCGTCGGCGCAAGTCCATGGGCCGCCGCGTCGCGGGGACCATCGGCAAGGTGCTGGGCACGCTGCTGCTGGTCGGCATCTGCACCGGCGCCATTATGGCGTGCTACGCGGTGGTGTACGTACAGACCGTCATTGTGCCCCAGGCCGAACAGGTGGTTTCCGCCCTGTCGCTGTACGACGTCAACCAAAGCTCGACCATGTATTATGAGGACAAAAATACAGGCGAATTGGTGGAGATGCTGACCCTCAGCGGAGGAGAGGACCGGGTGTGGGTCAGCTATGACGAGATCCCGGAGAATCTGATCAACGCCACCATCGCCATTGAGGATCAGCGCTTTTTAACCCACAGCGGCGTGGACTGGAAGCGCACGGCCTATGGTGTGTTCAGTATGTTTACCGGCAAGGACATCCAGGGCGGCTCCACCATTACCCAGCAGTTGATCAAGAACCGGACGGAGTATGACGATGTGACCGTCAAGCGCAAGATCCTGGAGATCTTTACCGCCCTGGAGTACGAGAAGACCCACTCCAAGGAGGATATCATGGAGTGGTATCTGAATTATATTTTCCTGGGAGAGCGCTGCTACGGCGTGTACGCGGCCTCGCTGAACTACTTCGGCAAGGAACTGCAGGACCTGACTCTGGCGGAGTGCGCCTCCCTGATCGCAATTACCAATAACCCCTCGCTGTACAATCCCTACCGCAACCCGGACGCCAATCTGTACCGGCGCAACCTGACCTTGGACCAGATGGAAAAGCAGGGCATGATCTCCGAGGCCGAGCGGGACGCCGCCAAAGCGGAGCCGCTGACGCTGAACCGGGAGACGGGCACCTCCCGGGAGCAGGAGATCTTCACCTGGTATGAGGACGAGGTCATCAACCAGGTGATCAACGACTTGATGGAAAAGCTGGGCGTGAGCAAGGACGCCGCCACCGATCTGATCTACCGCGGCGGCCTGCATATCGTGACCTGCTTTGACCCGGACGTCCAGGCCTATGTGGACACGGTGTACAATGACCGGTCGTCCCTGGTGTATGATTCGGCCACCGGGCAGGAGATCCAGTCGGCCATCACGATCGTGGAAAACAGCACCGGAAACGTGGTCGCTCTGGCCGGAGGCCTGGGGGAAAAGGAGGTCAGCCGCGCCTGGAACATGGCGACCGACACCATCCGTCCCCCGGGATCGTCCATCAAGCCGCTGGCGGTGTACGCCCCCGCCCTGGAAATGGGGCTGGTTACCCCTGCCACGGTCTTCGACGATACGCCGATCGACCTGAACGGCTCCGCCTGGCCTTCCAACTCCTACAGCGGTTACCGGGGCCTGACCACGGTCTATGAGGCGCTGCAGAACTCGGTGAACACCATCGCCGTCAAGGTGCTGCGGGACTGCGTGACGCCCAGCTATTCCTTCCAGTTCCTGACGGAGCGCTTCGGCATCAGCACCGATCATCTGGTAGCCTCCCGGACGGCCAGCAACGGCACGGTGGAAACGGATATCGCCCTGGCTCCCCTGGCCCTGGGCGGTCTGACCGACGGCGTTTCCACCTATGAGATGGCCGCCGCCTACGCCACCTTCGCCAACAACGGCATATATAAGACTCCGCGCGTTTACCTGCGGGTCACCTCCGTCGACGTGGAGGGCAGGGAGACTGTCCTGCTGGAGAATACCGGCGCCAGCGAGCCGGTGCTGAAGGAGAGCACGGCATATTATATCAACACCATGCTGCAAAGCGTCATCAAGAGCGGTACCGGCCACGACGCCAACTTCAGCGGCATGACCATCGCCGGTAAGACGGGTACCACCACCTCCAACAAGGACAAGTGGTTTGTGGGCTACTCCCCCTATTATACCGCCGCCGTGTGGGTAGGGTATGAGCAGCAGGAGCGCATTCCGACTTCCGCCTATCTGGCCGCGCAGATGTGGAAGAAGGTCATGGAACCCCTGCACAGCGGCCTGGAGGATCAGTCCTTCCAAAAGCCCGGCGATCTGGTTTCCGTGTATATTTGTAAGGACAGCGGCCTGCTTGCCAACAGTGCGTGCGAGTTGGACCCCCGGGGCGGCCGGACCACGTCTATGACCTTTGTCAACGGCGACCAGCCCACCCAGTACTGCACCGTCCACACGACGGTGGAGGTCTGCAAGGACTCTCCGGTGCTGGATGCCAGCGGAAACCCCATCGCAGGGGTATATCATCTGGCCTCTGAGTTCTGCCCGGAGGAGAGCGTCACCACGATCGCCCTTCTGGACTATGAGAGGGAGCGGGTGACCGAGTCGGTGGTGGCCAAGGACGACGGATACCTGTTGAGTGCTCTGGAGGCGTTGGAGAACGGCGGGCTGTGCGATGTGCACACCGAGGCCGCCCAGGAGCCGCCGGAATTTGATATCAATGATCCCGACACCTGGCCGGTGGACGATCCGAACTTTGATCCCAACGACCCCAAGACCTGGCCGGGCTATGATCCCAGTCAGGAGCATCAGGACCCCGACCCGGAGACGTCTGACGACCCCAATGGGGATGACGAGCCGTCCGATGACCCGGGAGGGGAGGATGACTCGAACCACGGCTCTATTTTGGACTTTTTTAACCCAAGCACTTGGTTTTAGCTTTGAATGAAAACCAGGCATCGCCCCCCGGCCCTTGGCCGGGGGGCGATGTTGTTGCAGCGGCGCGTTCCTGTATAAAGTGACAAGAAACCTTGCAGTTTCGGACAAAAATTGTGTGCAATCGCAGGGCTTTTTTAGTTGCGCAGCGGGGAGAATTGTGATAAAATGAGTGCCACACGCGAACAAATGGTTTTGAATCGAGGACGCTTGGAGGTGACAGAGGGCATGGAGAGAATGCCGAAATACTTTATTGTGGAGGCGGAAGCCCTGCCTGAAATTTTTCTGAAGGTCAGCCAGGCCAAGGGTCTGCTGGAGACGGGGGAGGCATCCACCGTCAACCAGGCCGCCGCCATGGTGGGGATCAGCCGCAGCGCTTTCTATAAATATAAGGACTCGGTGCGGCCCTTCAACGATATGAAAAACGGGCGGATCGTTACCTTCCAGTTTTCCCTGCGCAATGAGCCGGGAGTCCTGTCCCGGCTGCTGAATACCTTTGCCGAGACCGGCGGGAATATTCTTACCATCAACCAGGGGCTTCCGGTGAACGACTGTGCCGTGGCCACCATCGCGGCGGAGACCTCCGGCCTGAGGATGAGCCTGGAGGAGCTGCTCGCCTGCGCGGCTTCCGTGACCGGCGTGATCCGGTGCGAGATCCTGGCCGGTTGAGGCGTGACGATTATGAAAGAACAGATAAGGGAGAGGTGACTTATGGTCAATGTAGCAATTCTGGGGTTCGGAACCGTAGGTTCCGGTGTGGCGGAGGTGCTGACGAAGAACAGCGATTCCATCGCCCGGCAGACCCGTGACCTGATCCGGTTGAAATATATTCTGGACGTGCGGGATTTCCCCGACAGCCCTTTTGCGGACAAATTCGTCCATGATTTTTCCGTGATCGAGAATGACCCTGAGGTGGATGTGGTGGTCGAGACCATCGGCGGCGCCACCATCGCCAAGGAATTCACGGAGCGAGCCCTGCGGGCGGGCAAGAGCGTAGTGACCTCCAACAAGGAGCTGGTGGCCACCTGTGGCTATGACCTGCTGCAGATCGCCAAGGAAAAGAAGGTCAGCTACCTGTTTGAAGCCAGCGTGGGCGGCGGCATCCCCATCATCCGCCCCCTGAGCCAGTGCCTGGCCGCCAACGAGATCCTGGAGGTCTACGGCATCCTGAACGGCACCACCAACTATATCCTGACCCGTATGATCAAGGCCGGTCTGCCCTTTGAGACGGCCCTGAAGGAGGCCCAGGACAACGGCTACGCCGAGCGGGATCCCTCCGCTGACATCGAGGGGCACGACGCCTGCCGCAAGATCTGTATTCTGGCCGCCATCGCCTTTGGCCGCCATGTCTACCCCGAGCAGGTGCCCACCGAGGGCATCACCGGAGTGACCCTGGCCGACGTGGACTACGCCGATGCCGCGGGGAAGAAGATCAAGCTGCTGGGCCGGGCCATCAAGGGCGCGGACGGAAAGGTCACCGCCTATGTCGCGCCCCATCTGGTGGATCAGTCCGACCCGCTGGCCGGGGTGGAGGACGTGTTCAACGCCATCACCGTCAAGGGCGACGCCATCGGCGACGTGATGTTCTACGGCCGGGGCGCCGGCAAGCTGCCCACCGCCTCCGCCGTGGTAGCCGACGTGATCGACGCAGCCAAGCATATCCACACCAGGAAGTATCTGGACTGGTCCGCCGGCGGCGACGATGTGTGCGTTCCGCCCGACGCGATGGAGTCCGCCTGGTATGTCCGGGCCAACGGCACCGCCGAGGCCGCCCGCGCCGCCCTGGGCGATGTGAATTTCCTGGCCCGCCGGGGCGGGCCGGTGGGCGAGATCGCCTTCCTGACCGGTTCCATGACCAGGGCGGAGCTGGAGGGAAAGCTGGCAGGCATGGAAGTGCTGTCTGTTCTGCGGGTCCTTGATTGACCGGCATGGCTGCTTCGGCATAAAATAAGGAAGGAAATCCAATGCCTCAAGATATGAGGGGGTAATGAATCATATGGGACTTATTGTACAAAAATTCGGAGGGACCTCGGTTGCGGACGCTGACCGCATCCGCAACGTGGCCCGCATCATCACCGAGACCTACCGCAAGGGCAACAAGGTGGTGGCGGTGCTCTCCGCTCAGGGGGACACCACCGACGACCTGATCGCCAAGGCGGCGGAGATCAATCCGAAGGCCTCCAAGCGGGAGATGGATATGCTGCTGTCTACCGGCGAGCAGATCTCCTGCTCCCTGTGCGCCATGGCCATCGAGGCCATGGGCTACCCGGTCATCTCGCTGACCGGCTGGCAGGCGGGGGTGCGCACCAATTCCGGTTACGGCAACGCCCGCATCAAGCGCATCCAGGCCGAGCGCATCCAGGCTGAGCTGGACAAGAACGCCATTGTGATCGTCACCGGCTTCCAGGGCATCAACAAGTATGACGACATCACCACCCTGGGCCGCGGCGGCTCGGACACCTCGGCGGTGGCGCTGGCCGCCGTGCTCCACGCCGACCTGTGCCAGATCTACACCGATGTGGACGGCGTCTATACCGCCGATCCCCGCTACGTCAAGGGCGCGAAAAAGCTGGATGAGATCACCTTTGACGAGATGCTGGAGCTGGCTACCTTGGGCGCCCAGGTGCTCCACAACCGTTCGGTGGAAATGGCAAAGCGTTATAATGTCAATCTGGAGGTCATCTCCAGCTTCTCGGGAAATCCCGGCACAAAAGTCAAGGAGGTCGTCAAAACCATGGAAAAAACCCACGTCAGCGGCGTTGCCAAGGATAAGAACGTGGCCCGCCTGGCCCTGGTGGGCCTGGCAGACCAGCCCGGTATCGCCTTTAAGATCTTCTCCCTGCTGGCCAAGCGCGGCATCAATGTGGACATCATTCTGCAGTCCATCGGCCGCAACAACACCAAGGACATTTCCTTCACCGTCAACAAGGCGGACATGGAGGCGGCCAAGACCGTGCTGGAGGAGCATAAGGACTCCATCTGCTTCGACCACATCGACGTGAACGACAACGTCGCCAAGGTGTCCATCGTGGGCGCCGGCATGATCAACAACCCCGGTGTGGCCGCCCTGATGTTCGAGGCGCTGTACAACGCCGGCGTCAACATCAACATGATATCCACCAGTGAGATCAAGGTCTCCGTCCTGGTGGATATCAACGACGCGGACCGGGCGGTGCAGGCCATCCACGACCGTTTCTTTACTGAGTTTGGAGACGGAAAGTAAGAAGTTCAAAGTGATACATTTCAAAAAGCCTCCGTACATAAATTGTACGGAGGCTTTTTGTAGGAAGGGGGGCCGCGCGTTGAACTGGAAGATCACGGAGCAGGGGCCGCGGGCGGTCATTGAAGTCTGGCGTGAAAATGACGGGGAGGGACTTTACAAAGCACATCTGGCGGGAACAGGAGGCCAGTGCCTGCTGGGCACCCTGATGCCGGAGGATGGGCGGCTGTTCCTGCGGCGGGTCCTGTCCATCGACAGCCTGAAGCGGCAGGGAGTCTGGCCCGTCCGGAGGGTGGAGGAGGAGATGGTCTGCTCCTTCCGGGAGCGCGCGCCGGAGATCGTTTGGGAGGACGAGGTGCTGCGGCGCAGCGCAAGGCGGCTGCCCCGGCACACGGTGCGCCGGGAGGGGGAGGGCTTCTCCCTGAGCTTCTCCTTTGACCCCCGCGCGCCGTTTCCCCTTGTGCCCGCCTTCTGCTTCGCCCGGCTGGAGGGAGGACGGCTGATTTTTTCCTTTCAAAAGGGCGGTATACCGTATATTTTCCCAAGGGACGGAAAAAATAGGGAGGAAGTCAAAGGACAAAGGAGGGAACATCATGGCAAATCTGACCACGAAGGAGCTCGGCGCGCTGGAGGATCAGTTGACCTTTGAAAAGGTCATGTGCTGCAAGTACCGAGACGCGATGCAGCAGTGCTCCGACCAGGAGTTAAAGAGCTGCTATCAGCAGTATGCCGGCCAGCACCGGGAGAACTATGAAAGCCTGCTGAAGTTTTTAAAGTAATGCGTACGGAACAAACCGCTTTGCGGTTTGTTCCGCAGACATTAAAATTAAAGGAGGAACAACCATGACCGACCAGGAGTGGGTGACCGATCTCATCCTCGGTGAGAAGAAGATGAGCGGCAACTATGATACCTACGCCTCCGAGTGCGTAAACATGCAGCTTCGGGATCAGTTTCTGCAGATCCTGAACCAGGGACACGCCACGCAGTCCGACCTGTTTAAAAAGGCCCAGAGCAAGGGCTGGTACCAGGTGGAGCAGGCCCCGGCCAGCAAGGTGGACACCGCCTATCAGAAGTATTCCAACACCAAGCCCCAGGCGTAAAGAAAAATCCGCCGCAGAATTTTAATTCTGCGGCGGATTTTTGATCATGTGTCAGATAAAGAAATAAGTATGGAACAGGGAAATCAGAATCACGTTTGCCAGAATGGCGAAAGGCTGAGAGATGCCGTAGCCGATGATAGGCTCGTCGCTGTCCATGGTGCTCAGAGCGGTGCCCAGACCGACGGAAGAGGTGCAGCCGCCGCAGATCGCGCCCGCGAGCAGGGGCCAGCTCATCTTCATCAGGACGCGGCCGACAAAGATCGCGATCAGGATGCCGACAACCTCGACCACCAGCGCCATAATAGCCAGAACGACCAGGGAGCCGGACAGGGCGCTGACCACTTCATAGCCGTAGAGCAGGCCCATGACGGACATGAAGAAAATCAGGCTGAATTCCCGCAGGAAGGAGAGGGTCTTGGGGTTCATGGTCAGGTCGAAGGGACCGATCTTGGGAATATTGCTGAACACCAGGGCGCTGATCAGAACGCCGCCGACGGCGCTCAGGGAGAAGGAAATGCCTCCGCCCAGGGGGATCGTGATGCTGCCGAGCAGGATGCCCACGGCAATGACCAGACCGAAGATCACGGCGCTGTAGATAAAGGGCTTGCCGTTGTCGCCGCCGCGTCCGCCGCCGATACCGCCGCCCTGGTTGTGCTCACCCGCCGGCTTTTTCTTCTTGGTTGCCGCCGCGAGCAGAGACATGGCGATGATGATACCCACCGTACCGACGGGGAAACTGATGGCGTATCCGGTGCCGATGGCGGCCTTCGCCTTGCCAAGGAAGGCGGCAACCTGACCCTCGTTCAGAGTATCGGTCGGAGTGGTATCCTCGGCGCCGATCATCTCCAGAACGCTGGTCTTATCCGCGTCGTCGAGCGCCGCGTAGCGGTCGGGAACATCGCTTTCCAGATTGCTGACGACCTCATAGGAGGTGCCCAGCGCGGCGGTGTTGGTCATGGCGCCGGAGTAAAGACCGGAGATCGCATAGCCGTTGAAGCTGTCGCCCATCAGGGACGGGCCGACCAGCAGGCAGCCCCAGGTCATGGCCATGGCGATGATCGGGATCAGGATGCCCAGCACCACGAGCTTCAGGCCGGTTTTGTTCAGTGCGGCCTTGATCTTTCCGCCGACAGACAGGCCGACGGAGGCGATAAAGAGGATCAGGAAGAACATCATGAAGGGCTGGGCCACAAGACCGCCGCTGAGCAATCCGGATGCAGTGCCATAATAAGCGCTGGTTTCAGGAACGCCGCTGGCGATGTGCTTGACCAGCCAGCCGATAAAGATACCGACGAAGATGCCGCCGGTGCCGCCCAGGCTGAAGCCTTTGATCTTGATCTTGCCGAGAGCAGCGCCAAGGGCCGCGGTGACAAAAAGCAGGAAATACGTGTTGGTAAACACAGATACAAGGTACTTTGTCATTCAATACACTCCCCAAATTATGCTCAGTCTTTAGCGGGCTAAAGGACTGAGCGCAAAAAAATAAATCTGCTTGTCCCCATGTCGTGACAGAACAGATCGGCCATACATACTTATTCAAGTAATGTATGAGGAACGCGGGTACACCAGAGAAATACGTTGCCCCCCTTAGTGCTGGACCGAAAAACCGGCCGCAATACTTCGTCTTCACATTCAATTTTTCGACAGCAAAATACGAACATATTATATATGTAATAAGATATTGAAGTCAATATAAACTTATGCCGGAAACAAAGATTTGTACAAATCTTTCAATTTGCCAAAGCGATTTTGGCGTAATTGACCAATGAATCGGCTTGCGTAAATGGACCACATCTGACCCGAAAACAGCCCTGCCTCCCCGAATATGAGAAGCAGGGCTGTTGGGATACCGGGCGCACTTGGCGCGGGTCAGTCGTTTCGTTGAGGAACAGTCGCTTCCGGACCGGCTTGTTTTGAGACTGTGATGGTCCCATCGACGCGCTCCACTTGGGCGGTGGCCCCGCCCGACAGAGAGCCGTCCAGCAGAAGCTCGGCCAACCGGTCCTCCACCTGGGCGCGGATGGCCCTGCGCAGGGGCCGGGCGCCGTAGACCGGATCAAAGCCGGCGGCGGCCAGGGCGTCCACGGCGGCATCGGTGACCTCCAGACCAACGCCCAGCTTGCTCAGGCGCTCCGCCACGTCCGCCAGCATGCGCCGGGCGATTTGGGCGATCTGGGGGCGCTCCAGTTGGCGGAATACGATGATTTCGTCCAGGCGGTTGAGAAATTCCGGACGGAACACCCGCCTGACCTCCTCCAGTACCAGGGCTTTCAGCTCATCGGGGCTTCTGGTTTCTCCTTCACCGGCGGCGGAAAAGCCCAATTTGCCGCCCTTGGCGGTGATGCGCCCGGCGCCCGCGTTGGATGTCAGCACCACCACGGTGTTGCTGAAGTCCACTTTGCGGCCCTGGGCGTCGGTCAGCACGCCGTCCTCCATGATCTGCAGCAAAATGCCCCACACGTCCTGGTGGGCTTTTTCGATCTCGTCGAACAGGACCACGGAATAGGGGTTGCGGCGGACCTTCTCGGTCAACTGACCGCCCTCCTCGTGCCCCACGTAGCCGGGAGGAGAACCTACCAGCCGGGAGACCGTGTGGGATTCCCTGTATTCCGACATGTCAAAGCGCAGCAGGGCGTCCGTGCTGCCGAACAGGGCGGCGGCCAGGGCCTTGCACAGCTCGGTCTTACCCACGCCGGTGGGGCCGAGGAACAGGAAAGCACCGGTGGGGCGGGCTTCCTCCTTCAAACCAACGCGCCCCCGGCGCACCGCTTTGGCCAAAGCGGCCACAGCGTCTTCTTGGCCCACGACCCGGCGGTGCAGTTCTTCCTCCAGAGTCAGCAGGCGGCGGCTCTCCTCCTCGGTCAGGGTGGTGACGGGAATCTTGGTCCAGTCGGACACCACGGCCGCCACATCCTCGGCGGTCACTTGGCCGCCGGGCTGCCCATTGCGCCATTTGTTCCGCTGGCCTTCCAGTTCCCGGCGGAAGTCATTTTCCGCGTCCCGGAGCATGGCGGCCTTTTCAAAGTCCTGAGCGCGGATGGCCTCCTCCTTTTCCCGGCGGGCCTGTTCCGCTTTTTCCTCCAGCGCCCGCAGGTCGGGCGGAGCGGAGAGGCGCTTGATCCGCACGCGGGAGGCCGCCTCGTCGATCAGGTCGATGGCTTTGTCGGGCAGACAGCGGTCGTGGATATACCGCCGGGACAGGGTGACGGCGGCCTGGAGGGACTCGTCGGTGATGGACAGCTTGTGATGGGCCTCGTACCGGTCCCGCAGGCCCTTCAAGATATCCAAGGTGGTCTCCGGGTCCGGCTCGGCTACGGTGACGGGCTGAAAGCGCCGCTCCAGGGCGGCGTCCTTTTCGATATATTTGCGGTATTCGTCCAGGGTGGTGGCGCCCACCACCTGAAGCTCGCCCCGGCCCAGGGCGGGCTTCAGGATGTTGGCCGCGTCGATGGCGCCCTCGGCGGAGCCGGCGCCTACAATGGTGTGAAGCTCGTCCAGAAAGAGAATGATATCTCCCGCCCGGCGCACTTCGTTCAGGATGCCTTTGACCCGCTCTTCAAATTCTCCCCGATATTTGGTACCCGCCACCACGGAGGACAGGTCCAGGGCGAGCAGGCGCTTGCGGCGCAGGTCATCGGGGACGTTCCCCGCGGCGATGTGCTGGGCCAGCGCCTCGGCCACGGCGGTCTTGCCCACGCCCGGCTCCCCGATCAGGGCGGGGTTGTTTTTGGTGCGGCGGGACAGGATCTGAATGACCCGCCGCACCTCCGCCTGACGGCCCACCACGGGGTCCAGCGCGCCGCTGTGCGCCAGGTAGGTCAGATCCCGGGAAAATTGGCTCAGGAGCTTGGTGTCGCCGCTGTATTCCCGCTCCTGCCGGGGCTTGCCGCCCCGCAGGGGGGAGGAGGAGCCTCCGTCTCCCAGCGCCCCCGACACGTCGGCGTAAAGCCGGCGCAGGTCAAGGCCGCTGCCGGCAAGCACCCGGGCTGCCACGCCGTCTCCCTCCCGCAGCAGACCCATGAGCAGATGCTCGGTGCCCACATAGTGGTGGCCCAGGCGGTCGGCCTCCGCGATGGAAAGCTCGATGATTTTTTTGCACCGGGGCGTCAGCCCCTGGGAGGGTGGACCGCCGGGCGCGCCCACGCCTACCAGCCGGGCAATGGAGGAGCGCAGGCCCTCCGGCTCCAGCCCGGCCTGCTTCAGCACCTTGGCGGCCACGCCCTGGCCCTCCTTCAGCAGGCCCATGAGCAGGTGCTCGCTGCCCACGTAGCCGTGGCCCAGCTCGGCGGAGGATTCCTGGGCCAGGCGCAGGGCGGCTTGGGCCCGCTGGGTGAACGGACCGTTACTCATGCTGCGTACCGCCTTTTTTCCCTTGAAAGGATGATTTGACCTGTCGGTCACGGACAGGATGGGGCGTGGACCGGGCGGCCCCCTCCAACTGAGGGGTCAGGCTCCCGGTGCAGGCGGCGGTATAAGGATCGTGTGCCATAATGATCAACTCCGACGTAATTTTCAATCATATTTTGCTCAGATAACTAAAATATACCCAGAGAACCAGGAATTTAGGATTGCATTTTGCGAAAAAGGTGATACAATAACTTGTATCACGCGAGGAGGTGTGTTCAAATGGCATATGTAATCGGAGATAGTTGTGTGAGCTGTGGCGCTTGCGAGGGTGGCTGCCCCGTCGGCGCGATCTCCCAGGGCGACGAGCACTTCGAGATCGACGCGGGCTCCTGCATTGAGTGCGGCGTCTGCGCGTCCACCTGCCCCATGAGCGCGATCTCTCAGGGCTGAGCTACATAAGCACAAAAAACAGTCCCCCGCCCACAGGCGGGGGACTGTTTTTTGTTTCGTTTACACTCTGCCGATATCCCGGCGGAAATGCATATCTGTCCAGGAGATGTGGGACGCGGCGGCGTAAGCGCCGTCGATGGCGGCGACCAGGTCGGGTCCGGTTGCGGTGACGCCCAGCACGCGGCCGCCGTTGGTGAGGACCTCGCCGCTGTCGGTCTTTTTGGTTCCGGCATGGAACACCACGGCGGTCTCATTGGCCTTGTCAATGCCGGTGATGGGATAGCCCTTCTGATAGGAGGCGGGATAGCCGCCAGAGGCCAGCACCAGGCAGCAGGCGGCGCCCTCCTTCCAGCGCACGTCCGCCCGGTCCAGAGTGCCGCTGCGGCAGGCCAGCATGATCTCCAGCAGGTCGCTGTCCAGCAGGGAGAGGACGGCCTGACACTCCGGGTCGCCGAAGCGGGCGTTGTACTCCACCACCTTGGGGCCGTTGGGGGTGAGCATCAGACCGAAGTAGATCACGCCCTGGAAGGGGCGGCCCTCCGCCTTCAGCGCGGCCACGGTGGGCAGGAAGATCTCATCCATACAGCGCCGGGCCACCTCGGGGGTGTAGTTGGGGGAGGGGGAGATCGCACCCATGCCGCCGGTGTTGGGGCCCTGGTTGCCGTCAAAGGCGCGCTTGTGGTCCTGGCTGGAGGTCATGCACGCCAGATGCTCTCCGTCGCAGAAGGCCAGCATGGTGACCTCGGGGCCGGTCATGCACTCCTCAATGACCAGACGGGTGCCCGCCTCGCCGAATTTCTTGTCAGCCATCATGGAGCGCACGGCGGCCTCCGCCTCCTCCACGCTCTGGGCCACGACGACGCCCTTGCCCAGGGCGAGGCCGTCGGCCTTGACCACGATGGGAGCGCCCTGCTCCCGGACATAGGCCAGGGCGGCGTCCATTTCGGTGAAGGTCTTATATTGCGCGGTGGGGATATGGTACTTCTCCATCAGGTTCTTGGAGAAGACCTTGGAGGCTTCGATGATAGCAGCGTTGGCCCGGGGGCCGAAGGCGGGGATGCCCGCGGCCTCCAGCGCGTCCACCATGCCCAGGGCCAGGGGATCGTCGGGAGCGACCACCACAAAATCCATGGCGTTTTCCTTGGCCCACTTTACCATGGCGTCCACATCGGTGGCCTTGATGTCCACACAGGCGGCAATTTCAGAAATGCCGCCGTTGCCGGGGGCGCAATACAGCTTGGTTACTTTGGGAGACTGAGCCAGCTTCCAGCAGATGGCGTGCTCCCGCCCGCCGCCGCCGACGACGAGAACCTTCATTGTTATCAATCCTTTCAGATAAATTAGGAATTAGGAGTTAGGAATGAGAGGCTTTTCCGTCGCGGGTGGTCTTTGTGATGGCGGACAGCAGTCTGTGCAGTTGCTCACAATCTGCCAGCATGGACTGGTACTCAGAATCTGAAAAGTAGCCGCAGGAATAAAGAAGCTCAAGCCAATAAAGGGATTCAGCACATTCCTTTAATGCGATATATAGCTTTGCGAGAAAATCCTTGCGGCTGCTGCCATATTGCGCTTCTGTAATATTAGCTCCAATACTGGTCCCGCTGCGGAGCAACTGCTTGGAGAGAACATATTCTTTCTTTTCATCACAGAGGTAACGATAGGCTTTGACGATTCGCTTTGCGAAAGCCATGCTTTTCGCTTTCACGATATTATCGTTCTCCAAAATTCCTAATTCCTCATTTCTAATTCCTAATTATGATTAGTGGTGGAACAGCCGCATTCCGGTAAACGCCATGACGATGCCGTACTTGTTGCACGTCTCGATGACGTTGTCGTCCCGGATGGAGCCGCCGGGCTGAGCGATATACTGCACGCCGGACTTGCGGGCGCGCTCCACGTTGTCGCCGAAGGGGAAGAACGCGTCGGAGCCAAGGGATACGCCGGTCAGCTTTTTGCCCCATTCCTTTTTCTCTTCCCGGGTCAGGACCTCGGGCTTGACTTTAAAGGTGTTCTGCCACACGCCGTCGGCTAGAATGTCCTCGTACTCGTCGGAGATGTAGATGTCGATGGCGTTGTCCCGGTCGGGACGGCGGATGTCGTCCACGAACTCCAGACCCAGGACCTTGGGGTGCTGGCGCAGCCACCAGATGTCGGCCTTGTTGCCCGCCAGGCGGGTGCAGTGGATGCGGCTCTGCTGGCCCGCGCCCACGCCGATGGTCTGGCCGTCCTTGACGTAGCAGACGGAATTGGACTGGGTGTACTTCAGGGTGATCATGGCCAGCAGCAGGTCGTTTTTGGCCTGCTGGCTCAGTTCCTTGTTCTCCGTCATGATGTTGTCCAGCAGACCCTCGTGGATCTCAAAGCTGTTGTAGCCCTGCTGGAAGGTGATGCCGTAAATATTGCGGCGCTCGATGGGAGCGGGCTCATAGTTCGGGTCGATCTGCACCACGTTGTAATTGCCCTTTTTCTTGGACTTCAGGATGGCCAGCGCCTCGTCGGTGTAGCCGGGGGCGATAATACCGTCGGACACCTCGGGCTTGAGCAGGTTGGCGGCATCGGCGTCACAGACGTCGCTGAGGGCCGCCCAGTCGCCGTAGGAGCACAGGCGGTCGGCGCCCCGGGCCTTGGCGTAGGCGCAGGCGATGGGGGACAGCTCGCCCCCCACGAAATAAATTTTCTTCTCCACCTCGGACAGGGGCGTACCCAGGGCGGCGCCGGCGGGGGAGACGTGCTTGAAGGAAGCGGCGGCGGGCAGGCCGGTGGCCTTTTTCAGCGCCTTGACCAACTGCCAGGAGTTCAGAGCGTCCATGAAATTAATGTAACCCGGCTTGCCGTTGAGCACGGTGACGGGCAGTTCGCCCTCCTCCATGTAAATGCGGGCGGGCTTCTGGTTGGGATTGCAGCCGTATTTCAACTCCAGTTCGGTCATGGTCAACCCTCCTGATGCTTGTTGATGATAACGGTGTCGGTCTCGCCGGTGGCGATGTCGATGGTCCGCACGAACAGGGAGACCTTGTTGTCGGCGTTCAGGCTCTCCCAGATCTGGCCGGCCAGCTCGGCGGCAGTGGCAGCCGTGACAGCCACCTGCTCCGGTTCGCCCTCAAAGGAGGGCAGGGGGTTCCCGTCGCCCCGATAGGTGTGGATAAAGTGGCCCTGACCGGCCAGGGGGTTCTCATAGCCGAAGAACTGGCGGCGGCAGGAAGAGGGATCGCCGTCGGCGCTTTTCAGGATGGACAGGGCGTAGCTGCCGTCTTGGTGGACCAGACCGGAAATGCGGGGCGTGTAATTGGGATCGTCCGGTTCGAATTCACGGGTCTTCAAGCCCTGGGCGAATACCTTGCCCTCCAGAAGGAAGTCTCGGACGGTGTCGGTCTGGTCGCCGTTGGTGACCACCGTGTCGGTGCCCACCACCCGGACGGGGTGGTAGATGATCAGAGAGGGGTCAGTCATCTTGGACTCGTCAAAGGCCTTGGTGCGGATGCCGTCCTCCGTCACTTCAAAGATGCGGTTGCGGGAATTTTCGCTGCGGCCCATGATAAAGTAGGCGATGACGGCCTTTGTGCCGTCCTGGGTCTTGCCCAGCACGATGCCCCGGCCGGGGTAGGGATTGGCGCGCAGCAGCGCGGAGAGATCCATGGTTTTCATATTGTACCTCCCGTAATATGTACGATTCTGCCCTCGACGGAGAGCTTATCTTGGCAAAACAGAGAGACCGCTTGGGGCAGGATGATCCACTCAGCCTGCTCCATGATGCGGCGCTGGAGCGTTTCGGGGGTATCGCCCTCCTCCACGGGGACGGCCTTTTGCAGCACGATGGGTCCGCCGTCGCACTCCTCGCTGACGAAGTGGACGGTAGCGCCGGACAGCTTGACCCCATATTCCAGCGCCTTTTCGTGGACGTGCAGGCCGTAATAGCCCTCGCCGCAGAAGGAGGGGATCAAAGCGGGATGGACGTTCAGAATGGCGTTGGGGTAGGCTTGGACCATCTCTTCGGTGAGAATGACCATAAACCCGGCCAGCACCACCAGGTCGATGTCCAGCTCCCGCAGCTTGTCCACCAGGGCCGCAGTCATGGCCCGGTTGGAGTCGAAATTCTTCCGGGCGATCACATAGCCGGGGATACCGGCCCTGGCGGCCCGCTCCAGAGCGAAAGCACCTTCCTTAGAGGAGATCACGGCGGCGATCTCGCCGCCCACGATCTCGCCGCGCCCCTGGGCGTCGATCAGCGCCTGGAGATTGGTGCCGCCCCCGGAGACCAGTACGGCAATACGTTTCAGCATAAAAGAAGCTCCTTGAAAATTAGGAATTAGGAGTTAGGAATTAGGAGTTAGGAATTAGGAGATGAAAACTAAAAATTCCTTATTCCTCATTTCTAATTCCTAATTCTCCATTAAACCAGCTCCACCCCGGCGTCGCCCTTGACTACGGAGCCGATGATATGGGTCCGTCCGCCGGCGCGGGTCAGGGCGCTCTTGGCCGTGCCCACTTCCTCGCGGGGAATGGCAAGCACCATGCCGAGACCCATGTTGAAGGTGTTGAACATATCGCGCTCCGGGATCTTGCCCTCCCGGGCGATCAGGTCAAAGATGGGGGCGACGGGGAACGAGGCGACGTCGATGCGGGCAGTCAGGCCGGGCTTCATCATGCGGGGCACGTTTTCATACAGACCGCCGCCGGTGATGTGGCTGATGGCCTTGACGTGAACGCCATGATGGAGCAGACTTTTAATGTCCCTGACGTAGATATTGGTGGGACGCAGCAGGACGTCGCCCAGGGTGGCGTTGTACTCGGGCAGCTTCTCGGTCAGACGGTTGGGATTGTCGTCGATGCCGAACACCTTGCGCACCAGGGAGAAGCCGTTGGAGTGGACACCGGAGGAGCCAAGGCCGATCAGCAGGTCACCCTCCTGCAGGGTGGAGCCGTCGATCATCTTCTCCTGGTCGACCAGACCCACGGAGAAGCCGGCCAGATCGTATTCATCCTCAGAGTAGAAGCCGGGCATCTCTGCGGTCTCACCGCCGATCAGGGCACAGCCAGCCCGGCGGCAGCCCTCGGTGACACCGGAGACGATGGCTTCAATGCGCTCCGGTTTATTTTTGCCCACGGCCAAATAGTCCAGGAAGAACAGGGGCATGGCGCCCGAGCAGATGATGTCGTTGACGCACATGGCCACGCAGTCGATGCCCACCGTGTCGTGCTTGTCCATCAGAAAAGCCAGCTTGAGCTTGGTGCCCACGCCGTCGGTGCCGGAGACCAAGACGGGCTTTTGCATCCCCGCCACGTCGGGGGCGAACAGGCCGCCAAAGCCGCCCAGCGTACCCATGACGCCGGGGATGTAGGTGGATTCCACCAGGGGCTTGATGCGGTTGACCGCCTCATAGCCGGCGGTCACGTCTACGCCGGCGGCGGCGTAGGATTCCGAGTGGGAATTTTTCATTGATATCATTCCTTTCCTGACCAGCAATAGGTGCAGATCTTATCCTTGTCGATGCCGATCGCCTCCAGCAGACCGTCCAGAGACTGGTAGCCCAGGGAGTCGAAGCCCAGCGTTTCGCAGATGGCCTTGAGCATGCACTGGCCCCGCTCGGTGGAGGCGTCGGCGTATTCGTCCAGATGCTTCTGGCCCTCGTCGCCCTCCAGATCTTGTACGGTCTTACGGGCCAGCAGCTCCATGTCGGAGCGGCTGGAGGAAAAGTTCAAATACTTGCAGCCATACATGATGGGCGGGCAGGCGGAGCGCATGTGGACCTCTTTGGCGCCCGACTCATAGAGGAAATCCACGGTCTCCCGCAGTTGGGTGCCGCGGACGATGGAGTCGTCCACAAAAAGCAGCTTTTTGCCCTCGATCAGCTCGGGCACGGGGATCTGCTTCATTTTGGCCACCTGGTTGCGCACGTCCTGGTTGGCGGGCATGAAGGAGCGGGGCCAGGTGGGGGTGTACTTGACGAAGGGACGGGCGAAGGTCTTGCCGCTGTGGTTGGCGTAACCGATGGCATGGGGCAGACCGGAATCGGGCACGCCGGCCACGAAGTCCACGTCGGGCAGCGTGCCGCGGGCGTGTTCGTCCCGGGCCATGATCTCACCGTTGCGGTAGCGCATGACCTCCACGTTCACGCCCTCGTAATTGGAGTTGGGGTAGCCGTAATAGGTCCACAGGAAGGCGCAGATCTTCATGTCCTCCCCGGCGGGGGCGAGGGTCTCAAAGCCCCGCGCGGTGATCTTCACGATCTCCCGGGGACCCAGCTCGTAGGCGTTCTCATAGCCCAGCTTGTGGTAGGCGAAAGACTCAAAGGAGACGCAGCAGCCCTCTTCATTCTGCCCGATCAGCACGGGCAGGCGGCCCAGCGCGTCCCGGGCGGCGATGATGCCGTCCCGGGTCAGGATGAGAATGGTGGCCGAGCCGTCGATCTCCTCCTGAGCGTGGCGGATCCCGGAGACGAGGTCCCCCTTTTGGTTGATCAGGGCGGCTGTCAGCTCGGTGGAGTTGACCTTGCCCGAGCTCATGGCCATGAACTGGTGACCGTGGTCGGAAAAGTATTTTTCCACCAGAGCCTCGGCGTTGCGGATGATGCCCACGGTCACAATGGCGTACAGCCCCAGGTGGGAGCGCACCAGGAGGGGCTGGGGGTCGGTATCGCTGATGCAGCCGATGCCGGCGTTTCCGTGGAAGTTGTGCAAATCATTTTCAAACTTCGTGCGGAAAGGAGTGTTTTCAATATTATGGATCTGCCGCTGGAAGCCGTCCTTCTCATCGTATACGACCATGCCGCCCCGGCGTGTGCCCAGGTGGGAGTGGTAGTCGGTTCCGAAAAAGATGTCCAGGACACAATCCCGCTGAGAAATTGCGCCAAAAAAGCCGCCCATGTTCGATTCTCCTTAAAAGATATAGATCAAGCGAAAAACAGCTCGGACAGGGTCATGGGATCAATATACTTTCCGTCCTTGTAAACGCGCATATTGCCGGAGGCGATCTCGTCGATCAGCATGACCTTGCCCTCGTCGTCGTAGCCGTACTCAAATTTGATGTCGTACAGCACCAGACCCTTTTCCTTCAGGTCGTCGGCCACGATCTGGGTGATCTTCTGGGTCATGTCCTTGATGTCGTCATACTGCTGCTCGGTCATGACGCCCAGGACCACCAGGCCGTCCTTGGTCACCAGGGGATCGCCCAGCGCGTCGTTTTTAAAGGTAGTCTCCACATAGGCGGGCAGATCGGCGCCCTCCTCCACGTACTGGCCGTAGCGGCGCAGGAAGCTGCCCACGGCCTTGTGGCGGCAGATGACCTCCAGGCCCTGGCCGAACACCTTGGCGGGCAGGACCTCCATGGTGGTGTTGTCCAGATCGGCGCTGACATAGTGGGTCTTGATGCCGGCGGCGTTGATCTTCTCAAAGAAATAAATGGACATGCGCAGGTTGACGTCGCCCACGCCGTCGATGGTCAGGCCCACGCTGTTCTCACCGGGATCGAACACGCCGTCCTTGCCGGTGCAGTCGTCCTTGAACTTCAGCAGGTAATTCCCGTTCTCCAGAGCGTACACATTTTTGGTCTTTCCGGTGTAGACAAGTTTCTGTTCCATATTAAAATTCCTCCTGAATTTTTTTATCTTTTTGGGTGACTTCCTCCGCCATATGGGCCTTGAAATCCGCCAGCCTGGCGGTAAGGCCGGCGTCACTGAGCGCCAGCATCTGGACGGCCAGGATCCCGGCGTTGTCCGCGCCGTCCACCGCCACGCAGGCCACAGGGATGCCCTTGGGCATCTGCACCATGGACAGCAGGCTGTCCAGCCCGCCCATCATGGAAGTCTTGATGGGCACGCCGATGACGGGCAGGGTGGTATAGGCGGCCAGCACGCCGCCCAGGTGGGCCGCCTTGCCGGCGGCGGCGATCAGAACGCCAAAACCCCGCTCGGCGGCGGTGGAGGCGAACTCCTCGGCGGCGGCGGGGGTGCGGTGGGCGGAGATGATATGCACTTCAAAAGGAACGCCAAAATCAGACAGGCGCTTCATACAGGGACGCATGGTGTCCAGATCGGAATCAGAACCCATGATCACAGCGACTTTTTTCATACGTGTCAGACCTCCTCAGGCAAAAAAATTTTCTCACAACTGCCATCCTAACGAAAAATTCGACTAAATGCAAGGGCAACCGGCGAATTTCGTAGGCTTACACAATTAAAAGTAAAAGCGCGGCCCCGCCATAGACCAAATGCTATGTCAGGCCATTGGCCTCCAGGATGCGCATGACCTCCTCCGCGCGGATATCCCACGCGGCGGCGGCGCCGTAATCCCGTCTGCGGCGCAGCAGGCCGACGGGGTCCTCGGTCAGAGCGGCCTCGCACTGGGTCACAAATTCCTCCGCCGTGCGGGCGGGGCGGACCACGTCGGGAAACTCCTCTTTCTGATGCCGCCAAAGCATGGAGACCACCGGCTTGCCGGCGGTCAGGTACTCATAGACCCGGGCGGGGATCACGTCACTGTCCTCATCCCGGGCGCGCAGAAGCTGGACGCAGACGCGGCAGCAGCCCAGATAGTCGGGCAGCTCCACCAGGGGGCGCTTGCCCAGCAGGCGGATGTTTTCCCGCTCCTGCAATTGGGGCAGGTAGGCCGACGGCTCGATGGGGCCTACCATCAGGAAGGTCCAATCCGGGTGGCGGTCGGCACACAGAAGAAGGGGCGTTACATCCAGGTCGGCGCGCAGGGAGCCGATGAAGCCCAGCACAGGCTTATCCGCCAGATCGGTCAGCTCGGGCGGGGTGTCCGGCAGTTCCCGGCGGAAGAGGGGATAATTGACTCCGTTGGGCAGCAGGGCGATATTTTCGCTGCAGGGGGCCAGGCGGTCCACCAGTCCCTCGGAGGCGGCAAAGCACACGTCGGCCGCGGCGGCCAGCTCGCCCTCCCAGTCGACGGGCAGGTCAGACCAATAGCGGTGACAGTCATAGACCAGGCCCCGGTAGGCCAGGTAATCCAACTGGTGGACGTTCTCGGGCGTGGTGCACCAGAGCAGCGGCTCCCGGAAGCGGTGGCGGGCCATGGCCTTTTCGATGCAGGCGGCGATCTTCCGCCGGTTGTGGCGGGCCACCACAGCGGTGCGGGAGGCCAGATCGACCATTTTGGGAAGCTGGTATACCATGATGTTGGGCCGTACCTTGCGGCCCTTGCTGTCCGGCTTGGGTCCGGGGGGTTCAAAAAAGAGCACATCCGTCCCGGCCAGACGGCTCATGAGCTGTTGGGTCCGGGTGGGGTGGGAGCTCCAGGGAGTGTGGGAAAGGCAGATGATTTGCTTCAAACGGGGTCACCTCGCAGTAGTTTTTGGGCTGTTTTGCTGTTGACGTCCTCCACGCCGCGCAGGCGCGCCACGCTGCCGGTCAGGAACTCGGCGTCCCCGATACGCGCGCAGGCGGCGTCCAGATAGGCGGAAAGACCCTCCAGCGTGACCTGGGACAGGGCACAATACAGATCCTGGCCGATATAGGACAGGAAGGAGCTGATCTTCTGGTCGTATACCACACCCACCAGGGGGACGCCCTGCCCTGCGGCGAACACCAGGGCGTGCAGGCGCATGGAGACCACGGCCTGCATCCGGGAAAACAGGCCGATGGTGTGGGCGGAGGAGCCGGTGTGCTCCACGATGTGATAAGGCGCTTTTTTGATATACCGGGCGGCCAGCCGGGCGGCGCTGGTGTCCAGCCGCGGCTCGATGGGCAGAAACACGGGGGTCAGGCCGTGCTTTTCCCATGCGTAGTCGGCCAGGGCGCCGAATACAGGGGCCTTGGCTTCGTAGCCCGGCCAGGGGCGCAGAGTGAAGCCGACATAGCGCCCGTTGGGGTCCAGACCGCGGCTTTCCATCAGACCGTCCACGACCTCGGTTTCGGCGGCGGGGAGAATGACGGTGGGGTCGGCGGAGAGCAGGACCTTGGGCTTGGTGATCCCCATGTCGTTCAGTTCGGTTTGGGAGTGGGTGTCCCGCAGGGTGATGGCGTCCACGCTGTTCTGAAGGACCCGGGCGGTCAGCCGCCGGTTGGAGGGCCGCTGGACCGGGCCGATGCCGCAGCCGTACATCAATACCTTGTTGCCCCGGAGTTTGGCGCACCAGATGTTGAACAGGTAGAACCAGAGGGAGCGGCGGGAGGTCACATCCTGCATCAGGGAGCCGCCGCCGTTGATATACAGAGCCGTCTTGCCCATGCGGTGCAGGAACCGCGGGATGGAAAAAATATACAGGGAATTGACCCGGTAGGTCAGCCGGGTGGTCTTGGGATTGCGGGAGAGCACCCACACGGGCATATCCCGGTCGATCTGCCGCATTTCGGTGATGATGGCCTCTAAAATAGCGTCGTCACCGGCGTTGCCCCGGCCGTAAGCGCCGCAGACCAGCACGCCGTCCCGCTTGGCATGGGGGCGGGCCTGCTTGCGGAAGATGTCCTGATAGATCTCCAACTGCTTGCTGATCGTGGACTCCAGGGAATACTCCGCTTTGGCCTTCTCGTACAGGCGGCGGCCCAGGCGCTCCCGCAGGCCGGGATCGGCGGCCAGCGTGACCATGTGGCCGGCCAGCGCGTCCACGTCTCCCGTCTGAAACAGCAGGCCGTTGACCCCGTGATCGATCAGATAAGGCACGCCGCCCACCCGGCTGGCGATGGTGGGCAGACCGGCTCGGGCGCCTTCGGTCAGGGAGTAGGGGAAGGTCTCGGACAGGGAGGTCAGGGTGTTGATGTCGATGGCGTGATAGAAGGAGTCCACATCGTTCAGCCAGCCGGCGAAGCACACGGTATCTCCTACGCCAAGCTCGGCGGTCAGGCGCTTCAGCTCGCCCATCTGAGCGCCGTCGCCGGCGACGAGCAGGCGCAGCTCGGGCCGCTGGGCGTGGGCTTTGGCGAAGGCCCGGATCAGGGTGGGGATGTCCTTGACCGGGTTCAGCCGGGCGGCAATGCCGATGACCACGCTGTCCTCATCGGCGTTCAGTCCCACGGCGCGGAAAAACTCGGCTCGCTCCATGGAGACGGGGCGGGGGGAAAAATCCAGGCCGTTGTAGATGGTAAACAGCCGCTCCGGGTCGAAGCCCCGGGAGATGAGCAGATCCACCATGGCGTCGGACACACCGATGCGGTAGTCCAGAACACGCAGCATCCTGGTGTTGATGGTGCCATAGGACAGCCGGGAGAAAAACCGGCCCATATAGTCCAGCCTGTAGTCGGAGTGGACGGTGGTGACCACGGGCAGGCCGGTGGAGCGGCGCAGCAGAGCGCCCATCAGGTTGCCCCTGGCTCCGTGGCAGTGGATCAGGTCACAGCCGTCCTCCCGGATCATTTTTTTCAGGGCGTGCAGGACCCGGAACAGGTTATGGCCGGGCAGCACCACGGTGGGAATGCCCAGCTCCCGGGCCTCCTGGGCGAAAGGACCCTCCATAAAGCACACCAGGGTCAGCTTCTCCACGCGCCCCCCCAATCCGCACAGCAGAGAGAGGACATGGGTCTTGGCGCCGCCGGTGTCGCCGCCGGAAATCAGATGGATGACTTTCATGCATTCTCCTCAAGCAAATTGCTTGTGTCTATGTCCAAATAAGAAAAAGGACTTGTAGAAATAATAAAAATATTATACAATAATTTCACAGTCAATGCAATGGAGGAGCGTTATGAAAGTTGTAGATGAAAAGGGAAAGCTGTTCGGTAAGCTGAACCTGATCGACCTTCTGGTGATCATTCTGATCATTGCCGCCGCCGTGGTCGTGGGCGTGAAAGTGCTGGGTGGAGGGAGCGAAGATTCCGCGTCCGGCACCAAGCTGACCTATACCGTGCGTGTGACCGCGCAGAGCACGGAGCTGGCCGGCCGGGTCGCGGAGTACGTAGATACCGCCACGGGCAAGAGGGACCAACTGATGGCGGGCGGCAACCTGCTGGACGCTTATATCGTGGACTATTGGACTGAGCCCACCCGGTATAACAGGATGAACGACGGCACGGTGGAGATTTATGACGGCACGGCCGCGGAGGAAGCGGGCTTGGTGGATATCTGCTTTGTCATCGAGGCCTATGTGGGCAGCACGGTGACCAACGAGGTCGGCACCCAGGAGGTGCGCTTGGGCAAGACCCATATCGTGAAGACGACCCATCTGGAGTTCAGCAATGGTATCATTGAGAGCTGCACCTGGGAGCAAAAGACGGCGTAACCGGTATGCTGGACTGGCTGTGGACGCTGGACGGCGGAGTCCTGCTCTGGATCCAGGCGCATCTGCGCGGCCCGGTGTTGGATCGTGTCGTCAGCTTTTATACCGCCCTGGGCGACGCCGGTCTGCTCTTCTTGGCGGCGGCGGCGGTACTGCTCTGCTTTAAAAAGACCCGGAAGGCGGGCTTTACGGCCCTGCTGGCCATCGCCATCGGGTTTATCTGCACCAACCTGATCCTGAAGAACTTGGTCAGCCGCCCAAGACCCTGGCTGATGGTGGAGGGCCTGACGGCGATCGTCACGGAGAAGGACCCCAATTCTTTCCCGTCCGGGCATACCACGGCCGCTTTTGCGTTCGCGTCCGCCCTGTGGCGGACCGCCCCGGACAAGTGGATGCGGTGGGCGGCGCTGATATGCGCTGCTTTGATGGGCCTTTCCCGGCTGTATGTGGGCGTCCACTACCCCAGCGACGTGCTGGTGGGCGTTGCGGTGGGTCTGCTGTCCGGCTGGCTGGCCAGCCTGCTGGCGGGCAGGCTGTACCGCGGAAAACAAATCGGATAACCTGTTAAGAGCGCGCTGCGTAAATTTTTCGCGGCGCGCTCCATTTTTCTCTATTTACCGATTGACAAGGTAGGTAAAGAAGGATATAATAAAAGCCGACCAAAAAGGTAGGTAAGAAAGGGGCCGTGTCAATGTCCCGCATTTTTACTTCCGCCGATCAGTTGATCGGGAAGACCCCTCTGTTGGAGCTGACGCGCCTGGAGGAAATGCTCGGCCTGCGGGTCCGGCTCTTGGCCAAGCTGGAGTATTTCAACCTCGCCGGTTCTGTGAAGGACCGCATTGCGAAGGCCATGCTCGACGACGCAGAGGAAAACGGCAGGCTGAAGCCCGGCTCGGTGATCATCGAGCCCACATCGGGCAATACCGGGATCGGACTGGCCGCGGTGGGCGCCGCGAGAGGGTATCGGGTCATCATCGTCATGCCGGAGACCGCACCCAGGGAGCACTGCCGGCTGATCAAGGCGTACGGAGCCGAAGTGGTGCTGACCGAAGGCGCGAAGGGTATGAGGGGCGCGCTGAAAAAGGCGGACGAGCTGGCGGCGGAGATCCCCGGCAGCTTTATCCCCGGCCAGTTTGTACATCCCGCCAATCCCATGGCCCACTGTGAGACGACCGGACCGGAGATCTACGAGGATACCGGCGGCGCAGTGGACATTTTTGTGGCCGGGGTGGGCACCGGCGGAACGATATCCGGTGTGGGAGAATATCTCAAGCGCCAAAAGCCGGGAGTAAAGGTGGTGGCGGTGGAACCGGAGACCTCCGCCGTTTTGTCCACCGGCGTGGCCGGGCGGCACGGCATTCAGGGCATCGGCCCGGGCTTTGTCCCCGACGTGCTGAACACGGAAATTTACGATGAGATCATTTCCGTGTCCGATCGGGACGCGTGTGAGACGGGCAGGCTGATCGCCAGAAGCGAGGGCGTTTTGGTCGGGATCTCTTCCGGGGCGGCGGTCTGGGCGGCGGTCCAGCTTGCCGGGCGGCCGGAGAATGCCGGGAAGACGATTGTGGCCTTGCTGCCTGATACGGGAGCCAGGTACTTCTCCACCGCGCTGTTTCCGGAATAAAATCGGGTCCCGGCGTCCATGTTACCAAATACCGGGGCCGTTTATCCGTATCAATATGGTTATATTACTATCAGGAAAGGTCTGTTACCATGGGAAAGAAAATTCTTTATTTAGATCAAGCCGCTACTACGAAAATGAGTAAAACGGCGATCGACGCCATGCTTCCTTACATGGAGGAAAACTACGGAAACCCGTCCAGCCTTCACTCCGTGGGCCAGCGGGCCAACGAGGCCCTCTGCGGCGCCCGGGAGCGCATCGCAAAGCTGCTGGGCTGCCAGGCAAACGAGATCACCTTCACCTCCGGAGGCAGCGAGGCGGACAACCAGGCGATCGTCTCGGCGGCCAGGCTGGGGGCACGGAAGAACAAGCGTCACATCATCTCCACCGCCTTTGAGCACCACGCCGTGCTGCACACGCTGAACAAGCTGGAAAAGGAAGGCTTTGAGATCACGCTGCTGGACGTCCACAAGGACGGTCTGGTCACACCGGAGCAGGTGCGGGAGGCGATCCGCCCCGATACCTGTCTGGTGACTATCATGTATGCCAACAACGAGATCGGAACGATCCAGCCCATCGAGGAGATCGGGGCCGTCTGCCGGGAAAAGGGCGTGCTGTTTCACACCGACGCCGTCCAGGCGGTAGGACATATCCCCGTGGACGTCCAGAAGGGGCACATTGACCTGCTGTCCCTGTCCGGGCACAAGTTCCACGGCCCCAAGGGCGTCGGCGCCCTGTATGCCCGCAAGGGCATCCCGCTGACCAACCTGATCGAGGGCGGCGCCCAGGAGCGCGGAAAGCGGGCGGGCACCGAGAACATTCCCGCGATCATGGGCATGGTGGCGGCGCTGGAAGAGAGCTGCGTCAACCTGGAGGAAAACATGAAAAAAGCGGCCCACATCCGGGATAAGCTGATCGAGGGCATCGGGAAGATCCCTCATTCCGAGCTGAACGGCGACCCGGTGCGCCGCCTGCCCGGGAACGTCAGCTTCTGCTTTGAGGGGATCGAGGGGGAGTCCCTGCTCCTGCTGCTGGACGACAAGGGCATCTGCGCCTCCTCCGGTTCGGCCTGCACCTCCGGTTCCCTGGATCCCAGCCACGTGCTGCTGGCCATCGGCCGTCCCCATGAGGTGGCCCATGGCTCCCTGCGTCTGTCGCTGGACGGGGAGCTGACCGAAGAGGACGCGGATTACGTTATCCAGGCGGTCACCGATGTGGTCGCGTACCTGCGCTCGATCTCGCCGGTCTGGCGGGATCTGGAAGCGGGCAGGAAAGAATATGTAATAAAGTGAGGGTACTAAAATGGCATTATATAGTGAAAAGGTAATGGATCATTTCCGCAATCCGAGGAATGTAGGAGCGCTGGAGGACGCCGACGGCATCGGCGAGGTGGGCAACGCCAAGTGCGGCGATATCATGAAGATCTATCTGAAGGTCGAGGATGACATCATCCGGGACATCAAGTTCGAGACCTTCGGCTGCGGCAGCGCCATCGCCTCCAGCTCCATGGCCACCGAGCTGATCAAGGGCAAGCCCGTTTCCGAGGCGCTGGAGCTGACGAACAAGGCCGTGGTGGAGGCGTTGGACGGGCTTCCCGCCCACAAGCTCCACTGCTCCGTTCTGGCGGAGGAGGCCATCAAGGCGGCGCTCAAGGATTACTATGATAAAAACGGGATCGAGTATGACAAATCCCAGTTCCCGGACTGTGAGAGCTGCGAACACGGCTGTGGACACTGATCGGTTGGAGGAAGTAAAATGGCAAGCGTAATCGCGGTATGCGTCAGTGAACAGAAGGGGACCCAGAAGCACGAAGTGCCGGAGATCCGGGTCAAACGGAAGCACGGCATCGTCGGCGACGCCCACGCCGGCGACTGGCACCGGCAGGTCAGCCTGCTGGGCGAGGAGAGCGTGGACAAAATGAAAAAGGTGTTTCCCGATATCCCGGTTGGAGCCTTTGCGGAAAACATTTTGACTGAGGGGATCACCCTGTACGAGCTTCCCATCGGCACCAAGCTGCGGATCGGCGGCGATGTGCTGCTGGAGGTCACCCAGATCGGCAAGGAGTGCCACGCAAGCTGCGCCATCCGAAAGCAGGTGGGCGACTGCGTCATGCCCCGGGAGGGCATCTTCACCATCGTCCTGGAGGAGGGGACCATCCGCGCCGGCGATACCGTGGAGCTGGTCAACTGATACGGAAGGCGGGCGGTATGATAGTTTCAACAAGAGGGCGGTATGCCCTTCGGGTCCTGATCGATCTGGCAGAGCACCAGGGCGGCGGCTATATCCCCATGAAGGACGTGGCGGAGCGGCAGGAGCTGTCCCTGAAATACCTGGAAAAGATCCTGCCCGTCCTGACAAAGAACAACTATATTGTAGGCGTACACGGAAAGGGCGGCGGCTACAAGCTGATGCGGGAGCCGCAGGACTGCCGGGTGGGCGATATTTTCCGCCTGACGGAACGGGACCTGGCCCCGGTCGCCTGTCTGGAACGGGGCGCCGCGCCCTGCGAACGGATGGAAAAGTGCCGGACGATCTCCATGTGGAGCAAGCTCAACGACATGATCAACGAGTTCTTTGACGGAGTCACCATCGCCGACCTGATGGAGGAATGACTGCGCCGAAAAAATAAAAAGGGAACGGCATGATTTCGGTCATGCCGTTCCTTTCAGCTTATCCAAAAACTTGTGTGATATAAGAAAACCGGGGAAGTTTGCGGGGTACATCCACTTAATTCTACGATAATAGCTCTTGCAAGACAGCGAAACATGTATTAAAATGCAAAGGAAAGTATTGTTTATAAACCTTGCCAACGGAACCCTCGGGGCTTGCCCCGAGAAGCAGTCAGACTGAGTAAGGGCGAAACTTTTCAGGAGAAATGCATTATGGGATTATTCAGCAAATCGCCTGCGGAATTATACAAAGAAGCATATGCACTTATGGACAACAAGTCCACCCTCGAAAAAGGATGGGAGAAAATGCAGAAGGCGGCCGAGAAAGGAGACCGAATGGCACAGTGTACGGTAGCCAGCAAATACTTCTCGGGCAACGATGACTTACATGTGGCTTCAAATCTCCAGAAAGCCGCCGCGTGGTACGAAAAATCTGCTGAGCAGTTTTTTCCCTATGCCATGTCCATGATGGCATACCTCAATTACAACGGCATGGGCGTGAAGAAAAGCCAACCGGGCTGTCTCGCATGGCTGCAGTTTATGATCCGCAAGGGGCTTGGCGACACGAAACTGTTCTGGGCCGTCAAGGAGCGGGATGAAAACGGCGACGAGATCCCTTTTACTGCCAAGGAGCTTAATTCACACCTTTCGGATACTTGGGCGGAAACGCTGGATCCCGAGGAACTCTATGAGTACGGGCGTTACTTCGACGCGTTCACCGGGCTGGGCGTAAACGCCGATGACGTGGATTTTGGCGGCATAAAAAAAGACGACTCGCAGGCTGCTTTCTGGTATATGCACGCCGCCTTGAAGGGGAACGCCGACGCGCAGAACTGCATTGCTATCGCCTTCCAACTCGGGAAGGGCGGCCTGGACAAAGATATCTTCGTGGCATCCGAGTGGTACATAAAAGCCGCGAAGCAGGGCCACAAGAAGGCGCTGGAGACGCTTGGGAAGTTGTGCGAAAACGCCCTCGTCGGAAGCCATATTCAGGCTGTGGACAAAGAACTCTATCTTGCCCTCCGCAAAAAGAATGCCGACGATGTGGAGTCGTTCGTGGACGATCTTCTCGCTTCGGCGGAGTTCAAATGATCGGCCTGATACTGCCAAGAACCCGCCGCAGCCTTTCCGGGGTGTAGCGGGTTGTGGTGGATTGCCGGTTTTCGCAATATAAAACTCAGAAAGGCGGCATGTCCATGTGTCACGCCGCCCTCTGCAGCAAATAGCGACTTTTTGCTATTGATCTTTCGCGTTCTCACCACCACCCCAAGGGGTGGCGGTGGTACTGCCTGATGGCAGTCGTGCGCTCTCCGAGGGGGAAAGGACGCCACGCCGACCGAGCGGCATAGCGTCTTTTTCGGCTCAGTTTCCCACGTTGGGAGCGTGCCATAACTGCCCGAAAAAGAAAGTGCTGCGATTTGCAAAAAGACCCCTTGACAAATCGCTTTCCGGAACGGGAGGCTGATAGCCTCCCCTGCATTCGCGCCGCAAGCGTTCCGGGAATTTCGCGGGGCTGGGGTCGTGATCGGCGGGAATGCCCCACGGCGGCAGGTACGGGTTTGCCGCGGTTGTTTGGTGGCGCTGTTTCAGAAGAACGTGAACCGGAAACATAAAACCGCTGAAAAACGGACTTTTTTGACAGGCTCAAGAAAAAGGAACGGCATGACCGAAATCATGCCGTTCCTTTTATGTTCTTCTTTATTCCGGGATCAGGAAGAGGGCTTCGCCCTCGCCCTCGTGGGACTCGCTGGCCCGGCGGATCAGGTGCTGGGGACACTTGTCGATGCAGGCGCCGCAGGAGACGCACTTGTTGTAATGGATGGAGGCCAGGTTGTTTTCCACTGTGATGGCCCCATGGGTACAGGCCCGGGCGCACAGGCCGCAGCCGATACAGCCGCAGTCGCACACGGCGCGGGTGTCCACGCCCTTGTCGCGGGAATAGCACTTGATGCAGATGTCGGAGCCGTAGGGCACCACCGTGATCAGGTTTCGGGGGCAGGCGCTGACGCACTTCAAGCAGCCCACGCACTTTTCCATGTCCACCACGGCGCAGCCGTTCTGGACAGAGATGGCGCCGAAGTCACACACCTTCACACAGGTGCCGAAGGCAAGACAGCCGTACTGGCAGGCCAGCGGGCCGCCTCCGGCCACCCGGCTGGCGGCCAGACAGTCGGCGATGCCCTCATAGTGGTACAGGCTGCGGCTGCTGCCGCTGCCGTTGCAGCGCACCATGGCCACCTGACGCACGGCTGCGCCGATCTCGCTGACGCCCATGATGGAGGCCATTTTCTCCGCCAGCGCGGTGCCGCCTACCGGGCAGGCGCCCACGACGGTGGTGCCCGAAAGAACCGCGTCGGCGTAGGCGGAGCAGCCGGCGAAGCCGCAGGCGCCGCAGTTGGCGCCCGGCATGATCTCCATCAAAAGGTCCTTGCGGGGGTCCTCATCCACAGCGAAGATTTTGGAGGCCAGAGCCAGGATCAGGCCGAACACCAGGCCCAGGCCGCCCAGGACGGCCACGGTAATGACGATTGCTTTCAGAACGAGCATGGTTTTCCGTCCTTTCTCAGCCCAAGGGCAGGGTCAGCCCCGAGAAGCCCATGAAGGACATAGCCAGCAGACCGGCGGTCACCAGGGCGATGGGGAAGCCTTCAAAGGGCTTAGGGTATTCGGCGAACTCCAGCCGCTCCCGCACTGAGGCGAAGAGCACGATGGCCAGGGTAAAGCCCAGACCGCCGAACACGCCGTAGGCGGTGGACATCAGGGGGCCGTATCCGTTCTGTGTGTTCAGCAGGGCCACGCCGAGCACGGCGCAGTTGGTGGTGATCAGGGGCAGGTAAATGCCCAGGGCGGTGTACAGGGAGGGCATGGACTTTTTCAGGAACATCTCCACAAACTGCACCAGGGCGGCGATGACCAGAATGAAGGCCACCGTCTGCAGAAAGCTGTCCAGCCCGAGGGGGACCAGCAGGAAGGTGTTGACCGCCCAGGTGCACAGGGAGGCAAGCCCCATGACGAAGGTGACGGCCATGCCCATGCCCAGGGCGGTATCCATCTTTTTGGAGACGCCCAGGAAGGGGCAGATGCCCAGGAATTTCACCAGGATGAAGTTTTCCGCGAAGATCGCGGTGATGGCCAGAGAGAGCAGCGCGCCTAAGCTCATGCTTTACCGCCTCCTTTCCAGGACCGCCCGCGCAGCCATTGGACCAGGGCGATCAGGCAGCCCAGAGTGATGAAGCCGCCGCAGGGGGACAGGATCAGGCCCACGGGGTGGGCGCTGATGCCGGGCAGGGGCACGCCCCAGATGGAACCGGCGCCCAAAATCTCACGGATGGCGCCCAGAATGCACAGCGCACCGGTGAAGCCCAGGCCGGTAAACAGTCCGTCCAGGAAGGAACTGCCCGGCTTATGCTTGGAAGCGAAGGCCTCGGCGCGGCCCAAGATGATGCAGTTGACCACGATCAGGGGAATGTACAGGCCCAGGGCGCTGGACAGGCTTTCCACAAAGGCCTGGAGCAGCAGGTCCACCGCCGTCACGAAGGTGGCGATGACCACCACGTAGGAGGCGATGCGGATCTGGTTGGGGATCACCTTGCGCAGCAGGGAGATGACCAGGTTGGAGCAGGCCAGCACCGCGGCGGTGGACAGGCCCATGCCCAGGCCGTTCTGCAGGGAGGTGGTGGTGGCCATGGTGGGACACATGCCCAGCAGGAGAACGAAGGTGGGGTTCTGGTAGATCAGACCGTTCAAAGCGACGCGGCCGGCCTCAGACTTTTCCACCAGGAAGTTCCCTTTCAGCCAGCTCGCCGCGCGGGAAAGGACGCCCTGCTTTTCCGGGGCTTTCTCAATCGTTTCCTTCATCGGGGGACTGACCTCCTTCCGCGTTGTAGTTCAGCACGGCGGTCAGCGCCGTGTTGACGCCGGTGGTGACCGCCTTGCTGGTAATGGTGGCTCCCGAGAGACCGTCGATGGCGTTGTCGCCGTCGTTGACGGTGATGGTGCCCGATTTTCCGGTATACTGTCCCAGAAACTCGGGCGAATCCGCCCGGGCGCCCAGACCGGCCGTCTCCGAGTGGCTCAGGATGACCACACCGGTCACCGAGCCGCCGTCGTCCACGCCCACCATCAGGCTGATGGCGCCGCCGAAGCCGTTGGGGGAGATCTCCACGCAGTAGCCCACGAAGGCAGTGCCGTTATAGGCCCCTGTGATGCCGTCGATGGTGTCGTCCTCGCAGTACAGCTCGGAGAATATGGTGGCGTCCGGCATGACGCTTTCCATCGCCGCCTGGCGCTGCTGCGCCTGATGCTCGGCGATGGTGTCGGCGGTGACCGCGTTGACCAGGGCCAGGACCAGGGCGGCCACGGCGGTGATGATCAACAGGGACAGGCCAAGGCGCAGGCCCTGCTTCCAGTCAAAATCGAAGCCGCTGCGTTCCGCCGCCGCGGTATTCCCATTGCTCATGCGCCTTCCCCTCCCTTCTTTTTGTTCCGGAACCGGGGCGTGCCGAACCGGTGGGGCATTCCGGCCTTGTCGATCAGGGCGGCGAAGGCGTTCATGATCAGGATGGCGAAGCTGACCCCTTCCGGGTAAACGCCGAAGTAGCGCAGGAACACGGTCAGCGCGCCGCAGCCCACGGCAAAGATGATCTGCCCCCTGGGGGTGACGGGAGAGGTCACATAGTCGGTGGCCATGAAGATGGCGCCCAGCAGCAGGCCGCCGCCCAGCAGGTTGTAGAGCATCCAATCCAGCCGGGCGTTCCCGCCCAGGGGGAACAGGAAGGTCAGCACAGCGACCGTGCCCAGGTAGCAGACGGGGATGCGCAGGGTGATGACCTTGCGCAAAACCAGGTAGATCCCGCCCAGAATGAGCATCGCGGCGGATATCTCACCCAGGGAGCCGCCGTGGGCGCCCAGAAACATTTCCTTCAGGGTCAGGTCGGGCAGAACGCCCTGGTGCAAACTTGCCATGGGGGTGGCGGAGGTCACCGCGTCGGCGGCGCTGCCCAGACCGGGCCAGAAATCGGTGCCCGCTGCCGAGAAGGAGTTCATCAGGGCGGGGAAGGAGAAGAGAAACACGCGCCCGGCCAGGGCGGGGTTCATAAAGTTCTTGCCGATGCCGCCGTAGAGCTGCTTGACCACCACGATGGCGAAGAAGGCGCCGACCACCGCCATCCAGTAGGGGGCGTTGACGGGCAGGCACATGGCCAGCAGCATACCGGTCACGCAGGCGGACAGGTCGCCGATGGACCGGCGCTTTTTCAGCAGCAGGCGGTACAGGAATTCAAAGGCCACACAGGCGGCCATGGATACCAGGACCATCAGCAGGGTCCTGGGGCCGAAAAAGTAGGTGGACACACCCAAAGCGGGCACCAGGGCGATCATGACGTCCAGCATGGCGCCCCGGACGCTGTCGCCCGAGGTGATATGGGGGGAGGAGGCTACCGAGAAGCGGGGCGGCAGCTTATAGTCGGGCCGCTTTGCCACGGCGGGGTTCTTCTGCGCGCTCATTGGTCGGTCTCCTTTCCTTCGTGGGCGGCCCGGACCTTCTCCAGGGCGGCCTGCCGCTCTTTTTCCAGTTGGGCGTAGCGGCGCACTTCGTTTTTCGCGGTGCGGATGCTCTGCACCAGACGAATGTGGGCGGGGCAGACGTAGGCGCAGCAGCCGCATTCGATGCAGTCCATCACGTGGAATTTTTCCAGCTCCCGGGGACGGCCGTGCCGGGTGTACAGGTCGAAATACAGGGGAGTCAGGTTCATGGGGCAGGCCCGCACGCACCGGCCGCAGCGGATGCAGGCGGGGTCCTTCTCGGGGATGGGGGAGCATTCATGCCGCTCCAGGAACAGCAGGGCGTTGGTGCCCTTGATGGTGGCTGCGTTCAGATCGAACTGGGGGTTGCCCATCATGGGGCCGCCCATCAGGACGCGGCCCGGGTCCTCTGTCAGGCCGCCGCACTCCTCCAGCAGGTGCTCCAGCGGCGTGCCGATGGGGACCAGCAGGTTGCAGGGGGTATGTACTGCGCCGCCGGACACGGTGACGATGCGCCGGGTCAGAGGAATGCCGTCGTGGACAGCGTCATAGATGGCGGCGGCGGTGCTGGTGTTGAACAGCACGCACTGAACGTCGGCGGGCAGCTTGCCGGAGGGCACCTGGCGGCCGGTCAGCTTTTGGATCAACTGCTTTTCCGCGCCCTGGGGGTAGCGGGTCTTCAGGGCGGTTACCCGGATGCCGCTGTCGGGGGGCAGCAGGGAGCGCAGGTGCTCGATGGCGTCCATCTTGTTGCCCTCGACGCCGATGACGGCTTCTTTCAGGCCCAGGGCGCGCATGAGGATCTTCACGCCGCCCAGCACCCGCTCGCCCTCTTCCAGCATCAGGCGGTGGTCAGCGGTGATGTAAGGCTCGCACTCGGCACCGTTGATGATCAGGGTGTCCACCTTGCCGATGGCCCCCTTGAGCTTCACGCTGGCGGGGAAGCCTGCGCCGCCCAGGCCCACGATGCCGGCCTCGGCGATCAGGTCGACCACCTCCCAGCCCGTCAGGCTCTCCACGTCGGAGGGCCGCTCCAGCGGAGGCGCGGGGGTGTCCTGAAAGTCGTTTTCAATGACGACGGAAAGGACGGGGGTGCCGCCGGGATGGAGGCGCGGCTCCACCGCCAGCACCGTGCCCGACACGGAGGCGTGGATGGGCGCGCCCAGGCCGGTGGGCTCGGCGATCTTCTGTCCCAGAAGCACATGGTCCCCCTTGACCACGATGGGCTTGCAGGGGGCGCCCACATGCATGGACATGGGGAGCACCACAAAGGCGGGCGGGTGCTCCAGGGGGGTCACCGCCTTTTGATTGGTGGCGCGCTTTCTGTCGTGGGGATGGACACTGCCGTAGAGTCTGTGCAGCATATTCTTCACCTCGTGACCTTTTGCAAACCGGAATCTATCAGGAATGATAGATTCCGGTTGATACTGCGGAATGAAGCGGACCGGGTGATCCGGCACGATCCTCAGTGATATGAATTTATTTTACCGAAAGAATCGGAAAAAGTCTATGAACGCAGTTATAATTCTTATGAATCATAATATGCAAATTCTTGTTTATTTTGCCATTTATACCGGGAAAAACCGGGAAATGCAGGCGTATCAGTGACGGAACCGGCGGGGAAGATTGCAGATCAGGCGGGGCGGATCACCAGCTCCTTGATCAGGCCGGTCTTTTTGTCGTAAGCCTCGATGGAGGCCACCGCGTGCAGGATGCTGCCGCCGTAAGAGGCGTAGAAATTGACGGTGCGCTCGTCGACGATCTCGGGATCGTAGATGGTATAGCCGCCCAGGAAGAACTTGTTGTGGTAGAACATGTCGATGGCCCGGGAGCCGTAGACATAGTAATTGGACAGGCCCAGGCCGGCGGGGCAGTAGTCGAACATACGGCTCTGGTCGCAGAAGCACTGGGAGAGCGCCAGGTGGTCCTTGCCGACCATGGCGTCGATAAAAGTTTTGATCATCATGGGGGTGCGCCTCCTTATTAATAAACCTTCTCGGAATTGAGCAGCGCGTCGGTGCCGCCGTCCACAAAGAGCACCACGCCGTTGATGCCGTGGGCCTCGGGGGAGGCGAGGAAGGCGATGGTGTTGCCGATGTCGGCGGGATCCATCAGCGGCTCGGAGCCGTAGTTGGTGGGCACCTGCAGGGCCTCCATCGCGGCGCGGTGGGCGGGCGTCAGCTTGCTGGTCATGGCGGTGCGGACGTTGCCGGGGGCGACCGCGTTGATGCGCACGCCCTTGGCACCCCAGTTGGCGGACACGCGGCGGGCCCAGCGGGCCAGGGCGTATTTGGTGGCGGCGTAGAAAGCGTGGGCGGTGCCCGGCTCCAGGGTGGAGACCAGCTTCAGGATGCGCTCCTCATCCGCCTGGTTGTTCAGCAGGCCGACCACGTCCATGCGGGCGCCGCCCTGGGAGACCGAGTTGGAGGAGAGCACCACGCAGCTCCCCTTGCGCTTCTCCAGCAGGTCGAACACGCCCGTGGCCATGTCCACCGCGCCGAAGTAGTTGACGGAAATGATGAGGGGGATGGTGCCGTTGTCGCCCATGACGCCGGCGTTGCAGATCATGCCGTCCAGTCCGTCAGGGCACATTTCGTGCAGCGTCCGGATGGCGGCTTCCCGGTCCGCCTTTTTGGCCAGATTGGCGGTGATGTCGCCGCCTTTCAAGTCGATGTTGATGACCTGATGGCCCCTCTGGCGCAGGATGTCCACCGTACACGCGCCGATGCCGCTGGAGCCGCCGGTGATCGCATAAATACCCATGTCGTATTACCTCCTAGTAAAAAGTGGAAAGATCCTGTCTTTAGTTTGCGCCGAAAAAGAAGAAAAGTAAATTGTCAGTGTCCACAAAGATACCACGGAAATTGGTTTCAAATAGCAATTAATTTATTTTTTCACAAATAAGTTGCAAAAAATGTGAAAATATTCACAAATAGCAGGCTGTTTCGTTAAAAAAGTAACAGATTTATGAAGGGAGAATTTGCCGCGCCGCGGCGCCGGCGACCCGCAAATGAACATGTGCTTTTTTGTTTTTGTGCGCAAAAACATGCCGCAAGCGGGCGGGATTCCTTGAGAAAAACAGAGAAATTCCCGGAACCCGTTGGCCTTCGTTGACAAAATGAATTTTAAAAGGTAAGATATTGAGTAATCTGCCGGACCCAAAATCAAAGGAGGCGCAGAAAACGATGAAAATGCGCGGCGCAAAAATCGTCATGGAATGTCTGCTGGAGCAGGGAGTCGACACCGTGTTCGGCTATCCCGGCGGAACCATTCTGAATATTTACGATGAGCTGGAGCTGGGCGGCTACAACAAGAAGATCCGCCATATCCTGACCGCTCACGAGCAGGGGGCGTCCCACGCCGCCGACGGCTATGCCCGCTCCACCGGAAAGGTGGGCGTGTGCTTCGCCACGTCCGGCCCCGGCGCCACCAATCTGACCACCGGCATCGCCACCGCCTATTATGATTCCTCCCCCGTGGTATTTATCACCTGCAACGTCTCGGAAAACCTGATCGGCAAGGACTCCTTCCAGGAGGTCGATATCACCGGTATCACCATGCCCATCACCAAGTGCAATTACCTGGTGCGGGATGTGGAGCAGTTGGCCGACGTGATCCGTGAGGCTTTCGCCATTGCCGGCTCCGGTCGGCCCGGCCCGGTGCTGATCGACATTGCGAAGAACGCCACCTCGGCGGAGGCCGAGTTTACCCCCCTGCCCCGCAAGGAGCATGCGTCCCAGGGCCGCCTGGGGGCCATGCTCCGCCGGGCCAGCCACGACCTGAAGGCCCCCGAGCCGGACGCCGGGGATATCCAGACCCTGCTGGACATGATCGAGCAGGCCGAGCGCCCCCTGGTGCTGGTGGGCGGCGGCGTGATCCGCTCCAAGGGTGCGGTGCCTGAGTTCCGCAGGTTCATGGAGACGCTGGACGCTCCCGTGGCCTCCACCATCATGGGCGGCGGCGCCTGCCCGGGCAACCACCCCCTGTTTACCGGCATGATCGGTATGCACGGCTCCCACGCCTCCAACATGGCGTCCAGCGAATGCGACCTGCTGATCGCCATCGGCTGCCGCTTCTCCGACCGGGTGGCCACCGATCCCGCCAGCTTCGCCCCCAACGCCAAGATCGTCCATATCGACATCGACCGGGCGGAGATCGACAAGAATGTCAAGACCGACCACCACATCATTGGAGACGCCCGCCGGGTGCTGGAGCTGATCAACGAGAAGCTGCCCGCCCACAAGTATCCCGCCTGGAAGGAGCAGGTGTTCGCCCGCAAGGAGATCCCTCTGAAGGAGGACGGCACCCTGCATCCGCACCATGTGCTGGAAGCGATCCAGAGAGTGGCGGGGGACGCTATCGTTGCCACCGACGTGGGCCAGCATCAGATGTGGTCCGCCCAGTATTTCCACTTCTCCCGGCCCGGACAGTTGATCACTTCCGGCGGCTTTGGCACCATGGGCTTCGGCCTGGGGGCTGCCATGGGCGCCAAGGTGGGGAATCCCGACCAGGTGGTGGTCCACTGCACCGGCGACGGCTGCTTCCGCATGAACTGCCACGAGCTTTGCACGGTGGAGCACTACGGCCTGCCCATCATCACCGTCATCTTCAATAACCAGACCCTGGGTATGGTCCGCCAGTGGCAGAACCTGATCTATGAAAAGCGCTTCTCCCAGACCGACCTGGACCGCGGCCCCGATTTCGTCAAGCTGGCCAACGCCTACGGCATCGACGGCGCCCGCGCCGCCACGCCGGAGGAATTTGAAGCGGCCTTCCGCACGGCGGTGGAGTCGGGCAAGCCCTGGGTCATCGAATGCGCCATCGACAAGGACGCCATGGTCCATCCCATGGTCCCCGGCGGCGACAATGTCACCAACTTTTTGCTGGATTAAGGAGGGAGAACCATGAACAGTATGATCACCCGCCGTACTCTGTCCGTCCTGGTGGAGAACTCCGCCGGCGTTTTGTCCCAGGTCTCCCGCCTGTTCTCCCGGAAGGGGTACAACATTGAATCGCTGGCGGTGGGAACCACCGACGACCCCGCCGTCTCCCGTATCACCATCGAGGTGCTGGCCGACGAGTCCATGGTCGAGCAGATCATGAACCAGTTGCGCAAGCTGTTCCCCGTCTATTCGGTGCAGGAGCTGCTGCCCGAGCGCTCCATCCGCCGGGAGCTGGTCATGTTCAAGGTCCGGGCCGAGACCGCCGATGTGCGCAATGAGGTCATCCAGATCGCCAATATCTTCCGGGCGTCCATCATCGACGTCTCCCTGAAGACGCTGACGCTGGCTCTGATCGGCGACGAGACCAAGGCGGACGCCATGCAGAAGCTGCTGGAGGCCTTCGGCATCCTGGAGCTGGTGCGCACCGGCATGGTCGCCCTGGAGCGCGGCGCGTATACCATTCAGGATGATACCAAGGAAAAGACGGAGTTCAACCTGGGTAAGAATGTTCTGTAAGGGCGACCAGGCCGCCAAAGGCGGCCCGCCGCGATAAGCGGCGTGAATCTCGGCGCAAAGCGCCGAGTTCCCGCAGGCGGAATTCACTTCCGCCGAGGATTTTTAATTTTGCCCGGAGGGCTCCCAAATGCGCTTGCGCATTTGGGAATTGGCCCTGGAGCGCGGCGCGTATACCATTCAGGATGATACCAAGGAAAAGACAGAGTAAGAATGTCCTGTAAACCGTTGAGATTGTATCATAGCTTACATTCTTTTTGCGCGGACGGTATTATGATAAAAGGCAGAAAATAACACCAGATTTTAAAGGAGTGTTTTACCATGGCAAAAATGTATTATGAGAAGGACTGCGACCTGAACTATCTGAACGGCAAAAAGATCGCCATCATCGGCTACGGCTCCCAAGGCCATGCCCATGCCCTGAACCTGAAGGACTCCGGCTGCGACGTGTGCGTCGGCCTGCGCGAGGGCTCCAAGAGCCGCGCCGAGGCCGAGAAGGCCGGCCTGACGGTCAAGACCGTCCCCGAGGCCGCCCAGTGGGCGGACATCGTCATGATCCTGATCAACGACGAGGTCCAGGCCGAGGTCTACAAGCGCGACATCGCCCCTTACATGACCGAGGGCAAGGCTCTGGCTTTCGCCCACGGCTTCAACATCCGTTACGGCCAGATCGTGCCCCCCGCGGGCGTGGACGTGTTCATGGCTGCTCCCAAGGGTCCCGGCCACACGGTGCGTTCCACCTATGTGGCGGGCAAGGGTGTGCCCTGCCTGGTGGCTGTGGAGCAGAACGCCACCGGCAACGCCTACAAGATTGCCCTGGCCTACATCGCCGGCATCGGCGGCGCCCGCGCGGGCGTCATGGAGACCACCTTCCACGACGAGACCGAGACCGACCTGTTCGGTGAGCAGACCGTTCTGTGCGGCGGCGTGGTGGATTTGATGCAGTGCGGTTTCGAGACCCTGGTGGAAGCCGGTTACGAGCCTGAGAACGCCTACTTTGAGTGTATCCACGAGCTGAAGCTGATCGTGGACCTGATCAACAAGGGCGGCGTGGCTGCCATGAACTACTCCATCTCCGACACCGCGGAGTACGGCGAGTATGTCTCCGGTCCCCGCGTCATCCCCCACGAGGAGACCAAGGCCCGGATGCGCGCGGTCCTCTCCGACATCCAGGACGGCACCTTCGCCGGCAAGTGGATCGCGGAGAACAAGAACGGCCGCACCTTCTTTAACTCCAAGCGTGCCAACCTGAAGAAGCACCAGATGGAGATCGTGGGCGAGGAGCTGCGCAAGAACATGATCTGGGGCGGCGACAAGGACTTGGATACCGCTTCCAACTAACTGAATTTTTCTGTACGGATCAAAGGCCGCCTGTCCGCTTGCCGGACAGGCGGCCTTTGCCGCTCCATGTCACATGGTAAGCCGTTTTAATACAATGTACCCCTTTTTATAGAAATAGCGTGCTTTGCTCATCCGCTGAGCGATTTTATAGAGCCGGTGGATCTCTTTTTCGTGAGAGAGCGGGTCTTTTTCCACAGCGCGCAACCGTGACCGGAGAGAGGCGAACTGTTGGCAGTAAATCATCTGATACCAGAGCTGGCTTTCCAGGGAGGTCTCCCGCTGCCAGTATGCGCCAAACTGCGTTTCCATGGGCGCGTACAGGATATCGTCCATTTCTTCTTCGGTGAAATAGCCTTGTTCCACCGCCATGGGAACGATGTCGGTCCCGGGCAGAAAATTCAGCCCGTGCAGTTGCAGCTCGTAGGGTGAGGGGAACTGCTTGACCAGCCGGTAGGTATCCTGCAGGTCCTCCAGCGTCTCAAAGGGGTGCTGGAGCATGAAATCAAAGCTGCTTCCAAAGATCCCGGCCTCGCGGACCGCGCGGACCGCATTGAAAATATCTTCCTGCGTTTCGTACCGGTGAAACACTTCCTTGCGGATATGGGGCGAGCCGGACTGGATGCCCATGGTCACTTCCACCAGCCCGACCTTTTTCAGCTTCCGGAGCATATCCGGGTCCACCATCTTCGGGTGGGACCAGATGGTAAAGGGCATGTGGATATATGTTTGATATTGGCGTATGAACTCGTCCAGCCATCCCGGCTGATTGGGGAAGATCTCATCGTAAAAGTGGATGAACGCCAGCTTGCGGCAGGTCCGCTTTGCCAGCTTCAGCTCCTCAATGACGCTCTCGACGCTGCGGGTGCGGACCGCTTTCACGCCCCTTGGAAGCAGCCGCCTGAGGTTGACGCAGCAGCAATAGGAACAGGTAAAGGGACACCCGCGGGAGGCGATCACTTCATAGCTTTTGGTATTTTTCTGCGGATCGCCTCTGGTCAGACTGTCATGCTCGATGAAGCAGGCCTCCGGACTGTAAACGGCGGGGAGGCCGTATTCGTCCAAATCCTCTGAAACATCCCCGATCTCATTGCATACCACGGTTTCCCCATCCCGGTAACACAGAGATGGGATATCCCGCCAGGGTCCGGCCCCGCGCAGCGCGTCCGCCAAACGGCAGACGGCCCGCTCCCCATCGCCGCGGATAACGAAGGAAGCTCCGCGCTCCAACAGGCGTTCCGGGAACATGGTGGCGAACGCGCCGCCGCAGACCATGGGCGCGCTGACCGCGCCGCGGACCGCCTCCATAACGGCGTACACCGTGTCCAGGTACATGGAGCTCATGACGGACAGGCCGACCAGCAATGGGCCGCACGATCTCAGTTCCTCCCGCAGCAGCGCAAGCTCTTTTTCCGTGGTCGGGCTGGGGTGGATGCTGTTGAAATCCTTGTAAAAAATAGTTTTGACCCGGTAGCCGCCGTTTCGCAGCGCCGTCTCCAGATAGCGTACCCCGAGGGCCTTCCGGTTATAAAACGCGATCAGCACCACTGTGTTTTGGGGCGTTTCTTTCCCCATGGCTTTCATCTCCTTGCGTTTATAAGCATAAATGCAATGTGCACTATAACGATAAACAAAGCAAGCGAAGGAAATGTTGCACGGACAGCTTGTTTTGCTTGTGCCGGACATTGTGTAAGGTAAGCGGCACCACTGTGCGTTGGGGAGTCTCTTTCCTCATGATTCTCGTCTCCTGACGTTTATAATTATAAGTGCAATATGCATTTATAATTATAAATAAAACAAACTATAAATGCAAGTTGCATTTATAGTTTGTTTTACTCGCGTTGGATATCGTGTAAGATAAGCGGGAACAAGGTGGTGATCGCGTGACGCCCAAGGAAGTGGATTATGAGCGGATCGGCCAACGGATCCGCAGACGGAGGATCGAGAAGGGGCTGACTCAGTCTCAATTGAGCGAGTTGGTCGATTGCTCCAACAACTATCTCAGCCACATCGAGACTGCGCAGACCAAGGTGTCCCTGACCATGCTCCTCCAAATTTCCTACGCTCTGGATACCAAGCTGGACTATTTTCTTTTGGACACGCCCTTCGCGCACGCGGATACCATTATCGACGACGAGATATCCCGAAAGCTGTCGCGCTGTGCGCCGCCCACGCTGCTTGCGGTCAACCGGATGATCGACGTGCTGCTGGAGCAACAGGAGATGCTGGCGTCTGATTGACGGCGGCTGTATTGGATGTAAAAAGATGGAATGCCGGGTTGAACCGGAATTCCGTCTTTTTGTCAGGTTTCCTATCTCTGAATAAATCTGAATAAAGAAGAGACCGAATTTCTTTTGATTGGGCAGGTAGTATGGGAATTGATCATCCCCTGTGTTCTCCAGGTTTTGGCGCAGATAGGCGTCCAGCTCGGCCCGGTCCATGGGGGTGGAGTATGCCGTTACAAAGGCCTCGGCGTCGGCAAGGTCTGTCAGCGGCTGGCCGTATTCCAGCACAAGCTCCTGTAAACTGTAGCGGATCCCGGCGCGATCCAGATACGCCTTGATCCCGTTGACGTCAAAGCACTTTGTGACCTTGTGCCCCTCCGGGGCGAAGTTTCCCTTCAAGGTCCCGTGAGCGGCCAGGATCAGTTGTTCCCCGGCGAGGGAAAGATACCTGGGGATCGCGTCCGGGCCGCCGTGAAACAGGGCCAGAACGGTGTCCCATGTTCCCTCCAGGCCGATAGCGTCCATGCAAAGGGCGGAAATGTTATTCAGCCCGCGCCGGCGGGCGTGATCGTCCACCGCGTGAACCGCCTCCGGTGAAATATCCACACAGGTGATCTGCCCGATGTGCGGCGCAAGCTCAAAATCGACCAGTCCTGCGCCGCAGCCGATATCGCAGAGGCTGTCCCTGCTTGAGATGCTCCGGAGCAGGATCTCAGCCAATTTTTTATTGTATCCGGTGTATTCCGACGCGTTGTGGAACCAACGGACGGATCGCTCGTTCCAAATGATCTTCATGGTATCGTTCCTCTTTCGGCAGCTTCATTATCAGAAGCTATTGTACCCGATCTGAAAAAATTATCAAGTTTTACTTTCTTTATGTATAAATGATCAGAAAAAACAGAAAAGTATCTTGACAAATGAAGCATCTTATGTGACAATAATCCCGTCTTCGAGCCTGATGTCCTAAAACTGATTGTTATGGGCACGGGCCAGTTCACTTGTGTGGACTCAGGGTCTGATTGGAAACGATCGGGCCTTCCGTGTTTGAGAAGGAGACGGAATTCAGTGGTCGCAGCGGGTCCCCCTCCTGCGAATGGATTGTCCGTTTCTTACGAAGACGGACAATTTTATTTTACAGGAGGAAAAAACAATGAAGAAGACCATCGCACTGCTGCTTGCCCTCTGCATGATGATCGCTCTGTTGGCGGGCTGCAGCAACAAAGAAACCAACGAGGACAGCGATCCCACTCCCCCTGCTGATGCGACTCAGCCGGTGAACGAAAACGACAACGACGACGAGGAGAACGATCCCGCCGCGGAGCCTCTGGCTGCCGCTGAGATCCACCTGTACGCCGCGGCCTCCATGGAGAACGCCTTCAAGGAGATCATCGAGCGGTACAAGGAGGTCCAGCCCAATATTACCGTGACCGGCAACTACGATTCCTCCGGCAAGCTGCTGACCGCCATCGAGGAGGCCAACGGCACCGACATCGACATCTTCTTCTCCGCCGGCAAGAAACAGGTGACCACTCTGGACGAGACCGACGGCCTGGTGGTCGAAGGAACTGTGGTCGATCTGCTGGGCAACGCCCTGTGCTTGGTGACCTACAACGGCTCCGGTACCAAGGTGACCGGCTGGGACAACCTGGGCGACGCCGCCAGCATGGCCCTGTGCGACGGCACCGTGCCCGCCGGCCAATACACCCGCAAGCTGCTGGTGGCCAAGGGCATCCTGCCTGAGGCCGAGGATGTGAACGCCTACACCAGCGAGGAGATCTCTCAGGCGCTGGGCGGTCTGGAGATCAACGAGGCTGAGAACGTTTCCGCCGCCGCCGCCAACGTGGTGGAGCACTCCAACGAGATCACCACCTGCTATTATACCGACTACTACAGCTACAAGGATGAGCTGACCATCATCGCCATGGACGAGAAGGGCGAGTTCACCGGCGCCATTACTTACCCTGTCTGCCAGGTGAAGAACCCCAACGCCGACGAAGCTCTGCTGGCCGCCACCGAGGATTTCCTGAACTTCATCCAGTCTGACGAGATCCTGGACGTCTTTGCCGAGTACTGCTTCGTGGTCAACGGCTAAACGGGACAGAATTTGATCAAACAGAAATCACGCCTGTCGCCCATGGGTGACAGGCGTTGATTCCAATTATATGGTGAAAGGGTGGACCCTGTGAGCGCGATGATAGACGCCTTCTCCAGCTTCGACTGGAGTCCCTTTTGGATCTCTCTAAAGACCGGCGTTGTGGCTACGGTCATCTGTTTTTTCCTCGGCATTCTGGTTGCCCGTCAGGTGCTGAAGCTGCCCCACCGGGTCAAGGCCGTGGTGGACAGCATTCTGACCCTGCCCATGATCCTGGCCCCGACGGTCGCGGGCTTTTTCCTGCTGTTGCTCTTCTCCCTGCGCCGCCCCCTGGGGGCGTGGATGTACGCCACGCTGAACATTAAGGTGGTGCAGACCTGGCTGGGCTGCGTTATCGCCGCTTCGGTCATCGCCTTCCCGCTGATGTACCGCAACGCCCGGGCCGCCTTTGAGCAGGTGGACGCCAATCTGATCTACGCCGCCCGCACTCTGGGGATGCGGGAATCCAAAATATTCTGGCGGGTGGTGCTGCCCGCCGCCGGGCCGGGGATCACCTCGGGCACCGTGCTGACCTTCGCCCGTGCCCTGGGCGAGTACGGTGCCACCTCCATGCTGGCGGGCAACATCGCCGGGAAGACGGGTACCATCTCCCAGCGGATCGCCTACGTCATTAAGGACGGGGATTACCTGACCGCCGGGGTCTGGTGTATCATCATGCTGGTCATCGCCTTCCTTGTGCTGACTGTGATGAATCTCGTCGCCGGCAAGAATATGAAAGATCTGCGCCGTTGGTAAGGAGGGGATCTTAATGTCCATTCAGGTCAATATCAAAAAGCGGCTGGGAGATTTCCAACTGGACGTGGACTTTTCTGCGGGAAACGAGATCCTGGCGCTGCTGGGCGCCTCCGGCTGCGGCAAGAGCATGACGCTGAAATGCATCGCCGGGATCGAGACCCCCGACGAGGGACGGATCGTTCTGGACGGCCGGGTGCTGTTCGATTCGGAAAAGCGGATCAACGTAAAGCCGCAAAAGCGGAAAGCGGGCTATTTGTTTCAGCAGTATGCCTTGTTTCCCAATATGACGGTGTGGCAGAATATCGCCGCCGGTCTGCGGGATAAAAAGCGGGCGAAGGAGCTTCTGCCCGGCGTCATCGCCTCCATGCACCTGGACGGCATGGAACAGAAACGCCCCCATGAGCTGTCCGGCGGCCAGCAGCAGCGGGTGGCGCTGGCCCGTATTCTGGTCAACGAACCGGATGTGGTCCTGCTGGACGAGCCGTTTTCCGCTCTGGACAGCCATCTGCGCTTCAATTTGGAGCAAAAGGTGCGCAATGTGATGAAGGAATTCGGAAAGACCGTTCTGCTGGTGTCCCATGACCGGGACGAGGTGTACCGCCTCTCCGACAGCATCGCCATCATCCACGACGGAAGCATCCAGACGATCGGGATAAAAAAAGAGGTGTTCCATGCGCCCCATACCAGAAACGGCGCGCTTCTCACAGGCTGTAAAAACATCTCGCCCATCCGGAAGCTGAGCGAGCGGCGGGTGCTGGCCCTGGACTGGGGCATGGAGCTGGAGCTGGCCGAGGATGTGGGCGGCGCTTCGTCGGTCGGCATCCGAATGCACGATATTTGTGAAACAGGTGGAAAAAATATATTCTCCTGTGATATAATAGAAGAAATCGAAAATCCCTTTTCCTTTACCATCATGCTGCGAAAGCAGGGCGCGGACGGTGCGGACTGCGTTGGCTGGGAATTGGATAAGGAGCTTTGGCGGAAGCTCAGGACAGATCCGATCAGCATCTGTCTGCCGCCGGAATCCATTCTGCTGTTGAAGGAATGATCGACCATGCTGAAGAACCCTGACTTTATTGCCGCCCGTGATCTGCTGCTGGATGTGGTCGCCCCGGTGGATACGGAAGAGATCGCGCTGGCGGACTGCACCGGGCGCGTGCTGGCCGCGAGCCTGGAGGCGGCGGAGAATGTTCCCCCCTTTGACCGCTCCCCCTATGACGGATATGCGTTCCGCAGCGCGGACAGCGCGGGCGCGTCCAAAGAGACTCCCGTGACCCTTTCGATCATTGAGGAGGTCCCGGCCGGGGCCGTTCCCACCAAGCCCTGCACTCCGGGGACCGCCGTGAAGATCCTGACCGGCGCGCCCATCCCCGAAGGGGCGGACGCAGTGGTGGCGTATGAGCGCACGGAGTTTACGGAAAACTGGGTCAAGCTCTTTGCCGAAGCGAAGCCCGGCGAAAACATCGTCTATACCGGCGAGGATGTCAAGAAGGGAGCCGTGCTTGCCGGGCAGGGAGCCAGGATCGACCCCGGCGTGGCCGGGACGCTGGCCGCCCAGGGGATTTCCCGTCCGAGGGTCTACCGGGTGCCGAAGGTGGGGGTCCTCTCCACCGGGAATGAGGTGATCGAGGTCGGAGAGGAGCTGGCCGCGGGGAAGATCTATAATTCCAACCGTCACACCCTCTCGGCTGTCCTGCGGGAGATCGGCTGTGAGCCTGTGCCCCTCGGTCTGGCGGGGGACAGCGTGGACGATATCTGCGCGCTGGTGCGCAAGGGCCTGGAGACCTGCGACGCCGTCATCAGCACGGGCGGCGTGTCCGTGGGCGATTACGACCTGACCCCGGACGCCATGGAGCAGGCGGGGGTCAACATCCTGTTCCGCGGGGTGAGGCTGAAGCCCGGTATGGCCTGCGCCTACGGAGAAAAGAACGGCAAGCTGGTCTGCGGCCTGTCGGGAAACCCCGCGTCCTCTCTGACGAACTTTTATGCGGTGGCGGTCCCCGCGCTGAAAAAGCTGGCGGGCCTTGCCGACCATATCCCGGAGGAGATCCAGGTGACCCTGGCGTCGGACTTCAAGAAGAAAAGCCCCGGCACGCGCCTGCTGCGCGGAAGGCTGGACCTTTCCGACGGGACCGTGAAGATGGTGATCCCGAAGGATCAGGGCAATGTGGTGCTCAGCAGCACCATCGGCTGTAATGTCATGGCGATCGTCCCCGGCGGAAGCGGACCGCTGGCGGCGGGGACCGCGCTGAAAGGATTTTTGCTGTGAAGAAGGTCAAGGTGGAAGACGCGGTGGGCATGACCCTGTGTCATGACATCACCGCCATGCGCGACGGTTTTAAGGGCGCGGAATTTCAGCGCGGCCATGTGATCGAAGAAGCGGATATTCCCCGCCTGCTGGACATCGGAAAGCGGACGATTTTTGTCTGGGAGGAGCATGCCGGCGAGATCCATGAGGACGACGCGGCTCTGCGGATGGCAAAGATGAGCGCCATGGAGGGAGCCCGCCAAAGCGGGCCTTCGGAGGGCAAGATCTTATTCTTTGCCGAGCGGGACGGCCTGTTTCGGGTGGATGCCGAGCTGCAGCGGGAGATCAATTCCATCGGGGATATCACCATCTCCAGTCTGCCCGATCATTACCCGGTCAAAGCGGGGGCGCGGATCGCCTCCATGCGCATCGTGCCCCTGGTCACCCGGGAGGAGCAGATCATCCGCGCGGAGCAGTTGTGCGCGGAGAGAAAGCTCTTCGCCCTGCGCCCGTACCAGGCGAAAAAGGTGGGCGTCATCATCACCGGCTCGGAGGTATACTCCGGGCGGATCAAGGACAAGTTTGAACCCGTCATCCGGGCCAAGCTGAAGCAGTACCCCAGTGAGATCGTGGGCGTCGCCATCTGCGACGACGATCTGGATATGATCTGCGCCGCGGCGCAAAAGCACCTGGAAAAGGGCGCCGATTTCCTGATCTTTACCGGCGGCATGAGCGTCGATCCCGACGACCTGACGCCCACCGCCATCCGCAGACTGGGGGCGGAGATCGTCACCCACGGCGTGCCTGCGCAGCCGGGAAATATGACCCTGGTGGCCTATCTGGGCGATATTCCCATCCTGGGCGTGCCCGGCGCGGCCATCAGCCTGCCCACGACGATCCTGGACGTGCTGCTGCCCCAGGTGTTCACCGGGGACAGGCTGACGAAGGAAGAACTGGTCAAGCTGGGCGACGGCGGCCTGTGCCAGCAGTGCGGAAGCTGCCATTGGCCCAACTGTACATTCGGCAGGTATTAAGGGCCGGACCCATATCCTGCTGATTTTCCTTGGGAGGGTACCATGAAAGACGCTTACGGAAGAGAGATCACATATCTGCGCCTGTCGGTGACGGAGCGGTGCAACCTGCGCTGCCGCTACTGCATGCCGGAGGAGGGCGTGTGCAAGAAACGGCATGAGGAAATGCTGACGGAGGACGAGATGATCCGGGCGGTGGAAGCCGCCGCGGCCCTTGGCCTTTGGAAGCTGCGCATCACGGGCGGAGAGCCGCTGGTGAAGAAAAATATCCTGTCCATCTGCCGCAGGGCGTCCGCGGTGGAGGGGATCAGGGAAGTCTGTCTGACCACCAACGGCACCCTTTTGCCCCAACTGGCCAAGCCCTTGCGCGAGGCGGGCGTGGAGCGGCTGAATATCAGTCTGGACACTTTGGACCCGGAGAAATACGCCTATATCACCCGGCTCGGCACGCTGAACGACGCGCTCCGGGGGATCGAGGCCGCGTTCGACGCGGGCTTTGAACGGCTGAAGATCAACGCCGTGCTGATCGGCGGCTTCAACGATGATGAGATCACCGACCTGGCGGCGCTGACCATGCGCTACCCCGTGGATATGCGCTTCATTGAGCTGATGCCCATGACCGACAGTAAGGAATTTGGGCCTCAGGCTTATGTACCGGGCGAGGCAGTGCTGGAGGCCCTGCCCGGGGCGGAGCCGGTGGACGCGGACGGAGGGGTCGCGGCCCTGTACAAGCTGCCCGGCGCCCAGGGGAAGATCGGCCTGATCAGCGCGGTCAGCCAGCATTTCTGCGGAAGCTGCAACCGGATCCGCCTGACGGCGGACGGAAAGCTGAAGCCCTGTCTCCACTCATCGCAGGAATATAACATCAAGGGCCTGGGATATGATCAGGTAGTGGAAACCATGCGGCAGGCGATCCAGGCCAAGCCCGCCTGTCATGTTCCGCTGTCCGCGCAGGAGCACAGTGCGGCCGGCCGCAGCATGAACCAGATCGGAGGCTGAGTGATGGCAGGGATTCCTGTTTTTGCTTTTGCCGCATATTCCGGCACCGGAAAAACCACGGTGATCGAAAAAATCGTGCTGGAGCTGAAAGCCAGGGGCCTGCGGGTGGCCGTCATCAAGCACGACGGACACCGCTTCGAGATCGACCACGAGGGCAAGGACTCCTGGCGCTTCGCCCATGCGGGCGCGGATATTACGATCATCAGTTCTCAGGAGAAGACGGCCTATATCGAGCAGCGGGAGCTTTCCCTGCGGCAGTTGATCGACATGGTCCACGATGTGGACCTGATCCTGGTGGAAGGCTATAAAAATGAAACGCTTCCCCAGATCGGCATCGCCCGGAGAGCCACGGGGAAGGGCTTTACCGCCGACTTGAGCCGCTTTATGGCGGTCATCACCGATATGGAAGAGATCGAAACGACTTTGCCTCGGTTCACCTTCGAGGACATACAGGGGGTCACGGATTTTATCATGCAGAACAGGAACGATTTTACCCATTTCAATGAAGAGGGCAGAGCCAAGATGGTGGATGTGGGCGAAAAGCCCGAGTCCCGGCGCACCGCCGTCGCTGCGGCGCGGGTCCTGGTCAGCCCGGAGACCTTCGCGCTGATCAAAAGCGGCGGCATGAAGAAGGGCGACGTGCTCACCGTGGCCCAGGTGGCCGGGGTCATGGGCGCCAAGCGCACCCCGGACCTGATCCCCATGTGCCACCCTGTGATCGTCGACGGCATCGACCTGTCCCTGCGCCTGAACGAGGAAGCGTACTCGGTGGAGATCGAGGCCACCGTATCCTGCGACGGGCGCACGGGCGTGGAGATGGAGGCGCTGACCGCCGTTTCCACCGCGGCGCTGACCGTCTACGACATGTGCAAGGCTGTGCAGAAGGATATGGTGATCAGCGACATCCGCCTGCTGCGGAAGACCGGCGGCGTGCACGGCGACTTTGAAAGAAAGGAAGATTGACATGGCATATACAGCAGCGGTCATTACCATCAGCGATAAGGGATCGGTCGGCCTGCGGGAGGACACCAGCGGCCCCGCCCTGTGCGAGATGCTGAAGAACGACGGATGGGACGTGGTCTATACCACTATCATCCCCGACGAGCAGGAGCAGATCAAGTCGGAGCTGATCGCCTGCGCCGACGAGCGCAAGGCCATGCTGGTGCTGACCACCGGCGGCACCGGCTTCTCTCCCCGGGACGTGACCCCCGAGGCCACCATGGCCATTGTGGAGCGTCCCACACCCGGCATCCCCGAACTGATGCGCGCGGAGAGCATGAAGATCACGTCCCACGGCTGCCTCAGCCGTTCCGCCGCCGGCATCCGGGGCAGGACGCTGATCATCAACCTGCCCGGCAGCAAGAAGGCGTCCACGGAGAATCTGGCCGCCGTGCTTTCCCCCGTCCGTCACGGCGTGGATATGCTTTTGTCCGCGGGCTCTGCCGACTGCGCGGAGCAGGCGGCGAAATAAGGGGAGGGGAGAGCAATGGGTAACGGATCCCCCTCTATGGACCAGTGGCTGAAGGAGGCCAAGGCCGACCCCAGCGCCGAGAAGATCGGCATGTATCTGGTACACAACGGCGTGGTGCGCCAGACCGCCAAGTCCAGAGTACGCGAGGGCGACGAAAGCGCCCGCGGCGTAGCGGGACTGTACTTTGCCTACGACCAGGCAAAGGTGGAGGCCGCCGTCGCGGAGGCCTATCAACTGCCCGGCATCTACTACATCCGCACCTGGCTCAACTCGGGCGAGCTGCAGGTGGGAGACGACATCATGTATGTGCTCATCGGCGGCGATATCCGTCCTCATGTGGTGGACGCGCTGCAGACGCTGGTGGGCAGGATCAAGTCTGACTGTGTCGTGGAAAACGAGCGGTACGGTTAATGGCGGAGCATTTTTATTTACAATGAAGAGAGTCAGGTCGCAAACACCGGGATCCTGGATATCGGCCCTCGGGCTGCTGGCCCTGGGCGCGCTTTTCATTCAATGGTGGCGGACAAACCCCGCGGTCAGTCTGCCCGGCCGTGTCTCCGCCCTGTTCAGCGCGGCGCTGTTCGCGGCGGTGTGCCTGCGGTTTGTCCCGGAGTGGATGGAATTTTGGCGGGTCGGACACGCGGTCCCAAAGCTCCCGGAACGGCGGGGAGAGGCGGCTTCCGACACCCCGGCGCATATGGAGGTCAGAATATTCCTTTCCTTTCTGGCGGTGAACGCGCTGGTGGTCCTGCTGGTCTTCCTGCTGCGAAAGGCGGCCGGATACGGCGGGTCCTTTCTGGAAAACCTGGAGTTCTGGCGGTGTACCGACAGCGCCCATTACCTGGATATCGCCCGGGACTGGTATCTGTCCGAAGGGGATTGGGACCGGCTGGTGCAGTTGGTCTTCCTGCCGGGGTATCCCATCGCGGTGCGCCTGGTCAACTATGTGGTCGGCTATGACCTGTATTCCGGTATGATCGTGTCCGCCCTGTCCTTTGGGGGCGCGGGCTGCGTGCTCTACCGCCTGCTGCGGCTGGACCTGCCCCACCGGGACGCGGTGCGAGCGCTGAAATACCTCTGCATTCTGCCCGGGGCGTTTTTCTTTACCGCGCCCATGAGCGAAAGCCTGTTTCTTCTTTTGTGCGCGTCCTGCATTTACTGCGCCAGAACAGGAAAGTGGACGCTGGGCTGCCTATTCGGGGGTTTGGCGGCATTCACGCGCTCCCTGGGCCTGACACTGTTTGTGCCGCTGCTCTGGGAGTGGATCGGGGAAATGCGAAACGATCCCGGAAAAAAGACGGTAGGCCGCCGGGTGCTTCAGGGCGTTTCCCTTTTGCTGGTCCCGGCGGGTTTTACCGTGTACTGCTGGGTCAACTACTCCGTTTCCGGGGATCCTTTTCAGTTTATGGAGTATCAAAGCGTCCACTGGGGCCAGCGGTTTGGGTACTTTTTCAATACGGCGGCCTATCAGTTGGAGCAGGCCATCCGCTGCGGCGGCGAGGATCTCCGCATAATGCTGGGGCTTTGGATCCCCAACCTGATCAGCGGCTTTGGCAGCCTGATCCTCATGTTTTTCGCGGCGAAGAAGATGCGCGCCAGCTATACCGCCTGGTTTATCGCCTATTTTTTCATCGCCATCGGCGCCACATGGCTGTTGAGCGCGCCGCGCTATCTGATCGCGCTGATCCCCGTGCCCCTTGCGGTTTCCCTGCTGACCAAAAGAAAAAAAGCGGATGTGATCGCAGCGCCCTGCTGCACGGTTCTGTATCTTTTGTACCTGTACGCGTTTGTCATGCGGTGGCAGGTATGGTAATGAAATCACCTGAAAAAGCGAAGGAGAATTGCAATTTGCAATTCTCCTTCGCTTTTTTAAAGCGTAAACTGAAACAGAACGCCCGTTTTGGTATTGCGCACAGAGCATGTGCCGCCGTGCAGCTCAATGATATTTTTCGCAATGGCCAGCCCGAGCCCGGTCCCGCCCCCGGAGCGGGCGCCATCCGCCCGGTAGAAGGTATCCCAGACCTTGCTCAGGTCTTCCGCGGACAGGGGCGCGCTGTCGTTCTCAATGGAGAAGGTCGTGCCGGTACGCTGAGAGGTGCGGTAACGGTCCGCGGCGATCTTCACGCGGATCCTGCCGTTTGCGGGGGTGTACTTCACGGCGTTGACGGCGAAGTTTTCGACCACCTGCCGGATCCGCGCCTCGTCAGCGTTCACAGCGCAGTCGTCCGGGAAATCATATGTAATGTGCAAGCCCTTGGCCCGTGCCGCCATTTCCAGCCGTTCAAACACGCTTTTGGTAAGTGCGGAAAGGTCAAACTGCTCCACCGCCAGCTTGACCCTCCCGGCCTCTAGGCGGGACAGGTCCAGAAGCTCCAGTACCATGTCATCCAGGTGCTCAGATTCGGAGAGAATCACGTCGAGGTATTTTTCCCGTTTCTCCTCGGCGATGTGTTCCTTCAGCCCCTCCGCGTAGCTGTGGATGACGGCCAGCGGCGTTTTCAGCTCGTGGGCGATGCTGGAGGTCATCTGCCGCCGGTTCTGCTCGGCGGTCTTGGCGTACTCCAGCGCGGTGTTCAGGCGGGTGATCTCGTTTTTGTTGGCGCGCAGCCGGTCCTGCGTGTCCCCGTAATGCTCGTACAACTCATAGGGTTCGCGCCATTTAGGAGGTGGAGGCGCGTCGTCTCCGTAGTTCTGATCGCTCCAGCCTTCCGCTATGCCCTGATTGACGGCCGCCAGCGGTTCGATCAGTCTGCGACGAAGCATCAGGCAGACTGCCAGCGCAAGCCCGGCGGCGACCAGGAGAGTGACGGCGTAGAGTCCCTTCAGGGCCGACAGAGCCGAACCCAGGGGAGAGCAGCGGACGGCGGTTAAAATGGTGTATTTTACCGTCGGCGTCATGCCGCCGTTCTCCGTCTCAGTCAAGTTATCATAGTCATAGATCACATTCTGCTCCAGAACGATCAAATCTGTGGCGCTGCCTGTGCTGACCTGCTGACTGGTGGCCGATACGCCGCAGGACAGAAGAAGGGAAAGCAGGTTATCGTATTTCTCGCCCTGGAAGGTGAGGGCTTTGCCCTCGTCATAATCACTGACGGAGGGCATGGTGGTATAGATGGTGACAGCTTCTTGGGTGTGCTTGCCGTTGTCATACAGGGTATGCCAGGGAACGTTTTCCGTTCGGATCACCTCACTGCAGGAGTAGTTGTACTCGATCATTTCTGAGCCGTCTTCATAAAATTCGTGTATGTCTGGCTCCCGGGAGTGCAGGGCATCATGAAACTCGGCGTCCAGGACATATTCGATCTGATCCGCCTGGAATTCCGCGCCGTCAAAGATGCCGGTAAAGCGCATGGCTTTTATATCGAATGACAGGATGGTGCTCCAGGTATGATCTGCGTTGAAGTGTTCTGATTTCTTTTCTTCCAGGGCTGCCATATCAATATTAACTTTTGTGTAACCGCTGCAATTCATCACGGAATCTTCATCCATGGCTTCCCAATATTCCTCCGTATCATAGGGGAAGAAGATAAAATCTCCGCTGCATGCGATCAGCTCCCCGCTGCCGTCGTAGACCGCGGCGGCGGTCCGCCAGTCCACGTCGTGATCGGATGAAAAATAGGTATCGCCGTTGTGGGCACGGACGGAATAGGCGTTGTTGCTTCCGTAACACAGCTTCCGCCAGATCTCGTTTTCCGTCGAGCCGGGAAACGGAGAGCTTTCCGCCTGTGAAAGGCCGGGGAGCGCCATAGCGCTGCAATACACGCTGCTTTTCTCTTCATAATAGTCCATATATCGGAGCGTTGCCATCCATGTGATCCCCGCCATGGAGAGGAACCAGATCAGAAAAAACGCGGCAGATATGATCCATGCCGCCGCCGTCATGGAATGCGGTCTTCGCAACAGTTTCATCGTCACCCCTCCAATACATACCCCGCCTTGATGACCGTCTTGATGCAGGCGGCGTGTTCTCCCAGCTTTTCCCGCAGCCGTTTGATGTGGGTGTCCACCGCCCGGGATTCGCCCTCGTAGTCATAGCCCCAGCACTTGACCAGCAATTGCTCCCGGCTCATGACGATGTTTTTGTTGCGCATCAGGCACAGCAGCAGGGCGTACTCCTTGGGGGTCAGGGCCACTTCCTTCTTCCCGAGAAATACCTTACGGGAGAAAAGCTCCAGCGTGATTCCGGCCGCCTCCAGCCGGTCGCGGTCGGAGAGCACGCTGCCCCGGCTGCGCTTGATCAGCGCCGCGGTTTTGGCGTACAGCACGGACATAGTGAACGGCTTGGTCACGTAGTCGTCGGCGCCCAGCTCGTAGCCCAGCAGCTTGTCGTCCTCGTCGGACAGTGCGGTCAGAAAGATAATGGGGACGGAGTTTTCCTTCCGCAGCGCGCGGCAGACGGAGAAGCCGTCCAGCTCGGGCATCATGATGTCCAGCAGAACGGCGTCGAATTCGCACTCCTGCACCAGCTTCAACGCCTGCGCTCCGTTGGCCGCCTCCACGGGGTTGTCCCCCTTGTTGAGAAAATAGTCGCACAAGACCTCCCGGAGCTTGGGTTCGTCTTCCACGATCAAAACAGTGAAGCTCATGTGCCTGCGCCTCCTTCGCGGATTTGGATACGAATCGCTTGCGGGCAAATTAAAACACTCTGGTATCAAAATGTTGAATGGCGTGATAGAAATGTTTGATAGCCAATCCATTCAATATCAGTATAATATACCACAGTTTTGTATTCTTTGTGTCAATTATAGGTGAAATGTACCTTTGAAGGAAGGGAAAATCCTAAGTATAATTTAATTAGCAATAACTAACCCACGGCTGAAGCAAATACCCACGCAGCATCAGCCGTTGCCCTCGAAAAAGGAAGATCAAATGGAAAAGAACAGAAACGGAAACAGCGTCCATGGAGAGGGACCCGCTGTCCTTTTGCAGGAGAGCAGCTATACCGTATATCAGGAAAACAATGAAACCGGGGAACTGACGATCACGGAGCACCAGGTGTTTCCCGGAATATGGCTGGTCTATAAGGATGCCCATATCCGAACCTTCGAATATCCCGCAGCGTACCCCTCCGGGCTTTTGGAGATCACCCACTGCCGGGAAGGCAGGTTTGAGTATGACGCGGGGAAGCAGTTTTTCTATCTGGGAAAAGGCGACCTGTCCATCCACAAAAGCAACAGGGACCGGGCGGCCGTCAACTGTCCCACGCGGCACTATCATGGGATCTCCGTGATTATTGATCCTGCCGCCGCACCCAAATGCCTCTCCTGCGTGTTAGACGATGTGAATGTGAAACCGTCCGCGCTGCTGACCAAGTTCTGCCGGGAAAATCAGTATTATATCATGCGCTCCACGCAGAGGCTGGAGCATATCTTTTCCGAGCTGTACTCCGTTCCGGAGCAGATACAGAAGGGATATTTCAAGGTCAAGCTCCTGGAATTGCTGTTGTTCCTCTCTGAACTGGAGCCGGATTTCTCCCAGGTGGAGCGGAGGGCCTGCTCCAAATCACAGGTAAAGCTGGCCAAGCAGGTGCGCGGCTTTTTGGATGAGAATCTGGACCAGCGTCTGACCATTGAGCAGTTGGCCGCGCAGTTTTATGTATCTCCGGCGCAGCTCAAAAAGTGCTTTTACAGCGTCTACGACGAGTCAGTCTATGCGCATATTCGTACTTACAAAATGCAGTCCGCAGCCGTTTTGCTGAAGACGACGGATCAGACGGTGGCGGAAGTCGCCGGAGCCGTGGGCTATGATAACAGCAGCAAATTCGCAAAGGCTTTCCGCGACATCATCGGGATGTCGCCCGCGGAGTATCGAAAGGGGAGCTTGGGTAGCTGTTTGGAGTGAAATTGGATCCGTTTGGAGTGGCGAAGCAGCCGGGAAAGCCATTACAATATAACCTGCAAGCATGCTGAATTGTATTTTACGGTGATTCTCAGCAGGATCCTTACTTAAAGCAACAGGCGCTGTGCGATAGGTTTTACCGTACAGCGCTTTGCATTTGACGCAGGTTAGTAAAAACTAACTACTGGAGGTCGGAAAATTTTTATGATCAAGAGATATCGAATGACGATCATTCTTGCTGTCGTTTTACTGATCTTGGCAGTCTGGTCTTTGTTCATCGGCGTGCTGGATGTCGATGTGTCTGAATTGTTGCGCGGGGATGCGGAAACGTGGCGGATCTTTTTGATCTCCCGGCTGCCCCGGCTGTGCGCGATCCTGTGTACCGGCGTCGGCATGAGCGTGGCCGGCCTGATCATGCAGCAGCTTTGCATGAACAAGTTTGTTTCTCCCACCACGGGCGCGACGATCTCCTCGGCGCAGTTTGGTATTTTGGTGGCCCTTTTGTTCATGCCGAGCTCTTCTCTGTGGGGAAGAGCGGTCTTCGCGTTTATCTGCGCCACCCTGGGTACCTGGGCCTTTGTCTGGTTTATTCAGCACATTCAGTTCAAGGATACGGTCATGGTTCCCCTGGTGGGCATCATGTTCGGCAACGTGATTTCCGGCGTCACCAATTACTTTGCTTACAAGTATGAGATGACCCAAGCCCTGTCCACTTGGCTGGTGGGGCACTTCAATATGGTCCTGCGGGGCCGGTATGAGATCGTCTATCTGGTAGTCCCGTTGGTCATTCTTGCTTTCATTTTTGCCAACCATTTCAATATCGTGGGCATGGGCAAGGACTTTTCCCAAAATTTGGGCGTACATTACAATTTTGTGCTGTTTATGGGCCTGACCATCGCGGCTATGATCACGGCCGCCATCGTTGTAGTCGTGGGTTCCATCTCTTATATCGGCTTGATTGTCCCCAACCTGGTGGCCATGTTCAAGGGGGATAAGATCCGGGGCACATTGGTCGACACCGCTCTGTTTGGCTCCGTCTTTGTGCTGGTGTGCGACATGATCGGACGGGTGGTCATCTTCCCCTATGAACTGCCGATCGAGCTGATCATCGGCATCCTGGGCAGTCTGATTTTCGTGGTGATGCTGATTTACCGGCTGAATCACGGCAGGAAGGCGATCCGTCTGGGCGCCGCCCACAGCGGAAGCCGCGCTGCCGCGATTTCTGTGGGGAAGGAAGGGGATGCAAAGTGAACAAAGCTGCCATCCGTGCCAATCAGCGGAAGCTGATTATCCTGGCGGTAATCGTGCTGCTGTGCGCTGTGGGCTATATGCTGTACGCGGTCAATTTCGGCAACTCGAAGCTGTTTCACTACTCCATGAAGATCCGCTCTCCCAAGCTGATCGTTATGCTGGTCACGGCCTTTGCCATCGGCGGAGCGTCCATCGTGTTCCAGTCCATCATCAACAATGTCATCGTGACCCCGTGCCTGCTGGGCATGAACTCCCTGTATACCTTGATCCATACGGCAGTGGTGTTTGTCGCCGGTTCGGGCAGCCTTTTGGCCACCAACGGCAACCTGTCCTTTGTGGTGGACCTGCTGCTGATGGGCGTCATCGCCACGGTCATCTACAGCTATCTGTTCAAAGCGACCCATCACAACGTCCTGTACATCCTGCTGATCGGCACGGTGCTGACCTCATTCTTTTCCAGTATCCAGACGACTCTGACCCGGGTCATGGACCCCAATGAGTACGACGCCCTGCTGGCGACTTTGGTGGCCAGCTTCAATAACATCAACAAAGAGGTCATCGTTCTTTCCATAGTGGCTCTGGCAGTCATCATTTTCGTGCTGCGGAAGGAACTGGCCCTGCTGGACGTGCTCACCCTGGGCAAGGATCAGGCCATCAACCTGGGCGTGGACTATGACAAATGCATCCGCCGGCTGCTGCTGGGCGTAACGCTGGCCATCGCCGTGGCAACGGCCATGGTGGGGCCCATTTCATTCCTGGGCCTGATCATTGCCAATCTGGCCCGGCAGTTTCTGAAGACCTACCGGCACAGTCAGTTGATCCTGGGCACCACCCTGTTCGGCATGATAGTCTTGGTGGGTGGCCAGCTCATTGTGGAGCGCATTTACTCCTACGGTATCCCCATCAGTGTATTTATCAGTGTGTTCGGCGGCGTGTACTTTCTGTATCTTCTGCTGCGCGCAAAGAGGGCTTGATCATGGAAATTAAAGATTTAACAAAAAAATATGACGGGAAAACCGTGGTGGACGGCGTCAGCTTTGAGATACCAAAGGGGAAGGTGCTCTCTCTGATCGGTCCCAACGGCGCGGGAAAATCGACCGTGATGGGAATGATCTCCCGGCTGATTGCCCGGGACAGCGGCCTGGTCGACTTTGAGGGACAGGATATTTCCAGGTGGAAGAGCAAGGAACTGGCCAAGCGGCTGGCGATTCTGACGCAGAGCAACAATGTCCAGATGAAGCTGACCGTCCAGGAACTGGTGACCTTTGGACGCTTCCCCTATTCCGGAGGCCATACCACGGCAGAGGACGAGGCCATTATCAACAAGGCGATGGATTACATGGAACTGCAGGGGGTCAAGGATCAGTTTATCGACGAGCTGTCCGGCGGCCAGCGGCAGCGGGCCTATATCGCCATGGTCATCGCTCAGGACACGGAGTACGTCCTGCTGGATGAGCCTACCAACAACCTGGACATTTACCACGCGTCCAACATGATGAAAATCGTCCGTCGGCTCTGCGATGAGTTGGGCAAGACGGTGATTTTAGTGCTGCATGAGATCAATTACGCGGCATTTTATTCCGATTACATCTGCGCTTTCGTAGGTGGAAAAATCGCAAAATTTGGAACGGTTCAGGAGGTGATGACGAAGGAAAATCTGGCCCAGATTTACAATGTGGACTTTGAGATCATGGAGATTGAGGGCAGACCCTTGTCCATCTATTATTGAGCAACAACCAAAATTTTCAGTACTTTTATAAAAGGAGTGCAACGAACAATGAAAAAATGGATCTCTCTGCTTCTTGCGGCTGTGCTGGTATTGAGCCTCGCCGCCTGCTCGAAAACTGACAATGGCGGCAATGACGCTGATCAGGAAAATAAAACTCCCGTTTCCGATCAGGGCGCCGGGGGCAATGGGACCGAGGAGCCCGAGAACAATGACCCTGAAACCATCACCATTCGTGCCCTGAACGGCAATAAGGAAGAGGTCGACGTCGAGGTTCCCTATAACCCCCAGCGCATCGCCATTCTTGACTTCGCCGCGCTGGATGCCATCGACAATCTGGGCCTGGGTGACCGCGTGGTCGGTACCGCCACCACGACTTTGGACTATCTGATGCCCTACACCGAGAAGGAAGGCGTCACCATTCTGGGCAACATCAAGGAAGCCGACCTGGAGGCCGTCATGAGCTGCGAGCCTGACATCATCTTCATCGGCGGCCGTTTGAGCGCCTATTATGACGATTTGAACGAGATCGCTCCCGTGGTCTTCCTGGCCACCAGCACGGAGGAAGGTGTGGTGGAGAGCACCCGCCGCATTGCCACCACCATTGCGTCCATCTTCGGCCTGGACGACGAGATCGCGGAGAAGATGGCCGGCTTTGACGCCCGCATCGAGGCTCTGGCTGAGTTTGCCGAGGGCAAGACCGCAGTGGTCGGCATGTGCACCAGCGGCAGCTTCAATGTGCTGGGCGACGACGGCCGCTGCTCCATCATTGGCCGTGAGATCGGCTTTGACAATCTGAGCAATGGCGTGACCTCCTCTGACAGCGGCAGCGGCCGCGGTCAAGGCAGCGGCCAGGGCGGTACTTCCACCCACGGCAACGAGGCATCTTTCGAGCTGATCGTTTCCTTGGATCCCGATTACATCTTTGTCATGGACCGTGACTCCGCCATCGGCACCGAGGGCGCTCAGTTGGCGAAGGAGATCATGGAGAACGAGCTGGTCATGGGCACCGACGCCTATAAGAACGGCAACCTGGTCATCCTGGAACATTCCAACGCCTGGTACACCGCCGAGGGCGGCATTACCGCGCTGGACCAGATGCTGTCCGATTTGGAGAGCACTCTGCTGAAGTAAAAAACTTTGTTACAAAACCGGCACGCTTTATGCGTACCGGTTTTGTGATTGGATGTAAGGCGATTTTGCGAAAAAGTTGAAAGATCTGTTAAATGTGGTAGAATGGACAAGACTTTGTGTATCGAGAGGTAAGGAGAGAAAGAGTACATGCAAGCATTCTTACACCGGGAACTGCGCGAGTGGACCGGCCATAGTAAGGGAGATATTCTGGGCGGTTGTGTGTCCGCGTTCTCGGTCATTCCCGAGGTCATTGGGTTTACCATTGTGGCGGGCGTGGACCCCATTCTGGGGCTGTATACCTCCATTGCATTCCTGATTTTGATGTCATTTTTCGGCGGCCGTCCCGCCATGGTTTCGGCGGGCGCAGGTTCCATGGCAATCGTCGTCGTGGCGCTGATCCGGGACTATGGCCTGCCTTATTTGTTTGCCGCGGTCCTCCTGGCCGGTATCATCCAGTTCATCCTGGGTCTTTGCCGGGTCGGAAATCTGCTGAAATATGTGCCAAATTCGGTGGTGGTGGGCTTTTCCGACGCGCTGGCGATCATTATTTTCAAATCCCAGGTGGAGAGCTGCTTCCGGCACATGGGGAGCGCTCCCGCCGGTATCCTCAAAATGCTTATCCTGATCGCCCTTGGACTGCTGGTCATTTATGTATTCCCGCGCGTCACCAAGGCGGTTCCCTCCACCCTGGTCTCCATTGTGGCGGTGGCGCTGGCCGGTATTGTCGTGGGGCTGCTTACCGGGGGAAATTCCGATGTAACGATGATCAGCGACCTGGGAGATCTCAAGGCGGTTTGGCCCGTGGTGCAGCTTCCTCAGGTACCCTTTGACGTGGAGACGCTGAAAGTAATCGCTCCCTATGCCGTCTCGCTGGCCTTTGTCGGCCTGCTGGAAACCATGCTGACCACCCGCGTGGTGGACGGGATGACGAATTCACCCAGCAGCAAAAACCGCGAGTGCTGCGCGCAGGGTATCGGGAATCTGGTGTGCGGATTCATCGGAGCCATGCCCGGCTGCGCCATGATGGGACAGGCCATTGCCAATGTGGAATCGGGCGGACGCGGCAGACTGTCCACGTTTGTCTCCGGCGTGCTGCTGGCCTGTCTGCTTGGCTTCGGTTCGGCGGTGCTCGGGGCGGTCCCCCTGGCCGCTTTGATCGCGGTCATGATTTATGTTTCCATCACGACCTTCGACTGGAAAAATCTTGCCGGTATGGGAAAGAACCGGGATTTGAAATCCGTGCTGGAGACCATTGTCACGGTGGTAACGGTCATTCTGGTCGTGGCGACCAACAATTTCGCCTATGGTGTGGCGGCCGGTCTGGTGCTCTCTTTTGTATTCTGGCTGGTCACCCGTGGCCGCAAAGTGTCCGAGTAAGGATAGAAGGAAGCCGGGGTGTTGCCCCGGCTTCCTTTTAAAACAAAAAAATTTTTGATTTTTTGAAAGAAAGACTTTACAAAACGTTTTTTTTCTATTATAATAATCGAGTCGCGAGTTGGGGGTATAGCTCAGCTGGGAGAGCGCTTGAATGGCATTCAAGAGGTCAGCGGTTCGATCCCGCTTATCTCCACCATCTCAACGTGGGAAGGACGTAAGGGAAAGCCTTGGGGCCGTAAGGTTCCAAGGCTTTTCTCTTTATTTTCCATTGATTTGGATTTCTCCCCGGAAAACCGGGAAAAATATTAGCTATTGCAAATCTATTGCAAAACAGAAAATGCCCTTATATGGCGTCCGTGATCCTACGTAGATCCGTATAATTGACGTCCTGGTAGTGCCGAAGCATTTCGTCGCTGGTATGCCCTATCAGTTCCAGCTTATCCTTATCCGCGCCGGGCACACGCTTCATCATCGTCGCAAACGTGTGTCGGCAGGAGTGAGGCGTATACTTTCGGCGTTTTACACCGTCCGTTTCCGTGACAGGGTTTTCGATCCCGCATGCCTCCAGTACACTGTAAAACAACGCCCGATATGCCTTGATATCCATTTTAAGGCCATTGTCGCCGCAGAACACCGGCCCGGATATTTTGTCCTGCATCAACCGATCTATAATAGGCTGGATCTTCGGGGATATTGTAACGGCCCGGTCTTTTCCTGCATCGGTTTTGGCACCGCCGACAAACGCCTTTTCCTTGCGGTTGTAGTTGATGGCGTCCAGGGCGAGAAATTCCGAGGGGCGAAAGCCCAAATAACAGTGGCACAGAACATAATCCGCACCGGGAACTTTCCCGACGCTGTTTTCGATCAGTTTCACAGCTTCATCCGGCAACGCGTCCTTCTCCCCATGGTCTCCGCCGCCGACGATCAGATATTGCCCCATATTCAAGTTGACAAGGTTACGGGGAACGGCGTATTTATAAATCAACCCGCACAGGGCCTTCATGTTTTCCCTTGTGCGCTTTCCCTTGGGGCAGTCATCCATGCAAGCCTGTAGGTCGTCGATTGTGATTTCAGACATTTTTGCATTCCAAACAGGCTGGAAGTATTTGATAGCCGCATGGTAGCAATCCATGGTGGATTTCCCGGCACGGTGGGTTGGCTCCCATGCGTCGTAAGCCTGTTTGAAGGTTACAGGTTTAGCGCGGGGTTCATCCCCGATTTTCGGCAGATAGTCCAGGGCTTCCTTTTTGGTGCGAAAACCGGACTTGGAGCGGGTGAGACGGCGGACCTTTCCGTCTTCACCGCACTCATAGCCGACAGTTTTGATAGCGATCCACCTTTTGTTGGGAAGCTGGTAGACGCTGCCTTGCCCGTTCCCGCGGTTCTTGGGGTTCTGCTTCGTCTCCTGCCTGATCCCGCACGCAGAGCAAAATTTGCTCCCGTCCGGAATTTCCGCACGGCATTTTCGGCATTTCATATTGTTTTTTCCTCCCAATTTGTATATAATGAGAGGGCAGTGGGGCGGTCAAACTTACTGCCCTCTATAGCCGCTCTCGGGTGTGCAAGACCTGGGGGCGGTTTTTTATTTTTTAGGCGGTGTTATTGCTCCAGGAGCTGCTTCTTTTTAGCGTTGTATTCTATTTCGGTAATCGCGCCCGCATCCAGAAGCTGCTTGAACTTCATGATCTCGTCGGCCGCTGAGAGTTGAGCGGTCGGCTTTTTCTTTTTTGAATCAGTTTGATTCTCATTGATCAAGGCCTCCACCTTAGAGACTACACCGGCATAGATGTCCCTAACATCAAGAAATTGATCTTCGTACCCTCGGAGCTTTTCCAAGTATGCGGTCAAACGCTTACAACGGCCAGCGGCCGTTTTGAGCTGCATAGCGGAGTCAATTTCTTTGGTGTAACTGTTATCAAGAAAAACCGCCTTTGCATTTTGAACATTATCCAGAACGCTTTCACACGCTTTGATCGTTTGCGGCTGTTTTACGCCTTTGCATCCCGCTTTCGCGGCCTGCAATAAGGTCAATGCCTTTTTCCGGGTCAGTTCCAACCGACTGAAAAAGGTCTCAAAATCGGTAGTTTGCTGTATAATCTTGAGGCTGTCGGCCATGATGCGCGAGTCTTCCTGAGCTTGCACAATGGTGTAGTGCTTTCGCATGTCCCGCAAAATATCCGGTGGGGTATCTGGAGCATATTTCGATATGTTTGCTGCGGCTTGCGAGGGCGGTACCTTGTTTTTCTTCTTGCGCAACAGAAGGTAGAGAAAGAGAATCATTAGCGCATCTAATATTACGAACACAGGTAATGTAGATTTGGCATTTTGATCTGCCGTATTTAGGGCCTCGAAAAAGCAAGAGGTGTATACGATCAGTCCCATAGCACAGAAGACAACAGCAAACAATTTGAGAAATTTTTTCATCGAATAGCCCTTCTCTCTATTTTTACTGCCACCGGTAGCTTGCTTATTTCTTTATCTGATCCATATAACCCGCCGTGATAATGCCGGCCGGCAGCGCGACGATTGCAATGCCGACAAATGACGAGATCATAGTAACGACCCGGCCAATGGTTGTCACTGGGTATATATCGCCGTATCCCATGGTTGTCAGGCTGACCGTAGCCCAATATATTGCATCAAAGAATGTACGGAAGGTATCTGGTTCCACATTGAAAATTATAAGCGCGGAGATCAGCACATAGCCGGTCGCCATAGAACACACGGCCATCAGCGGCGCTTTCTGAGACCGGATGACATCGGCGATGATCTCAATGCTCTTGGAATATCGGAGCAGCTTAAAGGTCCGAAATACGCGGAACGCCCGGAAGAGCCGAAACAGCTTTACGAGCCGCCAGCCGGCCGCCAAAACGGTGAAGGACGGAAGAATGGCGAGAAGGTCAATGATCGCCATCGGCGTGAAAGGATAAAGCACAAAAGAGGAGGGGCCTTTCTTCAGCTTCAAATCAGCAGTCAATAAACGAGCGGCGTAGTCCAGGATGAATATGCAGACGGTTACCTTGTCGATTACGTCAAAAGCAGCGTTCGTTTCTTTGAATGCCAATGGAACAAGGCTTATGATGATGACCGCCATCATACACGCATCATATATCGCGCTGGCTCCGTTTTTCTCCTTTGCGACTTCGATGATTTCAAAAATTTTTCTTCGCAAACGGCGCAGCCTCCTATTCGTACATTCCCCAAATGGATGGTTCCACTGTACTCATCCGCCGTTCGGCCATTTGGAGCGAAACGCCCATATAGGCCGCGGCATCAGATATGGGCCGAGAAAGAAATGGGGAGAGTTCTTCGTCTGAGTAAATCAGTTCCATTGAAAAACAGTGGGCTTCATTCTCAAATTTCTGTGTAACGATTTGCGTGCTGTGATCCATGAAGATGCGGTTCATTCCTCGGTGCATGAAGTAGTGTCCCAATTCATGCGCGCAGACAAGGCGCTGCTGCTGCTCGTCCAAATCGCTGTTTATGTAGATGATATTGCGCCGCCTTATGCGCTGATGATAGCCTCGCATATCCACCAGGGGCGCAAACACGATAATAAAACCCAAATCTTCCGCTATTTGGAGCGGATTGCGGGTGTTGTGCTTCGCGGCAATTTTAGCCGCGAGCGCCCGTACATCCATCTGTTACTCCTTCCGAAACTTTTTCGGCGTGTAGGTTTCTTTGTTTCTGCGCTTGGCCTCCTCCAGGCCAATACGCATGGCAGAGGCCATAGCAGCCTTTGCTTCCGGAGACATGGGGACGCCGTCAAACATCAAATCCCCGCTGTTCTCCAAATCATCCATAATGCGCTCTACATCTTTTGCTACATCGCGCCTGTCCTTCTCTGTGAGGACGGGCGCGTTTTCTGTTTCCGTACCCAAAAGATAATCTGACGAAACATTAAAGTAGTTAGAGATTTTCGCTATATTTTCGGCAGATAATTTTTTGGTTCTTCCAGCCTTTAAATCGCTCATTATTCCACGGCTTATACCAAGTTCTGCGCACATCTTTCCCGGCTTTATTCCGTGTTCCGTACAAAGTCCCTCGATTATTTCGTACATTTTGCACATTACAGGCACCTCAAAATTGTACGGAACGCCGAATAACCGGAAATCCGTACTTTTTACTTGACTTGTACGGAAAACAGTGCTAACATAAAAGCACGGAACACCGTACAATATTAATTGGTTGGCACCTTTAATATAGTACAACATTCCGTACTTGTCAACACAAAAATGTACGGAAGGAGGAGCTTTTGTGGATTCTTGCAAATTTACCCCGTTTGGATTGTGCGTAAAGACGGAACTTTTGCGTCAAGGTAAGAGCCAAAAGTGGTTAGAGGAAGAGATCAATACCCGGAATAACCTCTACATGGACAGCGGGTATATGTACAAAATCCTCACCGGCCAGCGCAACGCACCCAAGATCGTCCAAGCCATTCGGGAAATCCTTGACCTGCCCGACCAAGATCAGAATACCGCATAACCTGTCCAATAAAACGGACTATTGAAAGGAGAAAATCATGCCATCTATCACACTGGACGAAATCAAAGCAATGGACAGGGAGATGCTGACTCCAACCATTGTCGGGAGGGTTATCGGGTGCACTCCGTATTACATCACACTGGAGGCGCGGTCGAATCCGAAGCGGCTTGGATTCCCGGTCCATGTGCATGGAAGTCGGACGCTGATTCCGCGAAGGGCGTTTATTCGGTGGATGGAGGGAGGTGAAACCCCATGACCCGGAAACAGAGGACCCGCGCCGTGGACGCGGCGTGGACGCCATTGCCGCCAAGACACATGAGCCGCAACGAGCGCAA